>MTLE01000033.1_pt1 | contig 342325 bp, 303 predicted proteins | sample 1982461 | NCBI WGS metagenome assembly MTLE01 (sample SAMN05712605, study PRJNA340218) | biofilm metagenome | isolation source: sample SPL anode biofilm adapted to -200 mV | place: USA | collected 2012-02-03 | reverse complement strand
CATTTTCATAGGCCCAGCGATCCATCGATTTAGATATGAATTCGCTGCCATTGTCTGTCTGGATGCGTTGCGGTACCCGGTGAAAGCCCTGCTTCAGGCTATCCATGACTGCCACAACATCATCTCCTCTCAGGCCTTGCCCTACATGGATTGCCAGGCATTCGCGACTAAAATTATCCACTATAGTTAAGGCCCGTATCCGCCTTCCATTGAACAGATTATCAGCAACGAAATCCATGCTCCAGCACTGATCCACTTGCGTCACTACAGGCCGTATTTTCCGGTGAACGGCACTAACATGGCGACGGGGACGCTTGCTTCGCAAATTCAGGCCTTCCTGACAGTAAATCCGGTAGGTTTTCTTGTTGTTAACCTGCCACCCTTCCCGGCGCAGTAAAATATGAATACGCTGGTATCCATAACGGATACGGGTTTCTGCAATTTCATGGATACGCCGGGTCAGCGCACGGTCATCACGCCTGCTGCGGTAATGGAAGACGGTACGACTCTGCATGAGCAGGTGGCATCCTCGCCGGACACCAATCCGATACGCAGCCAGCAAATACTCCACCGCTTCACGCTTCTGAACAGGCCTCAGAACTTTTTTCGGATGACGTCCTGCAACATTTCCTTATCCAGACTGAGATCAGCCACCAGACGCTTCAATCGCTGGTTCTCCTCCTCAAGCTGGCGCAAACGGCGGAGTTCCGTGACGCCCATGCCGCCAAATTTTTTCTTCCAATTGTAAAACGTCGCCTCAGAAATGCTCATCTTTCTACAGACTTCCTCGACGCGAGTGCCAGTTTCGGCCTGCTTGAGGGCAAAAGCGATTTGTTCTTCGGTATAGCGTGTTTTATTCATGCCGGTTTACCTCTTCTGTTAAAGGGATAGATGGCCGAAAACTCTACTTTACACCGGGACTAAGCAAAGGGAAGAGATCAGTGTAATGCCGACACCTGCATTAGCTTATCAGGTGATGCAAGATAAAATGCCATGTATCTGGTGACTGGCAGCCATATTCCACCGAATCTACAATAAATTAGATATTTTGTATTAGATACGAATCTAATTTTCTATCATAAAAAACCTTAAGATTGATGGTGAAATGGACAGAGAAGTTAGATAAGTCACTAAAAATTAGATAATTGCCTTTTAAGCCGCTCCAGCACTGGCTTTTCTAATTTTTAAATCTAATTTTTAGGTACATGTATTTTTTTTCAGCGGTATGCTAGGCGTGGTATTAGCGGCTCAGAGGGTAGAGATGGTTCAGGATCCGACACGGTTACTGGCATTGCGTAATCAGCGCTGGGTGAAAATCCGCTTGTGCTATCTGCGGGTACGCCGTTTTTCTGCCTTTTTCCGGAAACGGGTCTGGCATGACCGGTTACCGGTGCTGGCGGGCCATCTGGCATATGTATCGTTGCTGTCCATTGTGCCACTGCTGGCTGTTGTATTCTCCGTTTTTACCTGGTTACCCCGCTTTTCTCATCTTCGCCGCCAGGTTGAGGTGTTTATTTTCAGCAATCTGGTACCTGAGACGGAAATTGCGTTCCGCTATCATTTTTCACTGTTTGTGAAAAATGCGTCCCAGACCACTTCCATCGGATTATTGACATTATTGGTTGTGGCTGTGTTGCTGATTGCGGCTGTGGACGAAAACCTGAATCATATCTGGCGTACCCGCGGACAACGCAAATGGTATAAAACCTGGATCATCTATGTGTCGATGCTGATTGTGGCGCCGGCATTGGTTGGTGGCAGCTTATTGCTCTCGTCTTATGTTAAGGCGCAAAAATGGTGGGATCTGGCGGTGGTGGTATCGGTCAGCGATACTGCTGCCACCATTTTGCCTTATCTGCTTTCGACAGGCGGTATTTTGTTGCTGTATAAGTTGGTGCCCACGATCGTGGTCATGTGGCGCCATGCGTTTATTGGTGCAATGGCTGCCGCGTTATTGTTTGAAGGAGCCAAAAGCGTATTTTCCTATTATATCCAGCATTTCAGCACTTATAAGTCGATATACGGTGCGTTGGCAGGCATTCCTATTCTGATGGTGTGGCTGTACGTGAGCTGGCTGATAGTGTTGTCAGGAGCAGAACTGACGGCCACATTAGGCGAATGGCAAAAACGGCGTGCCGGGAATCTACCGGTAAACAAAAGGCTGGCTAAGTAAAGGCCATCCTGGCTAATTCCTGGATGGCTATTGCTTCCGTGCTATTCCGGTTGCCACAGAATATGGCATTCCTGACTTTCCGGATCGCGGTTAATCAGCATGCGGGCAAACAGATACTCAAATTCTTCCTCAGCATTCAGTAAGCCGATCCGCACTTCCAGCCACTCTTCGGGTTTCACTTCCGCCTGAATTTCTTCTTCCCAGTCGGCTTCCGGCTCGCAGTCACCCAGACCGCCATGTTCCGGGAATTCCCGGTTGAATAAGGCAATGGTCGCTTCATCCAGATTATCGGCAGCCAGCTCAAGGAAAAGTTCGTAAGCCTGATCGATAAGTTGATCGTTTTGGTTATCAGTTGCTGTCATATTTTCACCTCATTTTTTACGGCGCTATTACAGCACGATCGTTGTCCGGTAGCGAGAGGTTGTCAGGCTGTCAGGCTGCAAATATCGCGCTGTCAGGCAGTGATTATGATAGGCTAGCACCCAGTAATCAGAGAGATACCAAGAGAATAAGAAACATGAGTGATGCTGAACTGAGTCTGGAAGGTGTCGAGCGTCAGCCGCTGCGAACCTTTACTGAACAGGCTTATCTCAACTACTCCATGTATGTGATCATGGATCGTGCGCTGCCGCATATTGCCGACGGCCTGAAACCCGTACAGCGTCGTATCGTCTATGCCATGAGCGAGCTGGGATTATCGGCACTGGCAAAGCACAAGAAATCGGCCCGTACGGTCGGGGATGTACTCGGTAAATACCATCCGCACGGTGACTCGGCCTGTTATGAAGCCATGGTACTGATGGCGCAGCCATTTTCTTACCGTTACCCGCTGGTCGATGGGCAGGGGAACTGGGGGGCGCCGGATGATCCGAAATCGTTCGCGGCCATGCGTTACACCGAGGCGCGGCTATCCCGTTTCTCTGAGTTGTTATTAAGCGAGCTGGATCAGGGCACGGTGGAATGGCAGCCGAATTTTGACGGCACCATGAAAGAACCGCAGATCCTGCCGGCACGGCTGCCGCATATTCTGCTGAACGGCGTGACGGGGATTGCGGTTGGTATGGCCACCGATATTCCGCCGCATAACGTGCGTGAAGTGGCGCAGGCTTGTATCGCCTTGCTGGAGCGGCCGGACAGCACGACAGCAGATCTGCTGGAGTATGTGCAGGGGCCTGATTATCCGACCAAAGCCGAAATCATCACGTCACGGTCGGATATCCGCAAGATCTATGAACAGGGTCGAGGCTCCATTAGAGCGCGTGCGGTCTATCATATGGAAGACGGTGATATCGTTATCACCGCACTGCCGCACCAGGCTTCCGGTGCCCGTATCATGGAGCAGATCGCTGCGCAGATGCAGGCGAAAAAACTGCCGATGGTCAGTGATCTGCGCGATGAGTCCGATCATGAGAATCCGACTCGTCTGGTGATTGTGCCGCGTTCTAACCGCATCGATGTGGAACAGCTGATGCAGCATCTGTTCGCCAGTACCGATCTGGAAAAGAGCTACCGCGTCAACCTCAACATGCTGGGGCTGGATCATCGCCCGCAGGTGAAAGATCTGCGTACCATTCTGAGCGAATGGCTGTCATTCCGCCGGGAAACCGTGCGTCGCCGTCTGCAGTTCCGCCTGGACAAGGTGCTGAACCGTCTGCATATCCTGGACGGTTTACTGATCGCCTATCTTAATATCGATGAAGTGATTGCCATCATCCGTTATGAGGATGAACCGAAAGCGGAACTGATGCGCCGCTTTGGCCTGTCGGATATTCAGGCCGAAGCGATCCTGGATCTGAAACTGCGTCATCTGGCGAAGCTGGAAGAGATCAAGATCCGCGGTGAGCAGGATGAACTGAATAAAGAACGTGAGTACCTCGAAGGTCTGCTGGGCTCTGAACGCAAGCTGGGTAACCTGCTGAAAAAAGAGATCCAGACTGATGCCGAGAAATACGGTGACGAGCGCCGTTCGCCACTGGTAGAACGTCAGGAAGCGAAACAACTGACGGAAAAAGAGCTGACCCCAAGCGAACCGGTCACTGTCGTGGTTTCAGAAATGGGCTGGGTGCGTGCTGCAAAAGGCCATGATGTGGACGTACAGGGACTGAGTTACAAAGCGGGTGACAGCTATCTGGCCAGCGCACCGGGACGCAGTAACCAGCAGGCCGTATTCATGACCAATTTGGGCCGGACCTACTCGCTGGAGGCGCATACGCTGCCATCGGCGCGCGGACAGGGTGAACCGCTGACCGGTAAACTCAGTTTTACTGCCGGGGAACAAACCCGCTATGTGTTGCTGGGTAACGAAGAAGAAACCTATCTGATCTGTTCTGATGCCGGTTATGGTTTCCTGTGTGAATACAACGATCTGGTCAGTAAAAATAAAAACGGCAAAGCGTTGCTGACGCTGCCTGAAGGCGCGCAGGTATTACCGCCACAGCTGGCAGCCAAGCAGGATGACGCACTCTGTCTAGTGATTAGTAACGAAGGCCGGATGCTGCTGTTCCCGCTGAATACCTTGCCGCAGTTAGGTAAAGGCAAAGGCAACAAACTGATTGGCATCCCGGCAGACAAGGTGGCCAGCCGGGAAGAGTTCGTTATCCATGTTGCGGTTGTCCGTGCCGAGCAGGCGGTGACGCTGTATGCCGGTAAACGGAAACTGACATTAAAACCGGCAGACATGGCGCTCTATCATGGTGAACGTGGTCGTCGTGGCGCCAAGTTGCCGCGGGGTTTACAACGGGTTGATCGGATCGAGCTTGAACCGATGGCAACCAACAGCGAAGTATAAAGGGTATTTTGATGTTAAAAATTCTGAGAATCATCGTACTGATATTTTTAATGATCGTCTGGTTTTTTGTCGGGCTGGTGATTTGCCTGGCGCGTCCGCGTCATAAAAACAATGTCTTTCTACTTGGCCGGATGCTGAACATGATGTGTCCGGTGTTTGGTGTAAAAGTAAAATCCATCATCCCGGATTGCAGCCGGAATATTGGTTCTGTGGTGTATGCGGTGAACCATCAGTCCAATTACGATATTTTCGTTACGACTGGCTGCAACCTGCCGGGTGTGGTCTCGATGGGTAAAAAAAATCTGGTTTGGGTACCATTTTTCGGCATTCTCTATTACCTGAGCGGTAATATTCTGGTTGATCGCGCCAACCGCAGTCGTGCGGTGGATTCGATGAAACAGGTAGTTGCCAAGATTAAAGAGCGAGGCATTTCAATCTGGATGTTTCCGGAAGGAACTCGTTCAAAAGGCCGCGGATTACTGCCGTTCAAAACCGGTGCGTTCCATACTGCGCTGATGGCTGAAGTACCGATTGTCCCGATCGTCTGTTCCAGCTATGCGGATCAGATTGATTTAAACCGCTGGGATAATGGTGAAATTATCGTCGAGGTCATGCCGCCGGTGGATACCAAACAATGGAGCCGTGAGACAGTGAAAGACCTGACAGAAACTGTCCGGAATCAAATGGTGCAGAAACTGGCAGAACTGGATGCGGTTACGAGAAAACCATCCTGATCATTCCGAAAAAACGAATAAAAATCTCTCACCGGGGCGATTGCCGCCCCGAATAGGATCGCTTAGACTCTGCACAACTTTTTGAGCGGGATCTCATTTATGGAATGGTTACATCTGATCGTCGATTTTGTATTACACATCGATGTGCATCTGCAGGAACTCTTTACCACCTACGGTATCTGGGTTTATGGCATTCTCTTTCTGATTATTTTCAGCGAAACCGGTTTTGTGGTGACGCCGTTTCTGCCGGGGGATTCCCTGCTGTTCGCGGCGGGTGCGCTGGTGGCGGCAACACAGGGCTCGCCGGAATCAATGAATGTGCATACGCTGGTGATGCTGCTGATGACCGCTGCCGTAACCGGTAATATTGTCAACTACACCGTCGGCCACTTTTTCGGTGAAAAATTGTTCCAGAATCCGAACTCTAAAGTGTTCCGGAAGGATCATCTGGAAAAAACGCATGCTTTCTTTGAAAAGCATGGCGGTAAAACTATCATCATTACCCGCTTCATTCCGATCATCCGCACGTTTGCACCGTTTGTGGCAGGTATGGGTGCGATGACCTATAAGCGTTTTATGGCTTTCAACCTGATTGGCGGTGCGATTTGGGTGATGTCATTTGTCTATGCCGGTTTTGAATTCGGGCAGCAGGAGTTTGTGCGTAAAAACTTCACGATGCTGATGATGGGAATCATTGTGGTATCACTGTTACCGATGGTGATTCAGGCGATCCGGGTGAAATGTGCCACCCAGTCGACTAAAGCTTAATTAGACAGAACACTATCTGTAACGCCCGGTGAGTTTTCCCGGGCGTTTTTTATTGTGCGCCAGTGTCTTCCTGCTCATGTACATTTAGTCTGAAATGAGACTGAAACCGGTTTCTTTTGGGGTTTGTTTCCGGTATCGCTGTGATCTGCTCTGCAAATATTCTGTCTGTCTGTCCTGACAATAATGTCGGCAATTTGTTAATCTTTCGGCCATTACTCCTTCATTTGTAATTCGATGTTACCTTATCCCTGGTTAGCGCTGAATTTATCAGCAGTTTATTTAGTTCTGGGTATCTTTTCGCCGTTCTGGGGCGTCTGGCTGGAATCCGTTGGTTTAAAATCCGAGCAAATAGGTCTGCTGCTGGGGATCGGTTTTGCCATGCGTCTGTGCGGCAGTCTGACGATCATGCGCCAGGTAAGGCGGGCCGAATTGTTAATCCCGGCCGCGAGGATACTGGTCTGGGGTGGACTGCTCAGTTTTGTCGGTTTTTATTTCTCTTCCCAGTTCTGGGTCGTTTTTCTGTTTACGCTGCTGGTCAATTTTATTTATCCGACATTATTGCCGTTAACCGATGCCATAGCCTCCCGAATGGTGCTTCAGGTTAATCTGGATTATGGCAATGTGCGTTTATGGGGATCCGCCGCTTTTATTGTCGGCACTACCCTGATCGGTATCGTGATTGAGCACCTTGGGCAATCCTGGATCCTGCACTGTATCGTGCTTGGTTTATTGGTTGCGGGTTTTTGTATCCATATGCCGATGAAACCCGCACCACAAACCATCGGGCAGGAGAGTGAAAGCCACGGGTATGGCATGTTATTGCGCAACCGGGCTTTCCTGAATTTTCTGGCGATTGAAGCCCTGATCTTCGGCAGTCATTCTGCCTATAATAGTTTCAGTGCTATCTACTGGCATTCGCAGGGTTTTTCTGCGTCGACCATCAGTGCGCTCTGGACCACTGGGGTGGTGTTTGAAATTATCATGTTTGCTGCCAGTCGCCGCTTACTGGCGGGCTGGTCACCGGAGCGTCTGTTTTTCTGGGCTACGATTGGTGCCGTGATCCGCTGGATAACCATCGGGACCAGCCTGAATTTATGGTTCCTGTTTCCGGCGCAGGCGCTGCATTCGTTTACTTATACGCTGGCCCATTTAGGAGCGATGCAGTTCTTGTCGCAGCGGTTACCACGTGAGGCGATTATTTCCGGCCAGACACTGTATTCAGCGATCGGTCAGTCGTTATCGTTAGCCCTGTTTACGGTATTAAGCGGAATGATGTACCGGCATATGCAACAGCATGTTTTCCTGGTGATGGCAGTGATTGCGCTGCCGGTTTTTTATCTGATCTGGCACGGGAAACGAATGACGATTTCCCGGCCTGCACAGTGAGGCATAAATGCAAGCTACGGATGTTAATCAACAGTTTTTGCTTTCAATCTGCATTATTCTGCTCGGCTATCTTGCCAAGCGAACCCGCTATCTGACGGAAAAAGAAGGCGAGTCCATTGCACAGCTGATATTCAATATCACCTTGCCGGCACTGGTGATTAATGTCTTTTCCTCGCTGCCACTGCAGCCGCAACTGGCGTTACTGCCCATATTGGGCTTTACGGCGAATGCGGTACTCTGTCTGTGCCTTTTGTTCATCTTCCGCAAACATCCGCGCAATATCCGCGGCATGATGGGGATGGCGCTCCCCGGCGCCAACATCGGTCTTTTTGCCTATCCGCTGGTGGAGGCTATCTGGGGAAAACTGGGGCTGACGTATGTTGCCATGTACGATCTGGGCAACTCGTATATGGTGTTTCTGGTTTGCTACACGGTCGGCGCCTATTTCTCGGGAGAAAAGCCTTTAAGCTGGCGCCAGTTGTTGCATTCGGTAGTGCGTTCCATACCGGTGATGGCCAGCCTGCTGGCGCTGTCGATCAATCTGCTGGGGATCCAGCTACCCGATTTGGTGTTACAGACCACAGGGGTCATCTCCAAGGCCAACATGCCGCTGAGTCTGCTCCTGCTCGGGATGTATCTTAATTTCTCGTTTCCGGCGGAGCAGCGCAAATTGCTGTTACAGGGTCTGGGTAGCAAATATCTGATTGGCGGTACCATCGGTGGGTTATTGTGCTGGCTGTTGCCTTTCGATGACTTATTCCGGCATACGTTGTTGCTGGCAGGGTTGTTGCCATTGCCGACCATGGTGCTGACTTATTCGGTGATATTTGGTTATGACCGGCGCCTGACCGGAGCGATGCTGAACGCGTCGGTATTGCTGAGTATTTTATTCAGCTGGCTGGTGTTTCATTTTTCGACCATGAGTTAGCTTCGAGGTAGAATAGCGGTACGGGATGTAGCAGCACATCCCGATCACAATGAATGAGGCATCATGGCGTTACGAATCAGTTACAGTTACAAAGGTCAGCCGCGCGAGATTAATTATGCGAATGACAAATTTCACGATATCTATGAAGCGATTGCCGCGGAGGAAGGCGTGGATCTGAAGGCCTATCTGGCCATGGAACGACAACTGGCATCCCTGACCAAAAAGGCGGGTGCAGTGAAAGATTTCCGGGATAACAAATTCCGTGAATTTGGCTTCAGTGATATCAAAGTTATCAAAGAGTAAGAGAATATAAAAACGCCGCTAAAAGCGGCGTTTTGTTTTGCGTTATTACAGAATAAACCGGCTCAGATCTTCATCTTCCACTAGTTCACCCAGATAGCGGTCAACGTAAGCAGCATCAATGCTGATCACTTGTCCCGGATTATCGGCTGCGTCATAGGAAATATCTTCCATCAGCTTTTCCAGCACAGTATGCAGACGGCGGGCGCCGATATTTTCGGTGCGTTCGTTCACTTTCCAGGCGGCTTCGGCGATGCTGCGGATACCATCCGGCGTGAATTCCACCGTGACCTGTTCGGTTGCCATCAGTGCCCGGTATTGTTCGGTCAGCGACGCATTCGGTTCAGTCAGGATGCGCTCGAAGTCATCAACTGTCAGGCTCTTCAGTTCAACCCGGATTGGCAAACGGCCCTGCAGTTCCGGGATCAGATCCGACGGTTTGGCGATCTGGAAGGCTCCGGAGGCAATAAACAGAATGTGATCGGTTTTCACCATGCCGTGCTTGGTATTGACGGTGCAACCTTCAACCAGTGGCAGCAGGTCACGCTGTACGCCTTCGCGTGATACATCCGGACCGCTGCTTTCACCGCGTTTACAGATCTTGTCGATCTCGTCGATGAATACGATACCGTTGTTTTCCACCGCATGAATGGTTTTTTCTTTCAGCTCTTCCGGATTCAGCAGACGGGCGGCTTCCTCTTCTACCAGCTGTTTCAGCGCTTCTTTGACTTTCAGTTTGCGCTTGCGGGTATTACCGGAAGACATGTTCTGGAACAGCCCCTGCAGCTGGTTGGTCATCTCTTCCATGCCCGGAGGTGCCATGATTTCCACGCCCATTTGCGGGCCGGCTACTTCAATTTCGATCTCTTTGTCATCCAGTTCACCTTCCCGCAGTTTTTTGCGGAAGATCTGGCGGGTGTGCGCACCGGTATCGGATTTTTCCGTTTCACCCCAGTTGGTGCGCGCAGGTGGCAGCAGTACGTCCAGGACGCGTTCTTCGGCCGCTTCCTGAGCCCGGAACCGGACCTTTTCCATTTCCTGGCCACGCATCATCTTCAGTGCCATATCGGTCAGATCGCGGATGATGGTATCCACCTCTTTACCGACATAGCCAACTTCGGTGAATTTGGTCGCTTCCACTTTGATAAACGGCGCATTGGCCAGTTTAGCCAGACGACGGGCTATTTCGGTTTTACCGACACCAGTCGGGCCAATCATCAGGATATTTTTCGGTGCCACTTCCTGACGCAGCTCGTCAGTCAGTTGCATGCGGCGCCAGCGGTTGCGCAGGGCAATAGCGACAGCGCGTTTTGCTTCGGCCTGACCAATGATATGACGATCAAGCTCGTGGACAATTTCTCTCGGGGTCATTTCAGACATCTGGGTATCCTTGGTCTGCATTCAGTTAAACAGGGGTGACAGTTGGATAGTCCAGCACTTCGATGGTCTGGAAACTATTGGTAAAGACGCAGATATCACCCGCGATAGTCAGTGCTTTTCTGACAATATCTTCAGCGGAAAGCGTGGTGTTCTCCAGCAGCGCACGGGCTGCGGACTGGGCAAAAGCGCCGCCGGAGCCGATGGCAATCAGATCATTTTCCGGCTGTACGACGTCACCATTACCAGTAATGATGAAGGAACGCTGGGCATCAGCCACGGCCAGAAGGGCTTCCAGACGACGCAAGGCACGATCGGTACGCCACTCTTTGGCCAGAGCAACGGCGGCCCGCTCCAGATTACCCTGATGTGCCTGTAGTTTGGCTTCAAACCGCTCCAGCAGGGTGAAGGCGTCAGCAGTACCGCCGGCAAAACCAGCCAGCACTTTGCCGTTATACAGACGATGGACTTTGCGGGCGTTGCCTTTCATCACGGTGTTGCCCAGAGAAACCTGACCATCGCCACCAATTACTACCTGGCCATTGCGCCGAACAGAAACGATTGTAGTCACATAAACCTCGATTGCGGGTAGCCGGCGTTGCCGGCGAAGATTCATGAGACAGGAGATAGGGGCGGGAAGTCCTCATTTCAAGGTTTCCCGCAGTGGAATTGTGCTGAAAAGCGTTATTGTGCGTAGACTGTGCAGTTCTGCACAGTTCCGGCCCCTTTCAGACGGGAAAGCGATTGTTCCGCCGCTGCCCGGCTGCTGTATGGACCCAGAATAACCCGGTGCCAGGTTCCGCTGGTACTGCTGCCTTTGCGGACTTGAGCGCTCTGACCCTGCACGGCAATACGTGATTGCAGAGAGCTGGCCTGATCAGCGGTCCGGAAGGCGCCGCACTGCATCATATAGCGTTTGCCGGTGGCTACCGTGGCTTTGCTGCCGGTATTGCCACTCGCGGTCTCCGCGACGTAAGGGCGGGGTTTACCGAACATCGCCAGCGCCTCATCGCGTTCCTGCGTCGCTGTTTTGGTTACGGGCGCGGCAACGGTTTTGCTGCTTTTGCCTGATTCTTTCGCGATCACGTCCGCGAAGGATTTGGGTTTGCGCGGATCAGCGGTTTGTACCGGGGGTTCGGTGGTACGGGCTGTCACTGTCGCCGCCTGGTTGTTGGTGACCGGCGCCGTCTGATTGAGCGTCTGACTGGTTGTCTGAGTCAGTGTCGTGCTGCCGGCGGGCAACTGACCGTTCTGTTGCTGGGCCAGCAGTTTTGCCCGTTCCTGCTGAGCACGCAGCATTTCCTGCATTTTTTGCTGTTGTGCGAGGATCTGTGGATCCTTGCTCGGATCGCTGATCACCTGGCCATCCGGCAGTTCGACCGGCACCTCCTTGTTTTGCAGGAGCTGCATATAGTCGAACTGTTCTTTGGCCGGACGTTGCTGTTCAATCGGGATCGGTGCCTGTGCTGCAGTCTGTTGCGTCGTGACTTCTTCCGTTTCACCGGAAGAACCACTGATGTGATACAGGAAAATACCAAAACCAATCACCAGTGCCAGAGCCAGCACAGCACGCACCATCGGAAATGGCGCGTTGTTGCTGGCGCTGCTTTTGCGGCCTGGAGCATTCCTGCCTGCCGGTTTGCGTTTGGCAGGACGTGAACTGCGCACATAATCCCGGGTCATCGTTTACATGCGCTCCAGAGTCTCAATACCCAGCAGGGACAGACCCAGAGTCAGCGTTTTTGCAGTGGCCTGACACAGGGTCAGACGACTGGCTTTCTCTGCTGCGGTCACGCCTTCCTTGTTGATTGGACAGGCTTCATAGAAACTCATAAAGCAGCCGGAGAGCTCATACAGATAAGTACACAGCAGATGCGGCATCCCTTTCTGTGCGACGTTATGGACTACATCGTTAAACTGCAGCAGTTTGTTGGCCAGTGTTTCTTCTGCCGGTGCGGTGATTTGCACGGCGCCTGCCTGTGCTTCGTCACCAACGCGGCGGAAGATGGACTGGATACGGGTGTAGGCGTATTGCAGATATGGTGCGGTGTTACCTTCGAAGGTCAGCATGTTGTCCCAGTCGAAGATGTAGTCGGTGGTGCGGTTTTTAGAGAGATCCGCATATTTCACCGCGCCCATCGCTACCGCATGGATCACTTTCGCTTTTTCAACTTCTGGCAGATCAGCTGATTTTTCCGCGATCAAGGCGCCGGCACGCAGTTCTGCTTCATCCAGCAGTTCTGACAATTTAACGGTGCCACCAGTACGGGTTTTGAATGGTTTGCCATCTTTACCCAGCATCATGCCGAAGGCGTGGTGTTCCAGAGAAACCTGTTCTGGTACATAACCGGCTTTACGCGCAATCAGCCAGGCTTGCTGCAGATGCTGATGCTGGCGGGAGTCGATAAAATAAAGTACGCGGTCGGCTTTCAGCGTTTCAACACGGTATCTGGCACAGGCAATATCGGTTGTCGCATAGAGGAATCCACCATCGCGTTTCTGGATGATAACGGCCATCGCTTCGCCGTCTTTACCTTTGATTTCATCAAGATAAACAACGAGTGCACCTTCACTTTCTACCGCGAGTCCTTTTGCAGTCAGATCTTCAACGACAGCTCTCAGCATTGGGTTGTACAGGCTTTCACCCATCACATCTTTTTCGCTCAGACTGACATTCAGGCGATCATAGATGATCTGGTTTTGGGCCATGGTAATGTCGACCAGTTTCTTCCACATGGCGCGGCAATATTCATCACCACCCTGCAGTTTCACCACATAACCACGGGCACGTTCAGCGAACACTTCGTCTTCGTCGTAATGTTTTTTTGCTTCACGATAGAATGCTTCCAGATCGGACAGTTCCAGTTCACTGGCCTGCTCATTCTGTACTTTTTCCAGATAGGCGATCAGCATACCGAACTGGGTACCCCAGTCGCCGATGTGGTTCGCCCGGATCACGTTATGGCCTAAAAACTCCAGTGTACGGGTAACCGCATCACCAATCACGGTAGAACGGATGTGGTGCACGGCCATTTCTTTGGCAACGTTCGGTGCCGAATAATCCACGACGATGGTTTGTGCCGGAGAAGCCGGTTTCACTTCAGCTTTAGGGCTGGCGGCGATCGCTTCGATTTGTTTTGCCAGCCAGGCGCTGTCCAGGAAAAAGTTGATAAAACCCGGGCCTGCGATTTCGGTTTTGGCCACCAGGGTGGAGGCAGGCAGATGCGCAATAATCAGTTGCGCCAGTTCGCGCGGGTTCTTACCGGCCGGTTTAGCCAGCAACATTGCCAGATTGGTGGCCAGATCGCCATGTGCCTTGTCTTTGGTGTTATCGACCTGAATACGCGGTTCTAACTCGGCGGGAATTAAGGCGGCAGCTTTCAGGCTGGATACGGTTTGCTCAAGGAGTTGTTGGATCTGTGCTTTCATTGTGTCTGACGGTTCCTGACTCGAATACGGGTAGCCGGTCGGCTGAGCAGGAAATTTTACTCGGAATGCCGTGCACTGACTACCTTTTCAATCGGCTTTCAGGAAAGTTGGCGCTATACAGCTACAATTAAAATAAGACATTAATAACGATAGCACAGTGGTAAAACGGTTAGTTGTGGCTGCTGATGACAGAGACACATCAGCGACCGGGAATCCGTCTCAATGCGACTCCTGTTCATATCAAAAAGAGGAGGCAGCTATGCAACTAGCTATATTTCCCTTACGTATCAATATATTACCTGATGGTGTTTTACCGTTGCGCATTTTTGAGCAGCGTTATATCCGTATGATTGCCGAATCGCAAAAACGTGGAATGGGTTTGTGTTTGCTGGGTAAGTCAATTGATGGCGGATTTTCACCGTTACTGACAATTGGGACCCGGGTTGAAATCATTGATTTTGACCAGCTGGCAGACAGTACACTCGCGGTTACCATGAAGGGGATGGAACGTTTCCGCATCCATGCCATGAATGTCGAAGCTGATGGCTTGCTCAGTGCCGAGGTTGATATCTTGCCCGGCTGGGAGCATGCGCCATTACTGCCGGAACAACATATTCTGGCGGAAAAACTGGGACAGTTGTTTTATGAACATCCGGATTATGCGGCTTATTATCCGGCTCCACAGTGGAGTGATGCCTGCTGGGTCGTCCAGCGCTGGCTGGAGGTGTTACCGCTGGATGCGGAGGAGAAATTCAATCTGATGGCCAGCAATGATTTTCATGATGCATTGCATTTCTTGTTGCGGGTGGTACAGGAAGAAGAGGCTGCAGTACACCGGCACTAACTGAATTATCCCTGTAAATGATCCGCCTTCTGACTGGTTGCGTAATAAACGATTACGCAATTTAGTCAGGGTGTTTCAGTATGGGATGGGGAAACATGGGATATACTGCGGCTATTCAGTCGAACCGACTGCCTCCGCAGAGGATGTTGATGGAAGAAGCCAACCTCGATCTCACCGCATTACTGTTACAGGTGTCCGCACACCGGAGTAAGGCTGCCTATAGCCAGCTCTTTCACTATTTTGCCCCCCGTATCCGGCATTACGGCCTGCGTCATCTGCGTTCTGAAGCAAAGGCGATGGAGCTGGTTCAGGAAACCCTGCTGGCTGTCTGGCAAAAGGCGGCGCTGTATCATCCGGAAAAGGGTGCGCCGACAACCTGGATCTACACGGTCATGCGGAATCAGTGTTTCGATATGTTACGCCGCCAGCAGGTGTCCAAAGAGGATCTGGTGGCGGAAGATATCTGGCCGGTGCTGGAGTATCAGGCTGTTCAGGATGATGAAAATGATCCCGGTGAACATGACATCCTGACCCGTCAGTTAGCGCATTATCTGCATCTGCTGCCTGCCGCGCAGCAAGAGGTGGTACGCAGTGTCTATCTGCAGGAACAAACGCTGCAGGAGATCGCGGATCGGCTGCAGGTTCCTCTGGGTACAATCAAATCAAGATTACGTCTGGGCTTGGCCAAATTACGCGAACAAATTGAGCAGGAGCATAAGTATGATTAATTTTCATCCTGATAATGCTCTGCTGGCGGCTTATGCGGCCGATACACTGCCATTATCCATGACTCTGGCGGTCGCCATTCATGTGGAGTTTTGTCCGGCCTGTGCACAGCGGGTTGCCGATTTTGAGCGCCGTCTGGCAGAGAGTGTCCTGATCGCCGAACCTGCCGATGCGCCCGCTGAACCCGCGTTTGATGATATGTTGTCGTTTATTCTGGCGCAGCCGGCCGAACCTCTTGCGCTACCGGCGGCCGAACCGGCTATCGAAATTAACGGGCAATCCTTCTGGTTACCGCGTGCGTTACGCCATATCGGCCGGCAGAACTGGCAGCAGATGGGAGATATCGGTCGCAGCCGTTTGCTGCTGGACGAAGCGTCGTCCGGACGGGCCAGTCTGATGTTCCTTTCCGCAGGCGCATCCGTGCCACAGCATACACATAAGGGGATGGAACTGACTCTGCCCATCAGCGGTGCTTTCCGGGATGAGCTGGGGGAATATATTCCGGGTGACTTCATCCTGCGGGACAGTCGCATTGCCCATCAGCCGCGTTCGAAAGAAGGTTGTCTCTGTTTTGCCCTGCTGGATGCGCCGGTGCAATTTACCCAGGGTCTGCCACGGATCCTGAATAACTTTGGTGATTTGCTGTACTAAAGCAGTTGCCGCATCAGTTGCCGTAACCAGATCACGGACGGATGTTCCCCCTGCGCCGGATGCCAGACACAGTTTAAATGGTAGCAGGGCATATCATCCGGCAGTGAAACCATACGAAGAGGCCAGTTGCCCGCCAGCATACTGGCCACTTTTTTGGGTAGCACCAGCAGATGATCGGTCTGACTGACAATGGCCGCTGCAGAAAGATAACTCTGGCTGTTGGCCGATATGCGGCGCTGCAGACCATGACGGGCCAGATACCGATCCACCATCGATTCGCGCGTACCGAGCGGTGAGTGAAACACATGAGGCAGGGCGATCAGCTGTGCCAGATCCAGTTTTTCTCCGGCCAGTGAATTATCCCGTTGTACCAGCCCGGCCAGTGGCTCCTGCAGCCAGGTTTCCCGGCACAGATAGCGCGGCACATCCATATACTCATCAAAGCCCAGGACCAGATCGATCTCGCCGTTCGCCAGTTCGGCTTCCGGTAACTGATCGCGCAGGATGGCGATTTCAATCTGGATCTGGGGGGCAATTTCTTTTAACCGGCGGATCAGCGGCGGGATCAGCACGCACTCCACATAGTCGGTGGTACTGATGACAAAGCGGCGCGCGGAATATTCCGGCTCAAACTCTTCCATCTCTCCCAGTTGCTGCTCCAGCAGATGCAATGCCTGCTGTACTCCGGCATGCAGTTTCAGCGCTCTGGCGGTGGGTTGCATACCTTGTGGCGTTTTCACCAGCAGCGGATCGGCAAACTGCTCGCGCAAGCGGTTCAGAGCATGGCTCATCGCCGGCTGGCTGATATAGAGCTGCTCGGCGGCGCGGGTAACATGACGACAGGTCATCAAAGCGTCAAACGCCAGTAATAGATTGAGATCGAGCTGGTGGAGTTTCATGGATTATTCATTTCATTTATCACTGAATAAATATAATTCATTTGATGGATGATGGTGCATCTTTCTAAACTGCGGCTCAGAAAATTTAAGCTATACCTAATACCGGACTGACGGAGAAATCCGCCGGACACACTTTCGTAGTTCAGATACGCTTTCACACAGAAGGAGCTCGTTATGGCATTAGTAACTGTGGCCGCCACGCAGATGGCATGCAGCTGGGATATCGACGGCAACGTCGCGCGCGCAGAAAAATTGGTGCGTGAAGCTGCCGCCAAGGGCGCGCAGATCATCCTGATCCAGGAACTGTTCCAGACGCCTTATTTCTGTATCGATCAGAGTCCGGAACATTTCGATCTGGCACAAACACTGGAAGAAAGCCCGCTGATCCAACATTTTTCGGCACTGGCGAAAGAGCTGGATGTGGTACTGCCACTGTCGTTTTTCGAACGTGCCGGTAATGCGCACTACAACTCGCTGGTGATGATCGATGCCGACGGTGAAGTGCTGGATGTGTATCGCAAGACCCATATTCCGAACGGCCCGGCTTATCAGGAAAAACAATTCTTCACCCCGGGTGATACCGGCTTCATCGTCTGGGAAACCAAATACGCCAATGTTGGTGTCGGTATCTGCTGGGATCAGTGGTTCCCGGAAACGGCCCGCAGTCTGGCATTGCTCGGTGCGGATGTGATTTTCTTCCCGACCGCGATCGGTTCTGAACCGGCTTATCCGGAAATTGATTCACAGCCACACTGGACCCGCGTACAGCAGGGCCACGCCGCGGCCAACATCATTCCGGTTATTGCCTCTAACCGTATCGGCACTGAAAAGAGCAAGTTTGTGGAAGGTCTGGAAATGACATTCTACGGCTCTTCATTCATCGCTGATCAGACCGGTGCACTGGTGCAACAGGCGGATAAAACCAGCGAATGCGTACTGGTACATACCTTCGATCTGGATGCGATCCGCAAGCAACGCATCAGCTGGGGTCTGTTCCGCGATCGCCGCCCGGCGATGTACGGCACCATCATGACCTCTGACGGCGAAACTTCCTGGTAATAGCGCAATCAAGGACATCAGGATATGACAATTAAGACTATGACCGGCCTGCCAAAGCAGGACGGTTTTTTTATGCCGGCCGAGTGGGCACCGCAACAGGCGGTGTGGATGATTTGGCCATTTCGCCCCGATAACTGGCGTGAAGCCGGCAAGTTTGCCCAAGCCACGTTTGCCAAGGTCGCCGAAGCGATTGGCGGCGCTACACCTGTCTATATGGCGGTGCCGGAACAGTTTATGGCACAGGCGAAAACCATCATGCCGGCGGCCGTAACGCTGGTAGCGATGAATTCCGATGACTGCTGGGCGCGGGATACCGGGCCGACGGTGGTGATCAACGGTAACGGTGAATGCCGTGGTATCGACTGGGGCTTCAATGCCTGGGGCGGTCATCATGGCGGACTTTATTTCCCATGGGATCAGGACGAGCTGGTGGCGCGCCAGATGCTGGAAGTACACGGCTTCGATCGTTATGCAGCGCCACTTATTCTGGAAGGCGGCTCGATCCATGTCGATGGCGAAGGCACCTGCATGACCACGGCGGAATGTCTGCTGAACAAGAATCGCAATCCGCATCTGACCAAAGCACAAATCGAAGCGTATCTGCGCGATTATCTGAACGTCAGTACCTTTATCTGGTTGGAAGAAGGCGTGTATATGGATGAGACTGACGGTCACATCGATAACATGTGCTGCTTTGCCCATCCGGGTGAAGTGATCCTGCACTGGACTGACGACGAAAATGATCCGCAATATGCGCGCTCACAGGCGGCGTACAAGGTACTGTCAGAAACGGTCGATGCCAAAGGCCGTAAGCTGAAGATCTGGAAACTGCCACAACCGGGCCCGCTGTACTGCACCGAGGAAGAATCTGCGGGTGTGATTGATGGTTCCGGTGTGCCACGCGATGCGGGCGGTCGTCTGGCAGGATCTTACGTGAACTTCCTCATCACCAATGACCGGATCGTGTATCCACTGCTCGATCCGAAAACGGATGATGAAGCTAAAGCGATTCTGCAGCAGATCTTCCCGGAACATACCGTGGTCGGTGTGCCTGCCCGCGAGATCCTGCTCGGTGGCGGCAACATTCACTGCATTACCCAGCAGATCCCGCAAGGTTAATACCATGAAGGCACGAATATTCGTGCCTTCTGTTTTCCCAGTATCAGGTTACTTCTCAGTGTCTTCCATCTGAACCCGCAACAACTGTTCAAATTGATCCGCCGGCACCGGCGGACTCACCAGATAGCCCTGATAGCGGTCGCATCCTTGCTCTTTCAGGAAGGCCAGTTGTTCTTCGGTTTCAACCCCTTCCGCCAGCACTTTCAGGCGCAAGGTATGCGCCATGGCGACAATGGCGGCAGCGATTTCCATATCGTCTTTCTGGTGCGGAATATCCTCGACGAAACTCTTGTCGATTTTCAGTACATCCAGCGGGAAGCGCTTGAGATAAGCCAATGAGGAGTATCCCGTTCCGAAATCATCAATTGCCAGCCGGATACCATATTTCCGTAAGGCATTTAATGTTTCCACCGCCTCATTCTCGTGGGTCATCAGGGCGCTTTCTGTCAGCTCCAGCTCCAGCAGCGAGGCCGGATAGCCAGTCTGCTCCAGCGCATTGAAAACAGATTCCAAAATATGACTGTTGCGGAACTGCGCCGGAGAGATATTCACAGCCAGATTAATGGCAGGCAGTCCTTTTTGTTGCCATTCCTTGCCCTGACGACAGGTTTCCTGCAAAACCCATTCACCGAGCTGCTTAATCAGCCCGGTTTCTTCTGCCACCGGGATAAACCGGGCCGGCGAGATCAGGCCATGCACCGGATCCTGCCAGCGAACCAGTGCTTCAGCGCCAATAATCCGGTTACTGCTGATCTCTATCTGTGGCTGGAAATAGATACGTAACTCATTTTGTCTGAGCGCCCGCTGCAGGCGCACTTCCAGATCCAGTCGCTGTTCTGCCGCCTGAGTCAGTTCATCGGAGAAATAACGGAAACAGCTGCGGCCATGGGCTTTCGCCCGGTACATGGCCGCATCAGCTTGCTGCAGCAGTTCCTTGGGTGTCTGGCCGTGTTCCGGATAGAGGCTGATCCCAATGCTGGCACTGATGATGACTTCTCTGCCATTGGGTAAATGGAAGGGATCTTTCAGCAATTGCAGTATGTCTTCCGAAAGATGTTCCACATCGTGCAGAGCAGGGTTTCCCTCAATTAATACCGTGAACTCATCGCCGCCCAGACGACAAATGGTGTCCGAGGTCCGGACACGCTGACGTAATCGCCCGGCGACCTCCTGCAATAACGCATCACCAATCGGATGACCAAAACTGTCATTGACGTCCTTAAACCGATCCAGATCCAGCATCAGCAGGGCAAGCCGGTGATGATTCCTGACCGCCAGATCGATGGCATGGGTGAGATTAATCGTCAGCAGTGCTCGGTTGGGTAACTGCGTCAATGGATCATGGTGCGCCAGATGTGCAAGTTTGGCCTCGCTGGCTTTGAGCTTGCTGATATCGCTGTAAACACTGACGTAATGCGTCAATTGTTGCTTGTCATTTCTGACGGCGCTGATGCTGCAGATAAGGGGAATGACCTGGTGGTCTTTTCGACGGTTCCAGAGCTCCCCCCGCCAGAAACCGGAGGTATTAAGCGCATTCCAGATATTCTGATAAAACGCGTCTGTATGCTTGCCTGACTTGAAGATAACGGGGGTTGTTCCCTGTAATTCCTGCTGGGAAAAACCAAACAATTCGACAAAAGCCGGGTTGACTCTGGTGATCCGGGCATTTTTATCCGTGATCATGATGCCTTCACGCGTGTTATCAAACACCGTGGCAGATTGTCTTAAGATCGCTTCATTTTCTTTTTGTGCGGAAATATCTTCAATGACGGAAATGACAAACGCAATATTCCGCTCCGCAGTTCTGACACAACGGGTATCGACATTCACATAAATCAGTCGCCCGTCTTTGCGCCTCAGCTGTTTTTCGCAGCGGTAGCCATCGCAAAGATCCTGGGTCATCTGATACATTGCCGTGATGTCCGCTTCCTGATATTCGTCCGCAGTCAGTGACAGCAGAGTATGTTCTGTCATTTCATTGTGACTGTAGCCCAGTAACTCGCTTAGCTGATGGTTGTACCGGATCCAGTGGCCTGTCTGTCCGTGTGTAATGGCCATACCGAACAATGGCAATTCAAAGAAGTGCCTGAGCAAGCGATCTTTTTCACTGGTTTGCCGCTGCAGTTCCAGCTGGTTGGTGTATTGCTGTTGTCGCCACAGTAGCGTCACGACAAAGATGACCAGCAGGCCGGCGAAGAACACGACCAGTGTGATCCAGTAGACGAGATTATGCAGCGGCGCATAGATCTCGGCCCGATCCTGCTGAACCAGAATATGCCAGCCGGAATATCTGACGGGAATGTAGCTGGCAACCACATCGGTTGCGTCTGCATTTTTTCCTTCCAAAATTCCCGTTTGATCACGGAGTGCCTGTTTCAGCAGCGACAGTGTTGCAGTTTTGAACCAGCGGGTGGTGGCTTGGGTCCGTTCTGCGTCATTGGCCGGCAGCGCGATATACGATAACCACTCGGCATGCGGTTGCAGCAGATAGATTAGGCCAGTGCGCGTGGCGCCGGGCCAGTTTTGTATCAGTGATAACAGATTGGTCTGCAGATCCTGACTCATGATCAGCGTGCCAATACGTTCATTGCTCCGGGTATCGATGAGTGGCACCTGTATATCCAGGTAAACCCGGTTATTTTCGTCCCAGTACCAGCTGGTCTTTAATGATCCGGCTCCGGGCGGATGATCGTGCGGCCCTGGCGAAGGGTGAGAATGGGCGTCAATCACGGTTTTATGCACCGGGACGTGGCCAATAATAAATCGTGGTGCATTCTGCTTATCAAGCAATAACAGCGATTGGTAATGTTTGTTGCTGGCCAATAGTGCCAGTGGATTCCGGATAGCTTCGTTGGCGGCATGGCCTCCGGCATTGATTAATGTCACTGCCTGGATGAAGGCCTGATCACTTTGCATCATCAGGCCATCGGCCAGACGCTCCTGCAACCAGGTTTCAATCTGTTCCGCTTTTACTTTAGCCAGCGTATTCAAGGTATTATGGCTGTCTTGCCTGATTTGTTGACCATGAATGCCATACAACAGTACCGGAATTAACGGCATCAGTAATATCTGGAAAGCAAACAGCCAATATAACCGGCGTGAGGAGGTCTGCTGTTTCTGACGGGTTGCTTTACGCCGCTGCCAATTCAGCATCAGATAAAGCAGAAAGCTGGTCAAGGCAACAAACACAAAACCTTTGACGATAGAGAGGAACGTCAGCCACTCGCGATCACTGATCAGCCAGGCGAGCAGTTTATCGGATACGGCAATCCAGAGTGCGGCAAACAAGGCGTAATACAACACGATGCTTGCCGATGAGAACTCCCGTGATTGCGTGTTCTGGTTCTTTTTCATGTACGACTCAACCTGCCACCTCAAGCGGATCTACATCCAGATGCCAGCGTAACGAATGATGAATGGGTAACGCATCAATCGCCGGCAATAACTGTCGCAAATAGTGCTGCAGATGCATCCGCTGGGGACTCTGCAGCATCAGCAACATCCGATAGCGTCCGGCCCGTCGTTCCATCACCGGGCTGAGCGGTCCCAGCAATTGCAGATCCGGTGCGCCGTAGTGATGGCAGATTTGCGCTGCCTGCTGCATGAAAAGCGCCAGTGGTTCCCGTGATGGCGCATCTGCGCGTAATACGGCTTGATAGCTGAATGGCGGCAGTGTCAGCGCCTGCCGTTCCTGCAGACAGGTCCGGGCAAAATGGGGATAACCATTGTTCAGCAGATCCTGTAACAGTGCATGTTCCGGATGATGTGTCTGCAGCACGACCATCCCGGGTTTACTGGCACGCCCGGCCCGGCCAGCAACCTGGACATAGAGCTGCGCCAGCCGTTCTGTCGCCCGGAAATCAGAGGCAAACAACGCGCCATCCACATCCAGAATCCCGACCAGGGTCACATCCGGAAAATGGTGACCTTTCGCCAGCATCTGTGTGCCCAGCAGAATTTGATATTCCTGCTGCCGGATAGCGTTGAGATGTGCTTCCAGTTCACCTTTGCGCCGGGTGTTATCCCGATCGATCCGGATGGTTTTATAGGCTGGAAAACGCTGCTGCAGAAATTGCGCCAGCTGTTCCGTACCGACCCCCGAGCTGACCAGATTCCGGCTGTGACACTCAGGGCATTGATGTGGTACCGGGCGCATGTCATCACAGTGATGGCAGTGTAATCGCCGATCCTGCTGATGCCAGGTATAAAAGGCATCACAGTGCGGACAGGCCGCCACCCAGCCGCAATCATGACACAGCAGCGCAGGGGCATACCCCCGGCGATTCAGAAACAGCATGACCTGATTGCCAGCGGCCAGTTGTTCGTCCATCAGTTGCAGCAATTGCGGCGCGATGCCGGCCTGCAGCGGCAAATGTTTGACATCCAGCAGATGCTGTTGCGCGGCCTGGGCGCCACCGGCCCGCCGGGTCATCTGCAGATGGTGGTAGCGGCCTTGCAGCGCGTTATGCAGGCTTTCCAGCGAGGGCGTAGCCGAACCCAGCACGATAGGGATCTGTTCCCGTTGTGCCCGCATGATGGCCAGGTCGCGGCCGTGATAACGGAAGCCCTCCTGCTGTTTAAACGAAGAATCATGTTCTTCATCCACGACGATCAGGCCCAGTGATTTAAAGGGCGTAAAAATGGCGGAACGGGTACCGATCAGAATGGCTGCTTCGCCGGCTCTGCAGGCCAGCCAGGTATCCAGCCGTTCCCGGTCATTCATCCCGGAATGCAGGGTCAAAATAGGTGCATGAAACCGGCGGCGGAAGCGGCGTAATAACTGCGGTGTCAACCCGATTTCCGGTACCAGTACCAACACCTGCTGCCCCTGGGCCAGCCGGGTGCGTATCAGTTGCAGATAAATTTCGGTTTTACCGGAACCTGTCACGCCCTCCAGCAGAAAAGGACGATAATCATCGCTGTGACTGATTGCGGCCAGCACTGCCGCCTGCTCCGTATTCAGATAGGGTGTATCGTCTTCATGCAGTAACAGATGATCCAGCCATTCCCGGGCCTGCAGATGCAGATCAAAAGGTTTTATCAGCGCTTTAGCCGCCAGCTGTTTCAATACTGGCGTATCAATGCCCTGTTCCCGTAATTCGGCGGCAGGTAACGGCCCATCCTGTAGCAGTTGCAGAGCCTGCTGCTGACGGGGCGCCCGTTTCAGCGTTGTGATTGCCTCTTCTATTACAGCGTTTAGCTGCCAGCACGGGATCGGTTTACGTTCAGCCGCTTCCCCCTGACGTAATAACACCGGCAGGGCATGATGCAGCACTTCACCCACAGGATGGTGATAATAATCCGCCGCCCACAGTAACAACTTCCACAATGCGGGCGGAAACAGCGGCTTTGTGTCTAAATGCCGTGAGATTGATTTTAGTTTGGATAATGCCAGCTCGCTTTCCGTCGGGTGGGCGACCACAATCCCTACTAATTGCTGTTTGCCGAAGGGCACAAGTACACGACAGCCAACCGGCGGTAATGGCTGAGAAGCAAGGTAGTCGAAGCGGCGATAAAGCGGTACCGGCAATGCGACCTGAATAAGTGTTAATGATTCGGGCACGGATGTCTGTTTTTTCTGCGCATATACTTGCGGGGGTAAGGCCTATCCTATATCATTCTGACCCTTGAAAATATCCGTTTAATGTTTCGTGTGGTGTCTGGCTTCGGGTCAGATGGCGACACGGCCTGAATCAGAGGTTTCCCATGAAAGAAGGTATTCACCCAGACTACCACGAAATCACTGCAAAGTGCTCTTGTGGTCACGTGTTCGTAACCCGTTCTACCGGTAAAGACCTGAACCTGGACGTATGTTCAGAATGTCACCCGTTCTACACCGGTAAACAGAAAGTTCTGGACACTGGTGGTCGTATCGACCGCTTCAAAAAACGCTTCAACGTACTGGGCGGCAAGAACTAATCTTCCCTCTGTTCAATGCGTTTTCAAGCAAAGCCAGCCTTCGGGTTGGCTTTGTGCTTTTCTGGCGTATAAATATTTTCATTAAAGACTCGAACAGCCCTTGTGATTGGTGTTTGCTGATTTATGATCACAGCGATTTAACCATGACTGGTTATGTAATTTCTGTTCAGGGAGTCTTTATGTCCGCCGACCTTCGTCAAGCCGCTCTTGATTATCACGCTAATCCTGTTCCTGGCAAAATCGCTGTTGCTCTGACCAAACCGGCTGAAACAGCCGATGACCTGTCTCTGGCTTACAGCCCTGGCGTTGCCGAACCGGTGCGTGAAATTGCAGCGAATCCGGCGGATGCCTATCGCTATACTTCCAAAGCCAATCTGGTTGCGGTGATCACAAATGGTACAGCTATTCTGGGATTGGGAAATCTGGGTCCGCTGGCGTCCAAACCCGTGATGGAAGGCAAGGCACTGCTGTTCAAGCGTTTTGCCGGTATTGATGCAATCGACATTGAAGTAAAACATACCGACAGTGCCGATTTTATCCGTACTGTTGCCAATATTGCCGATACCTTTGGTGGTATCAATCTGGAGGATATCAAGGCGCCGGAATGTTTTGAAATCGAAAAGACATTGATCGAACTGTGCGATATTCCGGTATTCCATGATGATCAGCACGGTACCGCGATTGTGACTGCCGCCGGTATGCTGAACGCACTCGAAATCCAGGGCAAGCAACTCTCTGATGTGCGCATTGTCTGCATGGGTGCGGGCGCTGCAGCGGTTGCCTGTATGGATCTGCTGATCGTGTGCGGCGCGAAGCCGGAAAATATCTATATGCTGGATCGCAAAGGCGTAATTCACTCCGGCCGGTCTGATCTCAATGAGCATAAGCGCCGCTTTGTGAACGATTCCGGCCTGAAAACACTGGAACAGGTGATGGATGGTGCCGATGTTTTTGTTGGCGTTTCTGGCCCGGATGTATTATCTGCCGATCTGGTTAAAACCATGGCACCGAAGCCAGTGATTTTTGCCTGTTCCAACCCGGATCCGGAAATCCGGCCTGAACTGGCAAAAGCGGTACGTGATGATCTGATTATCGGTACTGGCCGTTCGGATTATCCAAATCAGGTCAACAATGTGATCTGTTTTCCGTTCATCTTCCGGGGCGCATTGGATGTGCGCGCCAGCCGCATTAATAGTGCCATGAAACGTGCTGCGGTTGAAGCGATCCGCGGTATTGCCAAGGAGCTGGTACCGGTGGAAGTATTACAGGCCGCCGGTGAAACGGAACTGACGTTCGGTGTGAATTATGTATTGCCGAAACCGATGGATCCTCGCCTGTTACCGCGCGTTGCCCGGGCTGTTGCCATTGCCGCAGAAGAATCCGGTGTTGCCCGTATTCCATTGCCGAACAATTATATGCTGTAAGATTGCAGGCAATCGGATGAAAACACCTCCCTCGGGAGGTGTTTTTTTATGAGCAACAGAAATGGAGCTTTGCAGCCTGGAAAGATTAGAAATCGTAGCGAACGGCCAGCTGCATGTCGTTTTTATAGTCGTATTTGCTGTCGGTATCTTTGTCGTTGATACGGTATTCAGCCGCTACACGCAGGTTTTTGTTGAACTTGTACTGAGCACCCAGGGTGTAGTATTTAACAGTATCTACGTCTTCTTTGCCTGACTGTTCAACGGTCTGGTTGTTATACATAGCCATCAGACCAAAACCATTGATGAAGTCATAGCCTACAGTTGCTTCGATACCGGTGTGATCTTTACCAACACCAACAAAGTCAGTGCCCTGAGCATAGTTCACCGCAGCATAGGTAGCTTTGTCATCATATTTCGCGCCAATTACCCACAGTTTGGCATCGGTGCTTTCACCGTCTTTTTCGTATTTACCAACGTTGTAACCAGTACCGATGCTGAAGTTCATTGGCAGGTTGTAGGCAGCCGCGATACCGTAAGCATCTGCAGTCTTGCTGTCGTTGTCGTTACCGCCGGTATCTTCTTTGGCGTCGCCGTCAAACTTGTAGCTGGCATCCAGCATGAATTCTTTGTCAGCACCGAAAACGCCAGAGTATTTCAGTACATCGGCTGCGCGGCCGGTCGCGTAGGTGTCAGTAGCTACGCCCAGCGCTTCGTTACCGTAACCGTCAGTCAGTGACTTATCAGTCCAGTCGCTGATCAGCGACACAGCGCCTTTCTGACGACCGAAAGTGGCCTGACCCCAATTCTCATCTTTCAGACCACCGTAGGCCAGACGGGTACGCAGGTTACCGTCGTTAGAATCAGAGGTGGTAACGGTGTATTCTTCACCGTCAATGGTGATGGTTTCTGTCTTGTCACCAGCCAGCGTTTTCTCACTGTTGCCGATGTTGAATTGTGCTTCGTACACGCCGATGGCTTTCATGGAGCCGTTTACAACCGCATCACCTTTGGCACCGAAACGAATGAACTGGTTCGCACCGATTTTTTCACTCTTTTCACCTGGGGTGCCCGCTTTCTCTTTGGTACCGAAGAAGTGACCGGCATAAGCACGACCATTCAGATCCAGAGATACTTTTTCATTCTTATAGACTTCAGCAGCGTTGGCTTGGGTTGCAACCAGCAGAGCAATGGCTACAGCAGTTAACTTTTTCATCATCGATCCTTAACTTTTTTTTGTGAGGGCCGGGGTGCTCCCGATTTATTCCGAAAGAAAGGTTAGGGGACATCGATGACGTTTCGGTTACAGCAAAATTAAGCTTTTGTTGATCGTGTTCACAATCTGTCCGGCTATGGTTGTATACTCGGCAGTCATACCCAAGTGTGATAAACTCGCGCGCATTGGCTGTAAAGCCACAATTCTGAACGTATCTGATCTGCAGGAACCCCCAATGAGACGTGAACTGGCAATTGAATTTTCCCGTGTAACTGAAGCGGCCGCACTGGCTGGTTATAAGTGGCTGGGCCGTGGTGATAAAAACCTGGCTGATGGTGCTGCCGTTGAAGCGATGCGCTTTGTACTGAACCAGATTGAAATCGATGGCGAGATCGTGATCGGTGAGGGTGAAATCGATGAAGCGCCAATGCTGTATATCGGTGAAAAAGTCGGTTGCGGTGGTGATGGGGTGGATATTGCGGTCGATCCGATTGATGGTACCCGCATGACGGCTATGGGTCAGAACAATGCTGTGGCCGTGCTGGCTGCCGGTGACAAAGGTTCGTTCCTGAAAGCACCAGACATGTATATGGAAAAACTGATCGTTGGCCCGAAAGCCAAAGGGGCTATCGATCTGAATCGCCCACTGGCGGAAAATATCATTGCGGTCGCTCGTGCACTGGATAAGCCATTACATCGTCTGAGTGTTATCACGCTGGCGAAACCACGCCATGAAGCTGCCATCAAAGAAATGCAGGACATGGGCGTGCGTGTGTTTGCGATCCCGGATGGTGATGTGGCGGCCTCTATGCTGACCTGCCTGCCAGATAACGAAATTGATATGCTGTATTGCATCGGTGGCGCACCGGAAGGCGTGATCTCCGCTGCGACTGTACGTGCGCTGGATGGTGATATGCAAGGCCGTTTGTTACCTCGCCACCAGGTTAAAGGCGATACACCGGAAAACCGTGAATTGGGTGCACAGGAGATAGCTCGTTGCGAAAAAATGGGTATCGATGTGAATGCCGTTCTCACTCTGCGTGATATGGCGAAAACCGATAACGTGATTGTATCTGTTACCGGTATTACCAAAGGCGATTTGCTGGAAGGTATTACCAGTGATGGCATGCTGGCTACGACTGAAACGCTGCTGATCCGGGGTAAATCCCGCACCATCCGCCGCATTCATTCTACGCATTATCTGCAGCGTAAAGATCCGCAGATCCAGAAAATTATTTTCTAATCTGAATCAGCATTAAGCCGCTTTAACAAACTGAACACCAGACATCAGCGTTGGTGTTCAGTCAGCAAGATCACAAACCGAGCTTCCACTGATTACCTTCGGCATAAAATCCGGCCTGGCGTAAAAAAGCCTGCAAACCAGCGAGTTCCTGCGCATCGACGTTTCCGAGATCCATGGTGATCTGTTGTTGCCCCTGTGCGATCAGCCAGCGAAGGGTATCCGCCAGCAGATAACGGCCAATACCACGACGACGGGTCAGATCGCGCACCGCAAAATAACGCAATTTATCCCCTTCGCTAATTGCCAGACCAACAACGCGGTCATTAAACGTCGCCAGATGCCAGTCACCTAAGGCATGGGCAGCGTCGATGGTTAATTGATGGGTAGCTAATAACTTGCCGAGACTGTCCTGCCACAGCGGCAAAACATCGTGAGAGTGATGAACGGTTAAACGCATAAATCTGGTATTCCGATACAAATAAAAGGCAGTGTACCACTAAATAAAAAGCCCCATCATCAGGACGGGGCTTTTTTGCTAATCAGACAAAGCTTAGCGAGGTAACAGGCTGGAGCCCATCAGGAATGCATCAACTTCACGCGCACACTGACGACCTTCACGGATAGCCCATACCACCAGTGACTGACCGCGACGGATGTCGCCGGCCGCATACACTTTAGGTACAGAGGTCGCGTAGCAGCCTTCATCTTCGGTGGTTGCTTTCGCATTGCCACGGGCATCTTTTTCCACGCCGAAAGCATCCAGTACTTTCGCCAGCGGATTGGTAAAGCCCATTGCCAGGAAGACAGCATCCGCTTTCAGTTCAAATTCGGAACCTGGGATTTCAACCAGTTTGCCGTCTTTGAATTCAACCTTAACCAGCTTCAGACCAGTCAGTTTGCCGTTTTCACCGATAAACTCTTTGGTAGACACCGCGAACTCACGCACACAGCCTTCTTCGTGAGAAGAAGAGGTACGCAGTTTCAGTGGCCAGTATGGCCAGGTCAGTTCTTTGTTTTCCTGCACTGGCGGTTGTGGCATTACTTCCAGCTGAGTCACAGAAGCAGCGCCGTGACGGTTAGAGGTACCCACACAGTCAGAACCGGTATCACCACCACCGATCACCACCACGTGTTTACCTTTCACGTTGATCGGGTTGGTACCATCACCAGCAACTTCTTTGTTCTGCGGGATCAGGAATTCCAGCGCGAAATGAATACCGCTCAGTTCACGACCCGGAACCGGCAGATCACGTGGAGTTTCAGAACCGCCCGCCAGAATGACCGCGTCGAACTCTGCGTCCAGCTGAGCCGGAGTCACAACGGTTGTGGCATCGTTAGCCACACCCGCAGGCAGGTTGTTGTCCAGCGCAACCAGGGTGCTGGTTTTGAATACCACACCTTCGGCTTCCATTTGTGCAGCACGGCGATCGATGGTGTTTTTATCCAGTTTGAAATCCGGAATACCGTAACGCAGCAGACCACCAACACGGCTGTTCTTTTCGAACACAGTCACATCATGACCCACGCGGGCCAGTTGCTGTGCTGCGGCCAGACCTGCCGGGCCTGAGCCTACAACAGCGACTTTCTTGCCAGTTTTAACGGCTGCTGGCTGAGGTTTCACCCAACCATTTTCCCATGCGGTATCAATGATGTAGCGCTCAATTGACTTGATGCCAACTGGGTCTGCATTGATGCCCAGAGTACAGGCTGCTTCACAAGGGGCCGGACAAATCCGGCCTGTGAATTCTGGGAAGTTGTTGGTGGAGTGCAGCACACGGATCGCCATTTCGGCTTTACCGCGGTACACCAGATCATTCCAGTCAGGAATGATGTTGTTCACCGGACAACCGTTGTTACAGAACGGGATACCGCAGTCCATGCAGCGTGCGCCCTGGGTAGAGGCTTCCTGTACGGTCAGAGACGGTACAAATTCCCCGTAATGTTTTACACGTTCTTCAACAGGAGCGTAGTGTTCCTTCACGCGTTCAAATTCGAGAAAACCGGTTGGCTTACCCATTACGCAATCTCCTTTTCCTGCGGTGCAGCAGTCATTTCCTTCAGAGCACGGCGATACTCGTTCGGATAAACTTTTACAAACTTACCACGGTAAGCATCCCAGTCAGCCAGAATCGCTTGCGCGCGTGGGCTGCCAGTGTATTTAGCATGTTGTGCTACCAGCGCTTTCAGATGTTCTTCATCGCTCTGGTCGTTGTGCCATGGTTCGGCGTCAGATTGTTCTGCGGTTGGCAGGACTTTCTCCAGGGTCACCATGGACAGGTTGCAACGGGTCGCGAAGGTGTTGTCTTCGTCCAGTACGTAAGCGATACCGCCTGACATACCTGCAGCGAAGTTACGGCCAGTCTGGCCCAGAACCACGACAGTACCACCAGTCATGTATTCACAGCCGTGGTCACCCACACCTTCAACCACTGCGCTTGCGCCGGAGTTACGAACAGCAAAACGTTCGCCACCCACACCGCTCAGATACGCATGACCAGAAGTCGCACCGTACATGACGGTGTTACCGATGATGGTGTTTTCGTGAGTATTGCCGGTGAAGTTCGCGTTCGGACGAACGATGATACGACCGCCTGACAGACCTTTACCCACGTAGTCGTTACCTTCACCTACCAGATCCAGTGTCACACCTTTCGCCAGGAACGCTGCGAAACTCTGACCCGCAGTACCGTTCAGGGTCACGTGGATGGTGTCATCCGGCAGACCTGCGCCACCGAAGCGTTTAGCCACTTCACCTGACAGCATGGTACCGACAGTACGGTTGATGTTTTTCACTGGTACTTCGATACGAACGGCTTTGCCTTTTTCCAGTGCTGGCTGAGCCAGTTTGATCAGCTCCTGATCCAGCGCTTTTTCCAGCGCGTGATCCTGAGTACCGGCATGCAGACGTGGTTCATCAGCAGCAACCGCTGGCTGATAGAATACGTTGCTGAAATCCAGACCCTGGGCTTTCCAGTGTTCAACACCGGCACGTTTATCCAGCAGGTCAGAACGGCCAATCAGGTCTTCAAAGTTGCGGATACCCATTTCAGCCATCAGTTCACGCACTTCTTCTGCAACGAAGAAGAAGTAGTTCACCACGTGTTCTGGCTGGCCTGAGAAGCGTTTACGCAGTTCAGGATCCTGAGTCGCGACACCAACCGGGCAGGTGTTCAGATGGCATTTACGCATCATGATACAGCCTTCAACAACCAGCGGTGCGGTTGCGAAACCGAACTCGTCCGCACCCAGCAGGGCGCCGATGACCACGTCACGACCGGTTTTGATCTGACCGTCAACCTGAACGCGGATACGACCACGCAGGCGGTTCAGTACCAGTGTCTGCTGCGTTTCAGCCAGACCCAGTTCCCATGGAGAACCAGCGTACTTGATGGATGACAGTGGCGATGCACCGGTACCACCATCGTGACCAGCGATAACCACGTGGTCTGCTTTCGCTTTGGATACACCCGCAGCAACAGTACCCACACCGACTTCAGACACCAGTTTCACCGAAACAGACGCTGACGGGTTGGCGTTTTTCAGATCGTGGATCAGCTGAGCCAAATCTTCGATCGAGTAAATATCGTGGTGTGGCGGCGGAGAAATCAGACCTACACCCGGTACAGAGTGACGCAGGAAGCCGATGTATTCGGAAACCTTGTGACCTGGCAACTGACCACCTTCACCTGGTTTAGCACCCTGAGCCATCTTGATCTGGATCTGATCAGCGTTCACCAGATATTCGGTAGTTACACCGAAACGACCTGATGCAACCTGCTTGATCGCAGAACGTAAGCTGTCGCCAGCCTGCAGTTCCAGATCGCGTTCGATACGTGATTTGCCGATAATTTCGGACAGCAGTGTTGGCTGGCTGACCGGAATGAAACGGTTCGCGTCTTCACCACCTTCACCGGTGTTGGATTTACCGCCGATGCGGTTCATCGCCACAGCCAGCGTAGTGTGTGCTTCGGTAGAGATAGAACCCAGTGACATCGCGCCGGTTGCGAAACGTTTAACGATGTCTTTCGCGGATTCAACTTCTTCCAGCGGAATTGGCTCAGCCGCTTTCTTGATCTCAAACAGACCGCGCAGCGTCAGATGACGTTTAGTCTGGTCGTTGATGATCTTCGCATACTCTTTGTAGCTTTCGTATTTGCCGCTACGGGTAGAGTGCTGCAGCTTGGCGATCGCGTCCGGCGTCCACATGTGGTCTTCACCGCGGGTACGGAACGCGTATTCACCACCGGTTTCCAGCATGTTTTCCAGTACCGGATCAGCAGAGAAGGCGCCTTCGTGCATGCGGATAGCTTCTTCCGCGACGTCGAACAGGCCGATACCTTCCACTTTGGATGGTGTGCCGGAGAAGTATTTGTCGACGAAGGCTTTCTTCAGACCAACCGCTTCGAAGATCTGCGCGCCGGTGTAAGACATGTAAGTGGAGATACCCATCTTGGACATGACTTTGCACAGGCCTTTGCCAACGGCTTTCACGAAATTGGCAACATATTTCTCTTCTTTCACCGCATCGCCGCCTGCCATTTCACGCAGGGTTTCCATCGCCAGCCATGGGTGGATAGCTTCAGCACCGTAACCACCCAGCAGAGCAAAGTGGTGAGTTTCACGGGCAGAACCGGTTTCCACGACCAGACCGGTGTTGGTACGCAGACCTTTTTTCACCAGGTGCAGATGCACGGTAGAAGTTGCCAGCAGCGCAGGGATAGCGATATGGTCACGATCAATGCAACGGTCAGAAATCAGCAGGATGTTGGCACCGCCACGTACTGCGTCTTCCGCTTCTGCTGCCAGAGAGGCCAGACGGGCTTCAACACCTTCTTTGCCCCACGCTTGTGGGTAGCAGATGCTCAGTTCGTGAGAACGGAATTTGCCGTTGGTGTATTGCTGAATGTTGCGGATCTTCTCGATCTTCGCTGCATTCAGGATCGGCTGCGCCACTTCCAGACGGATTGGTGGATTGATGTCAGCATTGTTCAGCAGGTTAGGACGCGGACCAATGAAGGACACCAGCGACATCACCATTTCTTCACGGATCGGGTCGATTGGCGGGTTGGTGACCTGCGCAAACAACTGACGGAAATAGTTGTACAGCGTTTTGTTTTTGCTGGACAGAACCGGTAATGCCGAGTCGTTACCCATGGAGCCGATGGCTTCTTCGCCATTTTCAGCCATAGGTGCCAGCAGCATCTTGGTGTCTTCCATGGTGTAGCCGAACGCCTGCTGGTAATCCAGCATCGATTCTTTCTTGTCGAAAGGCTGTGCTTCACCCGGGATTTCGTCGATATTGATACGAACCTTGCTCAGCCACTCACGGTAAGGCTTGGAGTTGGCCAGCGAGTCTTTCAGTTCTTTATCGTCGATGATGCGACCCTGATCCATGTCGATCAGGAACATCTTGCCTGGTTGCAGACGCCATTTTTTCGCGATACGGGAATCTTCGATTGGCAGTACGCCAGACTCGGAAGCCATTACCACGAGGTCATCTTTAGTCACCAGATAACGAGCCGGACGCAGACCGTTACGGTCCAGTGTTGCACCAATCTGACGACCGTCAGTGAACGCAACCGCAGCCGGGCCGTCCCATGGTTCCATCATGGCTGCATGATATTCATAGAATGCGCGACGGTTTTCGTCCATCAGGGAGTGTTTCTCCCACGCTTCCGGAATCATCATCATCACGGCATGCGCCATGGAGTAACCGCCCATGATCAGCAGTTCCAGTGCGTTATCGAAAGACGCAGAGTCTGACTGACCCGGATAAATCAGCGGCCATACCTTGTCCAGATCTGCACCCAGAACCGGCGAGGTCACAGAACGCTCACGGGCACGCATCCAGTTTACGTTACCACGCACGGTGTTGATTTCACCGTTGTGCGCGATCATGCGGAATGGATGTGCCAGATCCCAGGTCGGGAAGGTGTTGGTGGAGAAACGCTGGTGCACCAGTGCCAGTGCTGAATCGCAGCGTGGGTCGGCCAGATCGTTATAGTAAACGCCGACCTGATCTGCCAGCAGCAGACCTTTATAGTTCACGGTACGTGCAGAGAATGACGGCACGTAGAATTCGTAACAGTGTTTGAGTTTCAGAGCACGAATCGCATGGGATGCACGCTTGCGGATAATGTACAGTTTGCGTTCCAGCGCGTCGGTCACCAGTACATCCGGACCACGGGCAACGAAAATCTGACGAATCACCGGTTCTTTGGCTTTTACTGCCGGAGACATTGGCATGTCACGATTGACCGGCACGTCGCGCCAGCCCAGTACGATCTGACCTTCACCGCGAACCGCACGCTCGATTTCTTCCTGGCACGCCAGACGAGACGCCGCTTCCTGCGGCAGGAACACCATACCAACGCCGTACTCGCCGGCAACTGGCAGGTTAATACCTTGCTTGGCCAGTTCCTCGCGATACAGTTGATCAGGGATTTGAATCAGAATACCAGCGCCATCACCTTGCAGCGGATCTGCACCTACTGCGCCACGGTGATCGAGGTTCTTCAGGATCAACAAACCCTGTTCGACAATGCTATGACTTTTTTGACCCTTCATGTGGGCCACAAATCCGACACCGCACGCATCATGTTCGTTTACGGGGTCATACATCCCTTGTCGTTGGGGTACCGCCGGTTCCATCACGTTATTAATCCTCTCTGTAGATACGCGTCCATCCGCAGTCGTTAAAAAAAGCTGGCTTAGGGGGCCAGCTTTATCGTTTTAACTCTGAGGGCTCGTAACCAAAAAATATACTGTGATTTTCGCCCCAATTCAAGGCAATAGAATGGGGTTTCATATGTAGCTATATAGGATAAAATTACTTTTAAATCATAAATATAAGTGCAATCACCAAAATGGTGCGAAAGATTTTTATATCGCACGAACGAATTACATTTCATTGTGAGTATAGATGACATTTCGCATTCTTATGGATAATTATTCTTTATATTTATTTCAATGCGGAGTTAACTACTGTTAAGCACTTCAAATGCATAAATATTCACCTATTTTGTCGGTTTGTAATGATGTAATTAACTTGTAACAAAAATAGGCATTGGTATCCGACATGTGGCTTATTGATCCAGCGTAATATCCATTCATTCTGCAGCTTTATTTACTTCTGTATTACAGACGGGACTTTATATAATAAACGCAGTTCCTGCAGGAAAAGGATGCCGGTTTTTATGTCCCGACGACTACCTCCGCTGAATGCGCTGAAAGCATTCGAAGCTGCTGCCCGCCATCTGAGTTTTACCAAGGCGGCGGAAGAGCTGTTTGTCACGCAGGCTGCGATTAGTCATCAGATTAAAGCGCTGGAAGACTTTCTCGGGCTGAAACTGTTTTTGCGTCGTAACCGCAGTTTGTTACTGACCGAGGAAGGCCAGGGATATTACCAGGACATCCGTTCCATCTTCAGTTCTGTCTGTGAGGCGACGGAACGGCTGATTGCCCGCAGTGCCAAAGGCACGCTGACAGTGACCATGCAGCCGAGTTTTGCCATTCAGTGGCTGGTACCCAGACTGATGCAGTTCAGTCAGCTCCATCCTGAAATTGATGTGCGGATCAAGGCCGTCGATCAGGATGAAGGCACGCTGGTCGATGATGTCGATATTGCCATTTATTATGGCGATGGTCATTGGCCGGAGTTGCAGTTGTATAAACTCCATTCCGAATACCGGATCCCGGTTTGTGCGCCATCATTATTACAGGGAAAGGGTTTGTCAAAACCGGACGATCTGGCCGGGTTTACCTTGTTGCATGATGGCTCGCGTCGTGACTGGTCCCGCTGGTTGCATGATAACGGAATCTCTATTCCGAATGCCGCGCAGGGGCCGATCTTCAGCCATTCGGCGATGGTATTGCAGGCGGCTGTCTTGGGGCAGGGTGTGGCGCTCGGGCATAGCTTGCTGGCCCGTCCGGAAATTCAGGCTGGCCGTCTGGTCTGTCCGTTACCGCAAACTCTGGTCAGTGATAAAGCCTATTATCTGGTGATGACGCCGGGGCATGATTCGCTGGGGAAGGTTGCTGCTTTTCGTGACTGGATCGTAGGCAGGGTGCAGCAGGAAGAGGATGAGTTTAATTCGGCGGTATGATTACATGCTAAAAAAGCAGCATCTTTGTCTGCTTCAGTGTATGGTGTCGCACTTTTCAAGGTGAGTGAGGGGAGAAGCGTAAATGAACCACCTGATGTTCTATTGTCGTCCGGGATTTGAAAAAGATATGGCCGCGGAGATCCAGGATAAGGCAGTGGCACTGGAGTGTTTCGGCTTTTCCCGTGTCGTGGATAACAGCGGTTTTGTGCTGTATGAATGCTATGGCGAATCGGATGCCGAAAAGCTGGCGCGCCGTCTGCCATTCCGCGAACTGATTTTTGCCCGTCAGATGCTGGTGATGTTTAAACAGCTGAGCGGTCTGGATCTGCAGGATCGTATCCCCCCGATAGTGGAAGCGTTGGAAGGGATGCCGGAGTTTGGCGAACTGCGGGTCGAAACGGCCGATACCAATGAAGCCAAAGAGCTGTCTACTTTCTGCCGTAAGTTCAGTGTGCCACTGCGTCAGGCGTTGCGGTCCGCCGGTAAGCTGTCCGGGGAAGAGAACGATCGCCGTCCGGTATTGCATCTGTTTTTCCTGAAAAATGACACCGTCTGGCTGGGTTATTCCTATCCGAACAATAATTCGCCTTATCTGATGGGGATCCCGCGTCTGCGTTTTCCGTCTGATGCGCCAAGCCGTTCCACACTGAAACTGGAAGAGGCGTTCTATATGTTCATTCCGGTGGAAGATGATGAATATCGTCTCTGCTCCGGGCTGACAGCGGTGGATCTGGGCGCCAGTCCGGGTGGCTGGACTTATCAGCTGGTCAAGCGTGGCATGATGGTGACCGCAGTGGATAACGGCCCGATGGCTGAAGCACTGATGGAAACCGGTCAGGTAAAACACGTGATGGAAGATGGATTCAAATACCGTCCGACCAAGAAAAATCCGTACTGGCTGGTCTGTGATATGGTGGAAAAACCGGCCCGTATCACGCATCTGATTGCGCAGTGGTTCCGTGACGGATTATGTCAGGAAGCCATTTTCAACCTGAAACTGCCGATGAAAAAACGCTATGCGGAAGTGGAGCATAATCTGGCGGTACTGAAAGAGTGGCTGACGGAGCTCGAGGGTGACTATGTCATTCAGGCAAAACAGCTTTATCATGATCGTGAAGAGATCACTGTGCATGTATATGATGAACGCAAACTGGCGCGTCGTCGTTCCGGTGCATTTAACTGATTACTGATTGTGGTATCTGAATATAAAAAGAGCGACCGGGTGTCGCTCTTTTTGATCGCCCTGTTTATGCCGGTGGCGTGTAGCGCAAATCCTTCAGATTGAATCCCAGCGGGATATCCTCTTTCAACCGTACCAATTCCTGAGCCAGTAAGCAGACGTCACGATACTGCTGTACCAGTTGCAGCTTCTTGTTATTTCCGGCATCAGCCTGCAGTAGCTGGGCTAATGAACCGTATTCCGCTAATAGCTGCTGTGCCGTTTTTTCGCCGACCCCGGGTACGCCTTTGATATTCATGCCACTGATGCCGGTCAAGGCCCAGAAATCGACCAGTTGCGAAGGGAGCAAGCCATACTGTTGCTGCACGAAGGCATGGTCCAGCCAGCGTTTGTTAAAGTAATCGCGGATTTGCAATCCGCTGTCCAGTAGCTGGCAGAACCCTTTGTCGGTAGAAATCAGCGTAACCTGATGGGCATTAGCCACCAGAGGTTTGACCAGAGTGGCGATCAGGTCGTCTGCTTCATCCGTTTCCGAGACGAGTGAATCAATACCAAGACGGAACAGCGAATCCTGCAACTGATGCAGTCCTTGCCGCAATGTCTCCGGCATGGCAGTTCGTCCTTCTTTGTAAGCGGCATACCGGGCTTTACGCCAGCCGGGTGCGTCGCTATCAAAGACGGCAATAACATGGGTAGGCGCCGCTTCCTGCAGGATAGTTGCGACTGCCCGCTGCATGGTGATATCAGTGGCGGCCAGCTGTGCGGCGGCATCGTCCGGATGTTGTTTACTCTGAACAGAGTGGATGCGTCGGATCAGATTCAGCGCATCCAGGATTAACAGGTGAGCCATCGTTTACAGCTGGATTTCGTAGCAGGGGACGTAGGTACTGCCCGGGAGTTTCATTCTCTGCTGGGCGATAAAATCCTGCAGCAACTGATCCATCAGCTGCATGATGTCTTTATCCCCGGACAGCTGGAATGGTCCGTGTTCCTCGATGGCTTTGATTCCTTTTTCCTTCACATTTCCGGCTACGATACCGGAGAAAGCCCGGCGCAGGTTGCAGGCCAGTTGCTCCGGCGGCTGCTCCCGGTGCAGATTGAGTTTGGCCATGTTCTCATGGGTCGGCTCAAACGGCAGCTGGAAGTCAGGCTCAATGTGCAGCGCCCAGTTGTATGAGTAGGCATCGCCGATCGCTTTGCGGAAATCCCGGACGTGCGGCATGGAGGTTTTCATTAACTGGCCAACGGCTTCGGTGTCACCGATGATAATTTCATAGTGACGGGCGGCGGCATCGCCGAGTGTCGCCCGCACAAATTTATCCAGTGACTGAAAATAGGCTGCGCTGCTTTTCGGCCCGGTCAGGACAACCGGCAGCGGTTGATGCTGGTTGGCCGGGTTCATCAGAATGCCGAGGATATAGAGCAGTTCCTCTGCAGTACCCACACCACCCGGGAAAATAATGATACCGTGGCCGAGACGCACGAAGGCTTCCAGTCGTTTCTCGATGTCCGGCAGAATAACCAGTTCGGTGACAATCGGGTTCGGCGGTTCGGCCGCAATGATTGAAGGTTCGGACAGCCCGATATAACGACGGGACGGATAGCGCTGGTTGGCGTGTCCGACCGCCGCGCCCTTCATCGGCCCTTCCATGGCGCCCGGGCCACAGCCGGTACAGATGTTCAGCTCCCGCACGCCCAGGTGATAGCCGACTTCCCGCGCATAGTGATATTCATCATCGTTGATCGAGTGGCCACCCCAGCAGACGACGATATTCGGCAGTTCGCCGGTACGCACGGTCTGGGCGTTACGCAGAATGGAAAAGACCAGATTGGTGATATGTGCCGGACTGCTGAGATTGAGGCCAATTTCAGCTTCCAGTTTGCTGACATACAGAATGTCGCGCAGTACAGAGAACAGGTGTTCCTGTAAACCACGGATAATTTCACCATCGACAAACGCGGAAGCCGGGGCATTAAACAACTCCAGTTTCACGCCCCGCTCACGGCTGATAATGTTCACGGAAAAGTTCTGATATTTTTCCAGGATCTCTTTCGATGAGTCGGTTTTACTGCCGCTGTTCAGTACGGCCAGGGAGCAATTGCGGTACAGCTGGTAGATTTCGCCCGCTGCAGCTTGCTGGAGGTCATCCACTTCCAGCTGGGACAGCAGTGCCATACTACCGACAGGATTTACATAGGTGATCATGGTTATACCCGAGAATTAAAGAGTTATCGTGCCATTCCGTTCGAACTGTTGTTATGTTTTATTTGCCTGCTGCTCTCTGTTCTGCGAAGGAACAAGCAATGCATTCCAGTCGATACTGACATTCTTTTCAGAACAACTGACTTTGACCAATCCTTTGGTGATGGCCTCTATGGTTTTGGTTCTTAATTCGCCGTTAAAAAAGGCAGCCTGTTGATAATCAATGGCAAACAGCTCAACCCAGACATTTTTACCTAATTTGTCTGCCAGTTGCATGGAGCCGGCAAGTGCGATGCCACACACCTCTAATGTCTGGACAGGCTTCAGCGCATTTACGGATTTACTTAAGAAAGGATACTGCACTTTGCCACAAATGACGCGCTCATTGAGCCCATATTTGCGCATAATCACACCCAGGCGATTTTCTATACGCACAATAATTTCATTATGTTGATCAATGGCACTTTCCGGAATGGTGCAGAGCAATAACCGATCCGACAGCAGGAAGTACTGACTCTGTTCCGGCATCCGCTGGCGGATGGAGTGAGAGACTTGCCGGAGAATGGATTGCGCTTTTTTAAGCCCGACCCGGCACTCCAGATCTGTCAGGCCACAGGCCCGAAACAGGAGCATAACGGTTGCCGGAGGCATGCTATGCAGCGCATCCGGTTGCCAGGGCGTTTTACTCTGCCGGCTTAATTCTTTCTGCAACAACAGTGAAGTACCCATATTCGTGATCGGGTCGTAATCAATCAGTTGCTGCATAGTCTGCTTTTCCTGCCGAAACAGGCGCAGTTTACGGATATGCCACAGCAGTGCGATTCCCAGTATGGTCATGATCAGTGCGGCAGTGATGCCGACTTTAAAATACCAGTCTAACGCGCTGTCGAGGCGGTGTTTTTCGTTATCCAGTTCCTGCAGGCGTTGTGATTGATCCAGCCGGGTATAATTGGCAAAGAAGTCACTTTGCGGCGGCTCTTCGGTGGTGGTGGATTCATGCTGGCTGTTGGTAAACAGTTTGTAATTCAGCAAGGCTTTATCGAATTGCTGACTGTTTTCATAGGCAATGGATAACAGACGATACAACTCTGTCTCCAGGCTCTTTTGCTCCGGAATGGGGGTATTCAGCATCTGCTCCAGCAGAACGATGGCCCGGCCAGGGTCTTCCTGTTGCGTATACAGTTCGGCCAGCGATAACAGCGATAAACGTTCGTAGTAAGGCAGATGCTGACGCTGAAACAATTCGTAAGCCGCCGTCAGGTAGGCCTGGGCTTCATTATAACGATGCAGTTGCTGATAGGTTTTACCAATTTCCAGATGCAGCCGCGCCAGATCCTGAGGACGGGTAGAATGCTGATAAACACCGGAAGCATTGAGCAGTAACGCCAGTGCCAGATTGGTATCCCGGGCTTCCCGTTTCAGTTGTGCCAGATGGATGATGGCATCGGCCTGCCAGCTTTCATTGCCAAGTTGCTGGGTAAGCTCCAGTGCCTGTTCGGCATAGCGGATGGCATTCGCCAGGTCATCTTTTTGCGTAAATAACTGACTGATGCGGGTGGTCAGCTGAAGCTGCAGCGTGAGCTGATAGTTCTTTGCTGCCTGCTCCAGCGTCTCATGATAGGACAGCAGACTGTGTTCATCCTGTCCGGTGAGATGCAGCAGATCCCCTTCCAGCATATCGGCCCATGCGGCCAGTTGCGGGTTCGGGCTGGTCACCAGCAGGGTGCGAACCTGCGACAGCATTTCTTTCGCCAGCTCCGGCAATTGCCGGTGAATCGCCAGTGCACTGTTCAGCAAACCGACATAGACCGGTAACGCACTGTTTGACAGCGAGTCATTTTGCAGCAGGACATTCAGGCGTCGCCAGGCGTGGTGTGCCAGAATCGGTTTGTTGAAGTCCAGCCCCAGAATGATGATCTGACGGTAAAGACTGATACCGGCCAGGTCATCGAAATGCTGACGATTGGCCAGCTGTTCTGCCTCGGTCAATGCGTTCAGTGCTTCGGTAAAGCGTTCCTGCAGGGCATAACAGGAACCGCTGATGAGCAGTGACTGGATCTGTTGCCGGCTGTTCCGCAACAGCATGCGGTCACGTAACCGTTCGGAAGAACTGCTTCTGTTATTTCTGCCGGGCAACAGCGGGTTATCCTGCAACTGCTGCATAGGCTCGGTCAGTTGAATGCAATGTTCCGGATTGGAAACGGCAATCTGCTGGGCCTGCTGTAACGACTCAGAAAGATCAGCCGGATCCAGTTCAGGCACAGGAACACTGAGTCCGTTCAACAGAAAAACCAGAGGCAGTAACGTCATAGATTTATCTTTTCATCCGATCTCTGTTGGTTTCCGCAATCTGATTATGCGCTATATTTCACGGATTATCAGTGAGTTATTGCCGGATCAGTCGCATATTTGCCGGCGCCGTTTCCCAGTTGCTGCGGAACGGGTTGATGTCCAGCCCACCGCGACGAGTATAACGCGCATACACGGTCAGTTTTTCCGGCTGACAATGACGTTGCAGATCCACAAAAATCCGTTCCACGCATTGTTCATGGAATTCATTGTGTTGCCGGAACGAGATCAGATAGCGCAGCATTTTCTCACGGTTGATGCGGGGGCCTTTATAGTGAATGACAACGCTGCCCCAGTCAGGCTGTCCGGTCACCAGACAATTGGATTTCAGCAGATGGCTGTGCAGGGTTTCCTCGACGATCATATTGTGATCGCCGGCCTGTACCAGCCAGTCACTGGAGAAATGGTATTCATCAATGACGATATCCAGATCATCAATGCACTCTCCCGGGAAGGTACTGATATGGTGCGCCGCTTCCGCCAGCGGGTACAAGGTGACCTTGATCGACCCTTCCGCACATTTGCCAAGATCCTGTTCCAGTGTATGCCGCACGGTGGCCAAATCAGCAAACCGGGTCTGGTTAAAGCTGTTCAGATAGAGTTTGAATGATTTGGATTCAATCAGATTGACGCTGCCGGCATCAATCCGGACCTCTCCAACGGCAACTACCGGCTTTCCTTTGCTGTTCAGCCAAGAAAGCTCGTACATCGTCCACAGATCTTCACCGTGGAAGGGCAGGTGACCGGCCAGATTCAGGGCATCCCGGTTTAACTGACGTGGTACCGGCTGCAGCAGTTGCGGGCAATACTCTGCCACATAATCTGTTTTCTGACCCAGCGTCAGGTTGGCTAGCAGCGGGTTATTTTCGTAAGGGGAGGCGTGAGACATGACGGGCTCGCTCAGTTAAAATCGGGATATCTTTAATTGTCGGGAAAAACCGTGACTGATCAAGTTATTTGCGCACTATCTGATGTATTTGCGCGCTGGTTCGCCTACCAGGCGCAGCGGGGGATCCGGGTTTGTTGTCCGGCGGATGAAAACCGGCCTTCTCCCTGTCGTTATGATGTCGAAGATCCTGAACGCTGGAGACCCTGGTCACGTCCGCAGCCTGTTAGCCTGCAAAATATTGCGTCTGCGCTGGAATGCGAATTTCATCCCGCGATTCATGACTATTACGGACATGGATTTGCCGGTCCGGTGACCGCCTCGTTTAAAGGCCTGGCGGTGACACTGGTACAATCCTGGAATGAAGAAGATTTTGAGCGGTTACAGCAGAATCTGGTCGCCCATGTCTTAATGCTGCGCCGGCTCAAGTTACCCATCACCCTGTTTCTGGCGACGGTGCCTGATGAATCACGGGTGATTAGTCTGGATAATGAAACCGGCGAGGTGGTGCTGGAGCAATTGGGTCAGAAAAAACGCTGGGTGCTGGCCGAGTCACTACCGGCCTTCCTGCAGCGGCTTTCCCCTTTACCTCAACCGGCAGTTACCCCAGTTGCTCCAGTAAACTTACCCGCTTAGCGAGCATGGCGACTTGCTGCTGCAACTCATCCACCTGGTGTTGCAGCATTTCCAGCCGGTCAGCGGCTGATTCTTCCTGCAGCGGCACGGCTTCTGCCGCTGTCGGTTCGGTCTGGCCGGGAAAACCTAATGATTTATAGGCTTCCGGATTCTGTTTCCAGCGCTGAATAGCGGTGATCAGGGTTGCCATCGGTACTGGCTGGTGCAGTCGCGCCTTAACCAGTGCGGTGCTGGGTGTCTGGCCGTTCGCCGCCAGTTGATTCGCAATGCGGAAGATTTCATCCATCAGAATAGGCTCCGGAATATAACGGTGTGTTTAATGTCGTTTCCGGGTAAAAGGAATAACATTGTTGTTGTGGTCTGATTTTACCGGCAGGACATCGTGATGCTCATGATTGGCGGGCATATTGATGACAATGCCATCAGTACCATTGTTGCGCTGGGTGTTCTGTCCGGCCGGATTTACCCGGAAAACAGGCTGGTGCAGTCCGGTCAGATAGAGTTCCCCTTCTTCTTTGCTTACCCCATCGGCGCTGTATTCAAAAACAAACGCATTCGCTTTCTGTGTTACCTGAGCCAGAAACAAAGGGATACCAAAAGACTGACGGGCGACGCTCAGCAGTTGCAGATTGGCGTTCTGGCAGTAGTGGCGGATCAGACGCTCTGCCAGTTCCGACTGCTGACGACGTTGCCAGGCCTCTGCACCAATCAGGCAGATCACAAAAAACAGCAACAGATCAGTCATGACATCTCTACTCAGTAAAAAACGGCGGTAGTGATATATTAGCCGGAATTTAAGCGTAACAGGAAATCGGTGTGTTATGTCGCGACAAGTTGTGTTTTTGCTGAAAGAGCTGGAGCTGACATTACAGCGTCTGCAGTTATGGCAGGAGGAGATGCCGCCGGAAGAGGCGTTGGCCAGTATCCAGCCGTTTGCCCTGGATACGCTGGAGTTTCACCAGTGGTTACAATTTATTTTTCTGGATCGCATGCGTTTCATGGTGGCGACCGGACAAGCGTTACCTTCGGCGGTCGCGATCTATCCGATGGCAACCGAAGTGTATAAGGAACAACTGGAAAAATATGCGCTGCTGCTGGATGTGCTGGCCCGTCTGGACGAAGAGCTCAGTGGTAAACCGGTTGGTCGTCTGCAATGAAACTGGAAATTCTGTACCAGGATGAACACCTGGTCGCGATTAACAAACCGGCTGGCTTGCTGGTGCACCGCAGCTGGCTGGACAAGGGTGAAACGCAGTTTGCGATGCAGATGACGCGGGATCAGATTGGTCAGCATGTTTATACCGTGCATCGTCTGGATCGTCCGACCTCCGGCATTTTGCTGTTTGCGCTGGATCCGGAGACCGCCCGGTTGCTGACCGAAGCGTTTGCCGGGCACCGGATGCAGAAAGAGTATCTGGCGCTGGTTCGGGGCTGGGCTCCGCTGCAAAAATTTCTCGATTATCCACTGAAAGAAGAGCTGGATCGCATCGCGGATAAATTTGCCGATCAGGACAAACCGGCACAACCGGCAAAAACGCATATCCGCTGTCTGGGGCGGGTCGAGTTGCCGTTTGCGGTATCGGCGCGTCATCCTAGCAGTCGGTACAGCCTGGTAAAACTGTTACCGCTGACCGGCCGCAAGCATCAGCTACGCCGTCATCTGGCGCACTTACGGCATCCGATTGTCGGTGATACCTCGCACGGTGATGGCAAACATAACCGTTTCTTCCGGGAGCGGTTCTGCTGCGATCGTCTGATGCTGCATCATCATCAGCTTTGTTTCCGTCATCCGCATACAAATGAAATGATGACAATCAAAGCGTCACTGGATGAGCGCTGGCAGCAACGCTTGCAGGAATTTGGCTGGACGACACAGATCTGACCACAAACAAGCACCGCAGCGGGATGTTGCGGTGCTGGATGTGCTAGTGTTATTTGGCCGCCAGAAAACCGATGTCTCTTTCCCGGTAAGGCTCTTCGTCATGCGAGAATTCCCGTTCCGGGAAGGCGGCCAGCGATTCGATCTGGTGCCAGGGAATAAAAATCGCGGCATGATAGACATCCGGCGGCGTGGAGAAGAAGTCCTGTGTCTGCCACTCTTTGTTATCCACCCAGATCCCGGCGTTTTCAACACCCGCCAGGCGGACATAATATTCTGAGCATGCTGGATCGTTCGGCTGGATCAGCGATTGTGCACTTTCCACATAGCCGGGCATGAATTTGACCAGAACGATCTTTCCGACGTATTCAGTCATGAGATGACTCATAATCAACTCCTTGTTCTGTAAAGAATTTATTGGCTGCAAACACGCTGCTTCTTCTTCATCACAGACGACTGATGAGGCGACAAGAACTGATAGCAGGCTCTTCTTAAAGCATAGATTCAGTTAAGGCAGGACGAGAAAAGATTTTTCCGGATCAAAAACGAGGGGAAGGCCAGCTCAGCGGCAAGAAACAAGACCGTCCATGGTGCGGCATGGACGGTCTTGTGTGATTATGCGTGTTGCGCGTGTTTTTTGGCTTCGGTTGCAACTGCCGGGCGCTGTGCCCGAGGCGTGGCATACCAGTAGCCTAAACCCATGAACAGTACGCCGGAGACGGTATTCCCCAGTGTCACCCACAGCAGGTTGTAACCAATTCCGCCCAGGGTGTATTCCGGCGTATGCGCGCCGAACCAGGACAGGGCGAGCAGCGTCATGTTGGCAATCGAGTGTTCGTAGCCGGAGGCAATAAAGGCCAGCAGACACCACCAGATGGCGATGAATTTAGCGGCGCCTTCAACACGCTGACACATCCAGATTGCCAGACAAACCAGCCAGTTACACAGTATGCCCTTGGCGAACAGCACCAGTGCCGGTGCCGTGGTTTTAGCCAGGGCCACTTTGTGTAGCAGACTGCTATCCACCGGCAGGATCTGACCGCCGCCACCCAGATAGAACAGGTAGGCAACCAGTATGGAACCCAGCAGATTGCCGGTCCAGGACTGTGCCAGAATGCCCACCGCCTGAACCGTGTTCAGCCGTCCGGTTTTGATACCGAAAGTCAGAAACATGGTGTGACCGGTGTAGAGCTCCGCCCCGGCAATGATAACCAGCGTCAGGGCGATCCCGAAGGTCGCGCCCATTACCAGCGGACGGATCGCCGGATCAACCAGATTGCCCAGGGTGAAAATCAGGATGATGCCCAGACCGACGTAAGCGCCGGCCATCAGGCTGCCAATCCAGAAGCTCAGCGGGTTATTGGCCGAGGTGCTTTTGATGCGGCTGGCGACTGCCGCGCATTTCTCAATGGTTTCCTGATACATGGTTACACCGACTCCTTCAGCTCGACCCGTCCGTTATTTACCCGTACCGCATAAGCCGGAACGGAGAAGCCGGTATTTTCCAGACAGACGCCGTCTTTGAGGCGGAAGTGCTGTTTTTTCAGCGGGCTGGCGACATACCATTCGTTGTGCAGATCCGCCAGAATGCCACGGGACAGCACGCTGGCCTGATAGAACGGATCCACGTTGTCGATGGCATACACCTGTTCATCCTCCTGCGGACGGAAGATGGCAACCTGATGGGTGCCCAGCAGTGCGCAGACGCCGGTGCCGGGAATGATGTCAGTCAGTGCGCAGATATCGGTCCAGCTCATACGGACTCCTCCAGCGAAATGTTGTAAGTCGGAATGCGTTCCTCCGGTTTGGCCGGACGGTGCTGCTGGCGTTCTGCCACAAACTGTACCAGCGGATCAGGCTGAGCACTGTTGATGAAATGGCGGAAGCGTAACTGCTGCTGATCGTTATCCAGCGTTTCTTTCCATTCGCAGTGGTACTGTTCGCGGATGAAGGCCATTTCCTGTTCCAGTTCGGCCGCGATCCCCAGCTTGTCATCGATGATGACGGATTTCAGATAATCCAGACCACCTTCGAGGTTATCCAGCCAGCTCGCGGTACGCTGCAGCTTGTCGGCGGTGCGCACATAGAACATCAGGAAACGGTCGATGTAGCGGATCAGGGTCTCTTTATCCAGATCGGCTGCCAGCAGATCTGCGTGACGAGGCTTCATCCCGCCGTTGCCGCAGACATACAGGTTCCAGCCTTTATCGGTAGCAATCACGCCGACATCTTTACCCTGCGCTTCGGCACATTCACGGGTACAGCCGGAGACACCGAACTTCATCTTGTGCGGTGAACGGATGCCTTTGTAGCGGTGTTCCAGTTCGACGCCTAAGCCGACGCTGTCCTGCACGCCGTAACGGCACCAGGCGCTGCCGACACAGGTTTTCACCATGCGCAGTGATTTCGCGTAGGCATGACCCGTTTCGAAACCGGCACTGATCAGTCGTTCCCAGATGACCGGCAGATCTTCTTTGCGGGCACCAAACAGGCCGATACGCTGCGCACCGGTGATCTTGGTGTACAGGTCATAATCACGGGCAACTTCCGCCACGGCCATCAGACCTTCCGGTGTCACTTCCCCACCTGGCATACGCGGGATCACGGAGTAGGTACCGTCTTTTTGCATGTTGCCGAGGAAGGTATCGTTGGTGTCCTGCAGCTGGGTGTGCGCGGCTTTCAGTACATATTCGCCCCAGCAGGATGCCAGAATAGAACCGATCGTCGGTTTACAGATTTCACAGCCGTGGCCATGACCGTGTTTGCTTAATACTTCGTCAAAGGTTTTCAGCTGACCGACCTTGATCAGATGGAACAGCTCCTGACGGGAGAAGGCGAAGTGTTCACACAGGTGATTTTTGACTTCGATACCCTGACGGGACAGCTCGGCATTCAGCACCTGCGTGATCAATGGCACGCAGCCACCACAACCGGTACCGGCTTTGGTTTCCGCTTTGATGGCGGCCACGGTATGACAGCCGGCAGCGACTGCTTCGGCGATCCGGCCTTTGGTGACGTCAAAGCAGGAGCAGATCTGCGCGGTTTCGGGTAAGGCATCGACCCCCAGCACCGGTTTGGCACCGGCATGGGCCGGCAGAATGAGTGTGTCCGGATGCGCTGGCAACGGCATATCATTCAGCTTCATCTGTAGCAGGTTGCCATAATCGGTGGTATCACCGACCAGCACCGCACCCAGCAGTTTGGCGCCGTCACCGCTGACGACGATTTTCTTATACACTCCGGCGGCATCGTCCTGATAGACGTAGCTCAGGCAATCCGGTGTACGGCCATGCGCATCACCGATACTGCCCACTTCCACACCCAGCAGCTTAAGCTTGGCGCTCATATCGGCGCCGGTGAAGGCATTGTCGTTGCCTAACAGGTGATCAACGGCGACCTGCGCCATTTTGTAACCGGGCGCAACCAGACCGAAGAAACGGCCATGCCAGGCGGCACATTCGCCAATCGCGTAGATGTGTTCGTCGGCGGTCAGACAGTGATCATTGATTTCGACACCACCGCGTTCCGCAACCGGCAGATCACAGTAACGGGCGAGGGTATCCTGTGGGCGGATGCCGGTTGAGAACACCACCAGATCGACATCCAGCACGCTGCCATCGGCAAAGCGCATCTGATGATGGCCTTCTTTGCCCTGATAGTGAGCAATTTCGCGGGTATTCTTGCTGGTGTGAACGGTGACACCCAGACTTTCGATCTTGCGGCGCAGCATCTCGCCACCCTGGCGATCCAGCTGTTCGGCCATCAGCACTGGCGCAAATTCGATAACGTGCGTTTCCAGTCCCAGCGCTTTCAGGGCGCCAGCCGCTTCCAGGCCGAGCAGACCGCCACCGACAACGACACCGCTTTTGCCTTGTTTCGCGGCTTCGCGGATCGCTTTCAGATCTTCAATGGTGCGATACACAAAACATTCGTGATGCGCACTGCCGGTAATGTTTGGCACCCACGGGTAAGAACCGGTAGCCAGTACCAGCGTGTCATACGGCAGCGTCTGGCCTTTGTTGGTTTCGATAACCTGCTTATTCCGATCAATCAGCTTTACCGCTTCATTCAGGAACAGCTTGATGCCGTGTTTTTCATAGAAACCGGGTTTGACCAGGCTCAACTCTGCGGCAGTATGATGAGAGAAATAGGAAGATAAATGCACACGGTCATAGGCTTCGCGTGGTTCTGCGCCAAATACCGTCACTTCATACTGACTGAGATCTGCTTTATCGACCAGTTCTTCCAGATAACGGTGACCAACCATACCGTTACCGATTACGATAATCCGATGTTTCTGCATGACTTAAAGCTCCAGTTCTAAATCCGAGCCGGCGCGGCTGCTGCACGCCAGAATATACCCTTGCTGCTGCTCTTCTTCGGTCAGGGGGCCGGGTTGTTCACTGATATTCTCGACGTTGCCGCTGACGACTTTGCATTTGCAGGAACCACAGATCCCGGAACGACAAGCACCGATAATAGGTAATTGTAGTGCTTCCAGCGCATCCAACACGGTTTGTTGATTGCTGATCTCGCCGCTGGCGCCAAAGCCAGGTACTTCCAGACGGAACTGCTGGCTGGTGGCGGCTTCTGCAATCAGCGGTGCCGCTGGCGTGAAGGATTCCTTGTGGCTGTTTTCCATTGGGAAACCACGATCCTGAAGCATCTGTTCCAGTGCATCCATATACACAGACGGACCGCACATGAACTGATGACAGTCATTAAGATCCGGCACTAACGCGTTGAATAACTCCGGATTCAGGTAACCCTGATAGCAGGAGAAGGCATCGGTCACGGTATCCAGAACCAGCGATAATCTGAATTGCGGATAAGCGGCCGCCATGGTCATCAGTTCATCACGGAAAATGATATCGTCGGCGTGACGGGCACTGTGCAGGAAATGGATTTCTGTCGTGCAGTTGTTATCCAGTAACCAGCGCGCCATCGACATCATCGGTGTGATCCCGCTGCCGGCGCTGCACAGCAGAATTTTTGGTGCGCTGTAATCGGCGGGCAGGAAGAAGGTACCGGTCGGCGCCTGTGCAGTCAGGGTATCCCCGGCGTGGAAATGATCCAGCAGCCAGTTGGAAACCAGACCATTAGCGACCCGTTTTACGGTGACAGCCAGATCTGCAGAACGGGAAGGGGATGAAGAAAGCGAGTAAGCACGGCTATGCGTCTGACCATCAATTTCAGCGGTCAGCAGCAGAAACTGTCCTGGCAGATAGTTAACAGCCAACGGTTGCAGCGGACGAAAAACCAACGTAACGGCATCGACCGTTTCCTGTCGCCGTTCAACACAGCACAGGGTTTGTGAATTTTGCCAGACAGCGGGTTGGGGGGATTGTGTCATGCATTATTCCTGTCGAGTCAAAGTAATGGCTGAACCGGGCAGAGTGATTCATCGGCATCACTCTGCCAGCGGTTTATTCTCAGGCGGCGAGGATATCCTTCAGATCCTGTTCCACCGTGGTGATGGTTTTCAGATCGAAGTTTTCGCTCAGGAAGTTCAGCAGGTTCGGTGTCAGGAAGCCTGGTACGGATGGTCCGACACGGATACCTTTCACGCCCAGTGACAGCAAGGTCAGCAGGATCACAATCGCTTTCTGTTCAAACCAGGACAGTACCAGAGACAGCGGCAGATCATTGACGCCACATTCAAACGCGTCAGCCAGTGCCAGTGCCAGCTGAATGGCAGAGTAGGCATCGTTACACTGACCCACATCCAGCAGACGCGGGATACCGTTGATGTCACCGAATTCCAGATCGTTGAATTTGAATTTGCCACACGCCAGGGTCAGGATCAGGCTGTCCTGCGGTACCGCTTTCGCCATTTCGGTGTAGTAGCCACGTTCCTGTTTGTCGCCGTCACAGCCACCGATCAGGAAGAAGTGTTTGATATTGCCGGCCTTGACCTGATCGATAACAGCCGGTGCTGCTGCCATCAGCGCGTTACGAGCAAAACCGGTCATGGTGTAGTGCGGGATTTCGGCATAAGGGAAACCTTCCAGCGACTGCGCTTTTTCGATCGCGGTGCTGAAATCGTCACCTTCGATATGGGTCACACCAGGCCAGCCGACGATGCTGCGGGTGAAGATACGATCGCTGTATTTACCGACATTCGGGTTGATGATGCAGTTTGACGTCATGACAACGGCACCCGGGAAGGCGGCAAATTCTTTCTGCTGGTTCTGCCAGGCAGAGCCGTAGTTACCGACCAGATGCGGATATTTTTTGAAAGCCGGGTAAGCGTGTGCCGGCAGCATTTCACCGTGGGTATAAACATTGATGTTTTTACCTTCGGTCTGCTGCAGAATTTTTTCCAGATCATGCAGATCGTGGCCGGAAACCAGAATCGCTTTACCTGCGACCGGCTTCATGTTCACTTTGGTCGGTTCAGGGTGACCGAACGTCTCGGTTTCACCTTTGTCCAGCATCGCCATGACTTTATAGTTCATCTGACCGATCTGCATTGCGCAATCAATCAGTGGCTGCATTTCAGTTGGTTCGGAGCCCAGGAAGGCCATGATCTGATGGTATTCCGCGCCGATGTCATCTTCCTGCTGACCCAGTACACGGGCATGTTCCATATAAGCCGCTGCACCTTTCAGGCCATACAGGCAGAGCAGACGCAGGCCCAGAATATCTTCACCAATAGCTTCTTTATTACGGTTTACCGCAGCGTTTGGTGCCCATGCCAGCAGTTCGGCTTTATCCGCCGTCAGGATCAGTGCTGCCGGGCCAGTCGCTGCTTCCGGTGCTTTACCCGCCAGCAGGCAGGCCGCTTCATAACGGGATTTCAGTGAGTCACGATTCTGTTGCGCTTCGTTGATGAAGGCAATGATACGGGCTGCATCGAAGTTAACGTTGGTCAGGGTAGAGAACAGCGCCTGACAGACATAGGCATCGATATCACGATCAACAATGCCGACAGAACGTGCTTTCACGGCATAATCAGACACGCCTTGCAGCAGATAAATCAGCACATCCTGCAGGTCAGAAACTTCTGCGGTTTTACCGCACATGCCCATGGTATAGCTGCAACCTTTTGCGGTTGGGGTAGAGATAGTCTGTTCACACTGAATACAAAACATTGGAGTTTCCTTGATTTGATTAGCCGATATGGAGATAGCTATATCAAGGTGCGTGCCAATATTTTATATTATTGATTTATATGGTTTTATTGTATTTTTCATGTTCAGGTGAGATAAAAAGACACAGGGGTTGCCCTGTGTCTTTTTGACTTGGTGTGTCATTTTAACCTGTTTATCTGCCCAGTAACGATACCGGGTTAACAGGACGACCTGCTTTGCGAATTTCAAAGTAAACCCCGGTCGCACCGGTATTGCCGCTGTTCCCTGCGCTGCCTATCACATCGCCGGTATTGACGTGCTGACCGACCTGCTTGTTCAGGTTCTGGTTATTGCCATACAGACTGAGATAACCACGGCCATGGTCGATCACCAATACATTACCGAAACCATCCAGCCAGTCGGCAAATACCACGTCGCCACTGCCAGCCGCTTTCACCGGCGCGCCTTGACCGGTCTTGATCAGGATGCCTTTCCAGGCGACTTCGCCGGTACGATGCTCACCAAATTTGCGAATGACGGTACCTCGAACCGGCCAGCTCATTCGTCCGGATTTACCTAAACCCTGCAGATCATTTTTAGCCAGCCGTGCCGCTTCTTTACGTGCCGCCGCTTCCTGCGATTTGCCTTCCTGCCTGGCCTTTTCTCTGGCTCTGGCTAACGCTTCTTTTTTCTTGCGAATACGTTCGGCTTCGAGACGTTTGCGTTGTTCTTCGATTTTCTGCAGCATGGCTTTTTCAGCCAACTGCAATTTGGTCAGCTGTTGCTGATCCGTTTTCAGTGATTCGTTCAGTTCCTGCGCGGTTTTTTCCCGCTGCTGCTGTTTCTGCTGCAGTGTTAACTGATCCTGTTTCTGAGCATCGATCAGGGAATACAGTTCCTGACTGCTTTCGCTAGTTTCTTTTTTATTTTGTAATAGTTCTGCTTTGGTTGCGTCCAGCCGTTTCAGTATTTTCAGCCTGGCCTGGTTCATATAACCGTAATAGGCCATGGTACGATCGACGGCTGCCGGATCCTGTTGATTCAGCAATAATTTCACATAGTCATGCTGACCCATGCGATAGGCTTCATCGAACTGTTCAGCGAGCAGACGTTCCTGCTGGCGCGACTGTGCTTCCAGTTTGGCGCGCTGTGCTTCCAGTCGTTGGAGTTTACTGCGGACTTTACCGAGCTGACTTTGTGAATTCTGTAACTTCTGATTGGCGGCTGAAATGGCATCTTCATCCGCTTTAAGTTGTTGCTGCAGCGAAGCCAGATCCTTTTTCTGAACCTGTATAGCCTGCTGTTTTTGCTGGATTTGCTCACGCACACTGGATAACTCGGAGTTCTCCGGTGTGGATTTTGCTGCCTGTATGGCGGCGCTAAAAAACAACGCGCCGACCAACAGGCCGACGCGATTGTATTTCATCGGAAACAACTGCTCTGCCCTCATGGGCGAGAATTATTTCAGAACCATCAGTGGCTTACCAGTCATTTCAGCTGGTACTTCCATGCCCATCAGTGTCAGCATGGTCGGTGCCAGATCAGACAGTTTACCACCTTCCAGTGCAGTCGCTTCACGGCCAACATAGATCAGCGGAACTGGCAGGTTGGTGTGCGCAGTGTGCGCCTGACCGGTTTCTTCGTTGGTCATCTGTTCTGCGTTACCGTGGTCAGCGGTGATCAGACACTCGCCACCTACTTCCTGCAGTGCTGCAACTACACGACCGATAGAAGCATCAACCGCTTCACAGGCTTTAACAGCGGCAGCGAAATCACCAGTGTGACCCACCATGTCGCCGTTCGGGTAGTTACAAACGATCACGTCGTATTTACCGCTCTTGATTGCTGCAACCAGTTTGTCGGTCAATTCGCCTGAGCTCATTTCTGGCTGCAGGTCGTAAGTCGCTACTTTCGGGCTGGCGATCAGTTCACGATCTTCACCTGGGAAGCACTGTTCTTCACCACCGTTGAAGAAGAAAGTCACGTGCGCATATTTCTCGGTTTCGGAAATACGCAGCTGGGTTTTGTCATGTTTAGCCAGCCATTCGCCCAGGGTGTTGGTCAGTGCTGTTGGCGGGTAAGCACAGGAAGTTTTGATGTCGGCTGCGTATTCGGTCAGCATCACGAAATCAGCCAGTTTAGGCTGTTTGTTGCGAGCGAAACCAGAGAAGTCGGCATCAGTGAAAGTACGGGTGATTTCACGCGCACGGTCAGCACGGAAGTTCATGAAAATCAGCGAGTCGCCGTCTTCCAGAACGGCTGCTTCTGCGCCGATCACGCTGGCTTTCACGAATTCATCGTTTTCGCCACGCGCGTAAGCTGCCGCCAGGGCTGCGGTTGCATCAGCGTAGTTAGCAAATTCAGATTTGCCTTCGCACAGCAGGTCGTAAGCTTCCTGAACACGTTCCCAACGGTTGTCACGATCCATTGCGTAGTAACGGCCAACCATGGACGCGATGCGGCCTTTACCCAGTTTTTTGAACAGGGCATCGAATTTCTCGATAGATTCCTGCGCTGAACGCGGAGCAACGTCACGACCGTCCAGGAACGCGTGGAAGTACAGCTTGTCAGCACCACGCTGAGCAGCCAGTTCCAGCATACCCATGATATGGTCTTCGTGGCTGTGAACACCACCTGGTGACATCAGACCCATCACGTGAACTGCTTTACCTGCTGCAACTGCAACGTCAACCGCTTTGCACAGTGCTTCGTTTTTGAAGAAATCACCGTCACGGATTTCTTTGGTCACACGGGTCAGTTCCTGATAAACAACACGGCCGGCACCGATGTTGACGTGACCCACTTCAGAGTTACCCATCTGACCGTCTGGCAGACCTACGTCCATACCAGAACCGGAGATCAGGGTATTAGCGTATTTAGCGCACAGAGCATTCAGATTTGGTGTGTTAGCGGCGGCAACGGCGTTACCTTCTTTTTTATCGCTGTAACCCCAACCATCCATGATGATCAGTGCCAGTGGCTTTTTAGCTGTAGACATTGTGTGTGGCCTCTTTTTGGGAATTTACGAAAACAAGTTCGACTGCTTTCAATTCTACAATATCTGTGGGATTAGTCACCTTTTCACCACATTTCACAACGCATTTCACGGAAGGAATTTTCATTGCCGGTGGAATACTGTAAATCTGCCGGTTCGCATGTAATACTGTTGCGATTATTTTTTCAGTGTTGTTGGGAAACAAAGAATGCAGGAATATATTGATTTTGCTATGCGTCACGAGATTCTGGTTCTGGTATGGATCGGTCTGGCGACAGCATTAATTGCCTCCGCCGTAAAGGCAAAATTATCGCCGGTAAAACAGGCCGATAACCAGAGCGCGGTGGCGCTGATAAACAAACAGGACGCGCTGGTGGTCGACGTTCGTACTCAGGACGAATTTGCCCGCGGTCATATCGCCGGTTCTCATCATATTCCGCTGGCGCAGATTGAACAGGGTAATACCACTGAAATCGACAAGCACAAAGAGAAGCCGGTGATTGTTGTCTGTGAAACCGGTGCGCGTGCGGATACGGCCGCAACCAAACTGGTCAAGGCCGGTTTTCAGCAAGTGTATTTATTACGTGGCGGTCTGACCCAGTGGCGTGCCAGTAACTTGCCGGTCACGAAAAAACGTTAATCTCTTTTTTGAAATTACAGCCATCAAACAATGCTAATAAAGGGCAATAAAATGACAGAAGCAGCAAATAATAATCAGGCACAACCCGAATTTCAGATCCAGCGTATCTATATCAAAGATGTTTCTTTCGAAGCACCTAATACCCCTGTTGTATTCCAGAAAGAGTGGAATCCTGAAATCAAGCTGGATATGGATACCCAGACTCAGGTTCTGGGCCAGGACGTCTATGAAGTGGCACTGACACTGACCGTGACCTGCAAACTAGGCGAAGAAACCGCTTTTCTGTGTGAAGTGAAACAGGCGGGTATTTTCACTGCCTCTAATCTGGATGCACAGAATCTGGCGCATTGCCTGGGTGCGTTCTGCCCGAACATTCTGTTCCCTTATGCGCGTGAAACCATCGCCAGCCTGGTTAGCCGTGGTTCATTCCCGCAACTGAACCTGGCTCCGGTTAACTTTGATGCGCTGTTCGCTTCTCATATTGCACAACTGGAAGCTGAGCAGGCAAAAGCAGGCGTTCAGTAATGGATTCATCCGTTGTACTGAGCGTGCTGGGGGCGGGATCTTATGGTACCGCCCTTGCCATTTCGCTGGCCCGTAAAGGTCAGCCAGTCCTGTTATGGGGACATGACCCTCAGGAAGTCGCTCGTCTGCAGCAGGATCGTTGCAATCAGGTATTCCTGCCGGATGTGCCGTTTCCTGATTCGCTGCAGGTCACCAACGATCTGGCCTATGCGGTTGCTGCCAGCCGGGATTTGCTGGTGGTGGTACCGAGTCATGTCTTTGGTGACGTGCTGCAGCGTATTAAACCGTTCCTGCGTGCCGACACCCGCGTGGCATGGGCTACCAAAGGGCTGGAGCCGGAACATGGGCGCTTGCTGGGGGATGTCGCCAAAGAAATCCTGGGCGAACAGACCCCTCTGGCGGTGTTGTCCGGCCCTACTTTTGCGAAGGAACTGGCTGCCGGGATGCCGACCGCGATTGCCATTGCAGGTACAGACGAGCAGTTTACTGCGGATATGTCTGCGCTGATGCATTGCGGTAAATCATTCCGTGTCTATACCAATCCGGATTTCATTGGTTTGCAGATCGGTGGTGCGGTGAAAAACGTGATTGCTATCGGTGCCGGGCTTTCCGATGGTCTGGGATTCGGCGCCAACGCCCGGACAGCGCTGATCACGCGAGGCCTGGCCGAATTACAGCGTCTTGGTTTGTCTCTGGGTGCAGATGCCAAAACCTTCATGGGGATGGCCGGGTTAGGCGATCTGGTACTGACCTGTACCGATAACCAATCCCGTAACCGTCGTTTTGGCCTGGCGTTAGGGCAGGGCAAAACGGTGGAGCTAGCGATGCAGGAAATTGGTCAGGTGGTGGAAGGTTACCGCAATACCAAAGAAGTGCATGCACTGGCTGCCCGTCAGGGCGTCGAGATGCCAATCTGTGAACAGATTTATCAGATCCTGTATCAGGGTAAATCGGCTCAGGAGGCCGCACAGGCGTTACTGGGACGCGATCAGAAAGGCGAATAATCCCCGTTGCCGGATAAAAATAACGCCAGCATCTGCTGGCGTTATTGTTCTGATTGAAAACAGGGCAGTGATTAGTAGAACGAGTGCTCACCACGGGCATGTTCAGTCGCGTCTTTGACGCCGGTCAGTTCACCCGGGAATAACTCGAGTAACTGTTTTTCAATGCCTTCCTTCAGTGTCACGTCGACCATCGAACAACCATTACAGCCGCCACCAAATTGCAGAATAGCCACACCGTCTTCGGTGATGTCAGTCAGGGTCACACGACCACCGTGTGCCGCCAGCGACGGATTAACCTGTGATTGCAGCACATATTCGACGCGTTCAGCCAGCGGTGCATCATCATTCACCTTGCGCATTTTGGCATTAGGTGCCTTCAGGGTCAGCTGCGAGCCCATTTGATCGCTGATGAAATCAATGGCGGCTTCTTCCAGAAAGGGTGCGCTGTTCGGATCGATAATGGCATCAAAGCCATCGAATGACTGACGGATATCTTCCGGCTCGACCGCATCAGGCGGGCAATAGGAAACGCCACACTCTGCATTCGGTGTGCCCGGATTCATTACAAATACGCGGATATTGGTGTTTTCCACCTGCTTTTCCAGCAGTTTACGAAAATGAGCCTGAGCGCTTTCGGAGATCGTGATCATCGCCATCCTCTAATCCTGACTAAATAACTAAGGTATTATCATACGCCCCATTGCGTATATGTCACAACATTTATTCATCGTGCAGCTGAGTCCTGCAGATTGCCCAGACATCGACGCGCTGGCAACCACTTTCTTTCAAAAGATGTACCAATGTTGTGACGGTGACACCGGTCGTGACAACGTCATCCAGCACCGCAACATGCCGGTAGTTGTGCGGACGGATACGAAAAGCATGGTTCAGGTTGGTCAGCCGTAATTCGCGGGACAATCCGGCCTGCACCTGCGTAGCCCGGATTCGTCGCAGCAGACGGGGATGACAGGGGATACCGAGTTGTTTCGATACCGGACGGGCCAATTCCTGCGCCTGATTGTAGCCCCGTTGCCACTGACGCCGCCAGTGCAGCGGAACAGGCAAAATGACCTCGGGTTTCGGTTCATTCGCCGGGTAGAGCTCCGCCAGCATGCGGCCGAACAATACGGCCGGTAACACCTTGTGCTGATATTTCAGCTGATGAATCAGTCCGTTTAACGGGAACTGATAGTCAGCCAGGATATGCAGAAAATCCCAGGCGGGCGGCTGCAGCAGACAGTGTCCGCAGACATCATCTTTGCCGGCCATCGGTGAACCGCATAACCGGCAGTGATGGTCGAGTAATGGCAGTTCTTCGGCACAGCAGTGACACAGTAATGGCCGGGTGGTGGGTTGACGGCAAAACAGGCAAATTCCCTGACAGGCGGGATAAAGGGCTGATGAAAAGAAGCGGTGCAGTGTGGTGAGCATGGTTTGTAAAAAGAGAGGAAGTGGTGTGGTTACTGTAATAAAAAGGGCGCCTTCCGGCGCCCTGACAAATCTGCGATGAGATTAGTTGGTATAAGCACGTTCGCCATGAGAGGTCAGATCCAGACCTTCGCGTTCTGCTTCTACCGGTACACGCAGGCCGACCAGTTTATCGATGATGAAGTAACCAGCGATAGAGACCAGACCAGACCAGATGATGGTGGTGATGACACCGATCGCCTGAACTTTAACCTGTGTTGCGATGGAGTAATCCGGTGCTACTGCGTTGGCAACATAATCCCAGACACCAGTACCACCCAGATCTGGAGAGGCAAACACGCCCGTCAGGATTGCACCCAGAATACCGCCCACACCGTGTACACCGAATACGTCCAGTGAGTCGTCAACGTTCAGCATGCGTTTCAGACCATGCACACCCCACAGACATACCACACCAGCCAGGCCACCAATCACGATGCCACCCATCACGCCTACGAAACCGGCAGCAGGGGTAATGGCAACCAGACCAGCTACCGCACCGGAAGCCGCACCCAGCATGGATGGTTTACCTTTCAGCGCCCATTCGGCGAAAGTCCAGGTCAGGGTTGCTGCTGCAGTCGCTGCCCAGGTGTTAACCAGCGCCAGAGCCGCCACACCATTTGCTTCCAGTGAGGAACCGGCGTTGAAGCCAAACCAGCCAAACCACAGCAAGGAAGCGCCAATCATGGTCATGGTCAGGCTGTGCGGTGCCATGGACTCACGGCCGAAACCAACACGTTTACCCAGGAAGTAGGCACCCACCAGACCCGCGACAGCGGCGTTGATATGAACGACAGTGCCACCTGCGAAGTCCAGAGCGCCGTGCTGGAACAACCAGCCCGCTGTTTCACCGGCTTTCGCCGCTGCATCAGCGTCAGTATAGGCATCAGGACCCGCCCAGTACCACACCATGTGTGCCATCGGGATGTAAGACAGCGTGAACCAGAACACCATGAACAGCAGTACGGCAGAGAAACGGATGCGTTCAGCAAACGCGCCCAGAATCAGACAGCAGGTAATGCAGGCAAACGCCCCCTGGAAAACGACATAAATGAATTCAGAGATGCCGATACCCTTGTTGAAGGTTGCAGCAATAGAATCCGGGGTGATGCCACTCAGGAAGGCTTTATCCAGCGTTCCGAAGAATGCGTTGCCTTCGGTGAAAGCCAGGCTGTAGCCGTAGGTGACCCACAGAACAGTTGCCAGACTGAATACCACCAGCACCTGGATCAGTACAGACAGCATGTTTTTGCTGCGGACCAGGCCACCGTAGAATAAAGCGATGCCGGGAATGGACATCAGAATAACAAAGGTAGCAGAAACCATCAGCCAGGCATTATCGCCTTTATTGACGGTGACTACCGGTGCTGCCGCTGCTTCAGCAGGCGCGGCAGCCGGAACTGCTTCTGCCGCCGGAGCAGCCACCGCAGTCGATGTAGCCGGAGCTGGAGTTGCTTCCTCACTCCATGCCGGTGTTGCCAGCCCGAAAGCCCCCACCAGCGCTAAGATTGCAAACAATCGTTTCATTGTAGATATCTCCCTGATAATACCGTGTCCTGATCTCGACAAGCGGAGGTCTGAGAACTCGTTGGTCGGACGAGGATGTCACTAACCTGATATTTCCTTCGCAGGAATTATGCCAACCTGGATCACATTAAAAATGGCTCAAAATAATCATTCCGGCTTGTGTTACGGGCAAAATGGTGCAGATAGCGCACATCTTTGAGGCGAGGGCCGATTATTGTGTGCTTATTTGGTGCACAAAAAATAAACAGCGATGGCCGGGATTCTGATAAATGGTCGGAATGACATTCGCATCGCTGAGGTAGCCGGGTATCATGTAGCCATATCAGAGGCATAGTTAAGTACTAGCGGGATAATGATGAGTATGTATGTTGAACGGATAGGTTCCGGTCCGGATTTGGTCTTACTGCACGGCTGGGGACTAAATGGTGCAGTCTGGCAGGAGATTGTGCCGTTATTGCAGCCTTATTACCGATTACATCTGGTCGATTTGCCCGGATTTGGCTATAGCCGGGATATCGTTATGCCGGATAACAACCTGCAGGCCTGGAGCGAAACGGTATTAGCTGCGTTGCCGGAGCGTTTTGATTTGCTTGGCTGGTCCATGGGCGGATTAATCGCTTTGCGTATGGCGCTGGATCACCCTGCCCGGATTAACCGTCTGATCCTGACCGGAAGTTCTCCCTGTTTTTTGCAGCAGGAGAGCTGGCCGGGCATTCATCCTGATGTGTTGTCTGGATTTAACCACTCATTGCAACAGAATACGCGCAAGACCATTGAACGCTTTCTGGCTATTCAGTCGATGGGCAGTGAGTCGGTAAAAGAGGATGTCAGAAGGCTGAAAGCCTGGCTGCAACTGCGTCCTGAGGCTGATCCAGTGGCGCTGAGCGCCGGGCTGCATTTGCTGGAATCCGTTGATTTGCGTCCGGAATTATCTTCGCTGCGCTGTCCGGTGCTGGGTTTGTATGGTCGTCTGGATAGTCTGGTGCCTGCGGCCGCGGTGCCCCGGATTGACGCCTTGATGGCCGACAGCCGTGCCGTCATTTTTCCTCAGGCGGCGCATGCGCCGTTTATTTTCCATCCGCAGCTATTTACCGAAGCATTACGGCAATTTCTGGATTAAGAATATCTGCGCGGTACAGGGATCTGTGGCCGGCATAAGCCGGACCACAGATTTCGCTGCATGATTTATTTATTGCGCTTGGCGTTGGCAAAGGCAGCGGCAAACGCGTTATTACCGCTATCCGCCGCCGGCTTGCCATGATGATGGTGATGACGGGATCCTGGTTTGTGGGGTTGCTCATGTGAGGTCTTCGGATGTGCGGCTTTACCTTTTGCCACCTCATCGTCCAGCCGCATGGTCAGCGCGATACGTTTACGCGGAATATCGACTTCCACTACCTTCACCTTCACGATATCACCGGCTTTAACGACGTCCCGCGGATCAGAAATATAGCGGTTGGTCAGCGCGGAAATATGTACCAAACCATCCTGATGCACACCAATATCGACAAAAGCACCAAAATTGGTGACGTTTGTGACAACGCCCTCCAGAATCATATCCGGTTTGAGATCTTTCAGCTCTTCAACCCCTTCGCGGAAGGTGGCGGTTTTGAATTCCGGACGCGGATCACGACCCGGTTTATCCAGCTCCTGAAGAATGTCGGTCACGGTCGGAATACCAAAATGCTCATCGGTATAGTCAGCCGGTTTCAGTGATTTCAGCAAGCTGCTGTTGCCCATCAATTCGGATACCGGCTTCCCCAGTTTACCGATAATTTTCTCCACGACCGGGTAGGCTTCCGGATGCACGGCCGACGCATCCAGCGGATTTTTGCCAGCATGGATACGCAGGAAACCGGCAGACTGCTCATAGGCTTTCGGGCCGAGACGTGCGACTTTCAGCAATTCACGGCGATCACCAAATGCGCCGTTTTCATCACGATAGGTCACGATATTCTGTGCCAGCGTTTTGTTTAAACCGGAAACCCGGGTCAGCAGCGGCACCGAGGCGGTATTCACATCCACCCCGACGGCGTTAACACAATCCTCCACCACGGTGTCCAGATTATGGGCCAGCTGATTCTGACTGACGTCATGCTGATATTGGCCGACACCAATCGCTTTCGGTTCGATTTTTACCAGCTCGGCCAGCGGGTCCTGCAACCGGCGGGCAATTGAAACCGCGCCACGTAGCGAGACATCCAGCTGCGGGAATTCCAGCGCGGCCAGTTCCGAAGCCGAGTAGACGGAGGCGCCGGCTTCGCTGACCACCACTTTCTGCGCTTTGCAGGTTGGATGACGATGCAGCATATCCGCGACCAGACGATCCGTTTCCCGCGATGCCGTGCCGTTGCCGATACTGATCAAGCCAACCTTAAATTGTTCACACAGGGCATACAGAATTTCGATCGCCTGATCATACTGACGCTTCGGTTCGAACGGGTAGACGGTGTGTACGGCAACCACCTTGCCAGTTTCATCGACCACAGCGACCTTGACGCCGGTGCGGATCCCCGGATCCAATCCCATGGTGGCTTTCATACCTGCCGGCGCCGCCATCAGCAGGTCTTTCAGATTGCTGGCAAAGACCCGGATGGCCTCGGTTTCCGCCGCATCACGCAGACGGCCAATCAGCTCGGTTTCCATCTGCAGGGACAGCTTGATTTTCCAGGTCCAGTTCACCACGCTCTGCAGCCATTTATCGGCCGGACGACCGCGGAATGACAATGCAAAATAACTGGCGATCATCTGTTCACAGGGATGTACATCACCGGTTTGCTCTACCTGCAAGCTCAGCGCCAGAAATCCTTCATTCCGGCCGCGTAACATTGCCAGCGTACGGTGCGACGGCACTTTGGCGATAGGTTCCTGATGATCGAAATAGTCGCTGAACTTGGCGCCTTCCACCTCTTTGCCTTGGATCACCTGTGCCCGGAGTAAAGCCGACTGCCACAGATAGCTACGCAGTTTTTCCAGCAGTCCGGCCTCTTCGGCAAAGCGCTCCATCAGAATGTAACGGGCACCGTCCAGCGCGGCTTTGCTGTCGTTAATCTGATGTTCTGCGTTCAGATATGCCAGTGCTTCCTGTTCAGGATTCAGTTCCGGGTTGTGCAGCAGACTGAGCGCCAGCGGTTCCAGACCCGCTTCAATAGCAATCTGGCCTTTGGTGCGGCGTTTGGGTTTATAGGGAAGGTAGAGATCTTCCAGACGGGTTTTGGTATCGGCAGCCAGAATATCCGCTTTCAGCTCGTCAGTCAGTTTACCCTGTTCACTGATCGAGTTCAGAATCGTCTGACGGCGGTCTTCCAGTTCCCGCAGGTAACTCAAGCGTTGTTCCAGATGACGTAACTGGGTGTCGTCCAGTCCGCCGGTCACTTCTTTACGGTAGCGGGCAATAAACGGAACAGTGGCACCGTCGTCCAGTAACTGTACTGCAGCGGTCACCTGTTCAGTGCTGGCATTCAGTTCGCCGGCAATGATCTGATTAATGGAAGGCATGTTTGTCCTCGTGTTAAACGCCGTTATTCTTCAGAAAACGGTTGATATTGTATTTTATTGATATACCACTCTTTTTCGCCCGATGGCGTGAGTACCCGCACTTCATCATCGACTTGTTTACCTATCAGAGCCCGGGCCATCGGTGAATCAATGGTGATGTAGTTATTTTTGGTATCAATTTCGTCCGTGCCGACAATGCGGTAACGCACTATCTCTTCCTGGTCGTTTTCAAGCTCGATCCAGGCACCGAAATAGACCTTTCCTTCCTGCTGCGGGGAATACTCCACGATCTTGAGGGCATCCAGTCGCTTGGTCAGAAAACGCAGCCGGCGATCAATGGCGCGAAGCTCCCGCTTCCCTTCCTTATATTCCGCATTTTCACTGCGATCACCGAGGGCGGCCGCCTCAGATACGGCCTGAGTAACCTGTGGCCGTTTCACTTTCCACAAATATTTGAGCTCATCTTCGAGCTTTTGCCATCCGGCCCGGGTAATGAGGTTGGTTTTCATTGCCGTCACTCTGACAGAGATAATTCATGTGCTCGCAGCATAAGATGTTTACCTGAAATCGCCAAATATCCGGCGAAAGAGATGTGTAAAAGTGACCGGCTTCGCAAAGTAATAAATATTTATTAAATGGCATTTTGCTGAAAAATCAGCCGGTTCAGTGATGGATGAAAAAAATCTCCTGTTGTTCACCGAGATCCTGGCCGGCTGACCCTTGCAAAGGGTCATAGGCATACTTAAACTTCTTGGGTGGAAAAAAGTGGGATATTGTGGAGTCTGGCTGAGTAAATCCGCCATACCCGCAGGCTGGCAGGATATAACCAAAACAGCAAGGTGCGGCATGCTACGTGGAGCACACGCCATCGCTCTTGATACCAAAGGGCGGTTAGCAGTTCCGACAAAGTACCGAGACTGGCTTCGCGAAGAGTGCGAGGGCCAGCTTGTCTGCACCATTGATATTGCCAATCCCTGCCTGCTGTTGTATCCGCTGTGCGAATGGGAAGAAGTAGAAAAAAAACTGAAATCCCTTTCCAGCATGAATCCGGTCGAACGTCGTTTGCAGCGTTTACTGCTGGGGTACGCATGTGAATGCGAATTGGATAGTAACGGACGCTTGTTGTTATCCGCACCGTTACGTCAGCATGCCGGGCTGGATAAGCAAATCATGTTGGTTGGTCAATTAAATAAATTTGAGATCTGGAGTGAAGCCCGCTGGTTACAGCAAGTAGACGAGGACATTCAGGCATTGCCGGAAATGGACTGGACTACTTCGGATAAGCTGCGCGATTTTTCACTTTAGCACTGGGGATAAAAACGAATGGAACATATCACTGTACTGTTGCAGGAAGCGGTGGACGGGCTGGCTATTCGCCCGGACGGCGTATACGTGGACGGTACATTCGGACGGGGCGGTCATTCCCGTCTGATTCTGCAGCAACTGGGTCCTCAGGGACGCTTGTATGCTATCGACCGCGATCCTCAGGCGGTTGCCGTTGCTAAAGAGTGGCAGGATCCCCGCTTTGAAATCATTTCCGGCCCGTTCTCTCAGTTACATGACTACATGGCTGAGCGGGGGCTGCTGGGTAAAGTGGACGGGTTACTGCTGGATCTGGGCGTCTCTTCGCCACAATTGGATGAAGCCGAGCGTGGTTTCAGCTTTATGCAGGATGGTCCTCTGGATATGCGCATGGATCCGCTGCACGGTGAAAGTGCTGCGGACTGGCTGGCGTATGCGGATGCTGACGAGATCGCCTGGGTATTACGTACCTATGGTGAAGAACGGTTTGCCAACCGGATCGCCCGGGCCATTGTCGCCGATCGGGTGACGACACCGTATACCCGCACCAGACAACTGGCCGACATGATTTCCCGTGTCGTCCCCATCAAAGAAAAGCATAAACACCCGGCTACCCGCAGTTTTCAGGCTTTGCGTATTCATGTGAATCAGGAGCTGAAAGAGATCGAACAAACCCTGCAGGCATCCTTGTCGGTATTGGCACCTGGCGGCCGTCTGGCCGTGATCAGTTTCCATTCGCTGGAAGATCGTCTGGTGAAACAATTTATTCGTCAGCAGGAAAAGGGCGTGCAGCCACCGAAAGGATTACCGATAACAGAAGATCAGATCCGCAAGACACAGACACTGCGTTCTGTCGGTAAAGCAATTAAACCCAATGACAGTGAAGTTTCAGGCAATGTGCGTTCACGTAGCTCTGTGTTACGAGTCGCCGAGCGTCTGGGAGACTGAGCATGGATCGCCGGCTGAATCTTGCTTTACTGATCCTGCTGGATCTGAAGCGGCATCTGTTTCAGGTCATTCTGGGATTAGCCATTCTGTGTTCCGCTCTCACCACGATCGTGGTGACAGACGATACACGCACAGTGACGGCTGAACTTAACAAGGTACAGAGTATTACCGATGAGCTGGAAGTGGAATGGCGGCATCTGGTTCTGGAACAAAACGCGCTGGCTGAACATTCGCGTGTATCGGATATTGCCAGAATCAAAATGGCAATGGCCCGACCTAAACCTTTAGAAGAAAAGGTAATTAGTCTGCCATGAGAACAACTGCAAAAAAACATAATAAAAAACAGGATACCGGCGTAGCACAGTGGCGTTTCATGCTACTGCTCGGCTTCATCCTGGTGGGATTTACCGGCCTTGTGGCCCGGACCGCATGGATTCAGATTATTCAGCCTGATCGGCTGCGTCAGGAAGGCGATATGCGTTCCCTGCGGACAACCGCAGATCCGTCTGACCGTGGTATGGTGACGGATCGTAACGGTGAACAGCTGGCTGTATCGGTACCTGTCCAGGCGGTGTGGGCTGACCCGAAAGAAATTCATGCTGCCGATGGTCTGAAAAATACCGCCGCATGGATGGCGCTGGCCGATGTGCTGGGCCTGGATATGCGGAAACTCACCTCCAGTGTTGCTGATCCTAAACGCCGGTTTGTCTATCTGCAGCGTCAGATTACACCGGCGGTTGCTGATTATATTGCAAAATTAAAACTTCCCGGTGTGCATCTGCGACGGGAAACTCGCCGTTATTATCCCAGCGGTGAAATCAGTGCTCATCTGGTGGGTAATACCAATATTGATAGTGCGGGGATTGAAGGGGTTGAACGTGCTTTCAATGACTGGCTGAGCTCCACGCCGGCGGAATATAAGATCCGTAAAGACCGGCAGGGACGGGTGATCGAGAATATTGGTGTTGTCAAAGAGGGTAAAAAAGCCAATAACCTGGTGCTGAGTATTGATCAGCGTCTGCAGTCCATTGCTTACCGTTCACTGAAATACGCTACCGAAATCAACAAGGCAACCTCCGGTTCACTGGTATTGATGGATGTGGTTACCGGGGAAGTACTGGCGATGGTGAATACTCCCTCGTATAACCCGAACAACCGGGAACAATATGAAAGTTTCCGTGCCCGTAACCGTGCGGTAACCGATACTTATGAGCCTGGTTCTACGGTGAAGCCTATCGTCGCCATGAGCGCGCTGGAGCACGGAGTCACCAACTGGAAAGAAGTGATGGACACTCGTCCGTTTTCTATCGGTGGCAAGGTCGTCACCGACAGTCACCGTATGGCTACTGGCGGATTATATGACATTCTCAAATATTCCTCGAACATCGGTATGGCGCATCTGGCTCTGCGTATGCAGCCGCATTGGATCACTGGCAAATTTGAAGAATTTGGTCTTGGTCAGGAATCCGGCACCGGCCTGATGGGGGAAAGCTCCGGCATGATCCCGATGCGCAGCCGCTGGTCGAAAATCGAACTGGCCACGCTGGGCTTTGGCTATGGTCTGCGAGTTACGCCATTGCAGCTAACGGCAGCTTATGCCGCTTTAGCCAACAAAGGGATACGCAAGCCGATTTCCATTCTGAAAACCACACAGACACCCCAGGGGCAAAGAATCATTGATGCTCAGATCGCCGAGCAGGTTATTCATGCACTGGAGGGGGTGGTGGAAGATGGCACCGGCGGAAAAGCGGCCGTGCCGGGCTATCGTGTAGCGGGTAAAACCGGTACTGCCAAAGTCGCGACTGCCGGCGGCTATGGCAAAGACTATGTCGGTACGTTTGCCGGTTTTGCACCGGTCAGCAATCCCCGGTTTGCCATGGTCGTAATTATTAACGAACCTCATGGCAGCGCATATTATGGTGGTTCTGTGGCCGGCCCGACCTTCGCCGAAGTCATGAGTAGTGCCTTGCAGATGTATAACGTACCGCCGGATGCCCTTCCTGATCCTAAGGCTGCTGATATGAATACCGCACAACGCAGCGAGGGAAAGAAAAATGCCACTCGCTCTTGATAAATTACTTGCTGGCCTGAATATACCGGCCCCGGCAATCGAATTATGTGATATCCAGTTGGACACCCGGTTATTAAAACCGGGCTCATTGTTTTTAGCGCTGAAAGGCCATGCTGTTGATGGCCGTCTGTTTATGCAACAGGCGGAACAGCAAGGTGCTGTCGCAATCTTGTTTGATAACACCGATGGCTTTGAACCGCCGGCTCTGAATATTCCCTGCATTGCCGTATCCGGCCTGGCTGAAAAGGTCAGTGAACTGGCGGGGTTGTTCTATGAGACGCCTGCACAGAAGCTGGCACTGGTTGGTGTGACAGGAACAAATGGTAAAAGCACCTGCACGCAATTGATTGCTAACTGGGCCGAACTGCTCGGACAGCGCGGCGGCGTGCTGGGTACACTGGGTAACGGCTTGTTTGGTCAGTTGCAGGCTACCGAGAATACGACCGGAAGTGCGATTTCGATTCAGCAGGAATTGGCGCGGTTTGTAGCTGAAAACGTGGATGTTGCCGCCATGGAGGTCTCCTCTCATGGGCTGGTGCAGCACCGGGTCTCCGCACTGCAATTTGCTGCAGCTGTATTTACCAACCTGAGCCGTGACCATCTGGATTATCATCACACGATGGAAGCGTACGCAGATGCCAAACGCCAGATCTTTAAACAGGCAACACCTGAACACTGCATTCTGAACGCCGATGACGCAACCGCGTGCACTTGGTTAAAGGATATGCCACAAGCTGTCATCTATGCCATTGACCAGCGGCTGCCGAACCATCCCGGACCATTCGTTTATGCCAGCGATGTAAAATATCACCCGCAAGGCATCACTATCAGCATTCACTCTTCGTGGGGGGATGGTGTATTATCTGCGCCCCTCCTGGGAAAGTTTAATGTATCAAATTTACTGGCCGCGTTAGCAGTGATGTTGGTTTTGCAGTACGACTTTGAAACGCTGTGTCAGACGGCCTCCCGCCTGCAGCCTGTTACTGGTCGGATGGAATGTTTCGGTAATCAGGACCAGCCTCTGGTCGTGGTCGATTACGCACATACACCGGATGGTCTGGAAAAAGCATTACAAGCAGCCAGACAGCATTGCCATGGACGTCTGTTCTGTCTGTTTGGCTGTGGTGGTGATCGCGATAAAGGCAAACGACCTCAGATGGCCGCCATTGCAGAGCAATGGGCGGATACCCTGATCCTGACCGACGATAATCCACGCACTGAAGATCCTGCGGCCATTATTGCGGATATGTGTGCCGGTTTGCAGAAACCGGAACGTGTCCATATTGAACATTCCCGTACTGAAGCGCTCCGGCTTGCGCTGGCGCAGGCTGTGCCCGGAGACATTATTTTGCTGGCGGGTAAAGGCCATGAGGATTACCAGATCATCGGTAAAGAAAAACATCATTACAGTGATCGCGAAACAGTCATGCAGCTACTGGGAGTAATGCCATGATACCTATGACGTTAGCACAAATAGCGCAGGTGACCGACGGGCAATTATTGAATTGCTCTGATGCAACGCAAAAGGTTAGCCATATCAGTACAGATACCCGGACAGTTTCTGCGGGCGCTCTGTTTCTGGCGCTGCTGGGTGAGCGCTTTGATGCTCATGCGTTCGTCGATCAGGCCACGACTAAAGGTGCGGTGGCTGCTGTGGTTTCCCGTCCGTTACCTGATAGTGCGATTCCGCAGATTCTGGTTGCGGATACCCGTATTGCGCTGGGTAGGATTGCGGCCTGGGTTCGGGCTCAGCTTGATCTGCAGATTGTCGCGATTACCGGCAGTTGCGGCAAAACCACATTAAAAGAGATGTGCGCCGCCATTTTGCAGCAGATTGCACCGGTACTGGCGACCCAGGGTAACCTGAACAATGAAATCGGTGTGCCTCAGACCTTGCTGCGTTTAACCCCCCATGAACGGTATGCTGTCGTCGAACTGGGTGCTAATCATCCCGGCGAGATTGCCTGGACAACATCACTGGTCAAACCGGATGTGGCCGTGATTAATAATGTCGCTGCAGCCCATCTGGCCGGTTTCGGCTCATTGCGTGGTGTCGCTGTGGCAAAAACGGAAATTTTTTCCGGCTTATCGGAGAGTGGTACGGCGGTGATTAATGCGGACAGTGAGTTTTATGACTGGTGGCGCGAAATTTTATCCGTTCGTACGCTGAGTTTTGGTCTCGAAAATCCGAAAGCAGATTTCCGGGCCGAACATATCACGCAGGATGAACAGGGTATTGCCCGTTTTACCCTGATATCCCCATTGGGGCAGACTGAAATTCAGTTACCAATCCCTGGTATACACAATGTCAGCAATGCGCTGGCCGCCGCCGCAGTAACCACTTCACTGGGCGTGTCGCTGGAACAGGTTCAGTCCGGACTGGCGAATATGTTGCCGGTTAAAGGGCGTTTCTGTGTGCAGAAGCTATCTGATGACCTCACACTGATCGATGATACCTACAATGCCAGTGTCCAGTCGGTTATGGCTGCCATCGACACCTTGTCTGTGATGCCGGGATATCGGGTACTGGCGTTTGGCGATATGGGTGAATTAGGTGCAGACGCAGCCAGTTTGCACCGTCAGATTGGGGAACATGCCCGTCTGAAAAAACTGGATGCAGTACTGACGGTCGGTGAACTGTCCCGTCATACTGCCGAGGCAGCGGGTGGCCGGCATTTTTCCGATAAGGATGGCCTGAACCTGGCGCTGCAAGAATTAATGCAACAACAACGACCGGTGACGATTCTGGCCAAAGGTGCGCGCAGTGCCCGTATGGAAGACGTCGTCACTTTTGTCAAATCCTGTGAGGAACAAGCATGTTAGTATGGCTGGCGGAGTGGTTAACGCCCCATTTATCTTTTTTCCATGTGGTCTCGTATCTGACCTTCAGAGCCATTATGTCCATTCTGACCGGACTGGGATTTGCGCTCTGGATTGGGCCACATCTGATCCGTCGTCTGCAACTGCTGCAGATTGGGCAGGTCGTGCGTAACGACGGCCCTGAATCGCATTTCAGCAAAGCGGGGACACCGACCATGGGCGGGATCATGATCCTGCTTTCTATCTTTTTGTCGGTGATCCTGTGGGCCCGTCTCAGCAATCCCTATGTCTGGGTGGTGTTATTTGTCCTGGTCAGCTTCGGCACAATCGGTTTTGTTGATGACTATCGAAAAGTGATCCGCAAAAATCCGGATGGCCTGATTGCCCGCTGGAAATACTTCTGGCAGTCCGCATCCGCACTGGTAGTCGCATTTTTCCTGTATGCAACAGCCACTACCGATGCACAAACCACGCTGGTGGTGCCTTTCTTCAAAGACATCATGCCGCAGCTGGGGTTATTGTTCATTCTGATGACCTATTTTGTGATCGTGGGTGCCTCCAACGCGGTTAACCTGACCGATGGTCTGGATGGTCTGGCCATCATGCCAACCGTTATGGTCGCCGCCGGCTTTGCCCTGATTGCCTGGGCGACCGGTAACGTCAATTTCGCGAATTATCTGCATATTCCCTATATTGCCAATGCGTCTGAGCTGATGGTGATCTGCACCGCTATTATTGGTGCTGGTCTGGGTTTCCTCTGGTTTAACACCTATCCGGCACAGGTATTCATGGGTGATGTCGGCTCACTGGCGTTGGGTGCAATTCTGGGGATTATTGCCGTCCTGGTCCGTCAGGAATTCCTACTGTTCATTATGGGCGGCGTCTTTGTCATGGAAACCATGTCGGTCATTTTGCAGGTTGGCTCTTACAAGCTGAGAGGCCAGCGTATCTTCCGCATGGCTCCTATCCATCATCATTATGAATTAAAAGGCTGGCCGGAACCCCGGGTGATCGTTCGCTTCTGGATCATCACGCTGGTATTGGTGTTACTGGGTTTGGTCACTCTGAAACTGAGGTAGTCGCGGATGAAACAGGTTGTAATCATCGGTCTGGGTAAAACAGGTCTTTCCTGTGTGACGTATTTCCGTCAGCGTGGTATTACACCACTGGTTATGGATACCCGTGACAATCCTCCGGGAAAAGAGTCATTACCGGCTGATTGCCGCCTGATTACAGGTCCGCTGGATACTGAAATTCTGTGTACAGCCTCATTGATTGTTGCCAGTCCGGGTATCGCACTGGCAACGCCGGCATTGCAGGCAGCGCAGGCTGCCGGTGTCGAGATTATCGGTGATATCGAGTTGTTTGCCCGCGAAGCCAAAGCACCGGTAGTCGCGATCACCGGTTCAAACGGTAAAAGCACGGTGACCACCCTGGTTGGTCTGATGGCAGAGCAGGCAGGGTTCCGGGTTGGTGTCGGCGGCAACATCGGCACACCGGCGCTGGATTTACTGCTGGAACCGGCGGATTTATATGTGCTGGAGTTATCCAGTTTTCAGCTGGAAACCACGTCATCACTGCAACCTGCTGCAGCCACCATTCTGAACCTGAGTGAAGATCATTTGGATCGTTATGACGGGATGGCGGGTTATCTGAAAGCCAAGCAGCGCATTTTTAATCATGCCAGCCACATTGTCATTAACCGTGATGATGCCGCCACCATTCCGCCAGAACAGGCGTACTGGAAAAGTTTTGGTCTGAACAGCGACTCTTATGGCCGTGTTCAGCAGGATGACGGTTTGTGGCTGAGTGTTGATGGCAAACCGGTACTGGCGGTTGCAGAACTCAATATCGTAGGTGCACATAACCAGATGAATGCGCTGGCTGCGATGGCACTGGCTGATGCAGTCAACATTCCACAGACAGCGCAGTTAGCGGTTCTGCGTTCCTTTGCTGGTTTGCCTCACCGTTGCCAGTTTGTCCGTGAGGTCAATGGCGTCCGCTGGATTAACGATTCGAAAGCCACCAATGTTGGTTCCACGCTGGCAGCGGTTGCCGGGGTGAGTGAAGGTGTCAAAGGGCGTCTGTGGCTACTGGCGGGTGGTCAGGGTAAAGGACAGGATTTTTCCCCGTTACAGCCGCTATTGGCGGGTCAGATTTACCGGATGGTTTGCTTTGGTCAGGACGCGGATATTCTGATGAAGCTGGCTGATAATACCCAGCGGGTGGCTGATCTGGATGAAGCGATCCATGCTGTTGCGGCTGAAGTTCAGCCTAGTGACTGGGTCTTGCTGGCTCCGGCCTGTGCCAGCTTGGATCAGTTCCGTAATTTTGAGCAACGCGGTCAGCGGTTCGCCGATCTGGTGAATGCACTATGAAGCAGTTCTTCCTGACCATGATGCAGGCGGTATGGCGCTGGTTTGTTCCTGCCAGACCGTCTTTTTATGATCGTGGTCTGCTGGCGCTGATGTTTTCCCTGATGGGCATAGGCCTGATGATGGTTGCTTCGGCGTCAATCAAAGAAGGACCGGGTGGTGACATGTTTTATTTCACCAAGCGGCATCTGATTTTCCTGATTCTTTGTCTGATGATTGGTGTCGGAACACTGTATCTGCCGGTTGAACGCTGGAAGAAGTGGAGTGGCCAGCTACTGGTCGGTGCACTGGGGCTGCTGTTTGCAGTTCTTGCGGTCGGCCGTACAGTGAACGGCGCCAAACGCTGGATCGGGTTCGGTTTCTTCAACATTCAGCCTGCAGAACTGGCCAAACTGGCCCTGATTGTTTTTATCGCCAGTTATCTGGTTCGCCGCAGCGATGAGGTCCGGGGACATTTCATTGGCTTTCTGAAGCCGCTGGGCGTGGTGTTTCTGCTGGCGATTATGTTGCTGGCGCAACCCGATCTGGGTTCCGTGGTGGTGCTGTTTGTCTGTACCTTCGGCCTGCTGTTTATCGGCGGCGCCAAGCTCATTCAGTTTATCGCCATCATCGCCGCCGGGATTTCGGCGCTGGTCGGGCTGATTATTTTTGAGCCCTATCGTATGCGTCGTGTGACCTCGTTTCTTGATCCCTGGGCCGATCCTTTTGGCAGCGGCTATCAGCTGACGCAATCATTAATGGCGTTTGGCCGGGGTGGTTTTTTTGGTCAGGGGCTAGGCAATTCGGTCCAGAAATTATCCTATCTGCCGGAAGCGCATACCGATTTCGTATTTGCCATTCTGGGTGAGGAGCTGGGTTATTTCGGGGTGTTGGTGGTGTTATTCCTGCAGTTACTGCTGGCCATGAAAGCATTACATATTGGCCGGACTGCCTTGTTGCGTAATAAGCTGTTTGAAGGGTACCTGGCTTGCGGTATTGGGATCTGGTTTAGCTTTCAGACCGTGGTTAACGTCGGTGCGGCGGCGGGCATGTTACCGACCAAAGGGTTAACACTACCGTTAGTCAGTTACGGTGGTTCTAGTCTGATTGCCATTACTGTGGCCGTGGCTATTTTATTGCGGATTGATTTTGAGCGCCGGCTGGATACCAGTCAGGTCATCCAGCGGGAGGCTGCATGAGTCGTTCTATCGTTATCATGGCCGGGGGTACCGGTGGGCATGTATTTCCGGGGCTGGCGGTGGCGCATCGTCTGCAGGCGGATGGCTGGCAGATTCACTGGCTGGGCACCCCGGATCGCATGGAAGCCGACCTGGTACCGGCGCATGGTTTTCCGATCGAGTTCATTAACATCCGCGGATTACGTAACCACGGACTGATCCGCAAATTACTGGCGCCGTTTCAGATCTGCAAGGCGGTTTTACAGGCACTGATGATCCTGCGACGTCTCAAACCCGATGTGGTATTGGGTATGGGCGGATATGCTGCCGGCCCGGGTGGTGTTGCGGCCAAATTACTGGGGATCCCGCTGGTCCTGCATGAGCAGAACGCTGCCGCCGGATTGACGAACCGTCTGTTGTCTAAAATTGCCACCCGCATTCTGATGGGATTTGAAGGCGCTTTTCCGCTCAGCGAGCGTGCCCGGATAGTGGGTAATCCGGTTCGTGAGGAATTTCTGCAACTGGCCCGGACAGCGCCAAAACGCTATCAGAGCGGCGAGCCGCTGAAAATCCTGATCGTCGGTGGCAGCCTGGGGGCGAGACCGTTAAATCAGATCGTGCCGCATGCGCTGGCGAAACTGAACAATATTGATGTCCATCACCAGTGCGGCAAGGGGAATTCGGCTCTCGTCAGCGAACTTTATCAGTCACTGGGTGTGACGACGGTCAGCGTGATGGATTTCATCACTGACATGGCGGCTGCCTATGAATGGGCGGATGTATTGATTTGCCGTGCCGGTGCCTTGACCGTGGCAGAAGTGGCTGCCGCCGGCGTCCCGGCCATCTTTATTCCATTGCCGCACGCGGTTGATGATCATCAGACCCGTAATGCGGAAAGCCTGACCCGGCAAGGAGCCGCTGTACTGCTGCCGCAAAAAGAGATGACAGCGGATAAACTGGCGGCCTTGCTCGCCCAGTGGCAGGCTGATCCGCGACAGTTACAAAAAATGGCTCAGCTTTCCCGTTCAGCAGCGATTCTTGATGCTACTGATCGTGTGGTAAGTGAATGCAAAGCACTAATTTAATTAAGAGACAAAACGTAGATGACAAAGGTTGAGTTAGCCAAATTAAGAACCATGATTCCGGAAATGCGCCGGGTACGCCGAATCCACTTTATTGGTATCGGTGGTGCAGGGATGGGTGGTATTGCTGAAGTTCTGGCTAACGAAGGCTATCAGATCAGTGGTTCTGATATTGCGAATAACCGGGTGACTGAGCATCTGGCATCATTAGGCGCTGAAATTCATATTGGCCATAAAGCCGAAAATGTACAGGGTGCCAGTGTGGTGGTGGTTTCTACGGCCATCCATGCCGATAACCCGGAAGTCATGGCGGCCCATGAATTACGTATCCCGGTAGTACGTCGTGCGGAAATGCTGGCGGAGCTGATGCGCTACCGGCATGGCATTGCGATTGCCGGTACCCATGGCAAAACCACGACTACCAGTCTGATTGCCAGTGTCTATGCCCAGGCCGGCGCCGATCCGACCTTTGTTATCGGTGGCCTGCTGAACAGCGCCGGTACCAATGCGCGTCTGGGGACCAGTCGCTATCTGATTGCGGAAGCAGACGAAAGCGATGCCTCTTTCCTGCATTTGCAGCCGCTGGTCGCGGTCGTGACAAATATCGAAGCTGACCATATGGACACGTATGGCGGTGATTTCACCAAACTGCGGGCGACATTCCTGGAGTTTCTGCATAACCTGCCGTTCTACGGATTGGCGGTCGTCTGTATCGATGATCCGGTGATCCGGGGATTGCTACCGGAAATTGGCCGCGCCACGATCACCTATGGCTATAGCGAAGATGCGGATATTCAGGTACAGGAATTTGTTCAGGAAGGCAGTCAGAGTCGTTTCCAGTTGCGGTTACAGGATGGTTCTGTGTTGCCGCTGCGTCTCAATCTGCCAGGGCGTCACAATGCACTGAATGCCGCCGCTGCAGTTGCCGTAGCCCGGGAAGATCAGATCTCTACTGGCGCTATTGTCGATGCACTGGCCCAGTTTGCCGGTGTTGGCCGTCGTTTCCAGCAATATGGTGAATTTGACACCGGTGCCGGCGAGGTATTATTAGTGGATGATTATGGCCATCATCCGACGGAAGTCCGTGCGACCCTGGCCGCTGCGCGCGCTGCGTGGCCTGAACGCCGGCTGGTGCTGATTTTCCAGCCGCACCGTTATACCCGTACCCGCGATTTATACGATGACTTCGCTGAGGTGCTGGCAAAAGTGGATGTGCTGATCATGCTGGATGTCTATGCCGCGGGTGAAGATCCAATCCCTGGTGCAGACGGCCGCAGCTTGTGCCGTTCCATCCGGCAGCGGGGTACGCTGGATCCTATTTTTGTTGCCACACCAGCCGAAGTTCCGGCCGTTCTGGCGGATGTACTGAAGGACGGTGATGTCGTTCTGACCCAGGGCGCAGGTAATGTCGGACAACTCTGCCGCAAATTGGCAGAGCTGAAACTGAATATAAATGAGATGAAAACAACAATTTAGCTATACTAATTGATGAATTGGACTTTTTTGAGTCTTTGTGGTTTTGACCGATCATGGCGTACAGCTATAATGCTGCGTCAATCCGGACATGAATATTGGTTAAGGTGAAGATGTGCGACAGGCGCGATTAACCTCCGATGAACAGGATTCAGCGCCGGTCGGCGGTCGCAGGCAGACAACGGAAACAACCACCCGTACCCGTGGTGAATTCTTGTTCGGGCTGGTGTTTTTTATTTCGGTTGTCTGCGGATTATGGTCAACGGCGTCAGATATTCGCCGCTGGCTGTTTGATGAAGATAAAATACCGGTTAGCGGATTAGTGCTGCAGGGTGACCTGGAGTATGTCAATACGGATGAGGTCCGTAAGGTACTGGCGACTAATCCCGAGACTAATAACTTCTTCACGCTGGATGTGAATCAGCTGCAGAAGGAAGTTGAAGAGTTACCGTGGGTTTATCAGTCTTCTGTGCGTAAACGCTGGCCCGCGTTGCTGTATGTTTATATAGTTGAGCAAACCCCGTGCGCACTGTGGGGGGATGATCGTTTACTCAGTGTCCGCGGCACGATTTTCAAGGCGCCGCGAGACAGACTGAATAAACCGCTGGTGCAACTGTCCGGCCCGGACAATATGGCCGGGAAAATCTGGGATCAGTACCAGCAGTTTGAACGTGTGCTCGCATTGAATGGCTACCATGTAGCGGCGGTTCATATGACTAACCGTCACTCATGGGAGATAAAACTGGCATCAGGGCTGAAATTGATCCTCGGCCGGAATGAAATGCTGGTGAAATTACAACAATTTATTGATGTTTATCCGCAGCTGGAAAATAGGGAACTGATCGATTATATCGATCTTCGTTATGACACTGGGGTAGCCGTCAGCTGGAAACAACAAGAAGGGAGTGGTGATGACCAAAACCCCAGACAGAAATCTGATAGTCGGACTTGATATAGGTACAACCAAAATTGCGGTTCTGGTTGGTGAAGTGCTGCCTGATGGAGAGGTCAATATTGTTGGTCTGGGAACCCATGCTGCCAAAGGCATGGATAAAGGTGGCGTCAACGATCTGGAGTCCGTCGTCAAATCCCTGCAGCGCGCGGTAGAAGAAGCTGAAATGATGGCTCAATGCCATATTTCATCAGTTTTTCTTGGTATCTCCGGAAAACATATTGAATGCCGGAATGAAAAGGGCATAGTTCCTATTTCTGATGAAGAAGTGACGCAGGAAGACGTGGATAATGTTATCCATACAGCGAAATCAGTCCGTTTGCCGGAAGAGCACCGGGTGCTGCACGTCATTCCGCAGGAATACTCGATTGATTATCAGGAAGGCATAAAAAATCCGATCGGCTTGTCCGGTGTTCGTATGGGGGCCAAAGTGCACCTGATCACCTGCCATAACGACATGGCCCGCAACATTGAAAAATGTGTGGAACGGGTCGGATTAAAAGTGGATCAGATCATCTTCTCGGCACTGGCATCCAGTTATGCCGTATTAACCGATGATGAAAAAGAATTAGGGGTCTGTGTTGTTGATATTGGTGGCGGTACGATGGATATCGCGATCTTTACCGGCGGCGCATTACGCTACAGCAAGGTGATTCCTTACGCGGGCCAGGCTGTGACCAGCGATATTGCCTATGCGTTTGGTACCCCGCCTGTGGATGCGGAAGCCATTAAAATGCGTTATGGCTGCGCATTAGGTCGTCTGGTGAGTAAAGAAGACACCATTGAAGTACCTAGTGTTGGCGGTCGTCCTGCGCGTAGCTTACAGCGTCAGACGCTGGCAGAAGTGATTGAGCCCCGTTATACCGAGCTGCTTGGTATGGTGCATGATGAAATCATGCGGGTTCAGTCCGAACTGAGAGCGCAGGGCGTGAAACATCAGCTGGCAGCCGGCGTTGTATTAACCGGCGGCGCAGCAGAAATTGAAGGGATCGTCGAGTGTGCCGAACAGGTATTCCAGTGCCAGGTTCGTATCGGCCACCCGACCAATATTCGGGGTCTGACTGATTATGTGGAAGCTCCGGCTTACGCAACAGCAGTCGGGCTATTGCAATACGGTAAATTGCATCAGGGACAAACCGTGGTGGATGTACGTGAAAAAGCCAGTGTGACTGGTTGGTTCAAACGTGTCACTAACTGGTTAAAAGGCGAATTCTAGTTTTTGCGAAAGCGAAGCAATGGCGGAGAGATAATCATGTTTACATTTGAACCGGTTGGCAGTCAGGGTGATGATGCACTGATTAAGGTTATCGGCATCGGTGGTGGTGGCGGTAATGCTGTTGAACACATGTTACGTGAGAACATCGAAGGTGTTCATTTCGTAGCGATCAATACGGATGCTCAGGCATTACGTAATTCCGGCGCTGAAACCACGATTCAGATTGGTGCCAACATCACCAAGGGTCTGGGTGCCGGTGCGAATCCGGATGTGGGCCGTGAAGCTGCACTGGAGAATCGGGATGATATTCGTCAGATGCTGGCGGGTTCTGACATGGTCTTCATCGCGGCCGGTATGGGTGGCGGTACCGGTACCGGTGCGGCGCCTATCGTGGCGGAAGTGGCGAAAGAACTGGGCATTCTGACAGTTGCCGTGGTGACCAAGCCTTTCAATTTCGAAGGGAAAAAACGCATGAGTTATGCGTTGCAGGGGATTGATGAACTGTCAAAACAAGTTGACTCATTAATCACCATCCCGAATGACAAACTGCTGAAAGTGCTGGGCCGTGGCGTCAGTCTGCTGGATGCCTTCAAGGCGGCAAACAATGTATTGCTGGGTGCGGTACAGGGTATTGCTGAACTGATCACCCGTCCTGGTTTGATCAACGTGGACTTCGCCGACGTACGTACTGTTATGCGTGAAATGGGTACCGCCATGATGGGTACCGGTTCTGCTCGTGGCGATGACCGTGCCGAGGAAGCCGCAGAGAAAGCGATTTCCAGCCCGCTGCTGGAAGATATCGATCTGGCTGGCGCCAAAGGTATTCTGGTTAACATCACCGCAGGTTTGGATGTGACCATGGAAGAGTTCGAAACCGTGGGTAACGCGGTTAAAGCGTTTGCTTCTGAAAACGCGACTGTGGTGGTGGGTGCCGTGATTGACCCTGCGCTGGAAGATGAACTGCGTGTGACTGTGGTCGCGACCGGTATCGGTAACGAACGCAAGCCAGATATCACTCTGGTTAAAAACGCACAGAAAGCGGCGATCGAGCGTCCGATGCGTCCAATGATTCACGAGACTCATGCTCCTCGTTATGAAGATCGCATGATTCAGCAACAGACCGTGAATGCTGAGCCGCAACCACGCAGCGAACCGGATTATCTGGATATCCCAGCCTTCCTGCGTAAGCAGGCTGACTAATACCGGATAAGCTAAAATAAGAAGAGAATGTGCGCAGCTGCACAAAAATTAGCGTCAATGTGGCAGCTGTGTTACAGTGGCACGGACGGGCTATGGCCTCAGAAAGTCTGTGGTGAGGATATTTATGATTAGACAACGTACGCTCAAGCAACCGGTTCATGCCACCGGAGTGGGTTTGCACTCTGGCCGCAAAGTGTCGCTGACATTCCGTCCGGCGCCGGTGAATACGGGTATCGTCTACGTCAGAACCGATCTGCAACCTGAAGTTGAACTGCGGGCGGATGCACAATTTGTGCGTGATACCGTGCTGTGTACAGCACTGGTTAACGAACAGGGTGTGCGTATTTCCACCGTTGAACATTTGTCCGCAGCGCTGGCTTCACTGGGTATCGATAACCTGTATGTTGAAGTTGATGCACCGGAAGTGCCAGTAATGGATGGCAGTGCGCATCCGTTTATTTATCTGCTGCAGTCTGGTGGTATCGAAGAACAATCCTTACCGAAACAGTTTATCCGTATTAAAAAGAAAATACGGGTAGAAGACGGTGACAAATGGGCCGAGTTTGCGCCTTACCACCGCGGTTTCCGTATGGATTTAAAAATCGACTTCCGTCATCCGGTGTTTGATAAACAGAACCAGCATCTGGTCTTTGATTTCTCCGGCAGTAAATTTGCCAAGGAAATCAGCCGGGCAAGAACCTTTGGTTTCATGAAAGATATCGAATATCTGCACTCTCAGAATCTGGCACTGGGTGGCAGTCTGGACAACGCTGTTGTACTGGACGACTACCGTGTACTGAACGAAGAAGGGCTGCGCTACGAAGACGAATTCGTGAAACACAAGCTGCTGGATGCAATTGGTGATCTGTATATGTGCAATCACAGCATCCTCGGTCAGTTTACCGCCTATAAAACCGGTCATGCAGTGAATAACAAACTGCTGCGCGCGTTGCTGGCGGATGCCGAAGCTTGGGAGATGGTGACCTTCGAAGAAGAAGCCGCCAAATCACCGATCGCTTACTTCGGAACCCGACTTGTTTTAGCATAAACGCGATTTCTGCTGAATATATCCCAAAGCACCGGTTCTCCGCCCGGTGCTTTGTTGTTTCTGATTCCTTGTTTCTGCCTGAGACAATAGCAGACGCACAAGCTGCGTTGTGGTAATCTTTTTCTGCCGTAAATGGGGTATTCCAGACATTCTTTCCTTGAATCCCAGATTTCCTGTCCCCATATATCGTGTCATAACTTACAGATTCCGAATCGCTGTCCGTCGGGACAGAAAATAATCAATAGCCTGAGAGTTGGGTAATAATGATCACCAAACTATTTACCAAGATCATTGGTAGTCGTAATGACCGCACCGTAAAAGCGTTAAAAAAAATAGTAAAACAAATCAACGAGCTTGAACCGCAGTTTGCCTCTCTGGCTGATGCCGATTTACAGGCAAAGACAGTCGAATTCCGTGAGCGTCTGGAAAAAGGTGAAGAACTGGATTCCCTGTTACCAGAAGCGTTTGCGACTGTCCGTGAAGCGTCAAAACGCGTATTTGCCATGCGTCATTTCGATGTGCAGATGATGGGTGGCATCGTACTGAACAATAATCAGATCGCAGAAATGAAAACCGGTGAAGGTAAAACCCTGACCGCAACATTACCTGCCTATCTGAACGCATTGACCGGCCGTGGCGTGCATATTGTTACCGTGAACGATTATCTGGCCCGCCGTGACGCGGAGTGGAGCCGTCCATTGTTCGCGTTCCTCGGCATGACCGTCGGCTGTAACCTGCCGGGCATGAGCCATGAAGAGAAACAGGCCGCGTATGCCTGTGATATCACCTATGGTACCAACAACGAATTCGGTTTCGATTATCTGCGCGATAATATGGCGTTTGCAGCCGAACAGCGTGTGCAGCGTCCGCTCTACTACGCGCTGGTGGACGAAGTTGACTCCGTGCTGATCGATGAAGCCCGTACGCCACTGATCATTTCCGGCGCGGCAGAAGACAGCTCTGAACTCTATATCAAGATCAACACGCTGATCCCGTCACTGAAAAAACAGGATAAAGAAGATTCTGAAGAGTATCAGGGTGACGGTCACTACACCGTGGATGAAAAAGCCCGTCAGGCGTACCTGACCGAAAATGGCCAGATTTTTGTTGAAGAATGGCTGAAACAACAGGGCATGATGAGCGAAGATGATTCGCTGTTCTCGGTGACCAATATCACCCTGCTGCATCATGTGAATGCGGCACTGCGTGCCAATACCCTGTTTGAGCGCAACGTGGATTACATCGTCAAAGATGGCGAAGTGGTCATTGTTGATGAACACACTGGCCGTACCATGGCTGGCCGTCGCTGGTCCGAAGGTCTGCACCAGGCGATTGAAGCCAAAGAGGGTGTGAAGATCCGTAATGAGAACCAGACACTGGCCTCGATTACCTTCCAGAACTATTTCCGTCTGTATGAAAAACTGGCGGGGATGACCGGTACTGCCGATACCGAAGCTTATGAATTCCAGCAGATCTATGCGCTGGAAACCGTGGTGTTGCCAACCAACCGGCCGATGATCCGTGATGACATGGGCGATCTGGTCTACCTGACCGAGCAGGAAAAATATGACGCGATCATTGACGATATCAAGATCCGTGTCGCTGAACAGCGTCCGGTGCTGGTCGGTACCATCTCGATTGAAAACTCGGAACTGCTGTCCAGCATTCTGACCAAAGAAGGTATTGATCACAAAGTTCTGAACGCCAAATTCCACGCTCAGGAAGCGCAGATTGTGGCACAGGCTGGTCGTCCGGGCGCGGTGACCATCGCCACCAACATGGCGGGTCGTGGTACCGATATCGTGCTGGGTGGTAGCTGGCAGGCAGAAATTGATGCGCTGGAAAACCCGACCGAAGAACAGATTGCAGCCATCAAAAATGCGTGGCAGGTACGTCATGACGCGGTGATCGCGGCGGGTGGTCTGCACATCATCGGTACTGAACGCCATGAATCGCGCCGTATCGATAACCAGCTGCGTGGCCGTTCCGGTCGTCAGGGTGATCCGGGATCGTCCCGTTTCTATCTGTCGATGGAAGACAGCCTGATGCGTATTTTCGCGTCGGATCGTGTCAGTGGCATGATGAAGAAACTCGGTATGGAACATGGCGAAGCCATTGAACATCCGTGGGTCAGCAAGGCGATTGAAAACGCGCAGCGCAAGGTAGAAGGCCGTAACTTCGACATCCGTAAAAACCTGCTGGAATTTGACGATGTGGCGAATGACCAGCGTAAAGTGGTGTATGAACAGCGCAACGAACTGCTGGAAAGCGCGGATATCTCTGAAACCATCAATCTGATCCGCGGCGATGTAATCAACCGGGTGGTTGATCAGTATATTGCACCGCACTCGCTGGATGAGAGCTGGGATATTGCCGGTCTGGAACAGCGTTTACGCACCGATTTCGCGATCGATTTGCCAATTGCGCAGTGGATCAAGGATGACGACAAGCTGTACGAAGAGAAAATCCGTGAGCGTGTTCTGGCCGAAATCGAAGCCAGCTATGCGCATAAGGAAGAACTGGCCGGCCACGACGTGCTACGTCAGTTCGAGAAATCAGTGATGCTGCAGACGCTGGACAATCTGTGGAAAGAGCATCTGGCAGCGATGGATCACCTGCGTCAGGGCATCCATCTGCGTGGCTATGCGCAGAAGAACCCGAAACAGGAATACAAGCGTGAAGCGTTTGAACTGTTTACCCAGATGCTGGAAGCGCTGAAACAGCAGGTTGTGAGCGTGCTGTGCCGTGTCCAGGTACAGGAACCGGATGTGGATGCGATTGAAGAGCAGCGCCGTCAGTCAGAAGCGGCACAGGTTCGTACCTACAGCCATGAAGAAACTAATGCACTGGCTGAAGAAAAGGCAGACGAGGTGGATGGGCAGGCTGTTGAGCCGTTTGTCCGCGATGGCGCCAAGGTCGGACGTAACGATCCTTGTCCTTGCGGTTCAGGTAAAAAGTACAAGCATTGCCATGGTCAGCTGAGCTGATTTAAAACCGGTTAACAGGATGATACAAGGCGGCTGCGGCCGCCTTTTTGCTACATCTTTTTTGCGACACTTTTTGTTACAAGAGGCACAACAATGAAACAGGTATGGGTTGCTGTCGGGGTTATTCATGATCCGCTGCAGGGTTATTTTATCTGCCGTCGGGCGGCACATCAGCATCAGGGTGGCAAATGGGAGTTTCCCGGTGGCAAGGTCGAGGCCGGTGAAACCGTGCAGCAGGCACTGCAAAGAGAGTTGCAGGAAGAGATTGGCATTCATGTACAGGCAGCAGAACCGCTGCTGGTGATTGAGCATGCCTATAGCGACAAAGCCGTAAAACTGGATGTCTGGCTGGTAAGCGAATTTAGCGGAACCGCGCAGAGTCTGGAAGGGCTGGAGAATCGTTGGGTCGCGCTGGATGAACTGAGTCAGCTGGATTTTCCGGCAGCCAATCTGCCGATCATTGAGGCATTGAAGGCAAGAGCAGGAAATTAATCCTGCTCCAGTAAGGCCAGATCTTCTGCCGAGAGTTGCCGCATGGCGGGATTTTCCGTGGGTGTCGGTTCATCACCGGGAATCGCGCGGTCTTCACTGAACCACTCGCCCAGATCGATCAGACGGCAGCGGTCGCTGCAAAAAGGACGAAACGGATTAAGCGGGCTCCATTCGATGGAGGTGCCGCAAGTCGGGCAGTCAACCTTCAGGCTCATTTCTTAACGATCACACTCATTGCTCAACGATGCGGCGATTATATCACATCATCGCGATGTGGTGCGGTGCCGTCAGTTGCGGCAGCCAGTTGCAAATAATGCTGATGCAAGGCAGCTACGGCCTGCCGGCGTTGCTCCGGGGTGACATTATCACTGTTGTTGAGCACATCGTCCGCCAGCGCCAGCCGCTGTGGTCGCGGACATTGTACGGCGATGATGGCGCGAACCTGTTCTTCTGTAGTGTTATCGCGCTGCATGGTGCGGCGGATCTGGGTGGCCTCGTCGACATCAATGACCAGCGTGCGCTGCACCAGGGATTGCAGCTGATTTTCAAATAACAGCGGTACCATCAGCAGGCAGTAAGGGCCTTGCGCCTGCTGGCATTGCTGCAGCATGCGCTCGCGGATCAGCGGGTGCAGCAGCTGGTTCAGCCACGCTCTGGCGGCCGGTTCGGCAAAGACTTTTTCCCGTAGACGGCGACGATCCAGCGTGCCATCGGGTTGCAGGATGTCCCGGCCAAAATGCTGCGCGATGGCAGCCAGTGCCGGTTCACCGGGCTCCACCACGTCGCGGGCGGTCTGGTCAGCGTCGATGCAGGGTACCCCCAGCGCGGTGAAATCGCGGGCGACGGTGGATTTACCGCTGCCGATACCGCCGGTGAGTCCGACAATAAACATCAGCCGAGTAACCCCAGATACCAGCGGGTCAACGGCTCACCCCAGAGCAAGGCGATCCAGCCGGCAATCGCCAGATAAGGGCCGAACGGCATTGGTTTTTCCTGATGCTGGCGTTTCATGACCACCAGCGTGATGCCGAGCACGGCACCAACACAGGAGGAGAGGATCAGGATCAGCGGCAGTGATTGCCAGCCAAGCCAGGCACCGAGAGCAGCCAGCAGTTTGAAATCGCCATAGCCCATACCTTCCTTGCCGGTGAGCAGCTTGAAGGCCCAGTAAATGGACCACAGCACCAGATAACCTGCGGCGGCGCCGATCACGGCATCGGTCAGCGAGACATACTGCCCGGAAATATTGAGCAGCAGGCCCAGCCAGAGCAGGGGCAGGGTCAGCTGATCCGGCAGCAGGAGTTTATCGAAGTCGATAAAGGTCAGAGCCAGCAGCATCCAGGTCAGCAGCAGCGCGCCGGCCAGCGTCCAGCCCGGCGGGTAGTAAGCAGCGACCGCCAGAGAAGCCAGCGCGCAGAGCAGTTCAACCAGCGGATAACGGGCACTGATCGGGTGATAGCAGGCACTGCAGCGGCCTTTCAGGAACAGCCAGCTCAGCAGCGGGATATTTTCCAGCGCGGTGATCTGGTGGCCGCAATGCGGGCAGGCCGAACGAGGCAGAAACAGATTATACGGTTCGGCAGGCAGCGGCGGATTGTCACTTTGAGTAAAATAATCCTGATACTCCTGCTGCCAGCTACGTTCCAGCATGATGGGCAGACGGTGGATCAGCACATTGAGAAAACTGCCCACCAGTAACGCGAACAGACCGAGCATGAAAAAATATAGCCAGTGATACTGGCTATAGAGCATAAAAATCAGATCCATGAAAATCCACTGAGTTCTGTTATTTAATAACGCTACCGAGTTTGAAGATGGGCAGGTACATGGCGATAACCAGACCACCGACCAGAATACCCAACACCACCATGAGTAACGGTTCAATCAGGCTGGAGAGGGCGTCGACGGCATCATCCACCTGCTGTTCATAAATACCAGCAAGCTTGGATAACATATCATCCAGCGAGCCGGACTCTTCCCCAATCATGACCATCTGAATCACCATTTCCGGGAAAACATTGGTGGTACGCATGGCGACGTGCATCTGCATCCCTGCCATCACCTCATTGCGCACGTTCATGATGGCGTCGCGATAAACGGCATTACCGGAAGAACCGGCGGCGGCAACCAGACCATCGATCAACGGCAGACCGGCTGTAAAAGTGGTGGAAAGAGTACGGGCATAACGGGCCAGCGCCGCTTTCTGCAGAATGATGCCGACAATCGGCAGCTTCAGGATGAACTTGTCGGTGCCATCCCGCACCGATTTCATGCGACGGTAGGAGTGGATATAGATAATCGTTAATGCTACAACACCACCAAAAACGAAATACCAATAGGCCTGTAATATATTCGACAGGTGAATAACCATCCGGGTAAATGCAGGTAATTCGGCTCCGAAGCTTTTGAAAATATCATCAAATACTGGTACTACATATAGCAGCAGAATCGCTGTAACCACAATGGCCACCAGAATGACGGTTGCCGGGTAAAACAGCGCTTTCTTGATTTTGGATTTCAGCGCTTCGGCTTTTTCCTTATAAATGGCAATGCGGTTAAAGATAGCATCCAGCGCACCGGACTGTTCACCGGAGGCGACTAGGTCACAATAGGGATCATCAAAGTAGCGCGGGTACTGGCGCAGCGCCTTGGAGGGTGGGGTGCCGGTTTCAATTTCGGTACAGATGGCGGCCAGCATTTCGCGCATCGGACGCTTTTCATGACTATCGGCGAGCAGCCTCAGCGTCTGTACCAGCGGTACCCCGGCGGTCAGCATGGTGGCGATCTGGCGGGTCAATACCGCGATATCCATCGGATTGATTTTTTGCGTGTAGCGGGTAACCAGCGATTCCTGATGTTTGCGGATTTTCTGAACCACCACCCCCTGGCGAATCAGTTCAGATTTGACCTGGGCCAATGACTCGCCTTTCAGCTCGCCGGAAACTTTCTGGCCGCGGCGGTTAACGCCACTCCAGATAAAGGCCTGGGTTACTTTCGGTTTCTGCTTATTCGCCATTGCAGCGGCGGTTTGTTGCTGAGCCACGGCCATAATGATTCTTCCTTAAATTACAGACAGGTCACGCGGTTGACTTCGGCCAGACTGGTGACCCCCTGTCGGGCCTTTTCCAGACCGGAACGGTACAGGGTCATCATGCCTTCACTGATCGCCATTTCGGCAATCTGCAGCGAGTTACCGCCTTCCATGATGAGGTTGGCAATATTTTCCGACATCGGCAGCATTTCATAGATACCGACACGTCCTTTATAACCGTTGGAACATTCCGCACAACCGACCGGCTGATAGAGTGTGACTCCGGCAACGACTTCTTCCTGAGTATAGCCCATCCCCAGCAATTCACTGTCGGGAATATGGTGTGGCTTCTTGCAGTGCGGGCAGAGGCGGCGCGCCAGGCGCTGCGCCATGATCAGGGTAACAGACGAGGCGACGTTAAAGGCCGGTACACCCATATTGAGCAGGCGGGTCAGGGTTTCAGCGGCGGAGTTGGTATGCAGGGTGGATAACACCAGGTGACCGGTTTGCGCAGCTTTAATCGCGATTTCCGCCGTTTCCAGGTCACGGATTTCCCCGACCATAACCACATCCGGATCCTGACGCAGGAAAGAACGCAGTGCGCTGGCGAAGGTCAGGCCGGATTTGGGGTTGATCTGCACCTGATTGATACCGGGCAGGTTGATTTCTACCGGGTCTTCGGCAGTAGAGATATTCAATTCACTGGTATTGAGAATATTCAGACCGGTATAGAGCGACACGGTTTTACCGGAGCCGGTCGGACCGGTAACCAGAATCATACCTTGCGGACGGGCCAAGGTATCGAGATAGAGTTGTTTCTGGCGATCATCGAAACCGAGCATTTCGATATTCAGATTGGCGGCCGAGGAGTCGAGAATACGCAGCACCACCTTTTCGCCCCACATGGTGGGCAGGGTGCTGACACGTAGGTCAACGGCGCGGTTTTTCGCCAGGCGCAGCTTGATACGGCCATCCTGCGGCAGACGGCGCTCGGCAATATCCAGCCGAGCCATGACCTTCAGGCGAGCAGAAAAACGGTTGGCCAGATTGACTGGCGGGGTGGCGATTTCATACAAAATACCGTCGATACGAAAGCGGATACGGTATTTCTTTTCATACGGCTCAAAGTGCAGGTCGGACGCACCACGGCGCACGGCATCGAGCAGCACCTTGTTGATGTACTTGACGATCGGCGCGTCATCTTCACTGTTGGTGTCGATGCTCTCCTGCAGCCGGGCATCATCGATATCATTGAGTTCAAGATCACTGATCTGATCATCGGCAATGGATTTGGAAAACTCGTCGCTGGTCGGTTCCATCACCCGCTGAATGGCATGCTGCAGTTTGCGCTCATCAACCAGCAGCGCTTCGGTGTGCAGGTTGAAGGTGAAGCCGAAATCTTCCAGTGCGGTGATATTGGTTGGATCCGAGAACGCGATATAGAGCGTGTTGCCCTGGGTATAGATTGGCAGGGCATGATGCTTTTCAATTAAACGGACATTGAGATATTTCTGCGGAATTTCGCTTAATTCAAAGGCATCGAGATCAAGCAGCGGAATGCCATATTCCAGTTCACAAATTTCGGCCAACTGATCGCTGCTGATAATATCGTTATCAATCAGATAAGTGACGAGGTTTTTCTTTTCCTGACGGGCGCGTTCCTGTAATTGCTCCGACTGACCATCCTGAATGAGTCCGGCCCGGATCAGACTGACTAATAAACCATTGGCGGAAGCATTCATGTAATATTATACCCATGAGCTGTATAACGATTATTATGGCGGATTTCACTCCGCCATAATAACAATTTATTAATCTTATTATATTAAGCAGCAGTATCAGTAGCTTCGTATGTGTATTTACAACCAACAGTATAGTACTTTGTACCACCATCAGTCGAATAAGACCAAACAACACTTCCGGTACCTTGAACAACACCTTTAGCCCAGCAATTTTTGCTGCCTACTGCCGTAGTGCCTGCTACTTTTATTATGACTTGATTATCTGTTGCAGTATCAATTGTAGGAACGCCATAATTATTAGTCGCAACAGGGAACGATATTCCTAACTCGGTCGCATCGTCACAAACTTTGAGGTCTCCTTTTTTAGCAAAACATACTTCTACATTCGTTTTCAAACCAGCTGCGGCAGTTTGTAGATCTGCGAAACGAGCCTCTCGGATATAACTCTGATATGCAGGCAATGCAATTGCGGCCAGAATCGCAATGATCGCCACGACGATCATCAATTCAATAAGGGTAAAACCGGATTGTTTTTTCATATGTAGTTTCCTTACAGTTGGACTGTATTCCCGTTTTTGGATTTGAGAGAGCATATATCCGGTAACGACAGCAAGTAGATACGCCTGCACCGGACACAGACTAAAGTGTAGACTCCCATGCTAGATGCGTCCACACTCTATTGAGTCTAGCAGATAATAGATGACAAAATTGTGATACGGAAGTGATATTTATTCAAAAGAAGCAAAGCAGACGGTTGATTTATAAAGCTATTTTATTTTCGACAGACTAAAATGGTGCAAAATGGCAAATTCTCACCATTTTGCACCAGAACTGTTACTGCTGTTCGCGGGCGATTGCGCGCCAGGCGATATCTTTACGGTAGTAAATTCCGTTCCAGCTGATGGTGGCAGCCAGCGCATAGGCATTCTGCTGTGCTTCGGCGACGGTGGCCCCCAGTGCGGTGGCGCAGAGCACCCGGCCGCCGGCGGTGATCACCCGACCGTCTTTTTCGGCAGTACCGGCGTGGAATACCTTGGCGGTATCGGTTCCAGTGGCTGACAGGCCGGAAATCACATCGCCTTTTTGCACTTCAGCCGGGTAGCCGGCCGCGGCCAGCACCACACCGACCGCCGGACGCGGATCGTACTGCGCAGTTTTCTCGTTCAGTTTGCCATCGCAGGCGGCCAGACACAGTTCCACCAGATCAGAGCGCATACGCAGCATGATTGGCTGGGTTTCCGGATCCCCGAAGCGGCAGTTGAATTCGATTACTTTCGGGTTGCCCTGCTGGTCGATCATCAGACCGGCATAGAGGAAACCGGTATACGGGTTGCCTTCTGCCGCCATGCCCTGCACGGTCGGCCAGATCACCTGCTGCATGACTTTGTCATGAACTTCCTGAGTCACCACCGGGGCGGGTGAGTAGGCACCCATACCGCCGGTATTCGGACCGGTATCACCGTCGCCGATACGCTTGTGATCCTGACTGGTGGCCATCGGCAGGACGTTCTTGCCGTCGACCATCACGATAAACGAGGCTTCTTCGCCATCGAGGAACTCTTCGATGACCACACGGCTGCCGGCGTCACCGAAGGCATTGCCGGACAGCATGTCGCGAACCGCTTCTTCGGCTTCTTCCAGTGTCATGGCGACGATCACGCCTTTACCGGCGGCCAGACCGTCGGCCTTGATCACGATCGGCGCACCTTTCTCACGTAGGTAGGTCAGGGCCGGTTCGATTTCAGTGAAGTTCTGATAATCGGCGGTCGGGATATTATGACGTGCCAGGAAATCCTTGGTGAAGGCTTTGGAGCCTTCCAGCTGGGCGGCCGCTTCGGTCGGGCCGAAGATTTTCAGGCCGGCAGCACGGAATTCATCAACAACGCCGATCACCAGCGGGGCTTCCGGGCCGACGATGGTGAGGCCGATGTTCTGCTGTTTGGCGAAGGCCAGCAGCGCCGGGATGTCGGTGGCGCTGATGCCGACGTTTTCGACTTTGGCTTCACGGGCAGTGCCGGGGTTGCCGGGGGCGACAAAGACTTTGCCGACCAGCGGTGATTGCGCGGCTTTCCATGCCAGGGCATGTTCGCGACCGCCATTACCGATAATTAAAATATTCATATCGCTTTCTCCTGCACTGAGTTAGCGTCTCAGTGATAACGCAATTCGTTAATTCCGGTGTTTTTTCCAGTTTCGCGTCCGCCAACCGCTCCACTTTGCGACTCGCCGTGAACCCATCCCTGGGGGCTCCACTGCATCATCCATGACGCAGAGGGCCGCAAAGCGGAGCAGTTGTCTTCCTTTTAACCGGATCAATCAATTCTTTAACTGAACCACTTAAACAACAAGTGGTGTTCTGGCGGGATAGGAGGCGAGGCGCTGGCCGGGAGGGGCACCGCAGTTGACTTATGGTCAATGAGGATGCACATCCCGGCCTGCAACGACGCATACTGCCTGCCAGGGCAGCACGGGAAAAGATTAATGGCGGAAATGACGCATGCTTGTGAACACCATCGCCATGCCATGTTCGTCGGCGGCGTCGATCACTTCCTGATCGCGCATTGAACCGCCCGGCTGGATCACGCAGGTGATGCCGGCTTCGGCCGCCGCGTCGATACCGTCGCGGAACGGGAAGAAGGCGTCAGAGGCCATGACGGAGCCTTTGACTTCCAGACCTTCGTCCGCGGCTTTGATACCGGCGATTTTGGCGGAGTAGACACGGCTCATCTGGCCAGCGCCAACACCGATGGTCATGCTGTCTTTGGCATAAACAATAGCATTGGATTTCACGAATTTGCCGACTTTCCAGCAGAACAGCAGATCTTTCAGTTCCTGTTCGGTTGGCTGGCGTTTGGTGACGACTTTCAGGTCGGCCAGTGTGACCATGCCCTGGTCGCGATCCTGTACCAGCAGGCCGCCGTTGACGCGTTTGACGTCGAAACCGGTGGTTTTACCCTGCCACTGACCGCATTCCAGCAGACGGACGTTGGCTTTTTTCGCCACAACTGCTTTGGCTTCTTCGCTGACGACCGGTGCAATGATGACTTCGACGAACTGACGGCTGACGATGGCTTCGGCGGTCGCGGCGTCCAGTTCACGATTGAAGGCTATGATGCCGCCAAACGCGGAGGTCGGGTCGGTCTGGTAGGCGCGGTTGTAGGCTTCCAGAATGTCGTTACCCAGCGCAACACCACATGGGTTGGCGTGTTTGACGATCACGCAGGCTGGTTCAGCGAATTCTTTCACGCATTCCAGTGCGGCGTCGGTGTCGGCGATGTTGTTGTAGGAGAGTGCTTTGCCCTGCAGCTGGGTAGCGGTAGAAACAGAGGCTTCCTGAACATCGGCTTCAACATAGAAGGCAGCAGCCTGATGGCTGTTTTCGCCGTAGCGCATGTCCTGTTTCTTGATGAACTGGAAGTTGATGGTGCGCGGGAATTTGGAACCGGCACTGGCTTCGTCCTGTACGCCGTAAGTCGGTACTTTGGTGCCGAAATAGTTGGCGATCATGCCATCGTAAGCGGCGGTGTGTTCGAAAGCGGCAATCGCCAGATCGAAACGGGTGGCGTAGGTCAGGGAGTTGGCATTGGTATCCATTTCCGCCAGTACGCGATCGTAGTCTTTGGCGTTGACGACGATGGTGACGTCTTTGTGGTTTTTCGCCGCTGAGCGCACCATGGTCGGGCCGCCGATGTCGATGTTTTCGATGGCGTCTTCCAGTGAGCAATCCGGTTTGGCAACGGTGGCAGCAAACGGGTAGAGGTTTACGGCAACGAGGTCAATCGGTTTGATGCTGTGCTGGGCCATGATGGCGTCGTCGGTGTCGCGACGGCCCAGAATGCCACCGTGAACTTTCGGGTGCAGGGTTTTTACGCGGCCATCCATCATTTCCGGGAAGCCGGTGTAATCGGACACTTCGGTTACAGGTAAGCCAGCGTCGGCGAGCAGGCGCGCAGTTCCGCCGGTGGAGAGCAGTTCTACACCACGTTGTTGCAGGGCACGGGCGAACTCCACGATACCGGTCTTGTCAGAAACGCTGAGCAGGGCACGGCGGATTGGGCGAGCGTTTTCCATCTCTACTTTGTCCTCAATTTGTTCACGGTCAATATTCAGAAGGGAGGGACAACCGGTGATAACTGGCTGTCTCCGAGATTCGGCGCGATATTTTACACCAAAAGCGGGGGCGGTAGGATCTTTTTCAGCCGACATGTCGTGAATCTGTCTGTTGCGAAGGCGGCCAAAGGGAGCAACGCCACTGACACGCTGTGAACCCATCCATGGGCGCTCCACCGCGCCTTCCCTGGCGCGGAGGGTCGGTAACATTGTTCCCTTTGGCTGCTGGGATGATCTGAGTCTTCACTGGTCATGTTCTGCGAAGGCGCCAAAGGACGCAACTTCATCCGACACGCCGTAAACCCGTCCATGGGGGCTCCACCGCGCCTTCCCTGGCGAGGAGGGTCGGTAACATTGTTCCCTTTGGCTTCCTGTTGGATTATTTATTCCAGGTGATCGAGCGGCAGGGAGGTGAATTGTTTGACCTGTTGCAGGACGAAACTGGAGCGTACGCCGGTGACGCCGTCGATGCGGGTCAGTTTTTCCAGCAGGAAATGCTGGTAGTATTCCATGTCCGGTACGACGACTTTCAGTTGGTAGTCGGCGTCGTTACCGGTGATCAGGGCGCATTCCATGACTTCCGGCATTTCTGATACGGCCTGATTGAAGTTGTTCAGCCGCTCAGGGGTGTGTTTATCCATGTTGATATGGATATAGGCGGTGAGTTTCAGATTCAGTTTTTCCGGATTCAGCAGCGTGACGTGCTTCAGAATCAACCCTGATTCTTCCAGTGCCTTGATGCGGCGCGAGCAGGGGGAAGGGGATAAACCTACCTGTTCGGCCAGATCCAGATTGCTGATGCGGGCATCGCGCTGCATCAGGTTCAGAATTTTTTTGTCTAAACGGTCTAATTTCATAAATTCCGATTATTCAGCAACAACTGATTAAAGAAGTGTTTATTATTGGTGAATTCGTGCGCAAAAACCAGCTTTTAATGCAATTTTTGCAATCACATTCTAATGTGGATGGCGTATTATTTATCTCGTTCGGGTGGAACGGACACTACGACTAAATTTTGCAAGGTACTCTTACCGGAGGAAGCTTGCCGCAACGTCTGACGGCTTACCGGACGCTCAGATGGACTGGATCCAGTTACCGCTGCCAAAAAAGGTAATCATCGTTACCCCAGAGAGGTCTGCAACCTTTGTTGCAGACCTTTTTCGTTTAAATTATTTAGCAATTTTCTTGTACTTGATGCGGTGCGGTTGCACGGCATCGGCGCCCAGGGTTTTCTTCTTCCACTCTTCGTAGTCGGTAAAGTTGCCTTCGAAGAAGCGGACGTTCCCTTCGTCGCTGTAGTCCAGGATGTGCGTGGCGATACGGTCGAGGAACCAGCGATCGTGCGAAATGACCATCGCACTGCCTGGGAATTCCAGCAGGGCGTTTTCCAGCGCACGCAGGGTTTCCACGTCGAGGTCGTTGGTCGGTTCGTCGAGTAACAGCACGTTGCCGCCGGCCTGCAGCAGCTTGGCCAGATGCAGACGGCCGCGTTCACCGCCGGAGAGTTCGCCAACCCGTTTGCCCTGATCGGTGCCTTTGAAGTTGAAGCGACCGACATAAGCGCGGCTCGGGATCTCGAAGTTGCCGATCTTCAGGATGTCCTGGCCATTGGCCACTTCATCGAACACGGTTTTCTTGTCATCCATGCTGTCGCGGAACTGATCCACTGACGCCAGTACCACGGTATCACCCAGGGTAATGGTGCCGGCATCCGGTTGTTCCATGCCGCTCAGCATGCGGAACAGGGTCGATTTACCGGCGCCGTTCGGACCGATGATACCTACAATCGCCCCTTTCGGAATGCTGAATGACAGGTTGTCGATCAGCTGGCGATCACCGTAGGATTTGCTCAGCCCTTCCACTTCGATCACTTTATCGCCCAGACGTGGTCCCGGCGGAATAAACAGCTCGTTGGTCTCGTTGCGTTTTTGGTAATCCTGCGAGTTAAGCTCTTCAAAGCGGGCCAGACGCGCCTTGCTTTTCGCCTGACGGCCTTTCGGATTCTGACGAACCCACTCCAGTTCTTTCTCGATCGACTTGCGACGGGCCGCTTCTGTAGAAGCTTCCTGTGCCAGACGAGCATCTTTCTGTTCCAGCCAGGAGGAGTAGTTACCTTCCCACGGGATACCCTCACCGCGGTCCAGCTCCAGGATCCAGCCTGCGACGTTGTCGAGGAAGTAACGGTCGTGGGTAATTGCCACAACGGTACCTTCATAGTCGTGCAGGAAGCGTTCCAGCCAGGCTACGGACTCGGCGTCCAGGTGGTTGGTCGGTTCGTCCAGCAGCAGCATGTCCGGTTTTTCCAGCAGCAGACGGCACAGCGCGACACGGCGACGCTCACCACCGGAGAGGTGTTTGATCTGGGCATCCCATGCCGGCAGACGCAGCGCATCGGCGGCACGTTCCAGCTGGTTTTCCATGTTGTGACCGTCATGCGCCTGAATGATCGATTCCAGCTCGCCCTGTTCTTTGGCCAGCTTGTCGAAGTCGGCATCCGGATCGGCATACGCGGCATAGACTTCGTCCAGACGAGCCATGGCGCGCTTCAGGTCGCCCATGGCTTCTTCAACGGCTTCACGGACGGTCTGCTCCGGATCCAGTTTCGGTTCCTGCGGCAGATAACCGATCTTGATGCCGGGCTGCGGGCGGGCTTCGCCTTCGATTTCGGTATCCAGGCCGGCCATGATGCGTAGCAGGGTTGATTTACCGGCACCGTTCAGACCCAGCACGCCGATTTTGGCGCCGGGAAAGAAGGAGAGAGAAATATTTTTCAGAATATGACGCTTGGGCGGAACCACTTTGCCCACGCGATTCATGGTGTAAATAAATTGCGCCATGGTGTTCTCGGAATCAGTCTAGGTTGTGGGTAGTTTAGAATAAGGATTTTACGCTTTTTCCGGATCACTGGGATAGTTATTTCTGCGGGTCAAACAGCTGGCAGAGTTGAGCCAGGAAGGGTTTCAGGAAGAATAACCTCCTTGAATGTTAAGGAAAAATAAGCCAAGAGTGACGAATTTAGGTGGAAGATATCAGAAAAAGCCACTTATTGTCTTGAAGCGCGACAAAATGTTGCATATTATTTCTTCGAGCATGTTTCTGAACTCAATGATGAATTGAAGAACATTGAACTAAAGAACATTGAATTGAATATATGAGAAGTGAGGAAAACTATGGCTCAAACGGTGCGTTTAGACGATGAATTTGTCGCTGACGTGAAAGTTCATGCGTCTGCGGCTCATCGTTCCTTACCAAAGCAGATTGAATACTGGGCTAAGATTGGCCGTATGGTTGAAGATAACCCGGATCTACCATTCAGTTTTATCAAGGATGTGATGTTAGCGGCAGAGCAAGTCAAAGAGGGGCAAGTAACCCGCTATGTCAGAACAACAAAAAGAAATTGAGATTTATCAGTCGAACTTGTTTGAGAAACAACTAAAAAAACTGTCAGAAAAGGATCTGGCACTTGTTGAGGACGAGATTGATAAAGTGATTGAAAACCCTGAAATCGGTGAAAGAAAAAAGGGCGATCTATCATATCTGTGGGTACATAAATTCAAGATGAATGGTCACCTGGTTCTCTTGGGGTACTCATGGCAAGAGACAAAATTTGAACTCTATTTGCTGAGTGTCGGGCCTCATGAGAATTTTTATGACGAGATGAAGAATAGACGTAAAGCAGATTTAAAACTAATAAGTTAACAAATAGCAGAAAAATTAAAGGCCACTACAAAAGTGGCCTTTAATTTATTGAATTAGTTGGTGCCCAGGGTCGGACTCGAACCGACACAGTTATTCACCGGCGGATTTTGAATCCGCTGCGTCTACCGATTTCGCCACCTGGGCACACAAGGTAAGATATTGACTTTCTGAAAAATCATCCGGTGTATCTTACGGGCTCGCATTATACAAAGCTGGCTCGTGAGCGCAAATTATTTTTCACGTGATCTGTCTCAGATGCTGAATAAATGCCCGGACGGATGATTCGCATCTCGTCGTGCGACTCAGTTAGAATGGCTTTCCCTGATTTCTGGTGTGTATGAATTTATGAGTAAAACAACCCGTTCCCGCTCACGCTCTGCGTCTGTCAAATCATCGGCTTCTTCTGCGGCGACTATTTCGCGAACGCCGCGTGCCGGTTTCCGCCGTCGTTTCGGTGCCTGGGCGATTGATTCCTTGCTGGTGATTCCGCTGCTGACCGTGGCCGGTTATCTTGGCTATGGCCTGAGTCATTTGCTGGTGATCAGTGGTCTGGTCTCTCTGAATGACAGCCTGACTACGGCCGGCTGGCTGGCGCATCAGATATGGTTCAGTCTCTGGCTGGCCGGTGTGTTATGCAGTTATTTTGTCTGGTTCTGGTGCCGGGAAGGGCAAACCCCGGGTATGCGCCGGTTTCAGATCCGGGTACAGAATACCGACGCTTCTTTACTGAGCATTGGCCAGGCGCTGGTACGGCTTGGCACGTCGGCATTCGGACTGGGTAATCTGATGGTGATTTTTGATCGCCGTGAGTTTCTGGCGTTTCAGGATTACTGGGCAAACTGTGAAGTGGTGGTTACGTCACCAACTGCCGGACATTAAGCACCAAGAAGATACCGGCATCCGCGTGCATGTGCAGATGCCGGTAAATCGTTTAGTTGCGACGGCGCAGCATATGGATGGCCACGCTCATGAAGATCAGGCTGGGTACGCTGGCCCCGAGCACGGGCGGCACGTGATACACCAGACTGAACGGCCCCAATACCTGGTTCACCACATAGAAGCTGAACCCGATCATCACGCCGGAAATCAACCGTGCGCCCATACTGACCGAACGTAACGGACCGAAAATAGTGGATGCAGCCAGCAGCAGCATGGCGATGACATTGAGCGGTGCCAGCAGTTTGCGCCAGAATTCCAGCTTGTAATCATCGACCTGCTGACCGTTGCTTTCCATGTAATTGATGTAGTTATACAGCCCTTGAGCGGACAACTCGTCCGGCGAGACGGAGACCACGCCCAGTTTGTCCGGGGTCAGGTTGGTCTGCCACAACCAGTCGGTCTTGCGTTCTGAGCGGATCTGCTTTGTGTCCTGCAACCGGGTGTGCACAATGTTTTTCAGATGCCAGGCCTGCTTCTGGTATAACGCCTGGCCGGAGCGGATGATTTCCAGTAAATCTCCTGCCGGATTAAAGCGGTAGAGCGTCACATCACGCAGGCTGCCATCGCGGAGCAAGGCGCCGATGCTGATGAAGTCATGCCCTTCCTTGACCCAGATACCATAGGTTGACGCGGTAATCTTGCCGCCGCTGACCGCCGTGGTTTTGATGTCGTGCGCTCTCTGTTCAGCGATTGGTGCCACGTATTCACCGAGCAGCATGACCAGTATCATGACCGGAATGACGGTTTTCAGTGCCGAAATGACAATTTTCGCCCGGGACAGACCTGCCGCCTGCAAGACAACCAGTTCACTGCTGCTGGCCATCTGACCCAGACCTACCACGCCGCCCAGCAATGCCGCCATCGGGAAAAACAGCACGATGTCTCCCGGCATGGCGTAGGCGACCCTTAACACCGCATGCAAGGTGGTGTAGGAACCTTCACCGACACTCTGTAACTGATCGACAAACTTAATCAGCGAGGAGAGACCAACCAGCATGAAGGTACACAGCAGGATGGCCATGATCACGGTGCGTCCGATATAGCGGTCGAGAATACCAAACATCAGCATTTCTCCTTATGCCAGTAAAGACGCAGATGTTGCCAGAGCCGGGTGTTTTTCAGATTCATCGGGATAGCAAACAGCAACGCGAAGATCGCAGGAATAATATACAGCCCCGGCGTCGCGGGCAGTTGTCCGCGTTCAATGGCTGACTGGCCGGCACTCAGTAACAGGAAATAACTCAGATAGAGCATGACCGCCGGCAGCAGTTTGGCATAGCGGCCCTGACGCGGATTGACGCTGGCCAGCGGAACCGCGATCAGGGTCAGCACCGGAATCGACAGCGGCAAGGCGATACGCCACTGCCATTCCGCAACTTCTTTATTGGTGGTGCCGTGATAAAGCCGGGCTGACGGGATGGCTGCCGCTTTGCGGTTGGACGGTTCGATGTCCTTACGTTGCAGCTGTGCCCGGTATTCGCTGAAGTTGGCGATACTGAATTTGGTTGACGGTGGTGTACCGGCATAGCGTTTGCCGTCACTCAGCGTGACCCAGGGGGTACCTTGGGCATCAGTGGTCAGATGTCCCTCTGCGGCCACAATGATTGCCGCTTCAGCCGGATCCGGGCTGCGTTGCAGCAGAAAGATCCGCTGCAATTTGCGCCCGCTTTCCTGTACATCTTCCACATAGGCGGTCAGTTGCCCGCCATCCAGACTCAAGAAGCGGCCGCTTTCCAGCGGAATGGAGAGCGGATCGGCCTTGGCGGCATCCAGCAGCTGCGACTGCATTTCCCGCGCCGTTGGCGCCAGCCACAGGGTATTCGCCGCAGCGACTACTGTCGTCAGCAATGCCAGCACCATGCTGATCTTCATAATGTAAGAAGGACCGACACCAGTTGCGCGCAAGACGGTGATTTCGCTGTCTGCATACAGACGGCCATGCGCAAACAAAATGGCGATAAACAGGCTGATTGGCAGCAGCAATAATCCCATATACGGAATATTGAGCAGCATCATCTGACCGATCAGGGATGTCGGTACAGAACCATCCGCAGCTTTCGCCAGGATCCGGATAAATTGCTGACTGGTAAAAATCAGCATCAGGATCAGCAGGATTGAAAGCTGAGTTTTGAGCGTTTCTTTAAATATATAACGGAAAACTATCACGCAGGCCTCGGGAAAACTTGTAATTACTGGCGAATCGCTAAAAAATAGTTGCCTTAATTCCATTTTATGATGTTTTGCGTACCGAACCTGTTCATCCTGAACAGGTGGGTCGGCCTCTATTATCGACCAATCGGTGGGCTTTGTCTTTAGTAGCAAGGAGTCCTCATGGAATTCGGCGTTAAAAGTGGCAGCCCGGAGAAGCAACGCAGTGCCTGTATTGTGGTGGGTGTCTTCGAACCGCGTCGTTTATCTGCGGTAGCGGAACAGCTGGATCGCGTCAGTGATGGCTATCTGAGTTCTCTGCTGCGTCGTGGTGATCTGGAAGGTAAAACCGGTCAGATGTTGTTGCTGCATCAGGTACCCGGGGTGCTGAGCGAACGTGTACTGCTGGTGGGTTGTGGTAAAGAGCGTGAGCTGGATGAACGTCAGTTCAAACAGATCATTCAGAAAACCATCAGTACACTGAATGAAACCGGATCGATGGAAGCGGTCTGTTTTCTGACAGAATTGCATGTCAAAGGACGGGATGCCTACTGGAAGGTAAGACAAGCGGTCGAAACGGCGCAAAACAGTCTTTATACTTTTGATCAATTCAAGACCAACAAGGCAGAACTGCGCCGGCCGCTGCGAAAGCTGGTGTTTAATGTCGCCACCCGTCGCGAACTGGCGATTGGCGAGAAAGCGATTGTGCATGGTCTGGCCGTTTCCAACGGTATGAAGATCTGCCGTGACGTGGCCAATATGCCGCCGAATATCTGTACGCCGGCTTATCTGGCGTCGCAGGCGCGTCGTCTGGCGGATAGCTGCCCGTATATCACCACCAGGGTGATTGGTGAACAGCAGATGGCCGAGCTGGGTATGAACGCCTATCTGGCGGTGGCCAGAGGCTCGTCCAATGAAGCCATGATGTCGATCATGGAATATAAAGGTCATCCGGATGCCAAACCGATCGTGCTGGTCGGCAAGGGGTTGACGTTTGATTCCGGTGGTATTTCCATCAAGCCGGCTGATGGCATGGATGAGATGAAATACGACATGGGCGGGGCAGCTTCGGTGCTGGGCACCATGACGGCACTGGCGGAGCTGAAGCCGCCGATCAATGTCATCGGGGTGCTGGCCGGCGCGGAGAATATGCCGGATGGCAAAGCCTATCGCCCGGGTGATATTCTGACTTCCATGTCAGGCCAGACCATTGAAGTGCTGAATACCGATGCGGAAGGGCGTCTGGTGTTGTGTGATGTACTGACTTACGTTGAACGGTTTGAACCGGAATCGGTGGTGGATATCGCGACCCTGACCGGGGCTTGCGTGATTGCACTGGGCAGCCATGCCACCGGCCTGATGTCGAACCATAATCCGCTGGCGCATGAGTTGCTGAACGCGGCGGAATTGTCGGGCGATAAAGCCTGGCGCCTGCCGCTGTGGGATGAATATCAGGAACAGATCGAAAGTCCGTTTGCGGATATGGTGAACACCGGTGGTCGTCCTGCCGGGGCCATTACTGCCGGGGCGTTCCTCAGCCGCTTTACCAAGAAGTACAACTGGGCGCATCTGGATATTGCCGGTACCGCCTGGAAATCGGGTAAAGAGAAAGGTTCGACCGGTCGTCCGGTTCCCTTGCTGACGCAGTTCCTGCTGAGCCGCGCCGGTGTTGATGTTGAAGACTAACAGGATGGGGCGGTAACGCCCCTTTACTTTATGCCGCAAGTCACTTTTTATATACTACCCGACGATTCGCCTGCTGCTGCCGGTACGGATGGCATCAATCAGGCGGCAGCGGTATTAGCCTGCCAGCTGACGACAGAACGTTTTCGTCAGAATCAGACGGTATTTATGCTGGCGCAGACCCAGGCACAGGCTGAACAGTTAGATGAAATGCTGTGGCAGCAGGATCCGCACAGCTTTGTGCCACACGGGCTTTCTGATGAAGCAACGGTGACACAGGCACCGGTCGAAATTGGTACGGGGTTGCCAAAACGCAGCCGGCTGATATTGATCAATCTGGCAGAGACCGTACCGGCTTTTGCACATCGTTTTGCTCAGATCATTGATTTCGTCCCTGCTGACGAGATCCAAAAACAACAGGCGCGCGAACGTTACAAGCAGTATCGGGCGCTGGGTTTCACGCTGGAGACGGTGCCTGCACCGCAACTCCCATAATCAGACAGATGAAGACAGATGGAAAAGACGTTTAATCCGAACGCCATTGAACAGGCGATGTACCAGCACTGGGAAAGCCAGGGCTACTTCAAACCAAGTGGCGACAGCAGCAACGGCAATTACTGCATCGTGATCCCGCCGCCAAACGTCACTGGTAGCCTGCACATGGGCCATGCGTTCCAGCAGACCATCATGGATGCCCTGATCCGTTATCAGCGCATGCTGGGTAAAAACACCCTGTGGCAGGTCGGTACTGACCATGCCGGTATCGCGACCCAGATGGTGGTAGAGCGCAAGATCGCCGCGGAAGAAGGTAAAACCCGCCACGATTATGGCCGTGATGCCTTCATTGACAAGATCTGGCAGTGGAAGGAAGAATCCGGCGGCACCATCACCCGTCAGATGCGTCGTCTGGGCGCTTCTGTAGACTGGGACCGTGAAGCATTCACCATGGATCCGGCGCTGTCGCATGCCGTGCAGGAAGTGTTCGTGCGTCTGTATGAACAGGATCTGATCTATCGCGGCAAGCGTCTGGTGAACTGGGATCCGAAACTGCATACCGCCATTTCTGATCTGGAAGTTGAGAACAAAGAAGTCAAAGGCAACATGTGGCATCTGCGCTATCCGCTGGCGGATGGTGAGAAGACTGCTGAAGGCAAAGATTACCTGATCGTGGCGACTACCCGTCCGGAAACCATGCTGGGTGATACCGCCGTCGCCGTGAACCCGGAAGATCCGCGTTACAAGGCGCTGATTGGTAAATTTATCGAGCTGCCGCTGGTGGGCCGTCGTATTCCGATCATCGCTGATGAACATGCCGACATGGAAAAAGGCACTGGCTGTGTGAAGATCACCCCAGCGCACGATTTCAATGACCATGAAGTGGGTAAACGTCATCACTTGCCGATGATCAACATCTTCACGCTGGATGCGCATATCCGTGCGGAAGCGGAAGTGTATGACAGCAAAGGCAACCCGAGCGAAGCTTATCCGGCTGCCATGCCGGCTGAATTCGCGGGTCTGGAGCGTTATGCCGCGCGTAAAGCGATCATTGCTGCGCTCGAAGCGAAAGGCCTGATGGACGAGATCAAAGATCACGTACTGCAACAGCCTTACGGCGACCGTGGTGGGGTGCCGATCGAGCCAATGCTGACCGACCAGTGGTATGTGCGTGCGGACGTGCTGGCGAAACCGGCGATTGAAGCGGTGGAAGATGGCCGTATCCAGTTCGTGCCGAAACAGTACGAAAACATGTACTTCTCCTGGATGCGTGATATTCAGGACTGGTGTATTTCCCGTCAGCTGTGGTGGGGTCACCGCATCCCGGCCTGGTATGATGTCAACGGTAAAGTGTATGTTGGCCGCAATGAAGCGGAAGTTCGCGCTAACTACGCTCTGGCGGCCGATGTGGCGCTGCGTCAGGACGAAGACGTGCTGGATACCTGGTTCAGCTCTGCGCTGTGGACCTTCTCCACACTGGGCTGGCCGGAAAAAACACCTGAACTGGACATGTTCCACCCGACCGATGTGCTGGTGACCGGCTTTGACATCATCTTCTTCTGGGTTGCCCGCATGATCATGATGACCATGCACTTTGTGAAAAACGAAGACGGCACGCCACAAGTTCCGTTCAAAACGGTGTATGTGACGGGGCTGATCCGTGACGAAGAAGGTCAGAAGATGTCGAAATCCAAGGGCAACGTGCTTGACCCGCTGGATATGATCGACGGTATTTCACTGCCGGATCTGCTGGAAAAACGTACCGGCAACATGATGCAGCCACAGCTGGCCGAGAAGATCGGCAAGCGTACCGAGAAGCAGTTCCCGGAAGGGATTGAAGCGCATGGTACCGATGCACTGCGTTTCACGCTGGCGGCACTGGCGTCAACCGGTCGTGACATCAACTGGGACATGAAACGTCTGGATGGTTACCGTAACTTCTGTAACAAACTGTGGAACGCCAGCCGTTATGTGCTGATGAACACCGAAGAGCAGGATTGCGGTTTTGCCGGTGGCGAAATGCAGTTCAGTCTGGCGGATCGCTGGATCACCTCTCAGCTGCAACTGACCATTCAGGAACTGCGTCATGCGATGGATACCTACCGCTTCGACCAGGCGGCGGGTGTACTGTACGAGTTTATCTGGAACCAGTTCTGTGACTGGTATCTGGAGCTGACCAAGCCGGTGCTGTGGCACGGTAGTGAAGCCGAACAGCGCGCGACCCGTCATACGCTGGTGACAGTGCTGGAAACGTTGCTGCGTCTGGCACATCCAATCATGCCGTTCATGACCGAGTCTATCTGGAAATCAGTGGCTCCGCTGGCTGGCATCAATGAAGATACACTGATGCTGCAGGCTTACCCTGCATTTGATGCCGCGAAAGTGGATGAAGTGGCACTGGCGGATCAGGAATGGGTGAAACAGTTCATTGTCAGCGTGCGTAACATCCGTGCCGAAATGAATGTGGCACCAAGCGTGCCGTTGACCGTATTGCTGAAAGCGGATGCAACTGATGCGAAACGCGCTGCAGATAACGAAGCGTTCCTGAAGTCACTGGCGAAGCTGGAAAGCATTACCGTGCTGGCAGCAGGCGACGCTGAGCCATTGTCGGTGAAAAAACTGATCGGTAATACCGAGCTGATGATCCCGATGGCGGGTCTGATCGACAAAGAAGTGGAACTGGCGCGTCTGGCGAAAGAAGTCGAGAAGCTGGAAAAAGAGTGTGGCCGCATTGAAGGCAAGCTGGGTAACGAAGCATTCGTTGCCAAGGCGCCGGAAGCGGTGATCGCCAAAGAGCGTGAAAAACTGGCTGATTACCACTCTCAGCTGACCAAGCTGAAAGAACAGCAGGAAACCATCAAATCACTGTAATACCCTTTGTACTTGAAGCTGCAGTGTCGTTGACTGCGTTTACTCACCCCAATCACATAGTTTATCTATGCTCATGGGGATGAGTTCACTGGTCGGCTAGCTGCAACTCCAATTACTTTGGGTATAGTTGGATGCGAAAAAAGCGCTGAGAGATCAGCGTTTTTTTTTATCCAGCTGATTGGCCAGAAAATCGAGCAGTACCCGCACCCGGTGCGGTACATAGCGGTTGCTCGGCAAAATCGCGTAAATACCTAATTCCGCCGGCGTGAACTCATCCAACAGGGTTTCCACCCGTCCGGAGGCTAAATAATCCTGCACGATAAAATCGGGTTGCAGCGTAATACCCAGCCCGTTGGCGGCGGCTTCGGTCAGCGCATCGCCGTTGTTGGCTTTGATGCGGCTGCGGATATAAAACGTTTCATGCCGTCCATCGATCATAAATGCCCAGCTCATCCCTCCGGCCGTCAGAGTATAACCAAGACATTCATGATTAATCAGCTCTGAGGGGTGCATTGGCCGGCCATGCTGTTTCAGGTAGCCGGGGGAGGCCACTGTCAGTAAGCGGCAACTGCTGAGTTTGCGCACGATATCGCCGGGCTCCAGCTGTCCGGCAATACGGATGGAGAGATCGATGCCTTCTTCAATCAGATTCATCTGATGATCATCAAAATCCATTTCCAGATTGATATCCGGATAGCGTTGTGAGAATTCGAGTAACAACGGCGACAGCTTTTTCAGCCCGTAACTGAGCGGCAGGCCGATGCGGATATTGCCCCGGGGCGCCAGACGCTCTTCTATGACACTGGCTTCGGCGGCCTCGACCAGATCAAGAATAACGCGACATTTCTCCAGATAGGCACCTCCCGCCGAGGTCAGCGAAAGGCGGCGGGTGTTTCGCACCATCAGTTTGACACCGAGATGTTCTTCCAGCGCGGCGATCTGACGGGTCACGACGGAACGGGCCAGCCCCATCTGTTCGGCAACGGCGGTAAAACTGCCTAATTCTGCGATTCGCACAAATAAGTGCATGGCATCAAGTCGGTTCATTGTTGCTATTCCAGCAATAGATAATTCGAAATTACTCTCTATCTGGCATCAATCTGAGAGGGTATAGTTTATTCACAAATTAATAACATTCGTTTCCGACGAAACGGAGATGCCACCATGAGTTCACATTACACCACTACAGCAAAAAGTCTGCACTGGCTGATGGCTGTTTTGTTTTTCGGCATGCTGGGCCTGGGTTTTTACATGCAGGATCTGCCGTTATCGCCGGAGAAGCTCAAGCTTTATTCCTGGCATAAGTGGATCGGTGTCACGGTGTTTCTGCTGGCGTTAATTCGTCTGGCATGGCGGGTGACGCATCGTCCGCCGGTATTACCGGCTTCCATGCCTCGGCTGATGCAGGTCGCGGCGCATGCCGGCCATCACATGCTGTATATGCTGATGTTTCTGATCCCGCTTTCCGGCTGGCTGATGAGTTCGGCGAAAGGATTTCAGACTGTCTGGTTCGGCGTACTGCCGATCCCGGATTTATTGGAGAAAAACAAGGAATTGGGCGATTTGCTGCTCACCGTGCATGTCAGCCTGAATTATCTGTTTATTGCCGTACTGGTCGGTCATATCGTCGCGGCGCTCAAACACCATTTTATTGACAAAGATGACATCCTGACCCGGATGTTGCCAGGTTCAGCGAAGGACAAAAGATGATGAAGACCTTATTTCGTATGAGCGTACTTGCTGCATTGCTGCCACTGGCAACCCAGGCGGCGGAATACACCCAGGTGGATGTGAAGCAAAGCGCGATCAATTTTAGTTATCAGCAAATGGGCGTGTCGATGGATGGCAAATTCAACGAGTTCACCAGCTCGCTGAAGTTTGATCCGGCAAAACCGGCCGAAGGGAAAGCGGTATTTGATGTGGCGCTGGCCAGTATTGATGCCGGCAGCAGCGAAGCGAATGATGAAGTCAGCAAGACCGAGTGGTTCAACACCGCCGCTTTTCCGCAGGCACATTTTGAATCCGGTGCTATCAAGGCATTGGGTGATAACCAGTTTGAAGTCAGTGGCAAGCTGACGATCAAAGGCAAAACCATTGATGTCGTAGTTCCGTCAACCTTCAAAGAAGAGGCCGGAAAAGGCATTTTTGCAGGTAGTTTCACCATCCGTCGCGGTGATTTTGCGATTGGGGAAGGCAGCTGGTCAACCTTTGACATTGTTGCCAATGATATTCAGGTCAAGTTCACTATTACTGCCAACCCGCAGTGATTAACCATCTATTCAAATCAGGAGTTACACCATGAATAAATTCGTTAAATTATCTGCTGTGCTGGCACTGGCTACTGCCATTTCTGCACCGGCGTTTGCCGCTCCGGAAACGTATGTCATTGACAGTACCCATACTTTCCCGCGTTTCTCTTACAGCCATTTTGGTTTGTCAAAACAGCTGAGCCGCTTCGATAAAACCAGCGGTACCATCGTGCTGGATAAAGAAGCCAAAACCGGTTCGGTGGATATCGTGATTGATACCAAATCCGTTGATACTGGCTTTGAGGTGTTCAACGGACACATTCAGGGCGTGGATTTCCTGGATACAACGACATATCCGACTGCCACCTTCAAATCCACCAAAGTGGTATTCAAAGGCGATGCGCCAACGGAAGTGCAGGGTGATTTGACGATTAAAGGTGTGACCAAACCGGTGACACTGACTGTGACTTCATTTGTGGCGATGCCGCATCCGATGCTGCAGAAAGATGCCATCGGCGCGAATGCGACGACCGTCATCAAACGTACGGATTTCAACGCCGGTAAATATGCGCCGAATGTCGGTGATGACGTCACCATTGATATCGCTGTGGAAGCGATCAAGCAGTAACCCTGTGTCAGAGCAGTTGCCGTCCCTGCCTTGTATTGCCTGCTGCGGGAACGGATAACTGCTCTCTTTCGGGGGGGATGGTTTCATGGTTTCCCCCCTGACTTTTCTTCTTGCCGGAGTGATGGATATGTTCGAACTCAGATCTGCAAACCAGCGCGGTTCAGCCAATTTTGGTTGGTTACTGTCACAGCATACCTTTTCTTTCGGTAGTTATTATGACCCTGAACAGCTTGGATTTTCGGATCTGCTGGTGATCAACGAAGATCAGGTGAAACCGGGGAAAGGTTTTGATACACATGGCCACCGCGATATGGAAATCTTCTCCTATGTGCTGGAAGGGGCGCTGGAGCACAAAGATTCCATGGGAACGGGTTCGGTGATCCGCCCGGGCGATGTGCAGATGATGAGCGCCGGCTCCGGTATCCGCCACAGCGAATACAACCATTCCCGTGAAGAGCTAGTGCATTTTCTGCAGATCTGGATCGTGCCGGATCGCAAGGGCGTGGCACCGCGCTACCAGCAGCAACATTTTTCTGACGCGGAGAAGCGTGGCAAGTTGCGGCTGATCATTTCACCCGATGGTGCGGAAGGTTCCCTGTCGGTATATCAGGATGCCCGGGTTTATGCCGGCCTGTTTGATGGCGACGAATCGCAGACCTTTTTGTTGCCGGAAAATCGGTACGCCTATGTGCATATTGCCCGGGGAAGTATTGAAATAAACGGTGAACGCTTGTCAGCCGGGGATGGTGTGCGCATCCGGCAGGAACAGCAGATCACTCTGCAAAACGGGGAGCAAGCCGAAGTGCTGCTGTTTGATTTGCGTCCGAATGAACTGGCGTTAGTTCGCTGATCCCTTATCCGCGCTGCTGCTGCGGAATGGCGGCCAGAGTGGCGGTCAGTAATTGCCAGAAACGTTCTACCGATGAAACCGACACTCGCTCATCCGGTGAATGTGCGCCTTTGATGGTCGGGCCGATCGAGACCATGTCCAGATGCGGGTAGGCTTTTTTGAACAACCCGCATTCCAGCCCGGCATGGATCACCATGATATTGGCTTCATGTCCGAACAGACGTTGATGCTGTTGCCGGACGATCTGCATTACGGCGGAATCCGGATCCGGTGCCCAGCCGGAATAGTCGCCGTAAAACACGGCTTTCGCATGACTCAGTGCTGCGACGGCGGCAAAGACTGAACGCAGATGTGCCCGGCCTTCATCGGTCAGTGAACGCACAAACGAGATGGCACTCAGTCGTTCTCCGTCTATCTTGATCACCCCCAGATTCGTGGACGTTTCCACCACGCCTGTTATGGCATGACTCATCCGGATGACCCCGTTCGGAATTGCCGTTAATCCTGCCAATAAATTGTTTTGCGTTGTGTCGGTCAGCACCTGTTCTACCGGCGGGCTGGCGGTGCAGGTGAGTTGTATTGCCGGGTCAGTATGTTGGTATTCCTGTTTCAGCGCGTGTGCCATAGCATGACATGAGGCTATAAACTCCGCCTGCTGACCGGGTGGTAGCGCAACCACCACACTGGCTTCGCGCGGGATCGCATTGCGCAGCGTGCCGCCGTTCAGTGCACTGATTTTTAGCGGGAAATGCTGCTGCAACCGGAAGAGTGTCCTGCACAATAACTGATTGGCATTGCCGCGATCTTCATGAATATCCAGACCGGAATGACCACCCTGTAAACCGCCGAGCTGCAAGCGGTAAGTCTGATAGCCTTCCGGCAATGCGGCAAAATCAAGCGTGAAATCCAGCCGGGCTTCCAGTCCGCCGGCACATCCCATGTAGATATCGCCGTCCTGCTCGGCATCGGTATTGATCAGTATTTTCCCTTCCAGCCAGTCGGGCTGCAGTGCAAAAGCGCCGCCCATGCCGGCTTCTTCATCCACTGTAAACAACACTTCCAGCGGGCCATGTTTTACCGTGGGATCAGTCAATACCGCCAGACAGGCGGCGACACCAATACCGTTATCCGCGCCCAGCGTGGTACCTTTAGCCCGTACCCAGTCACCTTCAATATAAGGCTGGATCGGATCGCAGGAAAAATCATGAGCCCTGTCGGCATTGGCTTGCGGCACCATGTCCAGATGCGCCTGCAGGATCACGGGTTGAACCTGTTCCATGCCTGCTGACGCGGGTTTGCGGATCAGCAGATTCCCTTTGCTGTCCTGGGAGACTGCCAGATCCCGGGTCATCGCCAGATCCGTGATCCAGTCCCGTAGTGCAGCTTCCTGTTTTGATGGATGCGGGATCTGACAGATCTGCGCGAAGAAATTCCAGAGCCGGGAAGGCTGTAACCGGGTCAGCATCGTCATCACCCTGTTATTCGTTGTGTCCGGCAGAAATGATCTGCCGGCGGACTCGGTTGGTGATTTTGATCACCAGTTCATACGCTATGGTGCCGATATGGCGGGCGACCTCTTCGGCCGGCAGACCTTTACCCCACAGGATCACTTCATCACCGGCCTGATCCTGACTTTCCGGGCCAAGATCAACGGTCATCATGTCCATCGAGACCCGGCCGGCCAATGCGACTTTCCGGCCATTGACCAGGACCGGCGTACCATTGGGGGCTGTCCGGGGGTAACCATCTCCATAACCCATAGCGATGACACCGATGCGGGTATCCCGATCGGCGATCCAGTTACCGCCATAGCCAATGCTTTCGCCGGCTTTATGCTCCCGCACGGATATCAGTGTGCTTTTCAGTGTCATCACGGGTTGTAAACCCTCAGCGATGCCGCTGCTGTCACCGCGTGGCGAGATGCCGTAAAGGGCAATACCGGGACGTACCCAGTCGAAATGGGCATCCGACCAGTAGAGTACGCCCGCAGAGTTGGAAAGACTTTTCTCGCCGGGATGCGGCGCGGTAGCCTGAATGAAGCATGCCAGCTGTTCGTGCGTGGTCGGGGCGCTGAGTTCATCAGCCCTGTAGAAATGACTGACAAAACCGACATCCCCGCTGACATTGGCACAGTGGGACAGCTGGGCAACATAATGCGCCACCTGTTCCGGGAAGACGCCGAGACGGTGCATGCCGGTATCCACTTTCAGCCAGACACGGACGGGCTGCGGCAGGGTTGCGGCGAGGATATCCGCCAGTTGTCCGGCATGATGAATCACGGGCTGGAATTGATATTGCGCGGCAATCACCAGGTCTTCGGCACAAAAACACCCTTCCAGTAAGACGATGGGACGTGTGATCCCGGCCTGACGCAAAGCCACGGCTTCTTCAATCCGGGCTACGGCAAAGGCATCTGCCCCGGAAAGGGTTTTCGCGACCAGGATGGCGTCATGGCCGTAGGCATTGCCTTTTACGACTGCGATGATTTTGCTTTTCGGACAGCATTGCTTCATTTTCGCAAAGTTATGCTGTAACGCATTCAGATCTATTTCCGCTCTTGCTGTTAACATTTTTATCATCCTGATCCGTCATCCGGCGGTCAATTGCCCTTGCTATGGTCATACATGCTTACAGAGTTGCACTTATCTTGTCAAAAAAACCAGGTTGTGCGGTTGATGTGGAGTTTTGTTCTGCTGTGGCGATTAAATAAAATTGAATATTATTCTGTTTGGGGAAAACAGATTGTTTTGCAGATGAATATTTTGTTTTTATCGTGTTTTCAGTGTTTTTCCGTAATAACGGATTATTTTAACAGGCTTTTTAATTCGATTTTGCATCATTTTAGTGACCATTAATAATTAGATTGCACTTTTTTGATTCAAAAAATAATGAAAAATAAAACAAGTCTTATTTTGAAATAAATTCAATAAAATCAATGCGATGATGTTTGTTTTGTTTTTTGTCGCATGATAAAAATCTAATTCATTAATAATTTTTCATTATTGTCAGGTCTTTGTTTTTATTTTTTATGCATCTGTAGTTCAATACTCTGCATTTGTGTTTTTACCTTGGTGTTATATCCTGTGTTTTGTCTTTTATTGACAATCTTATTTTGCTGTATTTATTATTTTTACAACGATGTGCGGTTTTGTTTTAAGCCAGCAATATATTTGCCGGTCAGGGCATCGCTTTGTCAGTTAGTAATATTTCTCTGTGAGGATGATAAATATGGAAATTAAAAAACCTTACCTGCTGTTTTTAGGTGATGCGCATGATGTTCTGGCTGCCAAGGTAGCGATTGGTATCAAACAATGGCATCCGGAATATTGTGTCGGCCAATATCGCATGGAAGAGTGTCACGCAGATTGTGATCTGCCGGATATGGATATTGCCGCAGCGAAAGCGGCCGGCGCGAAAACGCTGGTGATTGGGGTCGCCAACCGCGGCGGTATCATCTCCGACAAATGGATTTCCATTCTGACTGAAGCGCTGGAAGCCGGTATGGATCTGGCGGCGGGTCTGCATAACCGTCTGAATGATGTGCCGGAATTAAAAATATTGGCCGATAGACTGGGACGTAAACTGTTTGACGTGCGTCATCCGACCCAGGCTTTCCCGGTCGCCAATGGCCGCAAACGTGCCGGCAAGCGTCTGCTGCCTGTGGGCACCGATTGCTCCTGCGGCAAAATGTACACTGCGCTGGCTGTTGAAAAAGAGATGCTGGCGCGTGGCATGAAGGCAACGTTCCGTGCGACCGGTCAGACCGGCATCCTGATCAGCGGTGCCGGTGTCAGTATCGATGCGGTGGTGTCCGATTTCGTGGCGGGTGCGGTAGAAGTGCTGGCGCCAGCGAACGATGCCGATCACTGGGATGTGATTGAAGGCCAGGGATCCCTGTTCCACCCGTCCTTTGCGGGGGTCACGACCGGTATTATCCACGGTGCCCAGGCGGATGCGCTGGTGCTGTGCCATGAACCAACCCGTCAGGCCATGCGAGGTGTCGATTATCCGATCCCTGATCTGGGCGAATGTATGGCGCTGAATCTGGCGATGGCGAAGCTGACCAATCCGGCGGCCCGTTTTGTCGGTATTTCCGTGAACACCGCGAAACTATCTGAAAAAGAAGCGATGTGCCTGATGGCGGATATCGAAGAGAAATATGGTCTGCCAACAGTGGATCCATTCCGTCAGGGTGTGGGTCGTATCGTGGATCAACTGTAATTCAGCAGGGTGGAATGAGTATGGAGATCCGGGTTTTTAGTGAAAGCTGGCCAATCCGTGGCTCATTCACCATCTCGCGTGGCAGCAAGACTGCCGCCGAAGTGGTGGTGGTTGAGCTGACCGAACAGGGCGTGACCGGACGCGGCGAGTGTGTACCGTATGCCCGTTATGGCGAGTCGGTACCGGACGTGATCGCGCAGATCGAGTCGCTGATGCCGGCACTGCGGGACGGGCTGGATCGTCAGGGGCTGCAGGCGGCGCTACCGGCTGGTGCCGCCCGTAACGCAGTCGATTGCGCCTTCTGGGATCTGGAGAGTAAACAGCACCGGCAACGGATCTGGCAGCGGATCAACCAACCAGCACCGCAGGCGCTGCTGACCGCGTATACGCTGTCGCTGGATACACCGGCCAATATGCAGCAGGCGGCCGAAGAAAACGCATTTCGCCCATTGTTGAAGCTGAAACTGGCTGGCGCCGGTGATCTGGCGCGGGTTGCGGCGGTCCGTACCGGTTCACCTGCTGCCCGGATCATTGTGGATGCCAATGAAGGCTGGAATGAGCAGATTTACCGTGAGCTGATCCCGGAATTACAGAAGCTGGGAGTGGAGATGATTGAACAACCACTGCCAGCGGGGGAGGATGCCATTCTGGCCTCCCTGCCGCGTCCTATCCCGATTTGTGCGGATGAGTCATGCCATGATAGTTCGACATTAAGTGAGCTGATTGGTCGCTATGACATGATCAACATCAAACTGGATAAAACCGGCGGTCTGACCGAAGCACTGGAACTGCGCAAGCAGGCGGAAGCGGCCGGTATGAAGCTCATGGTGGGCTGTATGCTGGCCACGTCACTGGCGATGGCGCCGGCGTTTGTGGTGGCGCAAGGCGCGCAGATCGTCGATCTGGATGGACCGTTGCTGCTGCAAAAAGATCGTGCTGCCGGATTTGATTATTCAGACAACCAGATGCATGCACCCGATGCGGCATTGTGGGGCTAAATTGAATTTAATTTTGAGGAGTCGGACATGAGTCGCATTGTCTATGTTGATGGTCAGTATGTTGATGAAAAAGAAGCAAAAGTTTCAGTGTTTGATCGGGGTTTCCTGTTTGCCGATGCCGTGTATGAAGTCACCGCCGTGCTGAATGGCAAGCTGGTGGAATTTGACGGTCATCTGGAACGTCTGCAGCGTTCTTGCCGTGAATTGTCGCTGACGATGCCGGTAGCGCCGGCACAGCTGAAAGCGATCCACGAAGCGCTGATCCAGAAAAACCATCTGGTGGAAGGCGGCATTTATCTGCAGATCAGCCGTGGTAATGCCGGTGATCGCGATTTTGCTTTTCCTTCTGCCGAAGTGAAACCGACGCTGGTGCTGTTCACACAGTCCCGCCCGGTGATTGACAGCCCGAAAGTCAAAACCGGCATTAAAGTGGTGACCATGCCGGATATCCGCTGGCATCGCCGTGATATCAAAACCGTGGGGCTGCTGGCACCGTGTCTGGCGAAAGAGTATGCCCACGCCAATGGTGCGGATGACGCCTTCCTGGTCGAGAACGGTTTTATCACCGAGGGCAGTTCCAGCAACGCCTACATCGTGCTGGCGGACAATACCTTGGTCACTCGGCCGTTAAGTCATGACATCCTGCACGGCATTACCCGCAAAGCCCTGCTGGAATTGGCGGCCCGTGATGGCATCAAGGTGGAAGAACGTCTGTTTACTCCCGATGAAGCCTATCATGCCAAAGAAGCCTTTATCAGCTCGGCCACCACCTTTGTCTGGCCGGTGGTCAGTATTGATGGCAAGCAGATCGGTGACGGCAAACCGGGTCCGGTGGCGCTGCGTCTGCGTGATATCTATGTGGAACTGGCCAAAGCACAAGTGGCCTGATTTATGTATGTATTCAGTCAGCGCTCTTTGATGGCTGACTGAATTCACTTTGAATGTGCCAATAATAAAAATTCATTTCTGAAAAGCAGTACCATCGACGAGTAAAAAACAATGAGCAGGTGAAGTGAAATCCCTTAATCAATGGAGATTAATCATATGGAATACCTACTGAATGCGTTTAATGGCCTGAATGGGATTGTCTGGGGCGCGCCGATGCTGGTGATGATCCTGGGTACCGGCCTGTTCCTGATGTTTCTGCTTAGATTTATACCGTTGCGTCGAATTGGTGCCGGGTTTGCGCTGTTGTGGCAGGGTCGCACCAAAGGGGACGACGAGAGTGGGGAGATCAGCCCGTTTCAGGCACTGATGACCTGTCTGGCGGCAACGGTGGGTACCGGTAATATCGCCGGCGTCGCCACCGCTATTTTTATGGGCGGTCCAGGTGCGCTGTTCTGGATGTGGTGCACCGCGCTGGTCGGTATGGCAACCAAATATTCCGAAGTCGTACTGGCGGTACATTATCGCGAAAAAGATAAAAGCGGTGAATATATCGGCGGCCCGATGTATGCCATCAAAAATGGTCTCGGCAAGCGCTGGGTCTGGTTAGGTTCGGCCTTTGCTGTCTTTGGCGGGCTGGCCGGCTTCGGTATCGGCAACATGGTGCAGGTCAACAGTATGGCGCTGGCATTGGAAAGCACCTTGCAGGTACCTACCTGGCTGACCGGTGTGGTCACAACCATCATTGTTGCCATGGTGACACTCGGCGGTGTGAAACGTATCGGCAAAGTGGCGGAAGCGCTGGTTCCGTTTATGTGTGTGGCTTACGTGCTCTGCGGTGTGGTGGTGCTGATGGTGAATGCGGCTGAAATTCCACACGCGTTTGAACTGATCTTTACCTATGCCTTTACGCCGGTCGCGGCTACAGGTGGTTTTGCCGGTTCAGTGGTGCTGATGTCCATCCGCTACGGTGTGGCGCGAGGTGTCTTTTCTAACGAAGCGGGTTTAGGTACGGCCGGGATTGCACAGGCAGCCGGTACCACGAAAAGTGCCGTCCGTTCCGGTCTGATTGGCATGATGGGCACGTTCATTGATACGCTGATCGTATGCTCTATTACCGGTCTGGCGATCATCACGTCCGGGGTCTGGACCAGTGGCCAGAGTGGCGCGGCGTTGTCGGCTGCGGCGTTTGAAGCGGCTATGCCGGGTATCGGCGGTGTGATCCTGACGATTGCGCTGGTGATTTTTGCTTTTACCACGATTCTGGGCTGGAGCTATTACGGCGAGAAATGCTGGATCTATCTGGTTGGCACCAAAGCGGTTCTGCCGTTCCGTATTGTCTGGGTGGTCGCTGTACCGTTCGGTGCAATATCGCAACTGGATTTCGCCTGGCTGGTGGCAGATACCTTAAATGGCCTGATGGCGATTCCTAACCTGATCTCGTTGTTGTTGCTCAGTCCGGTGATTCTGCACCTGACCCGGGAGTACTTTGCTGGTGACACAACAGCAGATGCCGTGCCCGAGACTGCCAATACGATAAACAACTGAATTCAAAATCAGTTTGATGAGGGCGACAGACTCCCATGATCGTGGGAGTCTGTTTTTTGTTACATAGGTAAAACCTATTAAACAAATAGTTCACAACTATTAGCTGTAACTGTCATTTTCGTTCAGTATTAATTCCATCGGGATGCGACGCACTCGAACCTAACCAGATAACTCAACGAAGGAGCTACACATGTCTTTGATTAACACTGAAGTTAAACCGTTTGCTGCTACCGCTTATCACAATGGCAAATTTGTTCCGGTTACCAGCGAAGACCTGAGAGGCAAATGGTCAGTTGTATTCTTCTACCCGGCTGATTTCACTTTCGTATGTCCGACCGAGCTGGGCGACCTGGCTGACAACTACGCTGAATTCCAGAAACTGGGCGTGGAAGTTTACGGTGTATCGACTGATACCCACTTCACTCACAAAGCATGGCATGACGCTTCAGAAACCATCAAGAAAATCCAGTACCCACTGATTGGTGACCCGACTGGTGTGCTGACTCGTAACTTCGAAGTCATGATTGAAGAAGAAGGTCTGGCACTGCGTGGTACATTCCTGATCAACCCGGAAGGTCAGATCAAACTGTGTGAAATCCACGACAACGGTATTGGTCGTGACGCTAAAGAACTGCTGCGTAAAGTGCAGGCGGCTCAGTACGTTGCTTCTCATCCGGGTGAAGTTTGCCCAGCTAAATGGACTCCGGGCGCAGCGACTCTGGCTCCGTCTCTGGATCTGGTTGGTAAAATCTAATCCTGCGTTACAGATTGCCGGGTTAGCCCGGCAATTTTTTATCCGGCTTTATTCACGAGATGAGACTGAACCATGTTAGACGCTAATTTAAAAACACAATTAAAAGGCTACTTAGCCAACCTGACTCATTCAATCGAGATCATCGTCTCTGTCGATGGTAGTGACAAGTCTCGCGAATTAGAGTCACTGATTACTGATATTGCCGAACAGTCTGAAAAAATTGCGGTGCGTTATTCGAATGATGCCACACTGCGCAAGCCCTCTTTCCAGGTGACCCGGGCCGGTGAAAATATGGGGATCAGCTTTGCTGGTTTGCCGATGGGCCATGAATTTACCTCGTTAGTGCTGGCACTGTTGCAGGCGGGCGGTTATCCGCCAAAAACATCCGAAGATGTCCTGGCTCAGATCCGCGATCTGCCGGGAGACTACCTGTTTGAAACCTATATTTCCTTAAGCTGTCAGAACTGCCCGGATGTGGTGCAGGCATTGAATCTGATGGCAGTGATCAACCCAAGAATTCGTCACGTCATGATCGACGGCTCCCTGTTCCAGGATGAAGTCAATGCCCGTCAGATCATGGCAGTACCTACCGTGTTCCTGAACGGTGAAGTGTTTGGCCAAGGCCGGATGGGATTAGAAGAAATTGTTGCTAAGCTGGATACCGGTGCGGTTGAACGCGAAGCGGCCAAAATCAATGAAAAAGCGCCGTTTGATGTGTTGGTGGTCGGCGGTGGCCCGGCGGGTTCTGCGGCGGCGATCTATGCGGCGCGTAAAGGCATTCGCACCGGTGTGGTGGCGGAACGTTTCGGTGGTCAGGTGCTGGACACCATGAGTATCGAAAACTTCATTTCTGTTAAAGAAACGGAAGGCCCGAAACTGGCGGTCGCGCTGGAACAGCATGTCAAAGAATATGACGTGGATATCATGAACCTGCAGCGTGCCGCGAAGCTGGAGCGGGGGTCTGAATTTGTCGAAATTACCCTGCAAAGCGGCGCAGTACTGAAAAGTAAATCCGTGATTCTGGCGACCGGCGCCCGCTGGCGTGAAATGAATGTTCCGGGCGAGAAAGAGTACCGCAACAAAGGCGTGGCTTACTGCCCGCACTGCGACGGTCCGCTGTTTAAAGGGAAACGCGTGGCGGTGATTGGTGGCGGTAACTCCGGTGTGGAAGCGGCGATCGACCTGGCGGGTATCGTGGCTCATGTCACCCTGCTGGAGTTTGACAGCAAGTTGCGGGCGGACGCAGTATTGCAGAACAAACTGCGCAGTCTGCCGAATGTCACCATTATCACCGAAGCACTGTCCACCGAAGTAGTGGGGGATGGTAATAAAGTGAGCGGACTGACCTATACCGACCGGGCGACCAATGAAAGTCACAAGATTGAACTGGAAGGGATCTTCGTGCAGATTGGTCTGCTGCCGAATACCGACTGGCTGAAAGGCAGTGAAGTGGAGCTGAGTAATCGCGGCGAGATCATGGTCGGTGCGCATGGCAATACTTCGATGGAGGGTGTCTTCGCCGCCGGTGACGTGACCATTGTGCCGTACAAGCAGATCATCATTGCGATGGGCGAGGGCGCGAAAGCCTCTCTGGGTGCCTTTGACTACCTGATCCGCTCTTCAGCACCGAAAGCATAAGCTGAAAGCATAAATAGCGATTTAAGAGCCTGTACGTTTTAGGATGTACGGGCTTTTTTGGGCTGTGACGGTATTTGTATTTTGTGTGTTTAAAAATTATTCAAAATAACGGTTGAATTAGCTCGCTATTAATAACCGGGTATGTTCTAATCTTCATCGGCCTGTACATCAGACCTATTTATGAAAGACATTTTGATTGAAGTTAAGACCCCTGCCCATTCTTACCGATTGCGCCGTTGTAATAATATTTTCTCAGTGCCCCATAAGTATCGACAGATAAATCTGGCCATTATTGCCTTTGTGGCACCAATTTATTTCTTAGGAAAATGTTATGTCTAAAGTAACTGGTTCAGTTAAATGGTTCAACGAAACTAAAGGTTTTGGCTTCCTGTCTCAGGACAACGGTGGCAAAGACGTGTTCGTTCACTTTTCTGCTATCGCATCAACAGGTTTCAAAACTCTGGCTGAAGGTCAGGCTGTTTCTTTTGAAATCGAAGAAGGCCAGCGTGGCCCATCAGCAGTGAACGTAACTGTTCGCTAACTGATGCTGACGTAATACCCTTACGTCATTTACCGGGTAAATAAGTCTTTTTATTCAAGATTATTGAAACCGGAATAAAAAAACCTGCTTCGGCAGGTTTTTTTATTGGTGAAATTACAATTCTTTTAATAATTGCTTCACATAGCCTTCCAGATATTTCCGGCGCTGTTTTGCCATTTCCCGTCCGGCCCCGGTTTGCATGCTGTCCGCGACTTTATAAAGTTTTACGAAGAAATGATCGAGCGCGTATTGCATATCATCCAGCGGACGATGTTTGGCGAGCGGATCGTAGGGATCAAACATTTCCCGCTCCATGCGGCCCGAGGTATAAAACACGCGGGCCAGTCCGATGGCACCGAGTGCCTCCATCCGATCTGCGTCCTGCAGTAATCTGGCTTCCAGCGTTTCTGCCGGTAAATTCGCTGAAAAACTGTGTGCTTCGATAGCATGGCCGACAGCATTGATCTTCGCTGCGGGAAATCCTAGTTCCAGCAAAATCACGGCCGCTTCTTTGGCCGCTAGCCGCGAACTTAAATGCCGGTCAGGGTGATTTTTCGGCAAGCTGACAATGTCATGCAGATAGGCTGCCGCCAGCAAGACCAGCTCATCGCCCTGAGCGCCTTCCGCCTGGTTCAGTGTCCGGGCGGTTTTCCAAACCCGGCGAAAATGGGCGATATCATGCGCACCATCGGTTTCGGTATGGTGTTGTTCCAGCCAGTTTTCCAACTGTTCCTGCCAGTAATTAAGCATCGGATAATGATCCTGATTGGTTTCATTCTTTGTCTGTGATGCGATTTTCCGATTTTACGCATTAAAAAGAAATCCTTTGCTACCCTTAGTGAAAGAGCACAGCGCTCTTTCAGGGGAGCCTCTTATGAAAAAACATGTCTTGCTGAATGCGCCTTTGTCTCACGTGATTGCCACCATGGGGCATACCGATCAATTAGTGATTTGTGATGCCGGGTTACCGATCCCGGGGGCACCGGAACGGATTGATCTGGCGGTAAGCCGGGGCGTACCTAAATTTATGGATGTGGTACTGGCAGTAACCGCGGAGATGCAGATCGAGCGCGTTATTCTGACTCACGAATTCGCTGAGACCAGTCCGGCACTGCATATCGAACTGGTTGCCCACCTGGAGCATGTGGCGCAGGAACAGGGCCGCTCGATCAGTTTTGATTATGTCAGCCATGATGAGTTCAAGGAGATGACACACCTGAGTCGAGCCGTGGTCCGAACCGGTGAATGTACGCCGTATGCCAATGTCATCTTCGTTTCCGGAGTGGTGTTCTAAGGAGCGGCTATGAACAGGAAACTGATCGTGATGGGCAGTGTGAACGCGGATCATATTCTTTCTGTTCCGCGCTTTCCGCTTCCGGGCGAGACCCTGAAAGGCCAGGATTATCAGGTCGTTTTTGGTGGAAAAGGCGCGAATCAGGCGGTTGCCGCCGGGCGCTCTGGCGCGGATGTGACCTTTATTGCCTGTGTCGGCGATGATGATCCGGGGCGGCAGATGATGTCGCAGTTTGAAATGGACGGTATTGATACCCAGGCGGTCATGACCATTGCGGGGATGAAAACCGGCGTCGCGCTGATCTGGGTGGCTGATAGTGGTGAAAACTGTATTGGCATTGCGGCCGGGGCGAACGCGGCGTTAACGGTTGAGCGTCTGGATCCATATCTGCCGCTGATTGCGGATGCGCAAATCCTGCTGGTGCAACTGGAAACTCCTTTGACCGCTGTCGAAGCCGCCGCCCGGCACGCCAAAGCCCACGGCACGCTGGTGGTGCTGAATCCGGCGCCGGCGACGGCGTTACCCACCGCCTTGCTGAAACTGGTGGATGTGATCACGCCGAATGAAACCGAGGCCGAGATCTTGACCGGGATCAAGGTGACCACGGATCAGGATGCCCAGCGCGCTGCCGATGCCCTGCATGCCCTGGGTATCAAGGTCGTGCTGATCACGCTGGGAGCCCGTGGCGTCTGGCTCAGTGAAAACGGGGTGGGGGAACTGATCCCCGGATTTACGGTCAAGGCGGTGGATACGACCGCTGCCGGTGATACCTTCAATGGTGCGCTGGTGACCCGCTGGCTGGAGGGGCGGGCAATTCGGGAGGCGATCCGTTTTGCGCATGCCGCAGCGGCGATTTCGGTCACCCGGGCCGGTGCTCAGCCATCCGTTCCGACCCGGCAGGAGGTGGATGCTTTTTTGCAACAGCAGACCGGTTGAGTTGTTTTTCTGCTCATCTGAGCCCGTTTTCAGCAGGCGGGCTCCCTCTTGTTTATCTTGCCATCGAAACGTTTCGATGGCGATCACAATTCTAAATCAGGATTCTGGCAAAGCATTTTGTTCTGGCTAAGACTGTTTATACAGCAGATGACTTTACTGCTTTAACTTCCGTCTTAACTCATCTGGAGAATCCAGATCATGAAAAAACATGCTTTGCTGAATGCCCCGCTGTCTCATGTGATTGCCACCATGGGACATACCGATCAGTTGACGATTGGGGATGCCGGTTTACCGATCCCGTCCGCCCCGGAACGAATCGATCTCGCGGTCAGTCAGGGCGTTCCGCGTTTTATGGATGTCGTCCGGGCCGTCACCGAAGAGATGCAGATTGAACGGGTGATCATGGCGAAAGAGTTCGCCGAGGTGAGCCCGGCGTTGCAAACCGAATTGCTGGCGCATCTGAAACATATTGCCGAAACCCAGGGTAAACCGGTCTCGTTTGATTATGTCAGCCATGAAGAGTTCAAACAGCTGACCCACAGCAGCAAAGCGGTGGTGCGTACCGGTGAATGTACCCCGTATGCCAATGTGATTTTTGTATCCGGCGTCGTGTTCTAGGAGGCAGTATGCAGCCCTTGCTACAGATGCAGAACATTGATAAGCAATTTCCCGGTGTGAAAGCCTTGTCCGGCGCGTCACTCAGTGTCTATCCCGGACGGGTGATGGCATTGCTGGGAGAAAACGGTGCCGGCAAGTCGACACTGATGAAAGTGTTAACCGGAATTTACAGCAAGGATGCAGGGTCAATTCATTATCTGGATCAGGATGTCAGTTTCACTGGTCCGAAACAGTCGCAGGAAGCGGGGATCAGTATCATTCATCAGGAGCTGAACCTGATCCCGGGATTAACTATCGCGGAAAACATCTTTTTGGGCCGGGAGTTTGTCACGCCATTTGGCCGCATCGACTGGAAAAAGATGTATGACGAAGCCGACAAGTTACTGGCGCGTCTGAAAGTGCCACACTCCAGCCGCAAGCTGGTAGGCGAGTTGTCCATCGGTACCCAGCAAATGGTGGAAATTGCCAAGGCGCTCAGTTTTTCCTCCCGCGTCATCATCATGGATGAACCGACCGATGCGCTGACCGATACCGAAACAGAAGCCTTGTTCTCGGTGATCCGGGAATTGCGGGCCGAAGGGCGCGGTATTGTCTACATCTCGCATCGTCTGAAAGAGATCTTTGAGATTTGTGACGATGTCACGGTGCTGCGTGACGGCCAGTTCATTGCCGAACGCAGTGTCGCCTCGCTGGATGAGGATGCCCTGATTGAAATGATGGTGGGGCGTCGCCTGGAGGAACAGTATCCGCGACTGACCATTCCTCGCGGTGAACTGCGTCTGCAGGTCAACGATTTCTCGGGCGCCGGAGTAAAAGAAGCTTCTTTCTCGCTGTACCGCAGTGAAATCCTGGGGGTCTGTGGCCTGATGGGCGCCGGACGCACCGAACTGATGAAGCTGATTTACGGTGCCTATGCCAAAACCGAAGGTGAACTGGTGCTGGATGGCGAGGTGATCGATATCCGCTCTACCCAGCAGGCACTGGATAACGGCATCGTGTATATCTCCGAAGATCGTAAAGGTGACGGTCTGGTGCTGGGGATGTCGGTGAAAGAAAACATGACCCTGACCGCGCTCAACTATTTCAGCTCGATCTGGGGCTTAAAACACGAAGCGGAGCAGCAGGCGGTGGCGGATTTTATCCGGCTGTTCAACATCAAAACCCCCGGCATGCAGCAGCCAATTCGTCTGTTGTCTGGCGGCAATCAGCAGAAGGTAGCCATTGCCCGCGGACTGATGACCCGGCCTAAGGTGCTGATTCTGGATGAACCGACCCGCGGCGTCGATGTCGGTGCCAAAAAAGAGATTTATCAGTTGATCAACCAATTCAAACAGGAAGGCTTAAGCATCATTCTGGTCTCCTCTGAAATGCCGGAAGTGTTAGGCATGAGTGACCGGATACTGGTCATGCATGAAGGAAAGATTTGCGGTGAATTTGATCGCGCTGATGCGACCCAGGAACGACTGATGGCCTGTGCCGTTGGTAAAACGGAAGGACAACAAGCAGCATGAGTACCCAAGCCATGAACGCTAAAACTACGTCTGAAACATCCCGCTGGTTCAGCAAACAGTGGTGGTTAGAACAAAAAGCCCTGATCGCGCTGCTGATACTGATCGTGGTGGTGTCTGTATTAAACCCCAACTTTTTTACGGTCGATAACTTACTGAATATTCTGCGTCAGACCTCGGTCAATGCCATTATGGCGGTCGGCATGACGCTGGTGATCCTGACGGCAGGGATTGACCTGTCGGTGGGTTCGGTACTGGCCCTGTGCGGGGCATTTGCCGCCGCCATGCTGGGTCATGAGTTATCTATATTCATCACTGTACCGGCGGTATTAATCGCTGGCGCCCTGCTGGGCGGGGTCAGTGGTGTGATCATCGCCAAAGGGCGGGTGCAGGCCTTTATTGCCACCCTGGTCACCATGACACTGCTGCGTGGCGCGACACTGGTATTTACCGATGGCCGCCCGATCAGCACTGGTTTCTCTGATGCCTCCGATGCCTTTGCCTGGTTTGGTACCGGCTATATGTTCGGTATTCCGGTGCCGGTCTGGCTGATGGTGGTGGTATTCGCTGCCGCCTGGTATCTGCTGAACCACACCCGTATTGGTCGCTATATTTACGCGCTGGGCGGTAACGAAGCCGCGACCAGCCTCTCCGGTATCAATGTTGACCGGATCAAAATCATTGTCTATGCCGCTTGTGGCTTCCTGTCTGCGCTGGCTGGGATCATCGTGACCTCCCGTCTGTCCTCCGCACAGCCCACTGCCGGCTCAGGCTATGAACTGGATGCTATCGCTGCCGTTGTTCTGGGCGGTACCAGTCTCGCTGGTGGTAAAGGCCGGATCTCCGGAACCCTGATCGGTGCCTTCATCATCGGCTTCCTAAATAACGCTCTGAACCTGCTCGATGTGTCTTCGTACTACCAGATGATCGTCAAGGCGACCGTCATTCTGCTGGCAGTACTGATCGATCACAAGAGCGGTAAATAACCCCTGAATCGAGGAAATAAGCTATGAATATGAAAAAGTTAGCAACTCTGGTTTCTGCTGTGGTGTTGAGTAGTTCAGTATCTGTCTCTGCGATGGCGAAAGATACGATGGCACTGGTGGTTTCCACACTGAATAATCCGTTCTTTGTGACATTAAAAGACGGCGCGGAAACCAAGGCCAAAGAGCTGGGTTACGACCTGCTGGTACTGGATTCACAGAATGACCCGGCGAAAGAGCTGGCTAATGTGGAAGATCTGACGGTTCGCGGGGTGAAAGTACTGCTGATCAACCCAACCGATTCCGATGCGGTCGGTAATGCCATTGCCATGGCAAACAAGGCGAATTTGCCGGTGCTGACTCTGGACCGCGGCGCCAATAAAGGTACGGTGGTGAGCCATATCGCGTCTGACAATATCGCTGGCGGCAAAATGGCCGGGGATTTCATCGCGCAGAAACTGGGTGAAAAAGCCAAAATCATTCAGCTGGAAGGGATTGCCGGTACTTCTGCCGCCCGTGATCGTGGCGCCGGATTCAAACAGGCAGCGGATGCGCACAGTTTCGACATCCTGGCCAGTCAGCCAGCCGATTTTGATCGCACCAAAGGTCTGAACGTCATGGAAAACCTGCTGTCAGGCAACGGTGATGTGCAGGCGGTGTTTGCCCAGAACGACGAAATGGCACTGGGTGCAGTGCGTGCTCTGCAGGCAGCCGGCAAAGACAAGGTGCTGGTGGTCGGCTTTGACGGTACCGATGACGGCGTGAAAGCTGTAGAGAAAGGCATGATGGCCGCTACCATTGCGCAGCAGCCGGATCAGATTGGTGCCATTGGCGTGGAAACTGCCGCGAAAGTGCTGAAAGGTGAAACCGTACCAGCCAATATTCCGGTACCGCTGAAAGTCGTATCCAAATAATGTCTAGCCAGTACCCGCCGTTGTGCGGGTACTTTTTTGCCGGAGCAGAAGATGAGTAAAAAACTGGTCGTTCTCGGCAGTGTGAATGCCGACCACGTATTATCTGTCCCCCGTTTTCCGAAACCAGGTGAAACGCTTGTCGGAAGCGGTTATCACATTGCTTATGGTGGCAAGGGGGCTAATCAGGCGGTCGCCGCCGGCCGTACCGGTGCTGATATTGCGTTTATCGCCTGTGTCGGCAGCGATGATATCGGTGCCCGCATGCGGGAGCAGTTTGCGGCAGATGGGATTGATACCCGGGCTGTCATGGCTATTGATGGCACCACGACCGGTGTGGCCATGATCTGGGTGTCGGCGGATGGTGAAAACTGCATCGGTATTTCCGCCGGCGCGAATGCGGAACTGACACCGGCCCGTCTGCAACCGCATCTGTCGTTGATCACGGATGCTGATGTGTTATTAATGCAGCTGGAAAGTCCGCTGAATACGGTGGAAGCGGCGGCGCAGGCAGCCAGAATCGCCGGCACGAAAGTGATCCTGAATCCGGCGCCGGCACAGGCATTGCCGGAATCGCTGCTGCGTCTGGTTGATGTGATCACGCCGAATGAAACCGAAGCGCAGGCGCTGACGGGCGTCGTCGTCGATACCGAGCAGGATGCACAGAAAGCGGCGGATGTTTTGCATGCCTATGGCATTACCACGGTACTAATTACCTTGGGCGCGAAGGGCGTCTGGCTGAGTGAACAGGGCAAAGGCGAGCTGATTCCGGGATTCCGGGTGCAGGCGGTGGATACCACGGCGGCCGGCGATACCTTTAACGGCGCGCTGGTGACGGCAGAACTGGAAGGAAAATCGCTGCGCGAAGCCATCCGCTTTGCCCATGCGGCGGCAGCGATTTCTGTTACCCGTTCCGGCGCACAACCTTCGATTCCGGTAAGATCCGAGGTGGATGCGTTTCTGGCAGCAAGGAGTTAGCAATTTTGGCCACCATGAAAGATGTCGCCCGGCTAGCGGGTGTTTCAACCTCCACGGTTTCCCATGTGGTGAACAGCACCCGTTTTGTTAGTGACGAAATCCGGGAGCGCATTCTGAAAGCGGTGGCCGAACTCAATTATTCACCGTCTGCCCTGGCCCGCAGTCTGAAAATCAATCAGACCCGGACACTGGGGATGATGGTGACCACCTCAAACAACCCGTTCTTCGCCGAAGTCGTCGCCGGGGTAGAGCGTATCTGCTATCAGCGCGGTTACACCCTGGTGTTGTGTAATACCGAAGGCGATCCGGAACGTCTTCGCCATAATCTGGAAGTGCTGCTGCAGAAACGGATCGACGGTTTGCTGCTGATGTGTACCGAAGGGCGTTCTGCTTCCGCAGAGGTTTTCGGACGTCATCCGGCGGTACCAACGGTGGTGATGGACTGGGGCCCGCTAAACAGCCAGGCCGATCGGATACAGGACAATTCGGCATTAGGCGGCTATCTGGCGACCCGGCATCTGATTGAACAGGGACATCGCCGGATCGGACTGATTTCCGGTCCGATCGATAAGCTGCCGGCCCAATCCCGGCAGGAGGGTTACCGCCGGGCATTAACAGAGGCGGGGATCCCGTACCGGCAGGACTATGTCGTCACCGGTGATTTCGAGTTTGCCGGTGGTATTTCTGGTATGCAGCAGTTGCTGGCGTTGCCGGAACCGCCGACCGCAGTGTTTGCCGGTAACGATGTCTCGGCCGTCGGCGTGTATCAGGCGCTCTATCGTGCCGGATTACGGGTACCGCAGGATATCTCGGTTATCGGTTACGATGATATCGAACTAGCCCGCTATCTGACGCCGCCACTGACCACCATTCATCAGCCGCAGGAAGAGCTCTGCCGGCAGGCGGTTGATATCTTATTGGACCGGATTCAGGGCGCGGATGATGCCCCCCGGCTGATCTCACTGGAACCGACGCTGATCCGGCGTGAATCCGTGTCTCACCTTGAATGATGAATAAATAACCCGCAGTGATGTGATCTTTTTGCGCATGCCACTCGTTTACTGATGCTTTTATCGGCATAAGCGGGGAATGTGATGGGATGCAGAAGCAGGGCAGCGGTCGTTTTTTTTCTGGGAATGTTAGTGGCGGTCTCCGGCTGGGCGCAGGAGAAAAGGCTACCGTCGTCCCCGTCGGGGGCTGTTTCGCCGGTCATCCTGACCGTGAAGGGGAAACAGACAACGGATTTTACGCTGGCCCAGTTGCAGGCATTGCCCCAGAGACACATCACCACCACGACACCCTGGACAGAGGGTTCGCATACGTATAGCGGGGTGTTGTTGCGCGACCTGCTGAATCGCTTGGACTTACAGGATGTGGCCACGCTCAATGCCACCGCACTGAATAACTATTTCACCTCGTTGTCAGTCGCTGATGCCTATCAATACGATGTGCTGCTGGCTTTAACGCAGGATGGCAAGCTACTGACCCGCAGAAATAAAGGCCCGATCTGGGTTGTATATCCTTTGAGTCAGCATCCGGAGCTGGATAAGCCTTCATATCACAGTGCCATGATATGGCAATTGCGGTCTGTCAGTGTGGGCAATGAATGAGTTTCTACTCCAAATTCATCATATTAGGTCTGCTCATTATCGGTATGGCCAGCGGGATGGTCGGTGCACTTTCATCTTTTCAGAATGTGTCGCAGCGCATCGCCACCCATACGACCCTGAGTGCCTGGTCGCTGGCGCAACTGGAGCTGGAATATCAGAAATTCTGTACTGAATTACAACTTTATCGTGCCGGCCGAAGCTCGGCAGAACAACTGACCCTGGCCTATGATCTGGCCTGGAACCGCATGGATGTGTTTCTGAATGGTACGGAAAGCAAGCTGGTCAGAGAGAATTTCGGGGCACAGGCACTGATTCAGCGCACCTTCGGCGTCCTTCAACAGTATGAGCCGGTGATTACTGCCTTGCCACCACCGGAGTCTGCCATCCTTGCGGAGTGGGAACGACACTCCCTGGCGCTGCTACCGGAAATCCGCAAGCTGATGGTTCTGAATTTTACCGGTCGGGGTGCTACCCGGGGTATGGAAGCTATCGATTTATCCGTCAGAGATATTTCCTGGGGGCTGGCCGTGCTGTCTCTGCTGAGCCTGCTGATGAGTTATCTATTATTCCGTGAAGCTCGGCAACACTGGTTTTTATCTTTGCATGACTCCCTGACGGGACTGACAAACCGGGCCCGTTTGCCGCAACTCCTGAAAGAACGTTGTCACCAGAGCAGTATCCGGCAGACGTCAGTGAGCCTTTGTTTGTTGAATGTGCTGCGGTTTCATGAAGTAAATAATCTTTTTGGCTATCAGAACGGCGATCAGTTACTCCGGCGTCTCAGTGATATTTTGCGTCAGAAAGCAGGAAAAACGGCATTAATTGCCCGGACTGGCAGCAGTGAGTTTGCCCTGCTATTGCCCGGGCAGCAGGTCACCACGCTGTTGCCGGAAATCATGCAAGCGCTGGAGGTCGTACTAAAAGAATACGATCCGGCTCACCGGATGCGGCTTTGTTGCGGGATCAGTACCTTCCCGGAGCAATGTACCTCCCCGGTTGAACTATTTCAGTTCGCCGAACTGGCACTTGCCGGTGCCAAGAAAAACAGTGCGGTGTCTGTGCAGCATTTTAATATTCAGATGCAAAGTACATTCCAGCGCCGGCGCGAACTGGCGACACAACTGAGAGCTGAACTCCAGGCGGGTAGTCCGGCGGGCCTGTATCTCTGCTATCAACCGATCCATGTTGTTGATGATCCTCATTCGCTGGGCATCGAGGTGTTATTGCGCTGGAAACATGTCTCATTCGGTTTTGTATCGCCACCGGAAGTCATTGAAATTGCGGAGGAGCATGGACTGGGTGACGTGTTGGGGGACTGGATTTTCCGACAGGTCATCATGGATCTGTCTTCTCTGCCGTCTTCCATTCTGCCGCGTTTGTCGGTCGCCGTGAATTTATCCGAATCCATGTTTTCTCTGGCGCTGTCAGACCGGGTTGTTCAGCTGTTCCGGCAGGGGCCGTTACGGCCGCAGCAACTGGTTCTGGAGCTGACAGAAACGATCGCGCTGCATGATTTTTCCGTCAGTCAGCAGATCCTGACCTCGTTACGTGAAGCGGGCATCCGTATCGCGCTGGATGATTTTGGTACCGGCTATTCCTCGCTGGCTTATCTGAAGGAGTTACCGGTGGATAAACTCAAACTTGATAAGTCATTCATTCAGCAGATCCATCTTGATACTCGCCAGTTGCAACTGGTGCAGCATATTACGGAATTGGCGCATGATCTGGGGCTGACTGTCGTAGCAGAAGGGGTTGAGTCGGCGGCTGAACGGGAGATCGTGATCGCCATCGGGGTGGATGAAATTCAGGGCTATCACTATTCCCGTCCGCTGGAATTGCCACAATTACGGCATTATCTGCAGCGCTGTTTTCCGGCAGAAACCACGGTGTAATCCTTGCATGGGCTTCCGGTTAAACGCGTGTTATCCGGAGGATGCATGAACAGCAACTTAGATCGTGCGCTGGGGTGTCTGGTCGGCCTGGCCGTCGGCGATGCGGTCGGTACTACACTGGAGTTCCGGCCCCGGGGCTCATTTAAACCACTGACCGACATGGTCGGAGGTGGTCATTTCTGTCTGCAGAAAGGCTACTGGACCGATGATACGTCCATGGCGCTTTGCATTGCGCACAGTCTGCTGGCGCGTGGCGGATTTGACGCTGCGGATCAGATGAACCGTTATTGTGACTGGTACGATAACGGCTATCTCAGCAGCATCGGTAATTGTTTTGATATCGGAACCACCGTTTCCGCTGCATTACGCCGTTTTCAGAAAAACGGTAACCCGTTCTCCGGCATGACCGCCAGCTGGACTTCCGGCAATGGTTCCATCATGCGACTGGCGCCGATTCCGATCGCTTATTTACAGACCCCGGAACAGGCCATCCACTTTGCCAGACAGAGTTCCCGCACCACGCATGCGGCACCGCTCTGTGTCGATGCCTGTGGCTGGCTGGCAGCACAACTGCTGAATCTGCTGCAGGGCGGCAATAAAGCGAGCGTGTTGTCTGTGTCTTATCCGGCACAAACTGACGCAATTGCGACACTGCAGACATTTGAATTTATCGATAAGAACTACCGCGACCTGAAAGGTACCGGCTATGTGCTAGAGAGTCTGGAAGCGGCATTATGGTGTTTTTGGCATACGCACTGTTATGCCGATTGCATTCTGGCTGCCGCCAATCTGGGTGATGACGCCGATACCACCGCCGCGGTGGCCGGGCAACTGGCCGGCGCCTATTACGGTTACCGGGGGATACGGTCTGACTGGCTGCAACATCTCTACTGGCATGATGAGATCTGTGGTCTGGCAGAGCGCCTTTATCATCTGCAACCCGCCAGTGCAGAGCTGACACCGGAGTGGCCTGATGCAACCTCTGCCGGATGAACGTAGTCTGCTGGCGCAACTGACGCTGCCGCTTAACCGCTGCAACATTCCGGCGCCGGTGCTGGCCAGCTTGGCCTATCAGCAATATCCGGCTTCCCTGCAACTGGATGGCATTGATACCTTTTATCCGGAATTATTTGATCGGTTGGTTGCCTGTCGCGACGCTCGGCAACGGGTGAGTATATTCAATGATTATATGGCCGTCCGTTTCCGGTTGCCTGACGCCAAACTCACTCCGCAGCCGGATGCCGAGCCGGTGCCCCGGCCACAAAGCAATTACCGGAAATTGCTGCTCGGCTGGTTGTTTGATTCGGACAGTGATGCCGGTGCCGCCTGGCGACAATGGGTGGAATCCCGTTTCGGCTTAAGAACCATTTATCATCATGAACTGATCCCGCCTCAGGATTCTGACGCATATCTGCGCTATATGCGGGCCTGTGTGCGGGCGACGTATCAGACCAATGATCTGTCGGGACAACTGGATCTGTTGTACTGCTTTTGTCAGTATCAGCTGGCGCATCTGTATCCGGAGCAGCAACATTTAACGCTGTACCGGGGCAGCAGTGAATCCCCCTGTTATCAGCTGGCACAGCAACCGGTGCTGGTACTGAATAATCTCAGCTCCTGTAGCAGCGATGTGGATGAAGCCTACCGGTTTGGCCCGAAAGTCGTCGAACTGCAGGTGCCACTGAGCAAAATCGTCTGTTTTGATACCTTGCTGCCACGTGGATTAAATGGCGAACATGAATATATGGTGTTAGGCGGGATTTATAAGGTTAGGCAGGTGTGGTGAAGCGGAACAATAAAGACGTGGTTATCCACGCCTTTATTGCTTGAGCAGCGAAAGCTTATTTCATCTGTGCAAAACAGCGTTCTGCGGCCGCCAGCGTTTCTGCAATATCCGAATCGCTGTGTGCCAGCGAGAGGAAACCGGCTTCATAAGCAGAAGGCGCCAGATAAACACCTTCCTGCAGCATCAGATGATAGAAGCGTTTAAACGCATCGATATCACAACTGCTGACCTGTTCAAAGCGGGTAATTTCCGGCTCTGCAGTAAAGAAGAACCCGAACATGGCGCCGACATAGTTAACTGCCAGCGAAATACCATGTTTTGCGGCTGCGGCTTTTAAACCTTCGGCGACTTGTCTGGTTTTTTCTGCCAGTTGCTCATAAATACCGGGCTGCTGAATTGCGTGCAACATCGCAAGTCCGGCTGCCATCGCCACCGGATTCCCGGACAAGGTACCCGCCTGATAAACCGGCCCCGTCGGTGCGATATGCGCCATGATCTCTTTCTTACCACCAAAGGCACCGACCGGCATGCCGCCGCCGATGACCTTGCCAAGTGTGGTCAGATCCGGCGTAATACCGTAGTAACCCTGAGCCCCCTGCAGACTGACCCGGAAACCGGTCATGACTTCGTCGATGATCAACAGCGCGCCGTATTGATCACAGATCGCACGCAGACCTTCGAGGAAACCGGGAACCGGCGGAATACAGTTCATGTTGCCGGCGACCGGCTCCACGATGATACAGGCGATATCACTGCCATAACTGGCAAATGTGGCTTCAACCGAAGCAAGATCGTTATAGGTGCAAGTCAGGGTGTGTTTGGCAAAATCAGCCGGGACACCTGGTGAGTTTGGCTGGCCCAGGGTCAAGGCGCCGGAGCCGGCCTTGACCAGCAGACAGTCCGCATGACCGTGGTAGCAACCTTCGAATTTCACGATCTTGTCGCGGCCGGTATACCCTCGCGCCAGACGAATGGCACTCATGGTGGCTTCTGTCCCGGAGTTCACCATGCGAACCATTTCCATATTTGGCATGATCTGACGGATTGTTTCGGCCATCAGCACTTCGCTTTCTGTTGGTGCGCCGTAACTTAAACCATTTTCCACCGCCGCCAGTACGGCAGCCTTGATGGCCGGATGATTATGGCCCAACAGCATTGGCCCCCAAGAGCCGACATAGTCGATATAGCGGTTGCCATCGACATCATATAGATAAGCCCCATCCGCTCTGGCGATAAAACGCGGCGTACCGCCTACTCCGTTAAAGGCGCGGACAGGAGAATTTACCCCTCCCGGAATCGATTGCTGAGCGGCGGTAAAGAGTTGTTCCGAACGTTGTGTGCTGTTAGCCATGGAATATCAGTCCGTATTTCGCTGTGAAATAATCAAACGACTATAACGCAAAAGCAGATAAAGCAGAAAAGATCTACCAGTGATACATTATGGAATCATGAGATTGAGTAATACTTGAACTGTTTAGTCAGGTATTACATAATTTGCGCATTAACCGATAAGTTTACAGCGTTGTTTTTGGCCGCAGGCCGTGAGAGGTAGTTATGAGTGACGTAGCAGTGCAGTTTCCCATTGAGATGACCGATGCGGCGGCGGCGAAAGTAAAAACGTTGATCACCGAAGAGGAAAATCCAGAGCTGAAACTGCGGGTCTACATTACCGGTGGCGGCTGTTCCGGCTTCCAGTATGGCTTCACATTTGATGAGAAGATCAACGACGGCGATACCGTGGTAGAAAAAGACGGTGTCACGATGGTGGTCGATGGAATGAGCTTGCAGTATCTGGTCGGCGGTGTGGTGGATTATATCGACGGACTGGAAGGTTCGCGCTTTACTGTGACCAACCCGAATGCGACGACTACCTGTGGTTGCGGTTCCAGCTTCTCGGTGTAATCACGTTCAGAAGTAACCTGTCAGACCTATAGCCTGACAGGTCATGCAGGAATTACTTGGTTTCTGCAGCGGCAGAAGTTGCTGGTGCAGCAGAAGTAGTTGCAGCAGCGGAAGTTGCTGGTGCAGCAGCAGCTGGAGCTTCAGCCGCTGGCTGTGCAGCTGGTGCAGGAGCAGCAGCTTCTTCTTTTTTACCACATGCAGTCAGAGCAACAGCTACTAAACCAGCCAGAATCAGCGCTTTTTTCATCTTGGTATCCTCAGATAAAATTATATTCCCAGTGTTACTTATAAGCGTCAGCTTGTGAGTTCTGTCACAAGCTGCGGCGTCTCATTCTACGCTCAGGTCTGATTGCCTCTCAATAGTGCACCGTAAAATAATTATAGATGATGTTTATTTATTATTTTGCCGGATAAAATGCGCCGAGAATACCCTGCCTGGTCGCACCGGTGACGGCTGGCAGATTTCCGGGGCGATGTTCGCAGAAACAGTGCGCCAGCCAGGCAAACGCGATCGCCTCCACCCAATCCGGATGCATGCCCAGTGCTTGGGTTGATGTCACCTGCCAGCCTGGCATTAATGCTGCGATCCGCTCACATAGCAGCGGATTGTGTGCACCGCCTCCGCAGAGATAAAGCCGTGCGGTATCGGCCAAAGGTCGTAAAGCATCACTGATCGTCAGCGCCGTGAACTCCAGCAAGGTGCGCTGTACATCCTGCGGGCTGACTTGCGGACAGACCGCCAGTTGCTGCAATAGCCAGTCCAGGGTAAAGGTTTCCCGTCCGGTGCTCTTGGGGTAGGGCAGGGCAAAGTAGGGATGGCTCAGCAGTCGGGTCAGCAGCGGCTGATGTATCTGCCCGCCGCCGGCCCACTGTCCGCCGGCATCATAACTGCCGTGGTGATGACGCCGGAACCAGGCATCCAGCAGGGTATTGCCGGGGCCGGTATCGAATCCGAAGACCTGATCGGCATGGCCGGGTAAGGCCGAGACATTACTGATACCGCCGATATTGAGAATAAAACGGGTTTCGTTCTCTTTGCCGAAGACCGCCTGATGAAATGCCGGTACCAGCGGGGCGCCCTGTCCGCCCAGCGCAATGTCCTTCATGCGAAAATCACAGATCACATCAATACCGGTCAGGGCCGCCAGCCGGGCACCGTTGCCGATTTGCAGTGTGAAACCCAGCTCCGGACGGTGACGGATGGTCTGTCCGTGCGAGCCGATAGCGCAGACCTGATCGTGGCGAATACCAGCCTGCGTCAGCAAGTCGGCCACGGCGGCGGCAAACTCTTCCGCCACCTTCTGATCCAGCCACCCCATCCGGTCGATTTCGTTTTCACCAGGGGTGCAGATGGCATGCAACTGCTGAACCAGATCTTCCGGCCAGCTTCTGGCATGCGTTGCCACCAGTTCCGGCCGATCACGCTGCGGATCAAAATTCACCAGCGCGGCATCAATACCATCCATGCTGGTACCGGACATCAGACCAATATAGAGCGTCATATACCTGTTCTTGCATCATGAAATGAGTTACCGGCAGTTTACTTGCTTTTCATGTGGGCAGCCATTTCGTAAACTGTGTCCCATTTGCTGAATGTATTGGAGTAAAAGCATGTCCGAATTGGAAACCGCATTAGCTGAAATCAAGCGCGGTGCTGAAGAGATCCTGGTAGAAGAAGAGCTGATTGCGAAATTAAAAGAAGGTCGTCCACTGCGTATCAAACTGGGCATGGACCCGACAGCACCGGATATTCACCTCGGTCATACGGTTATTCTGAACAAACTGCGTACCTTCCAGGATCTGGGACATGAAGTCATCCTGCTGATTGGCGATTTCACCGCGCTGGTTGGTGACCCATCCGGTAAGAACGCCACCCGTCCGCCGTTGTCGGAAGAAGCGATCAAAATCAATGCGCAGACCTATGCGGAGCAGGCGTTCAAAATTCTGGATCCGGCCCGTACCCGTATCGAATACAACTCGACCTGGCTGAAAGAGCTGGGCGCGACTGGCATGATCAAGCTGGCGGCGAAACAGACTGTAGCCCGTATGCTGGAACGTGACGATTTCAAAAAACGTTATGCCAATGGCCAGTCGATTGCGATCCACGAATTCCTGTACCCGTTGCTGCAGGGCTATGACTCGGTCGCACTGAAAGCCGACGTCGAACTGGGCGGTACCGACCAGAAGTTCAACCTGCTGATGGGCCGTGAACTGCAGAAAGATGCCGGTCAGCCGACACAGTGTGTCCTGATGATGCCGCTGCTGGTGGGTCTGGACGGTGTGAAGAAGATGTCCAAATCTGCCGGCAACTACATCGGGGTACACGATGCACCGAATGATATGTTCGGCAAGATCATGTCGATCTCGGATGAGCTGATGTGGAGCTACTACGAGCTGCTATCTACTCGTCCGCTGGCAGAAATCACCCAGTTCAAGGCTGACATTGCCGCGAACAAACTGAACCCGCGTGATGTGAAAATCTGGCTGGCGAAAGAGATCATTGCCCGTTATCACGACGAAGCGGCAGCGGAAGCAGCGCATAATGATTTCACTCAGCGTTTTTCTAAAAATGCGATCCCGGATGAAATGCCGGAAGTTACTGTCGCTGCGCCGGCAGAAGGTATTGCCGTCGGTAACCTGCTGAAAGAAGCCGCGCTGGTGGATACCACCTCTGAAGCACTGCGTATGATCAAACAGAATGCGGTGAAACGTGATGGTGACGTGGTGGCAGATGGTAAATTGCTGGTCACGGCCGGTACTGCCGTATGGCAGGTGGGCAAGCGTAAATTTGCCCGTATCACTGTTGCATGATCTGATTTAGATATTAAAAAATCCCGCCACTGAGCGGGATTTTTTGTTTATTCATCAATGGTTTCACCCATCGCGCCCTGCATCATGCGGTCAAACAGCCGTACGGCGCAGTCAGGCTGATAGCGGTAAATGGTAGCCGGGGAGCCGCGACCCTGTACCCGGACACCGGTATCTTCCAGGACTTCTGCACTCAGAATCCGTTCGCGGAAAGCGCGTTTATGTAACGGATTGCCGAGCACAACCTCATAAATCCGCTGTAATTCCGGCAGTTTCAGTTCCTGTTCGGCCAGATAAAGCGGCAGGGTGCTGTAGCGGGCCTTGGTGCTCAGTCGTTCCAGCGCCTTTTCCAGTAATGCCGCATGGTCAAATGCCAGAGGCAGTGACTGATCGCGCACGGTATCCACCGCGACCCAGCGGGTATCCTGATGCGTCGATTCAGAAGCGCTGAACCGGATCAGAGCCAGATGCAATACCGTCATTGACCAGCCATCCGGGTCGCGCTGACGGTTGCCGATGGTCGCTACCTGTTCAATGTAATCCGGTTTCAAACCCGCTTTCTGTTCCAGAATGCGGCAGGTCGCCTGTTCCAGCGACTGATCGCGATCTTCCGACACCCAGCCACCGGGCAGCGCCCAGGTGCCGGGCCAGGCACGACTGTCTGCTGGTCGTTGCCAGAGTAGTACCTGTAATTCGTGACCGGCAATCCGCAGTAATACGGTATCTATCGTACTGATCATGAGCTGGTTTCACCGTAAATGGGATGGGTTGCTAAAAAAGCGGCGACACCCGGGGTAGTCATGGCCGAAACCGGCTGGTGATGCTGTAATGCCGCCCGGATTTTGGTGCTGCGAACCGAAATCCGCTCTTTCACGACCAGCAGTTGCCAGCGGCGGCGAATATCATCGGCCCGGTAAAATTTATCAAAGGCGGCAGCGTTATCCGGTCCGATCACCAGAAACAGCTGATCTTCCGGCCGGAGTTGTGATTGCAGTGTTTCCAGCAGATCAAAACTGTAGATAGGTTTGTCGCGGGCAATATTGTGTTCGATGGCATGCATAGTGACACGGGGATCTGCCAGATCCTGGGTAAAGAGTTTCACCATCTGGCAGCGATATTCATAGGGCGCCATGCTTTTTCCCCAGGCATGACGAAAGGCCGGTACCAGCCAGACCTGATCACACTGTTTTAACGCTTGTTCAATGACATCTTTATGGCCAAGCGTGGGCGGATTAAACGCAGAACCCATCACAGCTATTCGGGACATCGGTAAACCTTATCTGTTTTCATACGCGGAAATAATAATTGACATATTGGTTCCTCTGCAATACCTTTCTCTCATTGGTATCTTACAGGAACCAATTCAGTGTGCTGAAAATAGTGTGCTGAAAATGAAGATGACCGGTACTGATAAACTGAAATTGTATTTAAGCGCTCAATCCGCGTGAAAATGGGAGCTGCTGTATGCCCGACACCCTCTGTGTTCAAAGCCTGATCGACACCGATTTTTATAAACTCACCATGCAACAAGCCTATCTGCATCAGTTACCGAATGCTGAGGGTGTCTGGGAATTCCGCTGCCGTACCGATGAAGATCTGACGCCGTATGCAGCTGAAATCCGTGAGCAACTGGATGCCCTGGCTGATCTGCGGGTAACGGAAGATCAGCTCACCTATCTGCGCAGCCGGGCTCCTTACCTGAAAGATGATTACCTCGCTTTTCTGCGCCTGTTCCGCTTCAATATGGCGCAACTGAATGTCAGTATCGAACAGGGAAGTCTGGCGATTAAGGTGCAGGGGCCGCAGTTGCATGTCTCTCCGTTTGAAATTCCGGTGATGGCAACGGTCAGCGAGATCCGCAATAAAGTGCGGTATCCTGACGTGGATGAAGAGCAAATCCGCAAAAGTACCCGGCATAAAATTCAGCAGCTGGAACAATTCGGCGACAGTGTTGACCTGAGTGATTTCCGTTTCTTTGATTTTGGTACCCGCCGTCGTTTCAGCTACCGGGCGCAGTATATTGTGACGGATATGCTGAAGCAGGCCTTACCGCAGCAGTTCGGCGGTACCAGCAATATTCATCTGGCGCAGGAGCTGCACCTGCCGTTTCTGGGCACCATGGCCCATGAATGGCTGCAAACCCATCAGGGGTTGAATTACCGTCTGGTCGACAGTCAGAAGGCGGCGCTGGAAAACTGGGTGCGCGAATACCGGGGCGATCTCGGTGTCGCGTTAACCGATGTGATCGGTGTCGATGCTTTTTGCCGCGATTTGGATCGCTATTTTGCCAAACTGTATGATGGTTTTCGTCATGACAGTGGCGATCCTATCCTCTGGGGTGAGAAAATCATCCGCCGTCTGGAAGAACTGCGGGTTGATCCTATCCGCAAAACGCTGGTGTTCTCCGACGGGCTCGATTTTGCCCGGGCGGTACAGATTTATAAGCACTTTAAAGGCCGGATACAAACTTCGTTTGGGATTGGTACCTGGCTGATGGCCGACTTTGAGGTGAACCAGCCACTGAATGTGGTGATGAAAATGGTCAGCCTTGGTGGACAACCGGTGGCGAAAATATCGGATAGCCCCGGAAAAACCATGTGTTACGACCGGGCATTTCTGACCTATTTAATGGACGTTTTTGCAGTTGATGCCGGCGTTCGTGAGCATATTTTGCTCAGTGCCGGACAGGGAGTATAACGAATCATGCGTCAAACACTGACAATCGCTACCGCCAGTATTAATACGACTCCGTTGGATCTGGACGGGAATCTGGCCTTAATCCGTGCCGCCGTCGCTGAAGCGGAACAACAGCAGGCTGATGTCCTCCTGTTACCGGAACTGGTGCTGACCGGTTACGGTTGTGAGGATATGTTTTTTTCCGCTGACTGGGTGGCGGGAATACCGGCCTATCTGAGTCAGCTGGCAGAGACCTTGCCGCCGTCGATGATGGTGGCGGTCGGTTTTCCGTTATTGATCACCGGTGGTCAGGTATTTAATGCGGTGGCACTGCTGAGCCAATATCAAATTCACGGCGTGGTCTGTAAGCAGCATCTGGCACGTAACGGTATTCACTATGAACCCCGCTGGTTTACTCCCTGGCCGGCCGGTGAGGTGATGACGCTGGAGCTGGCCGGTCAGCATGTGCCGGTCGGCGATATTGTATTTGAGGTCGAAGGCATTCGTCTCGGTTTTGAGATCTGTGAAGACTCCTGGGTGGCATCGCGTCCGGGGCGCAGTCTGTATGAACGCCAGGTTGACGTGATCATGAATCCTTCCGCCAGTCATTTTGCGTTAGGCAAACAGAAGATCCGTCGTCAGTTTGTCTGTGAAGGTTCCCGGGCTTACGGCGCCGTGTATGTCTATACCAACCTGCTGGGATGCGAAGCAGGGCGTGCGGTGTATGATGGCGACGCGATGATTGCCAGCAACGGCGAGCTGGTGATGAGTTCAGACCGTTTAAGTTTTGCGCCATGGCGGGTGCAGTCTGCAACCGTGGATATCGGCCTTAACCGTTCACAACGCATGATCAGCAGTCAGCGTCTGCAGCCGGCGGAACAGCGCGGTATTGTGATTGTGCCGTTTGACTGGCAAGACGAAGATTATCACCGTGAATTATCACCACAAACGACGTTTGCCGATGAAGATCCGCATGCCGCCGCCTGTCGCGCCATTGCGCTCGGTCTTTGGGACTGGCAGCGGAAAACCTATACCAGTGGTTATGCACTGAGCCTGAGTGGTGGTGCCGATTCTGCGCTGTGCGGCACACTGGTCTGGTTTGCGCAGGTGCAGGCGGTGCTGACGTTAGGTGAAGAAGCATATTGTCAGACGCTGGCGCAGGGCCGGATCAATGTTGCTCTGCGTGGGGATAAACCGCTGCTAGCCTGGATTCATGATGATGTGATGCCGCATGTGCTGACCACGGTCTATCAGGGCTCGGCGCACAGCGGTAATGTCACCCGCAGTGCCGCGGCCGGTCTGTCCGATGAAATGGGCGCGCTGCATTATGACTGGTCGATTGCCGAGCTGGTGGCTGGTTATCTGAAGCTGGTTAACGATCTGACGCCAGGCGATCCGATGACCTGGGAACGTGACGATCTGGCACTGCAGAATATTCAGGCGCGGGTGCGTTCTCCGGGAATTTGGCTGATTGCCAACCGTCAGAACAAACTGCTGATGGCGACTTCCAATCTGTCGGAAGCGAGCGTCGGTTACTGCACCATGGATGGCGATACCTCCGGTGTGCTGTCACCGATTGGCGGGGTCAGTAAATCCCGCGTACTGCAGATCAACCGCTACATCATGGAGCAGGGTATCCCGCTGCAGGACAGCCCGGACTTGCCGCGTCTGGCATTGGCCGCGATGGAAGCGATCGTGAATCAGGCACCGACGGCGGAACTGCGTCCGGTGGAACAGACCGATGAAGCCGATCTGATGCCGTATCCGGTGATGGATGCCATCCGTCGGATCAATCAGACCCAGAATGTCACGCCGAAAGGGGTATTGCAGGTGCTGCTGCGTGGCGAATACGCGCAAATGTATACCAAAGAGCAGCTGGTGGCGTGGATCAAGCGTTACTTCGGTCTGTACTGTCGTAATCAGTGGAAACGGGAACGTATTGCGGCCAGTTTCCATATCGAGGCTGACAGTGCCGATCCGAAAACCTACCGTCGTTTCCCGATCCTGGCGAATCAGCTGAAACGGGAACTGGCAGAGATGGAAGCGTTCGCGCGCCAGCTCTGATGTGATATTCAGTCCCCTCTTGCCACAAGAGGGGATTTCATCCAGCGACTACAGCTCAGTCGGAGTATAACCGGCATCTTCCAGTAAGCCGATCAGTTCGGCGCTGTTCAGCTTTCCATCCACGGCCACTTTATGCTGGCCTAAATCAATCTGGAGCTGTGCCTGCGGGTCGGCCTGCTGAATTAATCTGGTGATCGTCGCCACGCAATGCTGGCAGGTCATATCGGGTACGTGCAGTGTTGTCATCAGAACTCTCCTCAGTGATTTGCTATCAGTCTGCACCTTGCCGCTATTGGAAGGTCAAGCTTTGTTAACAGAATAATTGTTTAAATATTCGGCTTGACCTTGCCATGATGTCAAGGAGGAAGCTATTACTATAGCGAACAAAACAGGAACACAATCATGACCGGACAGAAAACAGAACGGCTGATGTTGCCGATTCAGGGGATGTACTGCGCTGCCTGTGCGACGCGTCTGGAAAAAGTATTAGGCAAGGTAGAAGGCGTCCGTCACGTCAGTGTGAATCTGGCCACTGAAAAGGCGCAGATAGAAAGTGACGTTAAAATCGCGCCGGCCGCCTTCATTTCGGCTGTGGAAAAAGCCGGCTTTACCGTGCCACAGCGCACCGTCACTCTGCAGATCAAGGGGATGCATTGTGCCGCCTGTCAGCAGCGGCTGGAAAAGGTTTTGAACCGTGAACCCGGCGTGATTTCCGCGGTGGTCAATCTGGCCAGCGAAAAGGCCCGGTTGCAAGTATTGTCGGATGTGGCCGATGCGCAACTGTTGCAGGCGATCACCAAAGCCGGCTATGAAGGGATTGTGCCGGATCTGAACGCCAGTGCCGCGGAACAGGCGCAGCCGAAGCGTGATACCGATCGTGACTGGCTGATCGTGGGTGCGCTGTGTACCGTCCCGCTGTTGCTGCCGATGATCGCCGGCTTGTGGGGGGCATCGTTCCAGTTGCCGGTGTTCTGGCAGTTTGTGCTGGCGTCGATCGTGCAATTTGGTCTGGGCTGGCGTTTCTACCGCGGCGCCTGGGCGGCCTTACGGGTCGGCAGCAGCAATATGGATGTGCTGGTGGCGCTGGGTACGACTGCGGCTTATGGCTTATCGCTCTATCAGTGGCTGTTGCAGGCGCATCACGCGCATCTCTATTTCGAATCCTCGGCGACCGTGATCACGCTGGTCTGGTTTGGCAAGTGGCTGGAGCAGCGCGCCAAACGTCAGACCAGCGAAGCGATCCGGGCCTTGCAAGCACTCAGACCTGACCAGGCCTGGGTTGAACGTGATGGCGTGGAACAGTGGTTGCCTCTGGCCATGATCAGGCTGGGTGATCGGGTCCGGGTGCGTGCCGGTGAACGGATACCGGTGGATGGCGAGATCATTGATGGTTCCAGTCATCTGGATGAATCGCTGCTGACTGGCGAGAGCCTGCCGGTCAGTAAAGAGGCGGGTGACAAAGTCAGTACCGGCGCCATGAACGGCGAAGGTCTGTTGTGGCTGCGAACCGCAGCTTTAGGTGAGGACACCCTGCTGGCCCGGATCATCGCCCGGGTCGAACTGGCGCAGATGGCCAAACCGCCTATCCAGCAAAAAGTTGACCAAATCAGTGCGGTATTTGTGCCGGTGGTGCTGGTACTGGCCTTGCTGACCATCACCGGCTGGTATCTGGTCACCGGTCAGGGCGAAGCGGCATTGATTCATGCCGTGTCAGTGCTGGTGATCGCTTGTCCGTGTGCGTTAGGTCTGGCAACTCCGGCCGCCATTATGGCCGGAACCGGCACCGCTGCCCGGCACGGCATTCTGATCCGGGATGCGGAGGTGCTGGAAAAAGCCGAAAAAGTCGACATGGTGGTGTTTGATAAAACCGGTACGCTGACCATCGGACATCCTGCACTGAGTGCGCAACAGGTGACTAGTATCAGCGAACAGCAGGCATTACAAATCGCCGCTGCTTTGCAACAGGGCAGCGCACATCCGCTGGGTATTGCACTGCAGCAGGCTGCGCAGCAACAGGGACTGGCCTTACCGCTGTTATCAGAAATCAGTACCGTAGCCGGTATCGGGGTGCAGGGCACATGGCAGGATAGGGATTATGCGCTGGTCGGTGCACAGGGGCTGCTCCGCTTTAATGTGACCCCGGATGCCTCATTACAGGCCGGTGTGGAACAACAATATCAACAGGGACGTACCGTCTCTTGGTTAATTGAAAATGGTAATGTTGTCGCCTGGTTTGCGTTTCAGGATCCGCCGAAACCGGAAGCGGCTGCGGCAATAAAAACCCTGCAACAGCAAGGCGTCAAAGTAGCGCTGCTCAGTGGCGATCATCAGCAAAGTGTTGAACAGATGGCCCGGTTACTGGGTATTGATGAGATGGCAGCGCAGGTATTGCCGGAGCAAAAAGCAGAAGCGGTTGTTCACTGGCGCAAACAGGGTTTTACGGTCGCAATGGTCGGTGATGGCATTAATGATGCGCCAGCACTGGCTGAATCCGATCTCGGTATTGCCATGGGCTCGGGGACGGATGTCGCCATGGCCAGTGCGGCGATGACGCTGATGCGTAACGATCCGCGGGCTGTCGCCGATGCGCTGACGATTGCACGGCTGACCAGCCGCAAAATCCGGCAGAATCTGTTCTGGGCCTTTATTTATAACGTCGTGGCTCTGCCACTGGCTGTACTGGGTTTTCTGGATCCGGTACTGGCCGGCGCCGCCATGGCGTTCAGTTCGGTGAGTGTGGTGACCAATGCGTTGTGGCTGACACGCTGGCGCCCGGCATGGTCAGTGAATAAGGAACAGCAAGATGTCTGATATGTTTATCACGATTGGTGAGATGGCAAAACGCAGCGGCCTGACCGCCAAAATGATCCGCCATTATGAGAGCCTGGGTTTGCTGCCACCGGCGATACGCAGTGATGCCGGTTACCGGCATTATCAGGAACAGGACGTACAGCAACTGCGTTTTATCCGCCAGGCCCGGGAGCTGGGGTTCTCCCTGCCGCAAATTGGTGAACTGCTGTCGCTCTGGCATGACGAACAACGTCCCAGCAGCAAGGTAAAACAGCTGGCACAGGAACATATTGCCGTGCTGGAGCAGAAAATTGCCGAACTGACCCAGATGAAGGCAGGGCTGGAAACGCTGGTCAGCCGTTGTCAGGGCGATGACAATCCGGATTGCCCGATCCTCAACGAACTGGCGCAGCCGGATTCGCCTTGCTGTCAGCATAATTAAACGTCATCCCGGCAATCGTCGCCTGACTGAATCGGGCGATGGTTGCCTTTATCTGTTGCCATTCTGCGGGAGTGAATTCCAGCGGCCAGTTAAGGCGGCGGCTCAGCGTTGCTTTCCCTATCGCAAAGCCAATCAGCTGGCCGAGGTAGGCATGTGCCAGCAGGATATTATCCTCTGACTCGGCGTCGTCCGACGTGATCCGGGCAATCAGTTTTCCTATCATGTCATGCGCCGGCTGCATAAATCCGGTATATAAAATTTCAGATGCTGCGGTCGGATGAAATTGTTCCCGGGTCAGAAGGATAAACCAGCTCTTCTGATGTTCCGGCGCGAAGGCAATCTCCGCCAGTTTCAAGGTTATATCCAGTAACAGCGACTGCGGCGATTCAGCACTGAGTCGCGATTCTGCCTGTTTCTGCAAGTCACAGATCTGTGGACCAACATTAGCTGCGATTTGTTTCGCAACAGCAAGATAAACCCCTTCTTTCCCGCCAAAATGATACGGAATAGCGGCCTGGTTAACCTGTGCAGCCTCTGCCAGCTGGCGGGTGGTCACGCCATCAAATCCATAACGACCGAACAGCTCCAGCCCGGTATCAATCAGCCGTTGCCGCGTAGCTTCACTGCGGGGATCAGTCAGCGGAGAGACAGGCATATTCATTCTCCTCAGAGTTGTGTCTGAGTAACCGCACGGCGAAACCGGGCCAGTGCGACCAAAAAGAAAACAGAACCTACCGCGATCATGGCCAGTAAATCCGGCCAGATGATATCCAGACCGGCGCCCCGGTAAAGAATGGCCTGCGCCAGCCGGACAAAATAGGTACTGGGTGCCGCCAGCATGATCTGCTGTACCAGCTCCGGCATGCTTTCTCGTGGGGTGACACCGCCGGAGAGCATTTCCAGCGGGACAATGGTCAGAATGATGAGCAAACCCAACTGCGGCATGGAGCGGGCAATCGTGCCGAGAAAAATGCCGATGGAGGCGGCAGAAAAGAGATAAAACACCGCACAGAACAGAAACAGCGGCAGGGAACCGGCAATCGGTACGGCCAGCACACCCTGCACAATTACCGTCAGTGCCACAATAGTGCCGAGCAGTACTGCCAGATTGTTGGCCCAGATCTTGGCCATCATGATCTCAAACGGTGTCAGCGGCATGACCAGCAGATGTTCCAGCGTGCCATGTTCCCGTTCCCGGATAAAGGCGGCCCCGACCAGAATGATGGTCAGCATGTTGATGTTGTTGATGGTTTCCATCACCCCGCCGAACCAGTAGCCGGTGAGATTGGGATTGAAACGCACCCGGGTGACCAGTTTGATCGGAAGCGAGACACTATCCCGTTTTCCGGTCAGATATTCATTCAGTTCTGCCGCAAAAATCTGCTGAATATAACTGGCGCCGATAAACGACTGACTCATGACCGTGGCATCAATATTGATTTGAATGGCCGGACGGTGACCGGCATTCAGATCCCGCTGGAAATGGGCCGGTATCACAATGGCAAACGTATAGTGTCCCTGATCCATGGCCGGGTCCATCTGATGCAGAGCGATATTTTCCGGCGGATTAAAATAGGGCGGGGTCAGGGCGCGCGCCAGACGTGCCGACAGCGGGGAGTGATCCTCGTCCACAATCGCCACCGGGGAGTGGTTAAGTTCCTGAGATACCCCCTTTGCGGCACTGTAAATACCGCCGGTGAATGCCCAGACGATCAGTACCAATAGCACCCGATCCGCCCACAGACTACGTAGTTCTTTGATGCCCAGCCGCCAGATATTACTGAGATGGTTATTCATCATGGCCTACCTTTCCTGTTTGGGCAGCAACAGCAGCGACAGCAGTGTCAGCACGGGAATAAATGCGGCAAGCTTTAACAACGGACCGAGCAGATCATAAAAACCGAGCGCTTTGGTAAATACGCCCCGGCTGATGATCAGAAAGTACGTCGCCGGTGAGCCCTGTCCAATGCTGTAAGCCATCCCGCTCAGCGAGTCGACCGGCGTGGTCAGGCCGGAAAACTGGACGGTTGGTAACATGGTGAGGATGGCGGTGCCGAACAGCGCGGCGATCTGTGTGCGGGTAAAGGTCGACATCAGCAGACCCACGCCGGTCGTGACGGTGACAAAGATCAGCGCGCCGAATGTCAGCGTGGCCAGACTGCCCTTGATTGGCACGTCAAACATCCAGACCGCCTGGAGGACCAGCAGGACATAACTCATCATGGACACCACAATGTAGGGCAACTGCTTGCCCAGCAGAAATTCCAGACGGGTGACGGGGGTGACATACAGATTGGTGATGGAACCGAGCTCTTTTTCACGCACCACCCCCAAGGCCATCAGAATGGCAGGAATAAAGACCAGCAGCAGCGGGATCACGGCAGGCACCATGGCGTAAATACTGCGGAAATCCTGGTTATAGCGGTAGCGCAGGAGCATGTCCGTGGGAAGTAACTGCGGTTCTGTACCGGTGGTTGTCGTGATCAGATCAAGCAGATACTGCTGATGTAATCCCTGTACATAACCGAGCGTCATTTCGCCGCGATAGGGTAACGCGCCATCGATCCAGGCCGCTATTTCCGGCTGACGGGCCAGATGCAGATCCCGTCCAAACCCGGGCGGGATCTCGATGGCCAGCGACAGTTCACCGCTGTGCATGCGCTGTTCCATTTCCTGCGCGGTGGCAATCGGTGGCTGCAGCAGGAAATAGCGGGAGCCCGCAAAATTCTGAATATAATCACGCGACTCCGGTGATTGATCCTGATCCAGCACCGCAAAGCGCAGGTCCTCCACATCCATTGAGATGCCGTACCCCAGTACCGACATCATGATGACCGATCCCAGCAGGGCAAACGCCAGCCGGATCGTGTCACGTTTTAATTCGAGTGCCTCCCGGTAGGCATAAGCCAGCAGGCGGCGCAGACTGAAGGCCTGTCGGGGGGCGCGGTGATTTTCGTTGATCACCGGAGCCGCGTTTTCCGCCGCCGGGGATTCTTCATTCGCGGTCGCTTCTTCCAGATAGGCAATGAAAGCCGTTTCCAGTGTCGGCGCATTTTGGGTTTCCCGCAGCGCTTCCGGGGTATCACTGGCCAGCACCTGGCCGGCATGCATCAGTGAAATCCGGTCACAGCGCTCCGCCTCATTCATGAAATGGGTGGAAATAAAGATGGTCACTCCCTGCTGCCGGGACAATTCCACCAGTAATTCCCAGAACTGATCGCGGGCGATCGGATCCACCCCGGAGGTGGGTTCATCCAGAATCAGTAGCCGGGGCTCGTGTACGACCGCCACTGCCAGGGATAAGCGCTGGCGGATCCCGAGCGGCAGTCCCACAGACGGCTGATTGACATACGGTTTCAGTTCAAAGCGGCGGAGCAGGTTTTCCACCCTGTCCGGGATTTTCTCCTCCGGCAGATGAAACAACCGCGCATGCAGTTCCAGATTCTGTAATACCGTCAATTCGCCATACAGCGAGAACGCCTGAGACATATAGCCCACCTGACGGCGGGTCGCCATATCGCGGGTATCCACCGGGTTACCAAACAGACGGGCCGAACCTTCGGTCGGAGGCAGCAGACCGGTCAGCATTTTCATGGTGGTGGTTTTGCCGCAGCCATTGGAGCCGAGAAAACCGAAAATCTCGCCTTTCTCAATGGCAAAACTGACCTGATTTACGGCCGTGAAATCACCGAAGCGCTGGGTGAGCCCATTGGCTTCAATGGCGAGCTGCGCATGATCCTGCGCTCTGGGCGGAATTACCAGTGCCCGGTGGCCTTGCTGACGTTCTGCGGGTAGCAAACGGATGAAGGCCTCTTCCAGTGTCTGGCTCTCCGTTTGCCGTTTTAGTTCGGACGGGGAGCCGGTACCGATGATCTTTCCGGCATCCATCGCAATCAGCCAGTCAAAATGCTCCGCTTCCTCCATGTAGGCGGTAGCCACCACGACCGTCATCGCCGGATGACGGGTCCGGATACGCAGGATCAGTTCCCAGAACTGACGGCGGGAGAGGGGATCAACCCCAGTAGTGGGTTCATCCAGAATCAGCAGATCCGGATCGTGAATCAGTGCGCAGCAGAGCCCCAGTTTCTGCTTCATGCCGCCGGAGAGTTTCGCCGCTGGACGATCATGAAAGGCGGCCAGTCCGGTGGCGGTCAGCAGTTCGTGGATCCGCACAGTCCGGGAACGGCTGTCCAGACCAAACAGACGGGCAAAGAAATCGACATTTTCGGTCACCGACAGGGTCGGGTAGAGATTGCGGCCGAGCCCTTGCGGCATGTAGGCGATGCGGGGCAGCAGGGTTTCGCGTAAATGACGGCTGCCGATATCGGTATCCAGTACGCTGATCTGTCCCTGCTGAATTTTACGGGCGCCAGCGATCAGCGCCAGCAACGAGGATTTGCCGACACCATCCGGGCCAATCAGTCCAATCATACCACCGGCCGGGATGGTAACACTGATCTCATCCAGTGCCTTCACTGTGCCGTATTTCAGCGTTACGGCAGAAAGCTGAGCGACCGTTTTTGCAACCATGACGGATCACCTCACCGGTAATTGGGCCGGCCATTCCGTATCAGCAGACAATTTGATGTAAGCCACGCCCGGCATCCCCGGTTTAGCCAGGGCAGCGTGGGCCTGCAGCCAGTCAGGATCGACCCTGACCTTGATGCGGAACATGAGCTTTTCCCGCTCATTGCGGGTTTCTACCTCTTTGGGCGTGAATTGTGCGCGGGGAGCGACATAGACCACTTTCGCCGGGATCGGTTCCGGCAGTGCATCCAGCATGATACGCGCCGGTGTGCCCAGCATGACCTGACCGGATTCGGCGGCAGAGAGATAAACCGACATATACACATCCGACAGATCCAGCAAGGTCACGACTTTACTGCCGGCAGACAGCACTTCGCCCGGTTCGGCCAGTCGGTAGAGTACCCGCCCGGCGATGGGGGCGGTCAGGGTAGCGTCCTGCAACGTACTGCGAATGACATCCGCGCTGGCGTTGGCAACCGCTTCGGTTGCTTCGGCAGCGCTAACCCGGATTTGTGCCGCGCTGAAATTGGCTTTGGCGACCTGCAGCGCACTGCGAACCTGATCCAGCTGGTCTTTACTGATAACGTGTTTGCTCATCAGCTTTTCGGATCGTTCCAGTGTCACTTTCGCCAGATTGTACTGGCTTTGCGCACTGGCTACGCCGGCAAGGGCTTCCTGTTTGCTTTGCTGTGCCTGGAGGATTTGCGCTTCTGCAGCACGTAACTGTGCCCGGATATCGTTGACTTCCAGTTCGGCAATTTTCTGATGCTGTTGTAGATGGTCGCCCTCATCCGCATAAACCGAGGCGACTCTGCCGGCGATTTTGGTGGCCACATCGACTTCGGTGGCTTCCAACCGGCTGTTGCCGTAAAGCAGATCTGACGATACATCCGCCGGTTGTCGGTAATACCAGACAGCACCCGCGATAGCGACAGCAAAGAGTAATAGCAGCAACAGGCTGCGGCGCAGAGAGGTAGATGCACTCATGGACTATTCCTGCCGTCATCGGGCGGCGCATCCGGATCGTTGCTTTAATTATAGTTCATTCATTCAGATGAATTAAAAATAACCGGAGCAGAAACAGCGGACATGAATCTATTTTTGCTGCTCCTGAACCTGAAACAGCTCCAGCTTCTCCAGTTCAGCCTTACTGTTGTTGACGGATATCAGACAGGCAAAGGTAACTGCCGGTTTCTGTTTTTTCACTTCGCCGGTCACCAGCCACTTGTGGGCAACGGTCAGCGGTTTCACCTCGGTTACCTGAATATCCAGCAGCGAACCCATGCGGTAAGCCACCATGGTCTGACAGGTCTGTCGCGCCTGCTGCGCCGCGTTGTCGGTACTGGCATGACTTGGCCCGGTACAGAACAACATCACGGGCAGGATCAGGCGGAACATTCGTGAAAATAGCATGATGATGGTTTCTGCGGTCGTTGAGGGGAATTGTTGATTATCAGAAGATTAAGCAACGGTTGCAATCAGATCTGCCTTTGGCGCCAAAAACAAAAAACCCCCGCCGAAGCGAGGGTCCAATAGGCATTTACTTCTGGCTTACGCCATCTGCACAGGCAGATTAGAAGAAGTATTTGAAGCGTACACGTGCACCGTATTGTTCGGTAGATTCAGCATTGCCTTCCTTCGCATCACCCCAGGAAGCGCCCAGGTACATATCGAAGTTGTCGATACCCATAACCGCAGGGATTTTGTAAGAAGCGTAAACTACGTTGTACTCGGTATCTGTATCAGTTTTTGCAACTTCGTTTTCACCATACAGGTAGGCAGCATAGAAGTTTTTGTATTGTACGCCTGGACCAACGCTGAAATCATCACCTTCGTCAGCTGCACGGTATGCACCACGCAGAGTGAAGCTCAGGTCGTCGTTTGCTTTAACAGTGGCAGTTGCACCGTAACCAGTCCAGTCGGAGATGTCTTCGCCAGCAGCGTCAACATACGCATCAGTGATCAGGTTCAGTTCTGCGCCTACTGCGACAGTTACAGTCTCACCAGTCCAGGCAACCACTGGGCGGGCCAGCAGTGGATCTTTGTTTTTCTCTACTGCAATACCATAGTATTTAGATTCGCCATCAACGGTGTCATACATGCCGTTGTCATCACCGAACAGGGTGGAAACTTCCATGTGCCACTGGCCGGCTTCTTTGCTGAACATTACCTGGCTGCCAGAGCTGGCGCGGCCACGCGCTGCTTTCGCGCGGTACAGGTTGTCACCGTAAGCTACTACATAGGTATCCTGGCCGGCAGGAGACAGGTCATAAGCTTCATAGTGACCCATTTTGAACGCCCAGTCGTTTTTCACACCGAAAGAGAACCAGGAATCTTCACCGCTCAGATAGTCGCCGTTGGTGCTGTAGGCTGGGTTGATTTTGAAACCAGCGAAGTTGCCGTTAGACAGCACACGTTCACCGTTCACGTCGAAAATGATACGGCCACTGGCTTTCTGTACATCGTGTACGCCATTAGGGCTAACGGTGTTATTGGAATTTGTATCACCAAAGTTCTGTGCGGTCAGATCGTATTCAACATCACCACCGATATTCAGTTTACCTTGTGGAGTGTCGAAAGTTGCACCCGCGTGCGCTGCTGAGGCTACGAACAGAGCCAGTACGCTAGGTACTAATACGTTCAGTTTTTTCATCGTCATCTTTCCTTGTTATGAGGGATGCCTGATTAACCCCAGGCTTGGTTAGTCTCTGAAAAGTTTTTTTTAATTTCTTGGGAACTTTTCTTGAATTAACCATATCTAACTACTGACAGCCCTGCAAACGTGTGAGCTCTTCCTGTTATGGATTTGTGAGCCAGCTGGCAATCTCTGTTTTTGTGCCAAAATGAACCGTGATCCTGATCTCTTTCCCTTATTTATCCCGTATTAACTAAATAGTTTCGCTTTTTAGTTACGCTATTCATTGATCGTGTGCGCGGCCTTGCGTACCATTTCGCTTTCCGCTTGCACCATGGAATGGTGTAATATGCATATATATCCACTCTCGTCGCTTGGATACTCAATTTTTTGAATATCAGCACCATGATCAGGAACGCAGCATGATCCCGAGACTGACACCCCAAGACAGCCTGAAACAACCGTATATTGCTTTTCTGGACGCATTAGCGCGCGCCGGTTTCAGTGGCGATATCGATTCTTCTTACTCCAGCCGTCTGGCTGTGGCGACTGATAACAGTGTGTATCAGTGGTTGCCGCAAGCGGTGGTACACCCGAAAACGACAGAAGATATTGCCCTGATGCTGAAACTGGCTGCACAGCCTGTCTATCGTCAGATCACCTTTTCGCCGCGCGGCGGGGGTACCGGCACCAACGGTCAGTCGCTGAGCGATGGCATCATGGTGGATCTCTCCTTATATATGACATCGGTGCTGGAGCTGGATGTGGCGGCCCACCGGGTGAAAGTGCAGGCTGGCCTGGTCAAGGATAAGCTGAACGTTGCGCTGAAGCCGCATAATCTGTTTTTCTCACCTGAACTGTCTACCAGTAACCGCGCCACCATCGGCGGGATGGTCAATACCGATGCGTCCGGTCAGGGTTCCCTGAAATATGGCAAGACATCTGATCATGTGCTGGGCGTACGTGCCGTACTGATGGATGGCTCGGTGATTGAAGCATTACCGGTATGCGGGGACGCGCTGCAGGCAAAACTGGCGCAGCAGGATCGCGAAGGGGAAATCTACCGTCTGGTATGGGATATTGCCCGTGGCAAACGCGCCGATATTGAGGCGACCTTCCCACAACTGAACCGTTTCCTGACTGGCTATGATTTAACTCACGTTTATGATCCGGCGACAGAAACCCTGGATCTGAGTCGTCTGCTGTGTGGTTCTGAAGGCACACTGGCCTTTATTACCGAGATCCTGCTCGATCTGACGCCAATCCCGACCTACCGCGCACTGGTCAATATCAAATATGACAGCTTTGAATCAGCCTTGCGTAACGCACCGCTGATGGTGGAAGCCGAGGCGCTGTCGGTGGAAACCGTTGATTCCCGCGTGCTGGATCTGGCGCGTTCTGACATCGTGTGGCATTCCGTGAAAAACTTGATCACCGATGTACCCAACAAAGAAATGATGGGTCTGAACATCGTCGAATATGCCGGTGCGGAAGCGTCAGAACAACAGCCCAAGATGCAGGCGTTGTGCAAGAAACTGGATGAACTGATGGCGGCGGGTCAGGCCGGCATCATTGGCTATCAGATCACAGAAGATCTGGGCAGTATCGAAGCGGTTTACGCCATGCGTAAAAAAGCGGTGGGTCTGCTGGGTAACGCGCCGGGCCGGAAAAAACCGGTCGCCTTTACCGAAGATACCGCCGTACCGCCGGAAAAACTGGCTGATTTTATTATGGAATTCCGCGCACTGCTGGACGACCATCAACTGACTTACGGCATGTTCGGTCATGTGGATGCGGGTGTGTTGCACGTGCGTCCGGCATTGGATATGTGCGATCCTGAGCAGGAAGTGACACTGCGCAAGATCTCCGATCAGGTTGTGAAACTGACCGCGAAATACGGTGGCCTGATGTGGGGGGAACACGGTCGTGGTTTCCGTTCCGAATACGGTCCGGAATTCTTTGGTGACCTGTTCACCGAGCTACGCCGCATCAAGGGGGCGTTTGATCCGGATAACCGTCTGAACCCAGGTAAAATCTGTACCCCGCTGAATTCGAATGACCCGCTGGTTTCGGTCGATGCGACCAAGCGTGGCGCGTATGATCGTCAGATCCCGGTGCGGATCCGTGACTCGTTCAAAGAGGCGCTGGAATGTAACGGGAACGGTCTGTGCTTTACCTTTGAAACCAGCTCACCGATGTGTCCTTCCTTTAAATTAAGCGGCGATCGCCGTGAATCGCCTAAAGGCCGTGCCGGTCTGATGCGCGAATGGCTGCGTCAGCTGGAAGCGCAGGGTGTGGATGTGCTGAGTGAAGAAGCCGCAGTCGAACACGGTGTTTTCCGCTGGAAGGATCTGGTCGACAAAGCGCTGAATACCTTTGCCAAACGCCGCGGCGAATATGACTTCTCGCATGAAGTGATGGATGCGATGCAGAGCTGTCTGGCTTGTAAAGCCTGCTCCAGTCAGTGTCCGATTAAGGTGGATGTGCCGGCGTTCCGTTCCCGGTTTATTCAGTTGTATCACCAGCGTTATCTGCGTCCGGCCAAGGACTATTTTATCGCGACCGTCGAATCCTATGCGCCGTTAATGGCAAAAGCGCCGGGTGCGGTGAACTTTTTTCTGAAAAAACAGTGGGTACAGAAACTGACGGAAAAAACCATCGGGATGGTGGATGCGCCGATCCTGAGTCAGCCGACACTGAAACAGCAACTGGCTGGCCGCGAGGCATTACTGTTCAATCTGGAAAAGCTGGAAGTCATGTCGCCGGAAGCCCGCAGTAAAGTGGTGCTGGTGGTGCAGGATCCGTTTACCTCGTTCTATGACGCCGACGTGGTGCGGGATCTGATCCTGCTGATCGAAAAACTGGGTTATCGTCCGTTGCTGCTGCCATTCAAACCTAATGGCAAACCGCAGCATATCAAAGGATTCCTGCGCAGTTTTGCCCGTACCGCGGCAGACAGTGCCCAGTTCCTCAATCGTCTACACAAGCTGAACGTGCCGATGGTTGGCCCGGATCCGGCGATGGTGCTCTGCTACCGTGATGAATATGTGCGTGCGTTGGGCGATGCCCGTGGTGATTTCAAGGTGCAGCTGCCGCAGGAGTGGTTGTTGTCCGTACTGGATTCCCTGCCGCAAAAAGACGCCGGTGATGAAACCTTCTACCTGATGGGACACTGTACCGAGAAAACGGCAGAGCCGACCAGCAACGGCGACTGGGTGAAAGTCTTTGCCCGTCTGGGTGCCAAATTGCAGCCGGTGGCGGTGGGCTGTTGCGGTATGGCCGGTACCTATGGCCATGACAGCAAGCATCTGGAGGATTCCCGCCAGATCTATAAAAACAGCTGGCAGCCGGCACTGGCCAAAGTACCGACAGCATATGCACTGGCAACCGGTTATTCCTGCCGTAGCCAGGTAAAACGGATTGATGGCAATAAGCTGAAACATCCGGTGCAGGCGTTACTGACATTATTGTGATTTAAACAGACAACGAGGTAATAACGGTGATTTGGCAACGGGATTTTACGCTGGCGAGTTTAAATGCAGGTTCTGCAAATACACTGGTCGCTCATCTTGGTATCGAATACACCGTTATCGGCGACGACTATCTGCAGGCGATCATGCCGGTAGATAGTCGTACCCATCAGCCGATGGGGTTACTGCATGGCGGTGCGTCTGTGGTGCTGGCGGAAACGCTGGGCTCCGTGGCTGGCAATATGTGTGTGCCCCGTACCCATTGCTGTGTCGGTCTGGATATTAATGCCAATCATCTGCGGGCAAAACGCGATGGTATCGTGACCGGTATTGCCCGTCCGGTTCATCTCGGGGCGACCACGCAGGTCTGGCAGATCAATCTGCAGGATGAGCGGGAGCGGTTATTGTGTACCAGCCGTCTGACGTTAGCGGTGCTTTCGCAGAAAAAACGAACCGTAAACCAATAGTTTCGGGCATAAATTATAAATTGGTTGTATAATAATCAACGTTGAGTCAGAGACAGTGTAAGCCCACCTGTGCGAAAACTTCTTAAAATGCTGCGATAAGTATCACATTTTTGGCGACTTAGTCTGCAAAATGTGTATAATCGCCACCCTTTTGATTGTCGGGCCAGCAGCGTCTCCCTCGCTAAGTGCCCATTCCTTGTAGAGTAGTGAAATAAATATGACTGATATTGAAAATTTGCCAAGCTTTAGCGAGCTGGGGTTAGCTGCGCCTATTCTGAAAGCCATCAGTGCTGTTGGCTACGAAAATCCATCACCTATTCAGGCTGCTGCGATTCCGCCATTGCTGGAAGGCCGTGACCTGCTGGGTCAGGCGCAGACCGGTACCGGTAAGACCGGCGCATTCGCATTGCCAATTTTGTCACGCCTAAATTTGACTCAGATGGATACTCAGGTGCTGATCCTGGCTCCAACGCGTGAACTGGCAATTCAGGTTGCTGAAGCGTGCCAGAGTTACGCGCAATTTATTCCTGATTTCCACGTACTGCCAATCTATGGCGGTTCTTCTTATGATTCACAAATCCGTGCGCTGCGCCGCGGTGCTCAGGTAGTAGTGGGTACACCAGGCCGTGTCATGGACATGATGCGTCGTGGCAAGCTGGATCTGTCTGCACTGAAAACACTGGTGCTGGACGAAGCAGACGAAATGCTGCGCATGGGCTTCATTGACGACGTCGAGTGGGTGATTGAACAGTGTCCGCTGGATCGTCAGATCGCGTTGTTCTCTGCCACCATGCCAGAACAGATCCGCCGTATCGCGCATCGTCATCTGCAATCACCGGTAGAAATCAAGATCGCGTCAAAAACCAGTACTGCGGCCAACATCCGTCAGCGTTACTGGCTTGTTTCCGGCCTGCATAAGCTGGATGCGATGACCCGTATGCTGGAAGTGGAACCTTACGATGCGCTGCTGGTATTCGTGCGCACCAAAACTGCTGCTGAAGAACTGGCGAGCAAACTGTCTGCGCGTGGTCATGCCTGTGAAGCGCTGCATGGCGATATCCCGCAGAAACTGCGTGAGCGTACTGTAGAAAAACTGAAAGCCGGTCAGCTGGATATTCTGATCGCGACCGACGTGGTTGCACGTGGTCTGGACGTAGAACGTATCACTCACGTTGTGAACTACGATATTCCTTACGATACAGAGTCTTATGTACACCGTATCGGCCGTACCGGTCGTGCTGGCCGTACCGGTGACGCGATCCTGTTTGTGGCTCCGCGTGAACGCCGCATGCTGCGGATCATCGAGCAGGCGACCCGTCAGCCAATCGAGCCAATGCAGATGCCGACCGCAAAAGACATTAACAAACATCGTCTGGAGCGCTTCAAGCAACAGATCCGTGAAGCTCTGGAAGCTGAAGACGATCTGGTGCCGTTCCAGCAGATCATCAACGAGTTCCTGGAAGATGAAAACACGGATCCGCTGGATCTGTGTGCGGCACTGGCCAAAATGGTTCAGGGCGACGAGCCTCTGTTCATGAATGAAAATGAGCCAGAACCGATGCAGCGTATGGATGATCGTAATAACCGCCGTGAACGCAATGACCGTTTCGAGCGCAACGATCGTTTTGAACGCGGTGATCGTCCGGAACGTAGTGAACGCCGTTCCCGCGCACCGGAAGGCCCGACCGCACGTTATAAAGTGCATGTTGGTCACGAACACGGTGTGAAACCAGGTCAGATCGTGGGCGCGATTGCCAACGAAGCCGGTATCGACAGCAAATTCATCGGTCATATCGAAATCTATAACGATTTCACCATCGTTGATTTGCCGGAAGGTATGCCGTCAGAAGTGATGAGCACGCTGAAAAAAGCACGTGTTTGTCAGCGTCCGCTGGATATCGAACTGTTCACTGGCGAACTGCCGGAGCAGTCACGTCGTGCACGTCCGTCATTCGGTGATCGTCGTCCGCCACGCGGTGAAGGCCGTGATTTCCGTGGCGAAGGCCGTGGTGACCGTCCGTTCCGCAGCCGTAGTCAGGGTGATCGTGATAACCGTGGTAATGACCGTGGTGAACGTTCTCATCACCGCAGCGAACGTGATGGCGGCAAATTCCGTCGTGATCGTTAATCTGCGCTGACAGAGACTGACCATAAAAAACCGCACAGCTTGCTGATGCGGTTTTTTTTCATCTGTAACTTACCGTACAAATAAAAAAGGCGCATAAACTGCGCCTGTCTTGAAACTTAAGCCAATCAGTTACGCTGCAACAGCGCCATATAGAAACCATCAAAACCGGTTTGTGCCGGGCTGATGCTCTGTTCCCGTAGCAGCGTGAACTGACCATCACATTCATTGATGAATCTGGCAACCTGATCCTGGTTTTCTGCCGGCAGCAGACTGCAGGTGGCATAGACCAGCTGTCCGCCAATTTTCACCATTTTACTGTAACGACGCAGAATATCGGCCTGCAGTTCCAGTAACACAGGTAAACGTTCCGCCGTATCACGCCATTTGGTATCCGGGTTGCGTTTTACCACGCCCAGACCGGAGCAGGGGACATCCAGCAGCAAGCGATCGGCGCTTTCCTTCAGACGCTTGATAGTTTTACTGCTTTCAATCAGGCGAGGCTCGATATTGTGTGCGCCGGCACGGCGGGCACGCAGACGCAGATTATCCAGTTTCCACTGTTCCACATCCATTGCTAGCAGGCGGCCTTTGCCGGCCATCAGCGCTGCCAGATGCAGTGTCTTGCCGCCAGCACCGGCACAGGCGTCAATTACCCGCATACCCGGTTCCACGCCAAGGAACGGCGCAATCAGCTGGGAACCGGCATCCTGTTGTTCAAACCAGCCATCCTTGAAGGCCTGAGTGCGGAACAGCGAACCATTGGAGGTAACTTCCAGTGCGCCGGGAACGCCTTCGACCGCGCGGGTATCAATATGTTCCTGCTGCAAACGGTGTTGCAGCTGGGTTTCATTACATTTCAGCGTGTTGACGCGGATATAACGTTTTGCCGCCTGTGTCAGTGCCGCACGCTCAGCTGGCCACTGCAGACCAAGCTGTTGCTGCCCCAGATCTTCCAGCCACTCCGGACAACCATCCCATAACGCGGGTTGCTGGCGGGCCAGTTCACGACGGGTTTCAAATACCTTTTGGTCACACTGATCCGCGACGCGAAGATTCGGTAACTGACGGTTGTGCAGCAGATGCCACTGGCAAATCAGTGACTGTACCGCGATCCCGGCCTGCGCCAGTGGCACATCGGCGAGGAACGCCAGCAGATTAAGACGGCGCAGCATATCGCCGACAGCATCAATGATATGGAGCTGTGCGGTTTCCGGCATGCGTTCAGTTTTGAATTCCAGTGCAATGGCACGGTCGACCGGAGATTGTTCGTTTAATACTGCAGACAGAATCGCCTGTACTGAAGTGCACTCCAGCGGGGTAAGAGCATAGGTACGCATGGATAAAACCTGAATAGTGTGAATCTGAAGATCATAGAAGGTCACTGCCACGGAAACAAGCAGCATTACTGCTTTGCAGCCAATATCACAGACTTGTGCTCGGCAGTCATGCAGCGCACAATGTTGACATTGGTGGTGAACGGAAGAAGACAAAAATGGATATTGCTGATTTACGGCGCGAGTATTTGAAAGGTGGTTTGCACCGTGAAGATTTACCGAATGATCCGATCGTTTTGTTTGAAAAATGGTTACGTCAGGCTTGTGAAGCAAGGTTATCCGATCCGACAGCGATGAGTGTGGCCACGGTGGATGCCAACGGACAACCCTTTCAGCGTATGGTGTTACTGAAACATTATGATGCGGACGGGTTTGTGTTCTATACCAATCTGGGTAGCCGCAAAGCGCAGCAGATCAAACAGAACAATCATGTCAGCTTGCTGTTCCCTTGGCATACGCTGGAGCGTCAGGTGCATGTGACGGGCGTAGCGGAGTCGCTTTCTACGCTGGAAGTGGTGAAGTATTTTCATTCCCGTCCGAAAGACAGCCAGATCGCAGCCTGGGTGAGTCAGCAATCCAGCCGTATTTCTGCACGCAGTATGCTGGAAAGCAAGTTCATGGAAATGAAGGCCAAGTTTGCCAATGGCGAAATTCCGCTGCCGAGTTTCTGGGGTGGTTACCGTATTCGTTTTGACAGCATCGAGTTCTGGCAGGGCGGGGCGCATCGTTTACACGATCGTTTTCTGTATCAGCGTGAGGGTGACCACTGGCATATTGATCGTCTGGCGCCGTAATGAGAGCCTGATCGTCTCTTGTAAAAGAAAAGCCCGCTGAATTGCAGCGGGCTTTTTGTTTCCGGAGGTAAGGGATTTTAAATCCCTTGTTCCTGCAATTTTATTTCTGTTCCTGATCCTTCGCTTGCTGTGCCGCCAATGCGGCAGCTTGTGCGGCTGCAATGTTTTCCAGTGTCGCAGCAGCCGCAGCACCGGCAACAGTACCTGCGGTTACCGGATCGATGTTGACCACATCCCCCCGCGCATTTTTCAGCGTGACTTCGACCTGATTGAACGCGATATTGATGCCGTTTGCAGCAAACAGCTGGTCGATACGGCGGTTCAGCTCATCCAGGGCCGGGTTACGATCCCCCAGCTCGCGAACGAAGAAACGCATTTCGTGATCCAGTGTGCTGGCGCCGAAGGCAAGGAAGAAAACAGTTGGTTCCGGTTCTTTCATGACGCGAGGGTTTTCATGGGCTGCCTGCAGCAACAGCTTGCGGGTCAGTTCCAGATCTGAACCATAAGAAACCCCCACCCGCAGGACGACACGGGTAACGGTATCGGTCAGTGACCAGTTGATCAGTCGTTCTGTTACAAACGCGCGGTTAGGAATAATGACTTCCTTGCGGTCAAAGTCGGTGATGGTGGTCGCACGGATCCGGATTTTGTTAACCGTACCGGAGAAACCGGAAACCGTAATAGTATCGCCGATCCGAACCGGGCGTTCGAACAGGATGATCAGACCCGATACAAAGTTAGCGAAGATTTCCTGTAAGCCGAACCCCAGACCCACAGACAAGGCCGCGACCAGCCATTGCAACTTATTCCACTCCATACCAATGGTAGAAAGTGTGGCGATGGTACCTGTTGCTGTCAGCAGATAAGAGAGGATGGTGGTGACCGCATACGAAGTGCCTTGCGCCAGTTGCAGACGGGACAATACCAGCACTTCCAGCAAGCCAGGCAAGTTGCGGGTCAGAATATAGGTCACCATCGCAATCAGGATACCCGCCAGGAAATCACGCAGACTGACCGCTTCCAGTATGGCGCCACCATCCGTACCCACGGTGTGATGCCACAGCGTAATACTATCCAGATAGGCGATGACCGCGACCAGATCTGACCACAGCCAGTAGAAGGCGCCGGCGAATACCAGGGTCAGGGCAACATTGACCAGACGCAAGGTCTGTTCGTTAATCTGTTCCAGCGTGATCGGTTTATCATCGATTTCAGTGCCTTCCGCATTGTCATTCCGTTGCTGGTGCTGGCGTTTTGCCAGCGCCCGGCGGTAGGCCAGACGACGGGCCGCTACCGAGAGGCCACGCAATGCGGTTTCGTAAAGCAGAACCCAGACTGAAACCAGATAGAAACTGTCGATCAGACGGGCGCTCAGCTTCAGCGCAGTGTAGTAGTAACCGAAGACCAGCAAACCAATCAGGACCAGGGGAACCACACCAAACGCCAGTGCGGTAATGGTGCGCCACAGGCCGGTCTGCTGATTATTCGGACGCTTGCGAACCGTCGTAAACAGCTCGAAAGAAAGCAGCAGCAGGCTGACCAGACAAATGATTTGTCCTACCACATCATTGGCCAGACGGGATGGATCCAGTTCCCCCAGGGTTGCGATAAAAATCAGTGGCAGCAGGGTATACCAGATATTACGCAAGGCTTTACGCAGGTGCGCAACGGTATAAATGTCATGGCCAAAATGTTTCTGTGCCAGTCCTTCCGGTTTCAGCATGCGACGCATAGAGCCGAAAGCCATATAAGCCAGCGCCATACGGAAAGACAGTTCCCAGATGATCAGCGGAGATGACAGTCCGCTGAATACCAGTGCCAGGCCGGCACTCATGATAAACAGGGCACCCGGAATGGTGCGCAGGAATACCAGCAGAATCGCTTTCGGAGTATGGCTGTGCGTATCGCTGCGTAACTGACCGACTTCTTTCGCCAGTTTTTCGAATTTGAGCTGAATGGACTGACGACGCCAGATCATAACGCCTGCGATGATCAGCATGATGAAGATGGCAGGCAAGACTTTGAGTGAATCCAGCAGCCATGATTTCAAATTGACGCTCAGGCTGACGGCTTGCCACTGGGCCATCAATGCACCCGGCAACGCAGTTAGCCAGGCTATATCCATCTGTTTATTACTGCTGACCCAGAAAATCTGCTGTTGCAACGTTGATTGCAGTGATTTACTGACCCGTTCCAGCTGTTGCTGATTGAGTTGCAGGTTAATCGCTAGATTCAGTTGCTGACCCAGCTGCTTGTTCAACTGCTCCAACAGTTCACGACGACCATCCAGTGTTTCATTCAGCATCGTCATCTGTTCGGCGGTCAAAGCGTTGTCTTTGTTTTTCTCCAGCAGTTTCGCAATATAGTCATTACGCTGATACAGCTGATCACGCTGCTGGTTAACATCGAACTGTGCCAGACGCAGATCGGCGATCTGTTCTGCTGAACCGCGAATCAGATCGGAATCCGGTAACATCTGCCGCTGCTGATACAGAATTTTAGACAGCAACAGACTGCCTTTCAGTACCGAGATCTGCTCATTCAGATTCTGCTCGGTCTGGGTGGTGCGATCCAGCCAGTTTTTGACTTTGATGTTTTCCTGGACCAGCGTGTTAACGCCCTGAGTGGCATCAATCAGCTGCTGACTTAACTGCAGATTGATTTTCTGTTCTTTCTGCAGTACCGGAGGTAGCGTTTGTGTACTATCGGTTCCGGTAGCGCTGCTTTCTTCAACGGTTTTTTCCGTCAGAGTCAGACGCTTATCACTGACTTGCTGCTGGAGCAGTTGGATCCAGTTATTCAACTGCGCAATCTGTGCAGTCAGGTAGTCACGTTGTTTGTTATACAGATCCTGCTGATTGGTGTTGTTGTCCAGATCTTTCTGGCGCTGTTCCTGTTGCAGTTGTAGCAAGGCCAGCTCGGTGTTGAGTCTGATCCGCAGAGACGGGGTGATTTCGCTACTCTGTTTAGTGCTCAGGCCACTCAGCCGGTTGCGGATATCCTGCATGCGCTGGTAATCCTGACTCATTGTTGTCTGAGCCCGCTCCGGCAGGGTTTGCAGGAAAGTTAACTGACTGTTGGCGTTTCCCAGTTCATTCTGGGCATTTTGTAACTGACTCAACAAGTCGGTCAGACGGCTGTCCAGCTGTGTCTGTGACAGTCCGCGGAGTTCTGTTTTTAATCGTTCTGTATCCTGTGCGTCATTTTTTTGTATTTGTTCTAATAAGCGGACGTATTCTTTTAATTTGGCTGGCGTCCGGGTAAGTGATCGTTCTTGATCCTTGACTTTGATCTTTTCTTTTTCGATCGAATCCAGCAATGAAATTGTCTGTTCGATGTCTTCCTTCTGTGCTTTTTCTGCAACAGTCAGGGTATCGCGCTTATTCAGGCTGGTCAGTTTACTGTCCAGACTGGCACGGGTTGGCAGCTCAGACTGTTCGGCAGCAAAGAGGGCTGTGCTGAGCAGAAGAAGGCATCCGGATAACAGACCGTGGAGAATTCGCTGTTTCTGCATATGCTGTGTTCACCGTTAGTTATTGGTTGTGTCAATGTTGGCAAGCCGTATCAGCTTGCACCAAACCAGCGAGAGGATATAGCAAAACGCGAACTCACGCACAAAAAAGCCTAAAATCCGGCATAAAAAAACGCCGGCTCCAAAGGAACCGGCGTTTGTCTTTTTCTGCTACGGTCTGAAAAATTACAGAACGTGAACAGATGCAGTGTTGGTAGTGCCGCTTGGTACCAGCGCGCCAGAAACCATCACTACGATGTCGCCTTTAGCTGCCAGACCAGACTGCAGAGCCAGTTCTTTACCCTGTACGTAGAACGCATCGGTAGAGTCCAGTTTATCAACCAGAACCGGAGTCACGCCTTTGCTCAGAACCAGTTGCTGTGCAGTTTTAGCGTTAGAAGTCAGCGCCAGGATGTTCGCTTTAGGGAAGTATTTACGAACTGCGCGTGCAGATTTACCACCTTCGGTAGCAACCACGATCAGTGGCGCTTCCAGTTTCTCGGTAGTTTCTACCGCACCTTTACATACTGCTTCGGTGATGCTCTTACGATCGTTGGCATTTTCGATAGTCAGATCGGAAGGCATTACGCGGTCAGTACGTTCACAGATGGTTGCCATGATAGAAACAGCGTTCAGTGGGAATTTACCTTTAGCTGACTCGCCTGACAGCATAACTGCATCGGTACCGTCCAGGATCGCGTTCGCAACGTCACCAGCTTCAGCGCGGGTTGGACGTGGGTTTTTGATCATGGAATCCAGCATCTGAGTTGCAGTGATAACTGGTTTACGCGCTTTGTTACATTTCTGGATCATCATCTTCTGAGCGAAGATAACTTCTTCAACAGGGATTTCTACACCCAGGTCACCACGGGCAACCATGATACCGTCAGAAACTTCCAGGATTTCGTCGAAGTTGTCCAGGCCTTCCTGGTTTTCGATTTTAGAGATGATCTGGATGTTTTCGCCACCGTGCGCTTTCAGGTGTTCACGGATAGCCAGAACGTCTTCTTTCTTACGGATGAAAGAAGCAGCGATGAAGTCAACGCCTTGTTCGCAACCGAAGACCAGGTCAGCTTTGTCTTTTTCAGCCAGTGCTGGCAGTTGGATAGATACGCCTGGCAGGTTAACACCTTTGTTTTCACCCAGGTCGCCGTTGTTCATTACTTTACATACTACTTCGGTGTCAGTAGTAGAGATAACTTCCATGCCGATCAGACCGTCGTCAACCAGGACAGTGTTACCTGCTTTCAGGTCTTTCGCGAAACCTGGGTAGGTTACTGCTACGCGCTCGTTATTACCAACTACAGTTACGTCGGTAGTGAAAGTGAAGGTCTGGCCTGCAACCAGAGATACGTCGTTACCGCCTTCCAGTTTGATAGTACGGATTTCCGGGCCTTTGGTATCCAGCAGGATAGCGACTTTCTTACCGGTTTCAGCGCAGATTTCACGAACAGTCTTGATACGACCACCGTGCTCTTCGAAATCACCGTGAGAGAAGTTCAGACGCATTACGTTCATGCCAGCGGCAACCATTTTGGCCATTACTTCTTTCGGTTCAGACTTAGGACCGATAGTACATACGATCTTGGTTTTTTTCATGGAAGGATAACTCCAACAGTTCAGGGATATAAAAATAGCGATAACACTTTTTGTGGCGCGCATTATACAGGGAATAATGACATTTGATGATGTCAGAATAGATTTTTCGGTATTTTCCTGATCTAACACAATAGATCTGAGCAAATGCCCCGAAATTCAGGCTAAACCGGGTTAGCAAATTTGAAGTTTTCACTAATTTATGTGCACTTTGTCACATTGTTGTCTCTGTGTGACATCTCTGTCGTATCTTGTAGCTATTCCTTCAAACACAAAACACTTATTTTTCAACGATTTGCGTTTATTGTTTATTCCGGAGTGATGTTTGCATTATTCCCGGTAAAGACTGGGTGAAATAAGGCAGATATACCATGACAAACAATACTGCGGTAATGCGGCAAAAATGTGGCAGCCAGAGCAAAGGCAATGGTTGCGGGGGAGCACACAGCGCGACGGATTTCTCTATGGCACAGGCTGAGAAGGTGGCGCATCATCCCTGTTATTCACCCAGTGCTCATCATAAATATGCCCGCATGCATCTGGCGGTAGCGCCGGCCTGTAATGTGCAGTGTCATTACTGTAACCGTAAATATGATTGTGCCAATGAATCCCGTCCCGGAGTGGTCTCTGAATTACTGAATGTGGAACAGGCGCTACAGAAGGCAAGAGCCGTCGCGGCCGCTATTCCGCAATTGTCGGTGATCGGTATTGCCGGTCCGGGCGATCCGTTGGCAAACCAGACCCGTACGTTCGATACGCTGGAAGGATTACGCTCGGCGCTGCCTGATGTGAAGCTGTGTGTGTCCACCAATGGCCTGGCTTTGCCGCAATCGGTGGATTCACTGGTCGAACTGGGCGTGGATCATGTCACCATCACCATGAATGCGATTGATGCGCATGTCTCTGCCGGGATCTATGACTGGATCTATTTCGATGGCATCCGTTACCGCGGCAAAGAAGGCGCGCAGATCCTGATCGATCAGCAGATCGAAGGCATGCGTAAACTGATGGAAAACGGCGTGCTGATAAAGATTAACTCGGTGTTGATCCCGGGAGTGAATGATCTGCATCTGGCCGAAGTCAGCCATGCGATCCGGGATATGGGCGCCTTCCTGCATAACATTATGCCGCTGATCTCCAAACCGGAACATGGCACCTATTATGGTCTGAATGGTCAGCGTGAACCGACCGCGGAAGAGGTGACGCAGGTGCGCGAACGCAGCGGCGCCTTTATGCCGCAGATGGCGCATTGCCAGCAGTGCCGCGCGGATGCGGTCGGTATGCTGGGGGAAGATCGCAGTCAGGAGTTCAGTTTGTCTGCATTGCCGGAACAACAACAGGACTATTCCGCTGTCATGCAGCAACGAACCCGGGTTCAGGCCGCGATTGCCAGTGCCGGTGCTTCAGATGACGAAGATGCCCGTCTGGTTGCGGTTGCAACGCAGCAGGGGCAAGTTATTGATCAGCATTTTGGTCATGCGAAACGATTCCATATTTACAGCATCAGCAGCGACGGCGTCACGCTGGTGGGGGAACGTCATGTGGCTCAGTATTGTCAGGGGCAGACCGAGTGTGATGACCATGATGATGTGATGACGGACACGCTCAATCTGCTGGCGGACATGGATGCGGTATTCTGCTCCCGTTTAGGGCTTGGTCCATGGCAAAAGCTGGAAGCCACAGGGGTTCAACCGGTCGTGGATTACGCCTGGCAGCCTATCCGGGAAGCATTAACAGCATGGTGGCAGCTACAACCGAAAGATAAACATGATGTGAAGCTGCATGTTCGCGGAGTGGCATAATGAGCTGTTCTATTACAGACAAATGCGTGGGCTGTTTCAGTTGTGTCGAGGTGTGTCCGAAACGGGCTGTCCGCGAGCAGGACCGAACCTTCACCATTTCTGCCAAACGCTGTAATGAGTGTAAAGGACATGTTGTCGGACCGCGCTGTATCCAGATCTGCCCGGTAGAAGGAGCGATTCATTATGAACCAGGCCATCCGGTGTGATATGCCGTTACAGGTCTCAGTGTTGACGGCTGAGCCATCCGGTTCTGCGCAGGAATGGCTGACACAGCTGGTCTGGCGATTTCAGACCGGAAGCAGTCAGTTACCCAGGTATATGGGGCTGGATGCGGATCAGTTTCAGCAACTGTTAATCACCTGTAATGTGCCATCGGCGGTGATGGGGCTGCTGCAGCAACAACGTCAGCAGTTACTTGCCGAACTGCTGGCGATGCGTGAGCCGGAGTGTCAGGAGCTGGAGCAGTGGTTGTCCGCTTATCTGCTGCCGGATGCCGCACCGATGGCCCGGATCATTGCCGTGGCCAGTATGGGCTACAATCATCTCTGGCAGGATCTGGGGCTGGATTCGAGACAGAGTCTGCGCGAGCTGATGCAATGCTGTTTTCCTGAACTAGCGGCTCTGAACACGCAGAACATGCGCTGGAAGAAATTCTTCTACCGTCAGCTTTGTGCCACCGGTGGAAATTATGTCTGCCGTTCTCCCAGTTGTGATGAGTGTGTCGAACGGGACGGGTGTTTTGCGCCCGAAGAGTAAAAATAGTGCTAGAATCAGACCCGGTTTTCTGATTTCACGGAGAGAGTGATGCTGAGTCCGGATATTTTCCTGTTATTCCTTACTACCTCCCTGCTGCTTTGTCTGGCTCCCGGGCCGGATAATATCTTCGTACTGACGCAGTCCATGTTGCGGGGAACGGTGTCCGGCCTGCTGGTCACGCTGGGATTGTGTACCGGGCTACTGGTGCATACGTCCGCAGTCGCACTGGGCGTGGCCGTCATTTTCCAGCAGTCTCTGTTGGCGTTTACCATCCTCAAACTTTGCGGTGCCGCCTATCTGCTGTATCTGGCCTGGGGCGCATTCCGGGCAGGCGCCAGTGGACTGGGCGCATTGAACGCTTCTTCACTGGATAAAATGACGCTTTACCGACGTGGCATTTTCATGAATATCACGAATCCTAAGGTTTCCATCTTTTTTCTGGCATTTTTACCCCAGTTTACCGATCCGTCGCGTGGTCATCTGACCTTGCAACTGCTGGAGCTGGGGGCTGTGTTTATCGTTTGTACCTTACTTGTGTTTGGTCTGATCAGTCTCCTGGCCGGAAAAGTCGGCAACTGGTTTAGTCAGAGTCCTAAGGCAGAAGTGATGATGAACCGGGTTGCCGGGAGTGTATTTGCTGCTTTGGCTATCAAGCTGGCTTTTACACAGAGATAAGTTATTTTCTTAATTCCGCGTCTTATTAGCATAAAATATCGGATTCAGGGCATTAATGGCTCTGATGTGGTTATTTTTCTGCATTTTGAGCTTTATTCAGTCTGAAAGCTCACGTATGCTTGCATCCCTTTTCAGGCCTTTGTGTTGTTCGCTGCCATGGATGGTTCATGCGCTCCGGCAAGGTTTGTTATCTGACAGGAAGTCAGAGCTGACAATCCGGTGTAATTGGAGTTAATTTTGAAACAAACCATGACGCGAGCCGACTTGCTTGGTCTCGGCTTTATGACTTTTGCCTTCTTCCTGGGGGCAGGTAATATCATTTTCCCTCCGATGGCGGGATATCTTGCTGGCGAAAACATGGGATTCGCGATGGCAGGATTTCTGATCACCGCGGTCGGTTTACCACTGGCGACTCTGCTTGCAATTGCCTATGCCGGTGGTGGTTTGCTGACCATGACCCGGATGTTGCCGGCATGGGTCGGTACATCAATCGCTATCGCAACCTACATCATTATTGGCCCTGCATTCGCGACACCGCGTACCGGTCTGGTGACCTATGAAATGGCGGTAAAACCGTTTATTGGTTCATTGGATAGTCAGTTATTTCTGACGCTGTTCAGTGCGGCTTATTTTGGGCTCACATTATTCCTTTCACTGAATCAGGGTAAATTGCTGGATGCGGTTGGCAAGGTACTGACTCCGGTACTGGCGTTATTACTGGCAGTGCTGGGTATCGCGGTACTGGTTGCCCCTCAGGGCGGCGTGCCTGCGGTTTCGCCTGACTATATGCGATATCCGATGGTGAAGGGACTGTTGGAAGGTTATAACACCATGGATACCTTCGGCGCGTTGATGTTTGGCATGCTGATTATTGATGTACTGAAATCCCGCGGTGTCGATAATGTTTCACAGCAAACCCGTTATCTGGCTGTGGCCAGTGTGATTGCTGCCGCTGGACTGGCGCTGGTCTATATCGCTTTGTTCCGACTTGGTGGCACTGCGGGTGGTGTTCTTGCAAATCCGCAGAATGGGGGTGAACTGGTTGCTGCCTATGTCGCACAACTGTTCGGCCCAATGGGCTCGGTCGTCCTGGCCGGCATCGTTGGTCTGGCTTGTCTGACAACCTCTGTCGGTCTGACCTCTGCCTGTGCCGACTTCTTCCATACCCTGTGGCCACGGTTCAGCTATAAACAGTGTGCTGTCGTGATTGCCGTGTTATGTGCGATTGTGGCGAATGTGGGTCTGAAACAGCTGCTAGTGATCTCTATTCCTGTGCTGGTGGCTATTTATCCGGTTGCGGTCGCGCTGGTTGCCGTTACCTTTATGCGCAGCTGGTTTTTCAACCAGGGCGTTGCTTTCCGTCTGGTACTGAGTGTTGCGCTGTTATTCGGCTCTCTGGATGGTATCAAAGCGGCAGGTTTTGACCTGAGTGCAATGAATTTTCTGCCATTGTTTGATATGGGACTCGCATGGTTATTGCCAACCCTGGCGGCACTGGTTGTCAGCCTGTTGTGGCGTGTGCCTGAACAGTCTGCTGTAACGGCTGAATAATCTGATATAACCGGCATTTATCGTCGATAAATGCCGGATCTCTCTTCTGTCACTATTCTGTTATCCCTCTTTCAACGAATTGTCATGCTCTGCTTTTAATTTGGTATTTAAAGACCTTGTAAGCGGAGAAGAATATGCAATTTATTCAGCGTTGGGATCAAAAAACCAGCCAGCTCTTCTTATTGCACGGTTATAACCGGTTTCAGGCAAAAATCAGCCGCTATATATCCCGCACTGGCGATGGTCCTTGTTATTTGTGTCTGGGGATGACTCTCGCCTGGTTTGATGGTTCCCGGGGACAGGATTTCTTTCAGTATGTGCTGATGGCATTTGCGGTGGAATTACCGGTGTACTGGGTGCTGAAAAACAGTTTTAAACGTGAACGGCCACGTAATCTGCCGGTCTTTATTACTCCCTCTGATCGTTACAGTCTGCCTTCCGGACATACCGCTGCCGCGTTTCTGATGGCAGAAACCATCACCGTGTTTTATCCCATGATGTTGTGGTTTGCGTTCATTTGGGCCGGATTTATTGGCGCATCCCGCTTGTTGCTGGGGGTGCATTATCTGACGGATTTGATTGCCGGGGCGGGGCTGGGTTTGTTCGCCGCGTGGTGTGTGTTGCCTTAAAGGTTGATAAGAATGCGGATTTTATACGGTGTACAGGGGACAGGTAATGGGCACATTTCCCGTTGCCGGATGATTGCCCGGGCGTTACAACGGGAACAGGTTGAAGTGGATTATGTGCTGAGTGGCAGGGAAGCACATGCCTATTTTGATATGGATGAATTCGGTGAATACAAAGCCTTGCCGGGTCTCACCTTTGTGACCCGCAATGGTTCCATTGATTTACTGGCAACGGTCGGACGCAGTCAGCCATTACGATTATTACGTGATATCAATCAGTTGCCATTGCATGATTATGATTTTGTGGTCAGTGATTTTGAACCGGTGACCGCCTGGGCGGCCAGAAAACAAAACATGCCCAGTCTGGGAATCAGCCATCAGGCCTCTTTCCGTTACGGTGTGCCACAAACCGGAAACAATGTCTTTGCCCGGATGACGATGCGCCATTTTGCGCCGGTTCATCACGCTGTTGGGTTGCACTGGTATCATTTTGGTTTTCCTATTTTGCCGCCGGTCATTGAAACATTGCAGCCCACCAAGGAAAACGGGGACATTCTGGTGTATCTGCCCTTTGAATCACCTCATGCCATTTTTGAGCTGTTATCCCGCTTTAAATCCAGGCATTTTGTCTGTTTCCATCCGCAATTTACGGTGCCGGTTGAGCAGAACAATCTGCGTTTTATGCCGCCCGGCAGAGATAGCTTTGTAAAAGCGCTATGTGGTTGTCAGGGGGTGATCTGTAATGCCGGATTCGAACTGGCTTCGGAAGCGCTGACACTGGGTAAACGGCTACTGTTGAAACCGCTGCTGGGGCAATTTGAACAGGCATCGAACGCGATGACTCTGGAACTGCTGGGGCTGGCTCATGTCATGCAACAACTCGATCCGGGACGCGTCCGGCAATGGCTGAGCTCGGAAAATAATGGTCAGGTTTACTATCCGGATGTGGCCGCCGCAATTGCTGTCTGGCTGGCAAAAGGGCGCCAGGAACCTGTGTCCGAACTGGCGGAAAGATTGTGGCGTCAGGTGATTTTCCCGGAAACAGTGATGGAACGTATCCATGAACTGGGTATGGGCTCGGATTTATCGAATGGCCAGATCATGCAGGTCTGAGCGCTTTTTTCATGACCTGTCCCGCGTTTTTGAGTCCTCTCTGATCGCTCGGGCTGACTTGGCGATATAGTGAAACTGTCCTTAAGGTGTGTTGCCTGTTGGCGTAACGGCAAAGAATCGTTAGGATAGAACCCCTATTGCGGCAAGCGGATGATCTTTTCCACCCGGATAGGTAGCTGATTGTACTGTCAGGCGGGTCGTAGCGCAGGACAAGTGACAAGCTACCGGGAGCCTCCGCAGCCCGTTAGTTACCTGTTAAGGATGAACAGCGTGGCACAAAGTCCGCTTCAGGCGGCAGCGCGAGCAAACTTCACGTAATCGAGAGAAGCCTGGGAGGGCTTAGCATGGAGATGTTATCAGGCGCGGAAATGGTAGTACGAGCGCTCGAAGACGAAGGGATCGAACATATTTTCGGATATCCCGGCGGGTCTGTGCTCGATATTTATGATGCCCTTTTCGAGAACAGCAAAATCGAGCATATTCTGGTTCGTCATGAGCAGGCAGCGGTTCATATGGCGGATGGTTATGCACGCGCAACCGGTAAAGTGGGTGCAGTACTGGTCACTTCCGGTCCGGGAGCAACGAACTGTATCACTGGTATTGCAACAGCCTATATGGACTCTATTCCACTGGTAGTCCTGTCTGGTCAGGTGCCAACCAGTCTGATCGGTAACGATGCGTTTCAGGAAACCGATATGATCGGGATCTCCCGTCCGGTAGTGAAACACAGCTTCCTGTGTAAAGAAGCAGCCGATATTCCTCAGGCGATTAAAAAAGCGTTCTACATCGCCGCATCCGGTCGTCCGGGTCCGGTGGTCGTTGATCTGCCGAAGGATGTGCAGAATCCGGCAATCAAGGTTCCTTACGAATATCCTGAGTCAGTGAGCCTGCGCTCTTATAACCCGACCAAATCAGGTCACAAAGGTCAGATCAAACGTGCTGCCAAATTACTGGCCGATGCCCGCAAACCGGTGATGTATATCGGTGGTGGTGCTATTGCCGCCAATGCCGGCGAGCAGATCATGCGTATCGCTGAATTGTTCAGTCTGCCAGTCACGTCAACGCTGATGGGCCTGGGTTCATTCCCTTGTTCTCATCATCAGTTCCTTGGCATGCTGGGGATGCATGGCACGTATGAATCCAACAATGCCATGCATCATGCGGATTTGATTCTGGCGGTGGGTGCGCGTTTTGATGATCGCGTGACCAACAACGTCGCCAAGTTCTGTCCGGATGCCAAAATCATCCATATTGATATCGATCCAACCTCGATCGCGAAGACCGTGCCGGTTGACGTACCGATTGTTGGCGCGGTGGATACGGTTCTGGAACAGATGCTGGATGCGATTAGCGAAATGCAGCTGGATACGGACAATGATGGCCTGGCTGACTGGTGGGAGCAGATTGATGGCTGGCGTGCCCGCCGTTGTCTGAGTTACCAGAAAGAAGCCGCGGTGATCAAGCCTCAGCAGGTAATTGAAGCACTGTATAAGGTCACAGAAGGCAAAGCGATCATTGCATCTGACGTTGGTCAGCACCAGATGTTCGCGGCACTGTATTATCCGTTTAACCGTCCTCGTCAGTGGATCAACTCAGGTGGTCTCGGCACCATGGGCTTTGGTTTCCCTGCCGCGGTGGGCGCGAAACTGGCTTGTCCGGATCAGGTTGTCTGCTGTGTAACCGGCGACGGCTCTATCCAGATGAACATTCAGGAACTGTCTACCTGCCTGCAATACGGTATTCCGGTGAAAATCATTGCCCTGAACAACCGTTCGCTCGGGATGGTGAAACAGTGGCAGAAGATGTTCTATGGTGGCCGCCAAAGCCATTCCTACATGGACTCACTGCCTGATTTCGTCAAACTGGCCGAGTCCTATGGTCATGTCGGGATCCGTGTTGATCATCCTGATGATCTGGAGAGCGCGCTGGAACAGTGCTTTGCATTGAAAGATCGCCTGGTGTTTATGGATATCGCCGTTGATCCGGATGAACACGTTTATCCGATGCAGATCAAGTTCGGTGCGATGAACGAAATGTGGCTGAGTAAAACGGAGCGTACCTGATGCGACATATCATTTCTGTCCTGCTGGAAAACGAAGCTGGCGCTTTGAGTCGTGTCGTCGGTCTGTTTTCACAGCGTGCTTATAACATTGAGTCATTAACTGTAGCGCCAACAGAAGATGCTACTTTGTCCCGTATGACCATCGTTACCACTGGTGAAATTCAGGTGATCGAACAGATCACCAAGCAATTGCACAAACTGGTCGATGTACTGAAGGTATCGGATATCACCGAAGGCGCGCATATCGAGCGTGAGGTGATGCTGGTGAAAACCCGCTGCGCCGGTGCTTCCCGTGATGAAGTGATGCGTATGTCCGAGATCTACCGTGGTCAGATCGTGGATGTCACACCTGAATTGTACACCGTGCAGTTGGTCGGCAGCAGCGATAAGCTGGATGCCTTCTTGCATACATTGGCTCAGGTGACGGACATTGTGGAAGTCGTACGCAGCGGTGTGTGTGGCATTGCCCGTGGTGATCGCTCACTGCACGCCTGATCATGCTCAGTACTGACTGATTACGACAAAGATAACAACGGCCTCGCGATGAGGCCGTTTTCTTTTGGTGATTTGTTCACCACTTGGTTTACCCGTGACGGAATTGTTATTGACAGCGTAACAGGCTATCCCTATTATTCGTCTCGCTTCCGTTATACGGTTGCATCCAGCATTGTGGGGTTATAGCTCAGCTGGGAGAGCGCTTGCATGGCATGCAAGAGGTCCGCGGTTCGATCCCGCGTAGCTCCACCAAATTCTGATTTCATTATCAGAGACATACCGAATTTCGGGGTTATAGCTCAGCTGGGAGAGCGCTTGCATGGCATGCAAGAGGTCCGCGGTTCGATCCCGCGTAGCTCCACCAAATAAAAAGGCCCGTCTCATCGAGACGGGCCTTTTTGTTATGCAAAATTTAGGAAAAGTTCGTTGTTTTAGCTCTCCGCCGCCTGATTATTCGTCTTTACCAAGATGGAAGGTCGGCAGTGATAAATGCAGGAAAATGGCCGGCACCCGCACACACAGCAGGCTCAGCATGCTGGCAAACATGGCGGCAACATGACCCAGTCCAAGATTCAGCAAAATGACGTAGATTGAGCCGCTCAGGATGCAGGCAGTCACATAGACCTCTTTACGCAATACCATCGGAATTTCTCCGGCCAGAATATCGCGTACCACACCACCGGCAACACCGGTAATACAGCCCATGATGACGGCGATGACACCAGAAGTGCCGTAGCTCAGGGCTTTTTGTGCCCCGATCACCACGAACAGGGCAAGACCGACCGCATCCAACAGTGGTAACAGATACCAGGGGAAACGATGCTGTATCCGGGCAATCCCCATACCCGCGATAGCGGTCAGGGCGATGGTCAGCAGATAATGCGAGTCCTTGATCCAGAAGACCGGTGTGGCGCCAATCAGCAGATCACGGATGGTACCGCCGCCGATGGAGGTCACTGCAGCCAAAACCAATACGCCGATGATATCCATTTTCAGCCGGCCGGCGACCAGCACACCGGAAAACGCAAAGACCACGGTTCCCAGCAGATCGAAAAAGAAGATCAAATTATCAATAAACGAAGGCTGCATAATGCTCTCGGCTGCTAATGGTTTTCAGGGCTGCGATTGTAAATATTATGTTAATGCGGCTCAATCGGCAGTTTTGATTATTTCTGTGTTTTCACCACATCATCGATCTTGTGACACATCTGTTCAATGCCCAGCAAGAGCCGGGGAGATAACCGGTGTAACCAGTCTGCCTTCAACAGGTATAAATGCTGTTGTTTAACCGCAGTCAGTTGTGGCCATTTCAGCCAGTGTTTCAGATCACTGCCATGCTGGGTGGCAAAGATGATTTGAGGATCTGCTGCCAGGACGGACTCTTCGCTGAGCTGAGGATAAGGGGCCTTACTGTCAGCAAACGGGTTTTCGGCGCCGCACAAGGTCATGATTTCCTGGATATAGGAACCGTTGGCCACCGTGGTCAATGGCGGGTACCAGAGCTGATAGAAAACTTTGATTTTAGGGCGTTGCTGGTTTTGCCGCCGGTAGAAGTCGAATTTGTCCGCTATTTGCGCGGCAAGCTGCTCTGCCTGTGCTGCATGGCCAGTCCGTTCACCTAACAAGCGCAGTTCTTTTGGTAGGTCATCCAGTTGCTGCGATTCAAGCAACAATAACGGAATGCCCAGCGCTGTTATCTGTTGCTGCATCAGCGCCTGTGTCGAGCCCCAGGCAATCACCAGATCCGGTTTCGCCATCAGTAGGCTTTCACTATTCAGGCTCTGATAATTCGCTACTTTAGGCAGCTTTTTCACTTCTTCCGGATAGTCACTGGCCTGATCAGTGGCGACAACTTGCGCGCCGGCGCCAATGGCATAGAGCATCTCGGTGATGTGCGGTGTCAGGCTGACAATCCGTTGTGGTGTCGCCAGTGCGGACATTGGTAGCCACAATAACAGCCAGGGCAGTAAACGGGGGAAACGGATTGACATAGGTGAACCGTCCAGCAAATACAATCCGGGCCGGCATTGGCTGCCGGCCCGGAGGATTCTCAGAGTTGCTTTAACATCGCCACGATCATGGCGGAGGAGTTTTTCGCCGCGACTTCCAGGTACTCTTCAAAGGTACTTGGTGATTCGGTACCGGCGATATCCGACAGGGAGCGGATCACGACAAATGGCACCTTGAACTGGTGACAAACCTGCGCAATAGCGGCCGCTTCCATCTCTGCTGCCATCATATCCGGGAAAGTCTGGCGTACCTGCTCGATATGCTCCGGATCGCACATGAACTGATCACCGGTACAGATCAGACCGATGCGGCTTTGCAGCTCTGGCAACTGATGCATGACCTGTCTGGCCACATCAATCAGCTTGCTGTCAGAAATGAAGGCCGCTGGTTGTTGCGGTAACTGGCCGGGCTCATAACCAAAGGCGGTCACGTTCACGTCGTGGTGACGGACTTCATCGGAAATCACCACGTCGCCGACCCGCAGTTCCGGATCAAAACCGCCGGCGGAACCGGTATTGATCACACAGTCTGGCTCAAAGCGATCCAGTAGAATGGTAGTGGCGATACTGGCAGCGACTTTGCCGATACCGGAACGGGTCAGGATCACGTCATGACCGGCCAGCTCACCGCGATAAAATTCGCAACCGGCGATAGTCAGTGTTTCACGGTTGTTGATCTGGTCCCGTAAAATGGCAATTTCCGGCTCCATTGCGCCGATGATTCCTATTTTCATCACTACCTCGAAGAGTCCGCCATGCGGCTATGGCAAATAAATATTGTCACTGATCATAGCAAGATCCATGCAATGTGACGAGTCACCACGATGCGGCAGCGGTGCTTTTCCCTTACAATAGCGCCGCTTAATTTCGGGAGTCGTCATGCATATACATCTTTTGGTGAATACCTTTGGTCAGGATCTGCAGCATCGTTACGGTGAGAAGATCCATAAACTGACATTGCATGGTGCGTTCACCTGCCCGAACCGGGACGGCACACTGGGGAAGGGTGGCTGTACTTTCTGCAACGTGGCTTCATTTGCGGATGAGCATAGTCAGCAGCTATCGATCTGCGAACAGCTGGCAGCCCGCAAGGATGAAATCGCCCGGGCCCGGCGCTATCTGGCCTATTTTCAGGCCTATACCAGTACCTATGCCGAAGTGGCCTATCTGCAAAAAATGTATGAAGAAGCACTGCAGGTTGCGGACATGGTCGGACTCTGCGTGGGAACACGTCCGGACTGTGTTCCTGACGCAGTGCTCGACCTGCTGAGCAGTTATCAGCAGCAGGGATTTGAAATCTGGCTGGAACTGGGTTTGCAAAGTGCGCATGCGGATACCCTGAAGCGTATCAACCGCGGTCATGATTACAGCGCTTACGCCGATGCCGTTGAACGGGCCAGAGCCAGAAATCTGAAGATCTGTACGCATCTGATTGTGGGATTACCGGGCGAGGGCAAGGATGAGTGCTTAGCCACCTTGCAGCAGGTGGTGGCGACCGGGACTGATGGCATCAAACTGCATCCGCTGCATGTGGTGGAAGGCAGTACCATGGCCAAAGCCTGGCGTGCCGGACGTTTACCGACCTTGTCGCAGCAAGAATATGCCGAGATAGCGGCGAACATGATCCGGCATACACCACCGGAAGTGGTTTATCACCGGGTGACGGCAACCGCCCGACGACCAACCCTGCTGGCACCGGAGTGGTGCGAGCGTCGCTGGGGTGTCATGCTGGATATTTACCGTCATTTGGAACAATTGGGTCCGCAGGGTAGTGCATTAGGTCAACCCTTTCGGTTTCCGGGCTAGGAAGCTCCCTGATAACCCGCTATGCTGATCCTGCTTGGTTTTTTCGCCACAGGACAGGGCAATGCGTCAAATCAAAACCTGGGTACAGCTGTACGTAGACTGGATCACCCGCATCGGTATCATCCGGTTCAGTCTGCTGCTGGCCTTCTGCATTATTTCTATCGCGGTCGTCATTCAGGGCACCATAACACTGCTGTTACGCGGTGTGGTGGATGTTGTCGATCTGGTGCGTTCCGTTTTCTTTGGTCTACTGGTGACCCCCTGGGCCGCCTATTTCCTGACGGCGGTGATTGATGAGCTGGAGGATTCCCGGCGTCGTCTGACTGATATGGTGCATAAGCTGCAGGTGATGCGGGAGCGTGATCAGGCGCTGAACCAGCGTCTGCGTAGCAACATCAGCCAGATGAATAATCAGATTGAAGAAACCCGGCGGGCGGAAGCAGCCCGGTTACGGGTGCTGAGTGAGCTGGAAGCAGAGGCCATCCAGCGCGAAAAGGCGCAAAAAGAGCTGGAAGAGCAGAGTGCCTTGCTGCGTTCTTTTCTCGACAGCTCCCCCGATCTGGTTTTTTACCGTAATGAACGGGAAGAGTTTTTAAGCTGTAACCGGGCACTGGAAACCTTGCTTGGCCGCAGCCGCAGCGACATTATTGGTCGCACGCCATATGGTGTTTACGAACCGCAGATGGCGGAGCAAATCATCAGCCGGGATCGGGAAGTTTTCGAAAAGAATCAGCCGATTACCTATGAGCTGTGGTTTCCTTATCCGGACGGCCGCCGCGCCTGTTTTGAAATGCGCCAGGTCCCTTTCTTTGCTGACAACGGAGAACGGCTGGGGCTAGTTGGTTTTGGCCGTGATATTACCGAACATAAGCGCTACCAGGACGAACTGGAAAAAGCCAGTCAGGACAAAACGACCTTTATTTCCACCATCAGTCATGAACTGCGAACCCCGTTAAATGGAGTCGTAGGATTAAGCCACATTCTGCTGGATACACCGCTGGATGATATGCAGCGTCAGTATCTGAATACGATTCATCTGAGTGCGGTCACGCTGGGTAATATCTTTAACGACATTATCGATCTGGACAAGATCGAGCGCCGTAAACTGAAGATCGCAAACAGTAAAATCGATCTGCGGCTATTGCTCTCGGATTTACAGACCCTGAGTGCGCTCATGGTGGAAGCCAAGGGGCTGTATCTGCATTTTGATATTGATGGTGATGTACCGCACTGGATCATTGCCGATGGTACCCGTCTGCGTCAGATCCTGTGGAATGTGCTGAGCAATGCGGTCAAATTCACAGCCGAAGGCGGGATCACGTTCGGCGTACAGGTATCGCCATCGGCGGAGAACAAAGTGCATCTGCGCTTTGATATCGAAGACACCGGGATCGGTATTCCTGAACATGAGCAGGAAAATATTTTTGCGATGTACTATCAGGTCCCCGGCACCAAACGGGCGGTAGGTACCGGCATCGGTCTGGCTATCACCAAGCAGCTGGTGGATGCGATGGACGGCACGATTCATGTGGACAGTGAGCTGGGGCATGGCTCCTGTTTCACGATTGAACTGGATGTGGTTGCGTTGCCCGATGACCTGATCGACGAAACAGAAGAGCTACTGGCGCAGGAGTTGCCGGCACTGCGTATTCTGCTGGTGGAAGATATTGCCCTGAATGTCACGGTCGCAACCGCTATGCTTAATAAACTCGGACATCAGGTCGATGTCGCGATGTGCGGTACTGAAGCACTGGAAAAATTCAAACCGGAACGTTATGACCTGGTATTGCTGGATATTCAGTTGCCGGATATGACCGGGTTTGATGTCGCTGATGAACTGCACCGGCGTTATCCTGAGCAGTTGCCGCCACTGGTCGCACTGACGGCCAACCTGGTCAATGATCCGCGGCAGTATCAGCAGCATGGTATGCAGTCGGTGATTGGTAAACCGCTGGCACTGGGCAATCTGCGCAAGACACTGAATGAGCTGTTTGTGGGTTGTGCATTGCCGATTGCGCCGGTCGTTGATACACAGGAAAAACACGTGCTGGATATTGTATTTTTGCAGGATTTTACCAGTGTCGTGGGTTGTGATGTGATGCTCTCTGCGATCGATCTGTTTGAACAGTCAATGCCGGAATATCTGAGTATTCTTAACAGTGCGCTGATGGCGAAGGATAAGCAGGGGACTGTGGAAGAAGCGCACAAGATAAAAAGTGCTGCCGGGGCGATTGGTCTGAAACGTATTTATCAGCTGGCACAACAGGCTCAATCGCCTGATTTGCCGGCATGGCAGGAAAATATTCACGACTGGGTGGATAGCATCAGTGCGGAGTATCAGGGCGATCTGGACCGCCTGCGTGAATGGTTGCAACTGCAACGCTCGCAGGTGGATGGTCTGCAGGGATAACCGTCATTACTGAAGGAACCGGTTCATGTTGCATTATCAGCATTTGCTTCAGCCTGAACGTTATTATCCGACAGAACCGCAGTCTTTACTGGCGGCGACGGAACTGGATCGAACCCGGATCGTGCAGAGTGCGCCGGTCCGGCGGTTGCAGCAGAAAACACAAGTGTTTCCGCTGGATGTCAAAGCCTCGGTCCGCAGCCGGCTGACGCATTCGCTGGAAGTTCAGCAGGCCGGTCGTCAGATTATCTTTGCGATCCGGCAAATGAAATCCTCCGCCTGGCCGGAACAGGCCGTTACCAATCTGATCGAAATGTCCTGCTTGCTGCACGACGTCGGCAACCCGCCGTTTGGTCATTTTGGTGAAGCTGTGCTGCGGGAATGGCTGCATGATGAACTGGATAGCCTGTTCGTTGCTTCACTGGCCGCGGCGCCCAGCGAGCAATGGCAGAAAGTGCTGTCGCCGGATCTTTGCAGTTTTGACGGAAATGCACAGAGTCTGCGTCTGGTACACTCACTGCAACGGCTGAACCTGACGCTGAGTCAGCTGGCCTGCATTATTAAATATCCCCGGGTCATTGATGAATCCGTGATCGCGCTGGACGGCAAGATAGGCGTTTTCATCAGTGAGCGTCCGCTGATCAACCGCATCCGCGAGGTACTGCAACTGCCCGCCGGTGTCCGTCATCCGCTGGTCTTCATCATGGAAGCAGCCGATGATATTTCATACAGCATTGCCGATGTGGATGATGCAGTGGATCGTCATCTGCTGACCATTGATGACGTATTGCGATTTCTGACCCGGCAGATTGATGATGGTACCAGAACTTACCTGCAACCTTTGCTGGATGATGCCTTGCAGGATGAACAGGGATTCTTTCCCCGGTTGCGTTATTTATTGACCAATGACTGGGTGCAACTGGCAGCGGAATCCTATTTACAGCATAAGGCGGATATTCTGGCCGGTCGTTTTGTCGGGCATCTGCTGGAACGCGAACATCCGGCGATTACCGTATTGAATGTGCTGAAACAGCTGGCCCGGCAATCGATTTTTGGTCAGCGGGAAGTGGAAAAACTGGAACTGTCCGGTTATGCCGCCGTCCGGGGTGTTCTGCAGACATACAGCGAGTTATTGATGTTGCCGGCGCCGGTGTTCCGGCAATTAATTAATGGCGAAGGGCATCACCGCTATCAGCATGCGTTGCGTCTGTGTCACCGCTTGTCCCGCCGGCATGTGGCTGCATATCAGCGCGCCACGGAAATAGCGGATCCCTTTTTTCAGCGTCTTGCCGAACAGGAATGGTATTACCGGGTCAGATTATTACTCGATTTTATCAGTGGCATGACGGATACCTATGTGCTGGAAGAATATCGCCTGCTGAATGGCTGGGTGTGAACTAATCCGGATGTCAGTCTGTGACGCAACGGAAACAGTTGTTGGCAAAACTGCCATGAATGTCCTGATTCAGCATGGAGATCAGCAGCAATGAACGTTGTTCACCGTCCGGTTCCTGATAGATGGCTTGCAGACCACTGAATGGACCTTCGTCGATGATGACTTTCTGACCAGGTTTGGGTAAACGGCTGGCCACCTTCCGGCACTCGTCATCGTCTTCATTGCGCATCAGCTGGTAGACCAGTTCTGCAGGCACTTTATCCCAGTGAGAACCATGACCGATGATATGATGAATACCACGGGTAGAACGGATCTTGATTGGCGAGAACTCGTCGATATCCATATGGATAAACAGATAGCGAGGAAACATCGGTTCGATTTTTTCCGTGATTTTTCCGCGGATGATTTTACGCGTCAGGACCAGCGGGTAATAACTGTCTATCCCCTGATTATGCAAATGCAGCTTTGCCCGCTCTTCTTCTTTCGGGCGGCAGTAAGCCAGATACCAGTACTTCATGATGTCGGCTCCCGTCGTTCTTTCACTCTTAGGCAAACCCCGTTGTACACGATTCAATCCGCATACGGGTACATATATACCTTAATTTGTGCCAATCTAGCGCGCAGAAAACAAAAAGGCCAACACAGGTTGGCCTTTTTGTTTGTTTGCTTAACAAAATTTAACTAAGCGTTGGTTTCTTGCTCGAGATCAGCACAAAAACGATACCCCTCACCATGGATGGTGGTGATCAGTTCCGGCGTGTCTGGGTAATCCTCGAAATGCTTGCGAATACGACGAATGGTGACATCCACAGTACGATCATGAGGCTTCAGTTCGCGACCGGTCATTTTCAGCAGCAGGTCGGCCCGGGTCTGGATCTGTCCCGGATGTTCACAGAAGTGCAGCAAGGCACGGAACTCGGAACGAGGCAGACGATAAGCTACATTGGACGGATTGATCAGCGAGCGGCTGTTGATATCCAGCGTCCAGCCATTGAAACGATAGGCAGTGACATTTCCGGCGACCGGTTCTTCCGCTGGTTCGCCACGCAGGGTACGGCCCAGCAGGTTACGGGCACGGATAGTCAGCTCGCGCGGATTGAATGGTTTGGTGATGTAGTCATCGGCACCGATTTCCAGACCCAGAATACGATCCACATCGTTATCCCGGCCGGTCAGGAATATCAGCCCCATTTCGCCTTTTTCACGAATTTCGCGGGCCAGTAATAAACCATTCTTGCCTGGCAGATTAATATCCATGATCACCAGATCGACTCGCTGGTTTGCCAGTGTATGGTGCATTTCATCACCATTGCTGGCTTCCAGAACATGATAGCCTTCCGCTTCAAAAATACTTTTCAGCGTATTCCGCGTAACGAGCTCGTCCTCAACGATCAAGATCTGTGGTGTTTGCATGGAAATTCTCTGTGGTAAATGAAATTGTTCTGATTTTAACATATTTGCTGCATTCATATGACAGTAGATCTGTTTTTTCAATGTTATTAACAATACATGCCGCGACGCAGAACAAATAGGCGTTTCAGCGATTGTGAACAGCCTGAAAGAATGGATTGTGACAGAATTTTGTTGACAGCCATGCACCTGATCCGGTATTGCTATGTCACTTTTTATCCGAAGTCCGATTATGCTGTCTATTATTGCTACCCGCACAATTATTATCATTACCGGCACCACAATTGGTGGTACTGGCGCGGGCTGATGCACGAATAACAGAAAAAATTCACGAAGCCCGTCCCCTAACCAGGTACGGGCTTTTTCGTTACAGGGAGAGGTATATGCGTGTACTTAAGTTTGGTGGTTCTTCACTGGCCGATGCGGAAAGATTCCTACGGGTCTCCGATATCGTTGTGAACAATCAGCAACAGGTTCAGGTGGCATTGGTGTTATCCGCACCGGCCAAGGTGACTAACCTGCTGGTAGCACTGGTTGCTCAGACCAGCAAAGGTGAGGATGCCAGCGCGACGCTGGCGGAAATCGAAGGTATTTTCACCCGTCTGATCACCGGACTGAAAGCGCGTTATGCCAATCTGGCTGACGAACAGTTAATGCAGCGTCTGCAGCAGGAACTGGGCACCATCCGCAGCAAAATGCAGGGTATCCAGTTGCTGAACCAGTGCCCTGACAGTGTACAGGCGCTGATTCTGAGCCGTGGCGAAGCCTTATCCATTGCTTGCATGGAACAACTGTTACTGGCGCGTGGTGAAAAAGTCACGTTGATCAACCCGGTTGAAATGCTGCTGGCTGAAGGCAGTTTCCTTGAATCTCACGTCGATATCGATGCTTCCCGTGCCCGTTTTGCTGCGCAGCCGGTCAATGAAGGTCATGTGTATCTGATGGCGGGGTTCACCGGTGGTAACGCTAAAGGTGAACTGGTACTGCTGGGCCGTAACGGTTCTGACTATTCTGCCGCAGTGCTGGCAGCTTGTGTCAACGCAAACTGCTGTGAAATCTGGACTGACGTGGACGGCGTTTACAGCTGCGACCCGCGTCTGGTGCCGGATGCGGTACTGCTGAAACGCATGTCTTATAAAGAAGCGATGGAACTTTCTTACTTCGGTGCCAAGGTTCTTCATCCACGTACTATCGCTCCTATCGCCCGTTTCCATATTCCATGCCTGATCAAAAATACCTTCAACCCACAGGGTGAGGGCACGTTGATCAGCGCTGATCACGGCGACGATCAATATCCGGTGAAAGGGATCTCTGATCTGTCCGGTATCTCTATGATCAACGTCAGTGGTCCTGGCATGAAGGGCATGGTTGGCATGGCTGGTCGTATGTTTACTGCAGTTTCCCGTGCCGGTGTATCCGTAGTACTGATCACCCAGGCTTCTTCCGAATACAGCATCAGCTTCTGTATCCATACTTATGATGCCGAGAAAGCACTGAAAGTGCTGAATCAGGAGTTTGAACTGGAACTGCAAGCCGGTCTGCTGGAAGAGATCGAAATCCGTCATGATCTGGCGATTCTGTCACTGGTCGGTGATGGCATGCGTACCATGAAAGGGATCGCAGCCCGCTTCTTCACATCGCTGGCTCAGGCTGCCATCAACATCGTTGCGATCTCTCAGGGGTCCAGCGAACGTTCTATCTCTGCGGTTGTGGGCAACAAGAAAGTGACTGAAGCGATCAAAGCCTGTCACCAGAACCTGTTTGGCACTCAGCAATTCATCGATATCATCCTGGTTGGTCTGGGTGGTGTTGGCGGTGCCTTGCTGCAGCAAATTCGTCGCCAGCAGGCGGTGCTGAGCAAGCAGGGTATCGGTCTGCGCGTGGTTGGCCTGGCTAACTCCCGCAAGATGGCGCTGTCGAAGGACGGACTGGATCTGAACAACTGGCAGGAAGCTCTCGAAAAAGCGACAGAACGTTTTAATCTGCAGGCAATCAAGCAGTTAGTGGATGACAGCCATCTGATCAACCCGGTGATTGTGGATTGTACTTCTGACGAGAATATCTCGAATCAGTATGCCGACTTCCTGGCCGCCGGTTTCCATGTGGTCACACCGAACAAAAAAGCCAACACCAGTTCCATCCAGTACTACCGTGAACTGCGTCGTACCGCTCAGGTTACCCGTCGTAAATTCCTGTATGAAACCAACGTGGGTGCAGGTCTGCCGGTTATCGAAAACCTGCAGAATCTGATCAAGGCTGGTGATAAACTACAGGCCTTTAACGGTATTCTGTCCGGTTCGCTGTCATTCATTTTCGGTAAGCTGGATGAAGGCTGTAGTTTCTCCGAGGCCACTCTGACTGCCAAAGGCAACGGTTTCACCGAACCGGATCCGCGTGATGATTTAAGTGGTATGGACGTGGCCCGTAAGCTGCTGATTCTGGCCCGTGAGGCCGGTATGCCGCTGGAGCTGAGCGATGTCGTCGTTGAACAGGCTCTGCCACCGGGATTCGATGCAACAGGTTCTACCGAAGAGTTTATCAAGCGTCTGCCGGAAGCCGATGCCTGGTTCCGTGAGCGCGTTGCCGCGGCGAAAGCCGAAGGTAAAGTGCTGCGTTATGTTGGCAGCATCGAAAACGGTCAGTGCAAAGTTGCGATCAAAGAAGTGGACGAAAACGATCCGTTATACAAAGTGAAAGATGGTGAAAACGCGCTGGCGTTCTTCTCCACTTATTATCAACCGATTCCTTTGGTCTTGCGCGGTTACGGTGCGGGCACTGAAGTGACCGCAGCCGGCGTATTCGCGGATGTGCTGCGTACTCTGAACTGGAAGCAAGAGGTATAACTCCATGACCGTAGTAGCATATGCTCCGGCCTCTATTGGTAACGTTAGCGTTGGTTTTGACGTATTAGGTGCCGCTCTGGCACCTATCGATGGTGCGCTGCTGGGAGACCGGGTTGAAGTGGCCGATCACGACGCCCCGTTTGCGCTAAGCTGCAAAGGCCGTTTTTCGCATAAATTGCCGGCAGAAGCAGAAAAGAACATCGTTTACGATTGCTATCTGGGTTATGCCGCCGCACTGAAAAAACGTGGTTTAAGCGTTAAACCGCTGCGCATGGTACTGGAAAAAAATCTGCCTATCGGTTCAGGACTGGGCTCCAGTGCTTCCAGTATTGTGGCCGCATTAGCCGCACTGAATGCCTTCCATGATTATGCGCTGGATCAGAACGAAGCATTACTGCTGATGGGCGAGCTGGAAGGTCAGATTTCCGGTTCTGTCCATTATGATAACGTGGCGCCATGCTATCTGGGCGGCCTGCAGCTGATGATCGAAGAAGAAGGCGTGATCAGCCAGTCAGTGCCGACCTTTGATAACTGGTACTGGGTTGCCTGCTATCCGGGCATCAGCATTTCCACTGCGGAAGCGCGCGCTATTCTGCCTGCGCAGTACCGCCGCAGCGATTGTCTGACCTATGGCCGTCGTCTGGCTGCGTTTGTGCATGCCAGCCACACCGGTCAGGAGAAACTGGCTTCAGCAATGCTGAAAGACGTTATTGCTGAGCCATATCGTCAGGCATTGATTCCGAAATTCAACGAAGTACGTCAGCATGCAGCCATGTCAGGCGCGCTGGCGACCGGCATCTCCGGTTCAGGCCCAACCGTCTTTATTGCAATGACAGATAAACAACAGGCGTTACGCATGAAAGATTGGCTGGAAGCCAACTTCATCCAGAATGAAGATGGTTTCTGCCATGTGTGCAAAATCGATCGCCAGGGAACTCAAATTACAGGACAAGGACTATGAAGCTTTACAACATCAAGGATCATTCAGAACAGGTCAGCTTTGCTCAGGCCGTAAAACAGGGGCTGGGCCGCGGTCAGGGTCTGTTCTTCCCAGAGCAGATCGCACCGTTAGCCGATGTGGATGCGCTGCTGGATAAACCGCTGGTTGAACGTTCTGTGGCTATCCTGAAGCATTTGATCGGTGATGAACTGTCTTCGGAAAAACTGCAGGAGATGGTGGCGACGGCGTTCTCTTTCCCGGCTCCGCTGGCAAAAGTTGCTGATAACACCTATGCGCTGGAACTGTTCCACGGCCCAACGCTGGCATTCAAAGACTTTGGTGGCCGCTTCATGGCGCAATGTCTGACCGCCTTCAGCAATGGCGAGAAGATCACCATCCTGACAGCGACTTCCGGTGATACCGGTGCCGCCGTAGCGCATGCTTTCTATGGTTTGCCGAATATCGAAGTTGTCATTCTGTATCCGGAAGGCAAGATCAGCCCGCTGCAGGAAAAACTGTTCTGCACACTGGGTGGTAACATCCGCACTATCGCCATTAAAGGCACCTTTGATGACTGTCAGGCGATGGTAAAAAATGCATTTGATGATGAAGAGCTGAAAAAAGCGATCGGTCTGAACTCTGCAAACTCCATCAATATCAGTCGTCTGGCTGCACAGATCTGCTACTACTTTGAAGCAATCGCCCAGTTGCCAAAAGCACAGCGTGAACAGGCGGTGATTGCTGTTCCGTCCGGCAACTTCGGTAACCTGACTGCAGGTCTGATTGCCAAGGCGCTGGGACTGCCAGTTAAGCGCTTCATCGTGGCAACTAATGCCAACGATACGGTGCCACGTTATCTGGCAGAAGGTACCTGGGCTCCTAAAGAAACCGTGCCGACGCTGTCGAATGCAATGGATGTCAGCCGCCCTAACAACTGGCCTCGTGTTGAAGAGCTGTTCAAGGTGAAAGGCTGGGATCTGAAAGAACTGGGTTATGCGGCCCGTACTGATGAAGAAACCCGCGCTAGCCTGAAAAAACTGTATGCAGCAGGCTATCTGTGCGAGCCACACGGCGTGATCGCGTGGGATGTACTGCAATCTCAGCTGGCTGCTGATGAAGTCGGTATTTTCCTGTGTACAGCACATCCGGCAAAATTCAAAGAAAGCGTGGAAGAGATCCTGAATATCGAACTGCCATTGCCGAAAGCGCTGGCTGATCGTGCAGATCTGCCGCTGCTGTCTGCTTTCATGCCGGCAGATTTTGCGAAGCTGCGTGAGTTTCTGATGGCGTAAGTTTTGTCTTTTCGTGTTATCAAAACCCTCCCTGGAGGGTTTTTTTGTATCTGAAAATACTGCAAACAGCGGGCAGAGAATATCAACAAGCGGGAATTGAACGAATAAAAAAGCCGGCATTTTCAGCCGGCTTTTCTGGTAACCCGAAGGGTTCTTATTTCTTGATGCGCAGTACCGGGGTTTCACCCAGAGTCACAGGACCAGACAGTTTGGTCAGTGATTTCACGTCATCCATGTTAGAAATAACAACTGGAGTCAGAGTTGATTTTGCATTGCTTTGCAGGAATGCCAGATCGAACTCAATGATAGTGTCGCCTTTCTTGACCTGTTGGCCTTCCTGCGCGATGCGGGTAAAGCCCTGGCCTTTCAGCTCAACAGTATCAATACCGAAGTGAACAAACAGTTCGATACCGGTATCAGATTCCAGAGAGAATGCGTGGTTAGTTTCGAAGATTTTACCAATCACGCCATCACACGGAGCAACCATTTTGTTGCCGGTTGGCTTGATAGCAATACCGTCACCAACGATTTTCTCAGCGAAAACCACATCCGGTACATCTTCAATCGGTACAATCTCACCAGACAGCGGCGCAAAAATTTCGATACCAGCGGTATCAGCTGCGCTGTTGTCAGAAGAGACCATCTTCTTCAGAAAATCAAAAAAGCCCATGGGTTAGCTCCTGAATTATAATGTTGATCAATACGATTCTATCAGACGGCTTCGTTCTTCACAAAGTAGTCGTCCACAATCGCTTCAACTTCAGCAGCTGTTGCCGCTGCCAGTGCGCGATCTGCCAGTGCTTTCGCATCAGCGAAGCTGGTGTTACGAACCAGTTGCTTCACGCGTGGGATAGAGATAGCACTCATTGAGAACTCATCCAGACCCATACCCAGCAGCAGCACGGTAGCGCGTTCGTCACCGGCCAGTTCACCACACATACCGGTCCATTTACCTTCGGCATGAGAAGCGTCAATAACCTGTTTGATCAGGTTCAGTACCGCAGGTGACAGCGGGTTATACAGACGGGAAATCATCTCGTTACCACGGTCAACCGCCAGAGTGTACTGGGTCAGATCGTTGGTACCGATACTGAAGAAGTCTGCTTCTTTCGCCAGATGACGAGCCATGACCGCTGCAGCAGGTGTTTCCACCATGATACCGACTTCGATGCTTTCATCGAACGGAATGCCCTGAGCGCGCAGATCAGCTTTCAGCTCTTCCAGTTCAGCTTTCAGTGAACGGAATTCTTCAACGCCGATAATCATCGGGAACATGATGCGCAGTTTACCGAATTTGGATGCACGCAGAATCGCACGCAGCTGGGTATGCATGATGTCTTTGCGATCGAAGAAGATACGCACAGCACGCCAGCCCAGGAACGGGTTCATCTCTTTCGGGAACTTCATGTAAGGCAGTTCTTTGTCGCCACCGATATCCATGGTGCGGACAATGATTGGCTTATCAGGCATGGCTTCAGCCACTTCTTTGTAAGCCTGGAACTGTTCTTCTTCTGATGGCAGTGCATCACGATCCATGAAGAGGAATTCGGTACGGTACAGACCAACACCTTCCGCACCATTACGGTGTGCACCATCCATATCTTTCACGGTGCCAATGTTAGAACAGACTTCTACCTGGTGACCATCAGGAGTGGTCGCTGGCAGTTCACGCAGTTTAGCCAGTTCAGCTTTCTCAGCCAGGAATTTAGCCTGTGCCGCTTTGGTTTGTGCCAGTACTTCTTCTGACGGATTGATATGTACCTGATTGTGGATCGCGTCCAGGATCAGGAAATCACCGCTTTGTACTTGCTTGGTAATATCGTTAGTACCAACAATCGCTGGCAGTTCCAGTGAACGCGCCATGATAGAGGTATGAGAGGTACGGCCGCCGATATCGGTTACGAAACCACGTACGTAGTTCAGGTTGATCTGGGCAGTCTCTGATGGAGTCAGATCGTTAGCAACCAGAATCACTTCTTCATCGATAGTGCTCAGGTTAACAATTTCCATACCCAGAACGTTTTTAATCAGACGGCTGCCGATGTCACGGAAGTCGGTTGCACGTTCACGCAGATATGGGTCATCCAGTTCAGCCATCATGGAAGCATATTGCTCGATAGCCTGATGAATAGCGCGGTCCGCACTAAACATTTCATCACGGATCAGGGTCAGGATATCCTGTTCGAGTTCTTCGTCCTCGAGCAGCATGATATGACCTTCGAAAATAGCCTCTTTCTCTTCACCGAAAGTCTTACCCGCCATTTCTTTGATGGCTTCCAATTGGTGCGCAGACTTAGTGCGGGCTTCGTAAAAACGAGCTACTTCGCTATCAACCTGAGAGGAGGAGATAGGAGCCTGATTGATAACAATGTGTTGTTCTTTCAGCACCAGGGCCTTGGCATATGCAACGCCAGGTGATGCCAGGATACCAGAGATCATAGCCGTACCTATGTTGTGTTAATAGGGATAAAAAAAGTGCAAAAACAGAAAGAGCCGGATTATTCCAGCTCGTCCATCAGTGCAACCAGTTTATCAACAGCTTTCTGCTCATCACTGCCTTCAGCGCGGATAGTGATGGTAGTGCCTTTGGTCAGACCCAGAGTTTGCAGTTTGAACAGGCTCTTGGCGCTGGCAGTTTTACCACCGCTGATCACGGTTACTTCGCTTTGAAATTCTTTTGCTTCTTTAACGAATTGAGCTGCAGGACGTGTGTGCAGACCGTTTTCAGCAGTAATCAGTACAGACTTCTCGTACATTTGTTCACCCCAAATTAAATAAATCCATATTGTCGAGCGAGCTAAGGATACCATCGACCTGCTGCTGAGATAAACGATTTTGCATATTAAAACGCGACTTTTTGCATAATGTTACCGAGATGTTATTGATAAAATAACGAGTTGTAGTACGGATCCAGCTGCTTCGTTAACCAAAGAGTTACTCTTTTGCTTTTCAGCCTAAGAAAAGACCGCTAGTTGAGTAAAAGTAGGGGAGAATAGAATAAAAAAAGCACGCCGCAGCGTGCTTTTAATGTAAGGCAACCGGAGCGAAACTCAGGACTGCAGTTCCTGTTCAGTGAAAATACCCTGGAACAATACGCTCGACAGGTAACGTTCACCGGAACTTGGCAGAATGACGACGATTGTCTTATCTGCGAACTCAGGCAATTCTGCCAGACGGTTTGCGGCAACAACCGCAGCGCCGGAACTGATACCTGCCAGAATACCTTCTTCTTCCATCAGGCGACGGGCCATGGCAATCGCATCGTCACTGGATACTTTTTCCACGCGATCGAGCAGGGACAAATCGAGGTTGCCGGGAATGAAACCGGCGCCGATACCCTGAATTTTATGCGGACCTGGTTTGATCTCTTCACCGGCCAGTTTCTGGCTGATCACCGGTGATTCGGCAGGTTCTACCGCCACACTGATAATCTGTTTACCCTGAGTTTTCTTGATATAACGGGAGATACCGGTAATGGTACCGCCGGTGCCAACACCCGCTACCACGACATCAACCTGACCATCGGTATCATTCCAGATTTCCGGACCGGTGGTTTTTTCATGAATTTCAGGGTTGGCAGGGTTTTCAAACTGTTGCAGCAGAACGTATTTTTCCGGATCCGAGTTCACCAGCTCTTCTGCCTTGGCAATCGCACCTTTCATCCCCAGCGGGCCTTCGGTCAGTACCAGATTTGCCCCCAGTGCCTTCAGCAGTTTACGACGTTCAAGGCTCATGGTGGCAGGCATGGTCAGTGTAATACCATAACCGCGGGAGGCGGCAACAAATGCCAGAGCGATACCCGTGTTGCCGCTGGTTGGTTCGATAATTTCTTTGCCTGGTTTCAGAATGCCTTTTTTCTCTGCATCCCAAATCAGGTTTGCGCCGATACGGCATTTTACGCTGAAGCTCGGATTACGGCTTTCAACTTTAGCTAATACATTGCCTTTACTTACGCGGTTCAGGCGAACCAGCGGAGTGTTACCAATGGTCAGTGAGTTATCTGCATAGATTTTGCTCATGTTCGCTCCTGCGGGGTAGGTCTTTGTTGCATGTAGGTTAATCTTAAATGCAAGGATAGGAAATGCTGTTTTGTTATAACCATATGTAATAACAAGATATAGCTTATTCAGCGGAAAATGATATTCCGCTACTGTTAAAAATAACCAGATCTCCCGGCCTTGTTTTAGGCATAATTAATGTAATTCAGAACAATAAGCTTATTGCGCAACCCTGTTATATGGCTGATATGACGACAGGGATTAGGAGGAAGTAGATGCGTGGCAAATTTGTGCCTGCTGCAGTAGTGCTTCTGCTGGCATGGAACAGTCAGTGTTTTGCGGTAAATACCCGTCATGGCGATGCTGTGCCATTGGATACTCATCATGAGGCAACGACTGTATTGCCATTACCATCCGCTGCTATCCGGTCAGAGCTGACCCAGCAGCTGATGGAAGTTGCAATGACAGGAATTCACCCGGTTTTCGCTGATATCTGGCTGCAATTAATCAGACGACCTGAACTGGCGCAGGAACCGGAGACATATTACCGGATCTATACGCTGCTGCGGCAGTTCCGCCGTGAATGGCACGCGCTGGACTGGGATTCACGGGAACGATTTCATCTGAAAAAATTTAATCCGTCTGCCCCGGCGCTTAGCCGGCATGAATATGTCTTGTTACTGCATCGTACCGACGCTGAAACCTATATCAATAAATTACGTCCGCACACGATGAGTTATCTGGACAGTCGCCGCGTATTACTGTCCCTGCTCAGTGAATCCAGAAAAGCGCCGTGGCCGGAACTACCTTCAGTGAAAGTAAAACCGGGTGAACAAAATACGGTATTGCCGTTGTTCAGGAATGTGCTGTTACGCAACGGTGATTTGCAATCCGGCGCGTTGACTGACGAGCAGATGGGGCAGCCTGATTATGATGCAGTGACGGTTCAGGCGGTGAAACACTTTCAGCAACGACACGGGCTGGAAGCGGACGGCGTTATTGGACACCGGACTCTGAAATGGCTGCGTTTGCCGCCACAGGTGCGCGCGGTGATTCTGGCCCGTAGTATTTTACGCCGTGATTTGCCGCAAAATATCTCTTCCCGCCGGTATGTTCTGGTCAATATACCGGAGTTTCGTTTACGGGTTCTGGATAAACAGCAGGAGATATTCTCCAGTCGGGTTATCGTAGGTCAGACACAACGCCAGACCCCTATATTGTCCAGTGAGATATCCAGCGTTGTGGTGAATCCGGCCTGGCATGTACCGGAAAGTATCCTGCAGAAGGATTTAGTGCCCAAGTTGCAAAAAGACAAACATTTTCTGGATAAGGGGCAGTTTGAACTGGTTGATTCGCAGGGGATGACCGTGGCGCCGGAGGCTATGGTGTGGGATGGTACAGAAGAAAACTTCCCTTATCGTTTGCGACAGAAACCGGGTGATCACAATGCGCTTGGCCGGTATAAGTTTTATTTGCCGAACAATGATGCGATTTATCTGCATTCCACCTCTTCTCCCGCTTATTTCAACCGTGATTTGAGAGCGCTGAGTTCTGGTTGTGTCCGGGTGGAGGAGGCTGATGATTTTGCCCGTTTGTTATTGAAAGGCTCAAAATGGAACATCACCAAGCTGGAGCAGATGCTGAAGGAAGATACGACCAAATGGTTGTCCGTGCCAGATCCAGTGCCGGTTTACACGGTTTACTGGCGTAGCTGGGTTGATAAGCAGGGACAGTTGCAGTTTCGTGACGACATCTATCAGTTCGATGATGATGCGGACATGGCTAATACGGCGGTGATGACCAGCCTGATTGGGCAACATAGCTAGACAATTAGTATTGTCGCGGACACTAAAATAGAAACGGGGACTTATGTCCCCGTTTTTTCATTTGTGGTTCTGATCGTCGACCCACATTGCGGTACTGGCGCAGATTGCCATTGGCATCAGAAATAAATTCAGCAGCGGAATAGATCCCAGCAACATGACCAGACCGCCGAAGGACAGATTACGCCAGCGCTGGCGGGCCAGTTGCCGGCGCATATCGGGAAAGGAGACCTGGTGATTGTCATACGGATAATCACAGTACTGGATAGCCATCATCCAGGCTGAAAACAGCAACCATATCCAGGGCGCCAGAAATTGTCCGGCTACCGGGACGAAAAACAGCACGGCACAAAGCAGCATTCGCGGCAGCCAGTATTTGAGTTTCTGCCATTCACGGCGGAATGCGTGATGAACCTCCTGCCATAAGGGGCGTTCATCAACCCGGTGCATATCAGAGACCAGATATTGTTCAACCCGTGCTGCCAGCATGCCGTTAAACGGCGCTGCCAGCCAGTTGGTTACCATACCGAAAATAAAGCTGGAGACGAACAGGATGATTAATACCGCCAATGGCCAGAGCAGAAAGGTGAGCCAGTCCAGCCAGTCAGGTAACCAGGCGGTTAATGCATTCATGGCGATATCAAAGCGCTGAAAAAGCAGATAAAAACCGATAGAGAAGAGTAATGTGTTGATTAATAAAGGAAACCATACATAACGTCGTATTCCGGGCTGTGTCATCAGATGCAGACCCCGAAGCAGATACCCAAAAGCACTGAGTGGCTGAATATTTACCATTATTATTTTCCCTGCTGTGATACTGATTGCGACTATTACAGATAGCCTGCTACTTTGGTAGCGTATGAGATAACAGATTTTATTGAAATCTGTTAATAAGCGTTGTCAGCCTGCACTGCAAAACGGATAATGTGAATCAGGAACAAGAACTTATCGTTTATAATGACTGAGGTATAATCAAACCGAACAGAGAAAACAGCTCAATCTGTCCCGGAAGGGATTTCTGGATTGATTGACATGGTTTCTTGTCAGTGATTTTTATGCGATGACATGTTCCGCCGGACTGCGGGAAATTGCAGTTACCGGGCACTGATAAAGATACGTTCGACAACCAATTACATATAGAGCAACGACAAATGCAGGATTTGCGAATAGTACTGGTTATTGTAGGCGCACTGGCAATTGCGGCGTTGGTGATCCATGGTTTATGGACAAATCAGAAAAATAAACGGGCACAGCAAAAAAATGCGGTGTCCAAATCTGCGCCGACAAAACGAAATGGTGATGCCCGGGATGTTGACGGATTTGATGCGGATGGTGTCGGGAAGGTCAGAGTCGTGCCACGTAATGGCGCGCCGGTACGGGATGCTGAACCGGTTATTTCCTCGGTACCCCAGTTTTCTGCCGGTGATGATGAGTTGGCTGAACAGGAAGACATTGCCACTGCAGTCGTGGCTGAACCTGAACTTGAATCGCAGCAGGAGCCGGTCAAGGGCAACTGGAAAGATGTCTATGTCATCAACATTTCTGCCCGTGACGGTTCATATATTTACGGTCGCGATCTGAAACACGCGCTGCGTATTCTGGGATTCCGTTTTGGTGAAATGGATATTTATCATCGTCATCTGGAGATGGATGGTGAGGGTGATGTGTTATTCAGTCTCATCAATATGATCAAACCGGGGACGTTCGAGCCAAGCAAAATGGATCGTATGATGACGCCGGGTGTGTCTTTGTTCATGCAATTGCCGGCGGCTGGCCGGGGGTTGGCACATTTTGATCTGATGCTGAAAGCAGCAGATAAGTTGGCCAGTGAGGTCGATGGCATTTTACTGGATGCATCTCGTCAGCCGTTGAGTGAATATTATCTGACGCAATGCCGTGATGAGCTGAAAGCCTACGATCATCAATAAGATAACCAATTGATTTATATATGAGTGCGGCCTTGGCCGCATTTTTTTTCTGTGATTTTAAGTTGTCTGTGAATTTGAGACGAACCAGTATGAATGAAATCCAGTCGCGTATGCGGGCGTTACAACAATTACTTGAGCGCTATGACACCGAGTATTACCTGTACGATGAGCCCTCTGTACCGGATGCAGAATATGATCGCCTGATGAAAGAACTGCGGGCGCTTGAAGCGGCGCATCCGCAGTGGCGGGATGCAAATTCCCCGACACAACGGGTGAGCGGTATCGCGCTGGCAACCTTCGGAACCGTTCATCATGAGCAGCCCATGTTATCCCTGGATAACGTATTCAATGCAGACGATCTGAACGCATTCGGCCGACGGGTACAGGAACGATTATTTACCAATGAGGCGATTACTTTCTGTTGTGAACCGAAACTGGACGGATTGGCGGTCAGTATTCTGTATGAACAGGGTGAACTGGTCCGCGCTGCAACCCGGGGTGATGGTGTCACTGGTGAAGATATCACACAGAATGTCCGGACTATTCGGGTGATACCGCTACGACTGGGTGGGGAGCATGTTCCGGCCCGTATTGAAGTCCGCGGTGAAGTGTTCATGCCAAAAGCCGGTTTCGAACGCTGGAACAAACAGGCGCTGGTGAAAGGCGATAAGGTGTTTGCCAATCCGCGTAACGCCGCAGCAGGCAGCCTGCGTCAGCTTGATCCGGCAATTACCGCGCAGCGTCCGCTGGCTTTTTATGCCTATGGCATTGGCGTCGTGGATGAAGAAACTGCTCTGCCAGATTCGCACTACGCCCGGATGCAATATCTGAAACAGTTCGGTTTGCCGGTGTGTGATGAAATTCGTCAGGTCGTGGGCATGGGTGGTTGTCAGGATTATCACGACGACATTCTGGCTAAACGCGATGCGCTCCCGTTTGAAATTGATGGTGTCGTTTTCAAGGTCGATGCGATTGCTCAGCAGCAGCAACTGGGATTTGTTTCCAGAGCGCCCCGCTGGGCGGTAGCCCATAAATTCCCGGCTCAGGAAGAGCTGACGCGTCTGAATGATGTCGAGTTTCAGGTTGGTCGTACCGGCGCCATTACCCCTGTCGCCCGGCTAGAACCGGTACAGGTAGGCGGTGTAACCGTGTCTAATGCGACCTTGCATAATGCCGATGAAATTGCCCGACTGGGTGTCAAAATCGGCGACTGGGTCGTGGTGCGCCGTGCCGGGGATGTCATTCCGCAGATCGTCAATGTGGTCTTGGATCGACGGGATACTGCCTGCCGGGAGATTGATTTTCCCGAACGTTGCCCCGTCTGTGATTCACAGGTGGAACGTTTACCGGGAGAAGCGGTTGCCCGCTGTTCCGGGGGGCTTTATTGTGCGGCACAGCGAAAAGAGGCACTGAAACATTTTGTGTCCCGCCGGGCCATGGATGTGGATGGCATTGGCGATAAACTGATTGAACAGCTGGTGGATCATGAACTGGTTCATACGCCGGCGGATCTGTTCGCGCTGACCAAAGCACAACTGCTGGGGCTAGAGCGAATGGGTGAGAAGTCGGCAGATAAGCTGCTGATAGCATTGCAAAATGCGCGCGAAACCACCTTTGCCCGGTTCCTGTTTGCACTGGGGATCCGCGAGGTCGGGGAAACAACGGCGCAGACGCTGGCGCAGCATTTTGCGGATTTGCCGGCGCTGCAGGACGCGTCCGTGGAAACCTTGTTAAAAGTATCGGACGTCGGTGAAGTGATGGCAAAACATATCTATTACTTCTTTCGTCAGGAACATAATCTGGAAGTCATTCAGCGTCTGCTGGCGCCGATCAGTGAGGGTGGGGCAGGTATCAGCTGGAAACCGGTAGAAAAGGTGGCTGCAGATACATTGCCGCTCAATGGAAAGACGCTGGTACTGACCGGGACATTGTCACAACTGAACCGGGATGCCGCCAAGCAGGCTTTGCAGACGCTGGGCGCGAAAGTGGCTGGCTCAGTATCAGCCAAAACAGATTTGGTGATAGCGGGCGAAGCGGCGGGTTCCAAGCTGGAAAAGGCTCAGCAGCTGGGTATTCCGGTCTGGGGTGAAGATGAGCTGGTGGCGCTGCTGCAGGATCCTGCGGGAGTTGTATTGCCTTCTAAGTCCTGAGTAGTTTGGCGGATGTGCCGTTTGTGAACATCACAAACGGCACACTCTGGATCAGAGTTGTTCGCTGATCAGAAAAAAAGAACGGTGACGGTGCAGGTTTTTACGGTGCCGGGCTATCCGGGCCACAAGGCGTCTGACGCCGTTATGAAGCGTTGGAGTCTTACGTAAACGAATTCTTCTTCTGGTTAACATAGGGCTTCCCCCTCTATTATCGTTGTCTTGTTATTATCAGATTAGTGATAACACATCCGATATGGCAAAGAAAAGAAAAAAGCGCGCCTTGTTACATGGTTTAAAGCGCGATCCAGCATTAAATCACATTGTTCCGTGACAGAATGCTGCTTTTCGGTCGACAGCTCCCCCCCCGCCTTCCTATAATACGCACACTGCAATTTCCCCCCTCTATTACTTAGTGAGAGAACTGGCAACATGGAAATCTTACGAGGTGCGCCTGCGCTATCCGAGTTTCGTATCAGCAAATTGAAGGATGCATTTGCTGAAAAATCCTTACCTGTGCATGATGTCTATGCCGAATATATGCACTTTGCCGATGTCTCGGCTCCCCTCTCGGAGGCGGAACGGGTAATACTGGAAAAATTGTTAACCTATGGCCCGACTATCGCAGAACATACACCGACAGGTTTGTTAGTTCTGGTTACTCCCCGCCCTGGTACCATCTCCCCCTGGTCATCGAAAGCTACCGACATTGCACACAACTGTGGTTTGAAACAAATCAATCGTCTGGAACGTGGTATTGCCTATTACATTACGGCAGATGCGTTGACGGCTGAACAGCAACAAACCATTGCTGCGCTGTTGCATGACCGGATGATGGAAACGGTGTTCGCTGATTTGAATGCAGCGACCGCACTGTTTGCGCACCACGAACCACGTCCGCTGACATCAATTGATGTACTGAGTGGTGGTCGTGAAGCGCTGGTGAAAGCCAACATTGAACTGGGTCTGGCGCTGGCAGAAGATGAAATCGACTATCTGCTGGCCAGTTTCCAGAAACTGGGTCGCAACCCGAACGATATCGAACTCTATATGTTCGCGCAGGCCAACTCCGAGCACTGCCGTCACAAGATTTTCAATGCTGACTGGACGATTGATGGTCAGAAACAGGATAAATCCCTGTTCAAGATGATCAAAAACACCTTTGAGCAACATAGCGACTATGTATTGTCCGCCTATAAAGATAACGCGGCAGTCATGATGGGCAGCGAAGCAGGTCGCTTCTTCCCGAGCCCTGAAACCGGTGAATATCAGTATCATCAGGAACCGATCCACATTCTGATGAAAGTGGAAACGCATAACCATCCAACCGCGATTTCGCCGTTCCCGGGTGCTGCTACCGGTTCCGGTGGTGAAATCCGTGATGAGGGCGCAACCGGTCGTGGTTCCAAGCCAAAAGCGGGCCTGAGCGGTTTCACCGTGTCTAACCTGCAAATCCCAGGTCATCATCAGCCATGGGAAACCGATTTTGGTAAACCAAGCCGTATCGTCAGCGCGCTGGACATCATGATTGATGGCCCGCTGGGTAGTGCGGCGTTCAACAACGAATTTGGTCGTCCGAACATTCTGGGTTACTTCCGTACCTATGAAGAAAAAGTACCAAGCCATAACGGTGAAGAGATCCGTGGCTATCACAAGCCAATCATGCTGGCGGGTGGTTTAGGTAACATTCGTGGCGAGCACGTGCAGAAAGGCGAAATTTCTGTCGGTGCAAAACTGGTGGTACTGGGCGGCCCTGCGATGAATATCGGTCTGGGTGGCGGTGCGGCATCTTCCATGACCTCTGGTCAGTCTGCGGAAGATCTGGATTTCGCTTCGGTACAACGTGAAAACCCTGAAATGGAACGCCGTTGCCAGGAAGTGATCGATCGCTGCTGGCAGATGGGCGAACACAACCCGATCCTGTTCATCCATGACGTGGGTGCAGGCGGTTTGTCCAATGCGATGCCTGAACTGGTTAATGATGGTGGCCGCGGCGGTAACTTCTCGCTGCGCGCGATCCCGAATGATGAACCGGGCATGACGCCGCTGGAAATCTGGTGTAACGAGTCGCAGGAACGTTATGTTCTGGCTGTGGCTGCTGATCAGCTGCCGCTGTTTGAAGAGTTGTGCCGTCGTGAGCGCGCACAGTATGCCGTGATTGGTGAAGCCACCGAAGCACAGCATCTGACACTGCACGATAGCCATTTCGACAACAACCCGATCGATATGCCGCTGGATGTATTGCTGGGCAAAGCCCCTAAAATGCATCGCGATGTGACTACTCAGCAGGCACAGGGTAAAGCGCTGGATCTCTCCGGTGTGACGGTACAGGATGCGGCTGAACGTATTCTGCGTCTGCCGACAGTGGCAGAAAAAACCTTCCTGATCACCATCGGTGACCGTACCGTAACCGGTCTGGTTGCCCGTGATCAGATGGTCGGCCCTTGGCAGATCCCGGTAGCGGATTGCGCGGTGACTGCTGCTTCTTACGACACCTATGCCGGTGAAGCGATGTCCATGGGTGAACGCTCTCCGCTGGCGTTGCTGGACCATGCCGCTTCTGGCCGTATGGCGGTTGCCGAGTCCCTGACCAACATCGCTTCTGCACAAATTGGTGAACTGAAACGCGTTAAGCTGTCTGCGAACTGGATGGCTGCTGCCGGTCACCCGGGTGAAGATGCCGGTTTGTATGCCGCAGTGAAAGCGGTGGGTGAAGAACTGTGTCCTGAGCTGGAACTGACAGTACCGGTTGGTAAAGACTCCATGTCGATGAAGACCCGCTGGCAGCAGGGTGATGAGCAGAGAGAGGTGATTGCACCACTGTCCCTGATCATTACTGCCTTTGCCCGTGTGGATGACGTGCGTAATACCGTGACGCCACAGCTGCGCACCGACAAAGGTGAAACCGACCTGATCTTTATCGATCTGGGTAACGGTAAAAACCGTCTGGGTGCTTCCTGTCTGGCTCAGGTTTACAAACAACTGGGTGACAAAGCGCCGGATGTGGATTGCCCTTCTCAGCTGAAAGGCTTCTTCAACGCGATGCAGACGCTGGTGGCTGATCGCAAGCTGCTGGCTTATCACGACCGTTCTGACGGTGGTCTGTTTGTGACCCTGGCGGAAATGGCGTTTGCCGGTAAGACCGGTATCAGCGTCCAGCTGGATCAGTTGGCGTCCGATGACCTGGCGGTGCTGTTCAACGAAGAGCTGGGTGCGGTCATTCAGGTTCGCCGTGAAGACAAAGAAGCGGTAATGAACACGCTGGCGGGTCATGGTCTGGCGGCAAACGCGTTTGTTATTGGTACGCTGAACCAGAAAGACACCCTGTGCTTTACTCGCAACGATCAGATCGTGATGTCTGAACCGCGAGTTCACTTCCGTAAAATCTGGGCGGAAACCACCCATCTGATGCAACGCATGCGTGACAACCCGGCTTGTGCTGACAGCGAACATCAGGCGAAGCAGGATGTAAAAGATCCAGGTCTGAATGTGAATCTGACTTTCGATCTGAATCAGGACGTCGCGGCACCGTTTATTGCCAAACGCGCTTATCCGAAAGTGGCTATCCTGCGTGAGCAGGGTGTGAACTCGCAGAGCGAAATGGCTGCGGCGTTTGACCGTGCCGGTTTCAGCGCCATCGATGTACACATGAGCGATATTCTGGAAGGTCGTCTGGATCTGGCTGAATTCCAGGGTCTGGCTGCCTGTGGCGGTTTCTCGTACGGTGACGTACTGGGCGCTGGTGAAGGCTGGGCGAAATCGGTACTGTTTAACAACCGTGCCCGTGATGCGTTCCAGAGCTTCTTCCACCGCAACGACACCTTTGCGCTGGGGATCTGTAACGGTTGCCAGATGATGTCTAACCTGCGTGATCTGATCCCGGGTGCTGACTTGTGGCCACGTTTCGTGCGCAACGAATCCGAGCGTTTTGAAGCGCGTTTCAGCCTGGTTGAAGTTCAGCAGTCTCCATCTGTGTTCTTCCAGGGTATGGCCGGTTCCCGTATGCCGATCGCGGTATCTCACGGTGAAGGTCGTGTGGAAGTGCGTGATGCCGACCATCTGTCTGCGATTCAGAACAGTGGCACTGTGGCGGTACGTTTTGTTGATCACTATGGTGTGGTGACTGAACGTTATCCGTTCAACCCGAACGGTTCGCCAGCAGGTATCACCGGTCTGACTACCAAAGATGGCCGCGTAACGATCATGATGCCACATCCGGAACGTGTGATGCGTACCGTTGCCAACTCATGGCATCCGGACGAATGGGGTGAAAACAGCCCATGGCTGCGTATGTTCCGTAACGCACGTGTGTTTATCGGTTAATTCGTACCATGCTAATAAGAGGCCGCTCATCAGAGCGGCTTTTTTTATGGTCAGTAAACAGCAGATATGAAGTTATGACGTCTGCCATTATGGGGAGCGTTATTGCGACAGGCGGCGTGCCTGCCAGTAGGAGCGTTGCCAGTAAGGCTGATTCAGATCGGAGATCATCACGCCTTTGCTGGTTGAGGCATGCAGGAATTTGTTTTTTTCCACCACCACCCCGACATGGCGGGTCTGCTTGCCGATATGGAAGAACACCAGATCCCCCGGGCGTAGCTGACGGGCGGAAATGGACCGCCCGAGTTGTGCCTGACTGCCGGTATCCCGTGGCAGTCGGATAGCAAATTGTTCCCGGAAAGTCAGCTGGATAAAACCGGAACAATCGACCCCTCTGCGGCTTTCCCCACCATCCCGGTAGGGAACACCTTTCCATTCCTGATATTGCTCATACAAGGCTGAACGTGCATAGGCCGGATCGCTCAGACTAGATGAGTAATGAGACGACTCGGGGATCGTACTCTGACAGCCGGTCAGTAGCAGGGCTGACAGCACGAGCCAGCACAGAAGAAACGGAATTGACAGATGATGGGGTAAATTCATTCCTTTGATCCCTGTTTAGTCAGTATGGAGTCGCAGTTTGCCAGGCATGAGTTCGAACCGGGTAACATGCTGTTTCAGCCAGAGTTGATCCTTGTCCTGCGTATTAAGCTGATACGCTGGCTGTTGCTCTAAACGACTCTGTAAGCCCTGTACCAGATAGCTCACAAACGGAGCAAATTGTTGTTGTACTGCCGATGGTTGAATGGAATAGCTGGTCAGGGTGAAATTATCCAGATAGACCGCACCGCTTTGCTGCTGATATCTCGGTTTGGCTTCAAAATCAGCACGGATAGTTCCATCTATAGCCGGTTTACCGGGTAAACTAAGAGTAAAGCGACCATTACTCAGGACTTGTGCCATCCCGGCTTTTTGCCGGCCGAGACGAACCTGCATGGTATCGATATTCAGATCAACATCAAACAAGCCGGGTAGGCCATATTGCTGTTGATATTTAGCTTTTTGATTTACATATTGGGTTAGTTCTTGTTCTGTGATGTCGATTGGACCACTGGTCTGACCGCTAAGGGACAGAGTCAAAAGAAGAGCATGCAACATGATACCGCCTTATCAAATAGCTGTGTGCGGGAGCATCATATCATTCGTTGCGTATCATGCCAGCGCATGAAAATTGAGGATAGTCAAATGCGGCCACAGATGACCTTGCTGGATGTGTTGTATAACGTGTTGGGTTTTCTGGTGTTTGGTTTTTATGCCCTGCTGGTCGTGGTCGTTGTGCTCCGGGTCATTATGAAACGGCGTCCTATCGGTGTGTCTCTGGCCTGGCTGGCGCTCATTCTGGCGGTGCCGGTAGTGGGGATCTCGGCATACCTGATTGTGGGCGAGGTCCGTTTAGGGCGACGCAGAGCCAAACTGGCGAAAGCCATGTACCGTCCCTATGTTACCTGGCTGCAGAAGCTGGTCGCTGGCTTTCCGCATTATCCGGTTACGCCTTCTGCCAAGGCGGCGCCGCTGGTTGCCCTGATTCAGTCCCGCCTTGGTATGCCTTTACTCGGCGGGAATAACATCACTTTGTTGTCCGAACCGGAAACGATCCTGGATCAATTGCTTGTGGATATCCGGCAGGCGAAGATCTCCTGTTACCTGGAATTTTATATCTGGCAGGAGGGCGGCCGGGCAGATCAGGTCGCAGAAGCGCTTATTCAGGCGGCAGCCCGGGGGGTTGACTGCCGGATTCTTCTGGATTCGGTGGGCAGTGCGGCATTGTTTGATACGGGCTGGCCAAGGCGTTTTCATGATACCGGCGTCAGAATTGTGGAGGTGTTACCTGTAAAACCATGGCGGGTGCCGTTGCACCGGCAGGATCTGCGCATGCACCGTAAACTGGTGGTGATTGATGAACAGATCGCCTACACCGGTTCTATGAACCTGGTCGATCCGGAATTGTTCAAGCAATCCAGTGGTGTCGGACAATGGATAGACATCATGGTCCGGGTGACGGGGCCTGTCGTTTCGGTGGTGTGGTCGTTGTTCGTGCGGGACTGGGAAATGGAAACCGGGGAGCGGTTACTGGATTCCCGGCGTTATGAGCCCGAGAGCCTGCACGTAGATGGCCATAATATTCAACTGATACCATCTGGACCTTTTGTCGGCGGCGATTGTATCCAGCAAATCCTGCTGCAGGCCATTTATCAGGCCGAACACAACCTGGTTCTGACCAGTCCCTATTTTGTCCCGGATGATCCGCTGGTCGCGGCATTACAGTCGGCGGCAGCTCGCGGGGTTGCGGTTCAACTGATTATTCCGGAACGCAATGATTCCCGGATGGTGAGTTTTGCCTGTAACGCATTTCTGGAAGAATTGCTGGCGGCCGGTGTGGAGATCTACCGTTTCCGGAAAGGATTGTTACATACCAAAAGTGTGCTGGTTGATGATCAGATTGCTTTGATTGGCACCGTGAATCTTGATCGCCGTAGCCTTTGGCTCAACTTTGAGGCCACTTTACTGGTAGATGATTGTTCATTTGCAGCTATGCTGAAAGAGTTGCAACAAAGTTATATTCAGCAGGGAAAACGACTTCGCCTGACAGAATGGCGTGAGCGGTCATGGATACAGCGTATGCTGGAAAATGTATTCTATCTGTTCAGTCCGCTGCTGTGACAACTGTTATCTTACGACAGAGAAACCGGAATCCAGGAAAAATAAAAAGAGGGAGCACTTCATGAGTTCAAAACTTGTACTTTCGTTAGTCAGCATTGCAGTTGCCGGAGGCATAGCTGCTGCGGCTTCCAGTTGGTATACCGCACAAAAACTGGATGAATATGTCCAGGCTGGTGTTGAGAGTATCAACCAGAGCCATGTCATGCGGGCCAGCTGGTATCCGCAATTGTCTTTTCCGTTTTCCCGGGGCGGCGTATTACACATCGTAGTACTGAGTGAACAAATGCAGGAAAACGCGAAAATGGAGCCGGTGAACAGCGGCGATCCTGAATCCTTGCAGCGGGTACAGGAACAGATGGCTGAACCGCAGACAGAAGAGAGACAGAAGCCTTTCGAGTTATATATTAATGTTTCCAATAAAATGTTCCCGTTTATTGTAAAAGGGGAAGCGACGCTGGATATGTCCCGCGGGACACCTTATGAACTGGTGCAGCGAAAGGCGGTTCCTCCTTCTTTGCCTGTTTCCATGGCATGGACCTATAAAGCCTATAATCAGGATTTTGATCTGCGGCTCAGTATGGAGCGCTGGCAGGTTACGCAGCCAGAGCATAGTGTCGACGTCGGCCCTGCGGAAATATCACTGGATGGCAACATGCAGGATGAACTGGAGCTCAACTATGCTTGGGAAGGGGTCAAAGCCACTAGCCAGCAGCCTGTCCGGAGTGAGATGGAGATTTTGCCACTGGATGGGGTTGCCTTGCTGCGTAATTTTTCTGGTATCTGGATTTCACCGGAAGGGCATGCTCAGCTGAATGGTATGCGGATGTCTGATGCCGACGGTAAAGCCGAAATGGGACAGTTACGTTTTGATTCCGTCATGGATGAAGCTGAGACCGAAACCGGCACGGTATTGAATACGAAACAACGGGTCTCGTTGGCTGATTTTGCTATCCATACTCCACAGCAACAGTTCACGATTAATGATCTTTCTCTGGGTTTGAATTTTTCCGGTCTGAATAAACAGGGTGTGGAAGAGCTGGCCCTGCAGGCTAGGGCAGAAAAGCCTGATTTCACGCAAATGATGAAAAGCCTCAATAAAATCACGACCAAAACGATGCGTCTGGAACTGGCGCCGGCCAGTATGAAGCTGAATAACGCGGCGGTGACCGCAAGCGGTACCCTGGAATCGCTGCCATTTGAGGTGGAACAGCTGATTCGTGCCAGCGCAGCCGATACCCCGAATCCGTTCAGATACATGCTGCAGGGTAATTTCACCATTGCCGCTGAAACGAATGCGGTACGTGCTTTGCCGGCAGAGATGCGGCAGCAAATCTCTGTATTGCAGCAGGATGGTTTTATCAAGGCTGACAATAAGGGTCTGAGCAGTAACCTGCAATTACAGAGCGGGCAACTGACCGCAAATGGCAAAAATATACCGCTCGGAGAGTTTAAGCTTCAAAACAAATAACGTTCTGATTTTATTATTGATGTCATAGCCTTGTCATATCTTTCCTTTATGGTGCAGCCGGATATCGCTCTGTCCGGTTCTGCACTATAAAGGATGCGTGCATGCATAAATTCATCAAATGGATCGTTTTCCCGCTGACTGGTGTGCTGTTACTGACGCTGGTTATGACCTGGTATACAGGCTATCAGGTTGATCGCCGTCTGGGGGACTGGGTCAGCCGTGCCGACCAGGTTCCGGGCATTGCAACCAGCTGGTTCGATCTGGAAAAAAATCTTTTCACGCGTAAAGCCGAATTACATCTGCTGATAGCAGAACCTGCCACGTTACTGACGCTGGTGCCTTCACTGAATGGGGACAACCGGCTGCAGAACTGGTTACAGCGCCAGGGAACCATTGATCTGTATATTGAGATCCGGCATTCCATTGTTCCTGGCTTTGTTCAGGGGACTGCCCAAATCAACATGCAGCGCAGTTCATTTGCCGATCTGCCCGAAAAGCTGAATATTCCGCACGATATTTACTGGAACATTAACAGTTATAGCGGAAATATCGTTGCTGGCCTGAATATGGCGCAGTGGAGCTGGTTCCGTGATGAACAAACCTGGCTGGTTTCACCATTGCGGGTACGCGCCGGATTTGCCGACACAGAACATATCGACCTTTCTGTATTCTGGCAGGGGATGGAATGGCGGAACGACGATAATGAGGAACAGGGTAAACTGGCGGATCTGACGCTGGACAGCCAGCTGGTCGTCAATCATGGTCTGTGGCTGATGCCGCAGGCCAAACTCAATCTCGGGCTGCTGGAATTACGGCAGCCGGATCGTCAACTACAGTTACAGCAGTGGCACTGGCTGACGGATATCAGTGAAAACAGCGATGGTCTGCTCAGTGTGGTGGATGTGAACAGTCACTCCAATATCAAGCGTCTCTCGTATACCAGCCGGCAGAATGATTATCTGCTGAGTGATCTGAAAGCCGGTTTTGCGCTGGGCGGTGTGAATCGTGAAGGTGTTGAGGCATTACTGATGAACTCAGGACTGGATGCGGCTAACGCGGCGAAGTGGAAAGCGGGTCTGAATCTGATTACCCGCAGTGGTGTTCACTTCCGTCTGGACCCCTTTAATCTGCAGCTGAATCGTCAGCCGGTCAGCGTCCATGGTCAATTGACTACCCGGCCGTTTGATGTTGCTCAGGTGCATGAAATCGAATCGATGCGTTCGTTGCTGCAGGGTGATGTCTCGGTAGTGATCGCTCGTACGCTGGCACAGCAGTTTGCTTCCGCTCCGGAGGTATTGCCGGATCTACTGACGGATGGTTATCTGGAACAGAATGCGGCCGGAGACATTTCAACAAAAATCCGGATGGTAAACGGGAAATTGTCGGCAAACGGTGTCGCCGTACCTTATTGATTTTGGATTATCTGACAGCAACAAAAACGGCGATATGAATTATCGCCGTTTTTGTTATGACCGGGAAACACCACCTCTTCAGAGGCGGTGATCGTCGGAATCTCGGTTATTTGAAGACCACGGTTTTGTTGCCGTAAACAAACACACGCTCTTCTGACACGGCGGTTAATGCCTGATTCAGCACGGAACGTTCACCGTCGCGACCGGCTTTGGCCATGTCTTCGGCGGAGAAATTGTGGTCAACCCGGATCACGCCCTGCTCGATGATCGGACCTTCATCCAGATCGTTGGTGACGAAATGGGCGGTCGCGCCAATGATTTTCACACCGCGATCGAACGCCTGCTGATAAGGGCGGGCACCGATAAAGGCCGGCAGGAAGGAGTGATGAATGTTGATGATGCTATACGGGTAAGACGCCACAAAGCCGGGTGTCAGTACGCGCATGTATTTGGCCAGTACCACATATTCCGGTGCGTATTCATCAATGATGGCGCGCATCTTGGCTTCATGTTCTTCACGGCTTAAACCTTCGTGACTGACATGATGGAACGGAATATTGAATTTGCCGGTCAGATCCGCCAGCACATCATAGTTGCCGATGACCGCAACCACATCCAGATTCAGCGCCCCTTCATAACACTTCATCAGGATATCACCCAAGCAGTGGGCTTCCTTGGTCACCATGATGACGACGCGTTTTTTCCCGGCCGGGACTAAACGGCGTTTTGCGCCAACCGGCAATGTATCGTCAAGATCGCCCAGCAGCGTTTCATCATTGAAACGACCTTCCAGCTCGGTACGCATGAAAAAACGACCTTCGGTGTGATCGACAAATTCATCGTTTTTAATAATGTTCAGCTGATGCTTGTAGCAAATATAGGTAATTTTTGCGATCAAACCCTGAGCATCAGGGCAGTCAGTCAGAAGGATTTTGCGTTTCATCCCGGGGTTTTCCTTAGAAAGGGCCACGACCAATAATGGCGCAACACTATGCCATAAAACGACGGTCATGGCAGCGAAAAATCCCCCGATCACATGAATTGCTGCTGGATACGGTAATAGGTGAACGCAGCGGGATGCGTTACTATTTAAAAGAATGTTATCGCTATATGAGAAGAATGTTATGTCTGCAGAAATGATCTCTGATTTGCGCTTTACCCGTACGATTGCAGCATTTGATCAGGCGAATGCAAACGATCCCCGTCAGGAACAGGATGAAAATGGTATTCCGGTGGCATATGAGGTGCTGTATGCCCGGCGGATGAGTGATGCGCTGCTGCGCTTTTGTCCTCAGGCGTCGGAGGCGTTGCAACTGGCGGCCCGCAGTCAGCATATTGAGCGCTGGCTGTTACCCCGCGATCATTACCCGATGGATCGGAAGGGGTATCTGCAGTGGCGCAGCGAGCTGAAATTACGGCATGCCGCGCGGGCTGGCGAAATCATGCTGGCAGAAGGTTATGATGCTGCAATGTGTGAGCGGGTGGCGGCGCTACTGAAAAAAGAAAAGCTGAAAAGCGATGAAGAAAGCCAGATGCTGGAAGATGTGATTTGTCTGGTTTTCCTGCAGTATTATTTTGCGGAGTTTGCCAAAGTGCATGATGAAGCCAAACTGATTGATATTCTGCAGAAAACATGGCGTAAAATGTCGGAGGCCGGCCATCAGGCGGCATTAAGTCTGCCGTTACCGGATGAACAGAAAACGCTGATCGCAAAAGCGCTGGCGTGATAAATATCAGCGAGTCGGATAACTTATTTTTAAACAGAACCAAGTTGTAATCACAGGAGTAGTTGTATGTTGAAGTGGTGCCGATATGTGTTGGCCGGAATTGCGTTAACACTGGCAGGATGTGCTGCATTGCAACCCAAACTGGAAGCACCCACCGTGGCGGTGAATTCAGTGAAGGTGCTGCCGGGGCAGGGACTGAATATGCGTTTTCTGATCGGTCTGCATGTACAGAATCCAAACTCGATCCCGCTGCCGATCCATGGCGTGAACTATACCGTTGCGCTGGCTGATCAGCAGGTGGTGTCAGGTAACGCGCAGAATCAACCGACCATTCCGGCTCACGGCGAACAGGATGTGGAAATCGAAGCGGTGGCTGATCTGATGAATGGACTGTCGCTGGCTAATGCGCTGCTGAGCAATCCGCTGCAGCAGGAAGTCCCGTATGCGGTAAAAGCATCGGTCGATGTCGGTGCATTCCTGCCAAATATTCCTGTGTGGAAGAACGGTACGGTGAATCTGGCTACCGGTGCCGTCCGTTAATTCTTGCCTGAAAAAAAGCCCGGGCAGTGTGTCCCGGGCTTCATTTAGTATCAGCACTGATATCAGCAGTATTCGCCTTCAATCAGAAACTCATCAATCACATCGGTAAACTCAGGCCACAGCTCTTCCGGCACTGCTGCTTCCGGATCGTCTTCGTTATCACCGTAGTCGTACCAGAAATAACTGCGCAGCGCATTGGCAAACTCGTCATCGATTTCAGCCAGTTGTGCCAGTGTACCGAACCAGACAATGCGTCGCAGATTGACAGTCAGATCATTGAGCTGCTCCGTCAGCTCCTGATCATTACGGCTTTGTTCAATCAGCAGTTCAAAGCGTTCACGGGCATTTTCGGTCTGATACTCATCGAGCTCACCGGTATCTGCCAGCAGATAGATATAGTCATTCAGCAGATATTCGATCAGATCATCCCGTTGATGAAACCAATGCCACTGACTGCCTTTATTACCCAGCAAGGATGCATCAAAGGAACTGTCTACATGGCAAAGCGCCCACTGGTTTTCCATCGCTTGTTCTCCACCGGATTTAAATAGGGAATTGCGCCGTAAGATTATCACAGGCGCGATGCTGTTTTCCTGCTGGATCAGTAGCCCCGGTGCCGATCGACCATACCCTGTACCGGGTGTCCGCTGGCCAGTGCCTGCATATTGGCGGCAATCTGGGCTACGGCCTCTTCAGGGATGGTATCGGCGGCGACATGCGGCGTGATCAGCACCGATGGATGCTGCCAGAACGAATGCGTGGCCGGTAACGGTTCTTCGGCAAAGACATCCAGCAGGACAAAACGCAGGTGCTGCTGATTCAGTAAATCAAGCAGGGCGTCCTGATCGATCAGCGTACCGCGCCCGGCGTTGATCAGCGCGGCATCTTTGGGCAGTAATGCCAGGCGCTGCGCATTCAGCAGATGCTGTGTTTCAGTGGTGGAAGGCAATACGCTGAACAAGACATCGGTTTCTTTAAGCAGATCATCCAGCGCGGCACAGCCATGCACACAGCGGACGTTGTCGATGGTTCTCGGTTGCCGGCTCCAGCCGCTGACCGGGTAGCCCAGTTGTGCCAGATTCTGTGCCACCTGCATACCCAGCTGACCTAATCCGAGCACGGTCACGCGGGTGTTTCTGGCCAGCCGGGTTGGTTGTGGTTGCCAGATTCCCGCCTGTTGCTGCCGGCGATAAATATCCATCTGCCGCTGATAATGCAGCAGACCATACAGGGCGTATTCCGTCATCTGCTGTGCCATCCCGGCATCGGTCAGCCGGATGATCGTCACGTGGTCCGGTATATCGTCCCGCTGCAGAAACTTATCTACCCCGGCGCCCAGTGTGAAAATGACCTGCAGATTGGGGAAACGGCTGAAGAAATTGACCGGCGGTTTCCAGGTTACAACATGGGTGACGGCTTCGGTATTAACCTCCTGCGGCCAGCTGGCTACTGACCAGTCAGGCAGGGCTTCCTGCAGCAGGCGGTGATAATGATCCTGTTGCTCGGGAGAGTAGAGATAGAGCATGACCTGATCCTTCTTATGACGGATAACTTGTTCAATGATAATAAAATTTGGCGTGGCGCACCTTATTACATTTGATTACATATTTTATGTATATCAAATGATTTTTATTGGTATATTCGCCGGATCATTCAACTTATTGTCTTGGTATTGGATATAGATGAAGTTATTACTGATAGGGTCACAGGCGTCAAATAATATTCTGCGTCATCCACTGCCGGTACTTCAGTACACTTCATTACCTGATGTCATCCATGGAACGGCCTGCTTCATTCTTGATCCGGCAGATCCGCAACAACAGGATGCGTTATTAATCCATATCAGACAGCATCCCCACTGGTTTGCGTTTCCGGTTTTTACTGTGCAGCCAAGTCCGTTATCCCCGTATTTATCGGATGGTCTGCCGCCGGATGATCTCCTGATCAGGATAGAACAGTTTGAGCAGCGCTATCAGATATTAAAGGTGGATCCGGAAAAAGGGCTGACGGAACGCTTACTGACGTATCTCTGGTTATGGCCGGGACGAACCCTGATGGCGAAACCGCATCCGGAAAGCCCCCGTCTGTATGATTATCCGCTGGCGGCGCTCTGGGTGGATCAGGACAATGAATTGTTTCCCTGGCTTCACTCGCTGGAACGGGAAGGCCTGATCGAAGGCGCCACGCTGGTGGATCGGGTGCGTTATTGTTCTGTTTGTCACAGCGGCCATCTGAATTATGTCGAAGCCTGTCCGGAATGCGGCAGCATTGATGTGGCGGCGGAATCAGCCCTGCATTGTTTCGCCTGTGGTCATGTGGCCACACAGACCGACTTCTTACATAGCGGTCATCTTTCCTGCCCGAATTGTCTCAGCCAGTTACGGCATATCGGGGTGGATTACGATCGCCCGCTGGAAAATTACCGCTGTCACAGCTGTCATGCCTTGTTTGTGGATGGTGCGGTCAAGGTGCGTTGTCTGGAGTCCGGGCATGAACAGACACCGGAGCAGTTGATCGTGCGGTCTATCCGGCACTACAAACTGACTGATAGCGGTGTGATGTATATGCGCAATGGCGCCCAGCGAAATCTGATCCCGGAATGGATCGGCGCGCACGTTACGGAAGAGCATTTTTACTGGCTGTTACTGTGGCAAAACAAACTGGCGTTGCGTCATCAGGATTCGCACTTGGTCGTGGCGCTGCGGTATACCGAGTTGGCCACCGTGATTTATCAATTGGGCGAGGCGGAAGCGATCACCCGGATTGATGCCCTGACGCAGCGTCTGCAATCGGTATTGCGGGTGACGGATGTCTGTTGTCATTACCGGGATGATATGCTGCTGTTTTTCCTGCCGAATACACCGGCCAATCATGTCAGTGTGATCACCGGCAAACTCATCGCCTTAAGTGAAGAACAGACGACACAGCATCTGCGGCTTGATTTCAGACTGCGCGCGTTGCCGGACCCGACATTAGATGATAATGCGACCATCTGGGTACAGCAGTTGCTCGGGGAATTTACTTCGTGAGTGATCAGCTGCTGATAATCGGTCATTTTTTTCTGCAGTTTAAACATACCTTATTGTCGGATCTGTCGGCGGTCGCCTTATTTCTGCCAATGTTTCTGATATTTGATGTGCCGCTGAGTCTGATGGTACTGCTGGGTATCGGCCGCTGGTTCTGGCGTAAACACCATGAGCGGGAAAAACCGTATTACCGGCCGGTCGTGACCTGCGGCATTACCTGTTACAGCGAAGGTGAGGATATCAAAAAGACGATCCTGACACTGTGTGAACAGCTCTATAGCGGCCATATCGAGATTATTGCGGTGGTTGATGGTGCCAGTGTGAACACGCACACTTATCAGGCTGCGCTGGAGTGCCGGGATATTGTGGCGCGTTATCCGCGCCGGAATCTGATTATTCTGCCGAAATGGCAGCGCGGAGGGCGGGTGTCATCCTCCAATGCCGCGTTACGTATTGCCAGAGGCGAGCTGTTTTTTGCTTTGGATGCCGATACGTCATTTGATAATGATATGGTCGGCCAGGTGGTAAAGGAGTTTACCGACCCTGATGTGCCGGCGGTGGGTGGCGCGTTGCGGGTTAGAAATGACAAAGCGAGTCTGGTTTCCCGTATGCAGGCCATGGAATACATGATCTCGTTGCATGGGGCTAAAACCGGGCTGGCGGAATGGAACATTATCAACAGCATTTCCGGTGCCTTTGGTGCCTTTGGTGCCTTTCGCACCCGGTTTGTCCGCCAGATTGGCGGATGGGATACGCACTCGGGTGAAGATCTGGATATGACGCTGCGTATTAAACAATATATGGCCAGACATCCCGGTTTAAGAATCCCCTTTGCAACGCATGCCATGGGATACACCGATGTTCCGGTTACGTTTAAATCTTTGTTCATGCAAAGAATAAGGTGGGATGGGGACCTCTATTTTCTTTATCTGCGAAAACATAAACAGGGATTGTCCCCCCGCTTGCTGGGCTGGAAAAATTATATCTCCACGGTGCTCTATGGCGTAGTCCAGAATATCCTGCTGCCTTATCTGGTGGTTTTATACACCGTGTGGGTTTTCATGAATTATCCGGCCCCGGTGGTCGTTGCCGGATTTGCCATTCAGTATTTGTGTTATCTGTTTTTAACCGTGCTGCATTTTCTGGTGTTTCTGCTCGCTGTTTCCGAGCGGCCCGACAAGGATATTCATTATCTGAAATGGCTGCCTTTTTATCCGCTGTATGGTTTTGTCATGCGGATAGTCAATGCCGTTGCCGTGTTCAATGAACAGATCCGGCGCAGTCATGAGGAAAGCAATATGGCGCCGTGGTGGGTATTAAAAAGAGGAAAGCGGTTCTGATATGAAAATCAAATTTCATCTCGACAAACAAAGAAATCCCGCACAGCACGGCGGTGTGAATATCAATTATGGTGCCGGAAAGCGGGTTGCATTTCGTTTCCGCTGGTATCTGATCCTGTTTTTAATTATCAGCCCGGTGCTGATTTTCGTCTGGTATATCACGAAAGATAAAGTGGTCGTGGCATCGCCGGGTCTGCTGACGACGGAGCCATTAAATATTCAGGCCAGTCAGGATGCCGTTATTTCTGCCGTCAATATCAGACAGGGACAGTCGGCGAAACAGGGTCATGTGCTGATTAGTCTGGATAAACCGGTTTTACAGGCAGAAATAAAGCAACTGGAAAATAACATTTCGTCATTGGAAAAAACATTAACCGATGACTGGGTAAAACAGGAAACACTACTGAAACAGAAAATTGATATTGCCGATGCGGATCTGAAAGAAAAAAGCGCGTTGTATCAGAAATACATGAATTTTAATCAGGACGGATTGTTGCAGTTAGAACAATGGGCCAATGTCAGTCAGCTGAAAATGAATGCCGAATTGTTGCTGCTGGAAAGCAACCGCAATCTGTACGCGCTGAACCAGGATAAAATCAGCGGCAGCGCGGCGCAGTATCTGAATGAACTCAAACTACGTTTACAACTGCTGAAAGCCAGACAAGCGGAGCTGCAGGTTGTGGCCCCGATGGATGGGGAAATCAAAGATGTGCTGGTGCAGCCGGGGATGTCGGTGCGTAGCGGCGACGCGTTAATGTTGTACGCCATTCGTTCACAACCGGTGGTAGTGGCCTATCTGACGCCATCTGACGTGCAGTTCTCCGCTATCGGACAACAGGCAACCGTGTCATTACCGGATGGGGAAACCATCGCGGCCACGGTGAGTGAACCGACTAAAATCACCGAGAAGGTTCCGGCTCAACTGGCCGGCCCGTTTGAGAATAACAAGGCGGCATTGAAAGTGGTGTTAAAACTGGAACACATGCCGGCGCAGGTGATTGAGGGGCTGTCCGTCTCGGTGCGTTTTCATTACACCCGGAATAATGTCTGGTCGCATATCAGCACTATATTCTGACGAAATGGCAGGGTCATTTCATGTTTCATAACAATGCACGGAGGCAATAATAATGCGGATAACAAAGAAATACGGATGGCTAGGGCTGCTTGCCGGGTTGTGTTGTTCGGCGGGTAACGTAGTGGCGAAAACACTCACGTTTGCCGGTGAGCAATGGGAAGTGAAAAGCGGGGTGGCAGGGCCGGGACCGAATAACTGGAGTGAGGACAACGCCTGGGTGGATGAGCTCGGGCAATTGCATTTAAAGATCACTTATCTGAACGGATCCTGGTATGCCGCGGAAGTTTATCAGCTGACCAATAAAGGTTTTGGTAATTATGAATGGCGGGTCAGCGGTCAGCTTGATCAGCTGGATGCCAATGTGGTGCTGGGACTGTTTCATTATCTGGGCCCGGACGGCCAGAATGAAATCGACATTGAAATGGCCAGATGGGGAGATGCCGCGGCACCACTCGGGAATTTTACGGTCTATCCGGCCGTCTCCACACTGCCTCTGAGCACTCAGCGGTTTGCCGTTGCGCCAACCGGACCGGATACAGTGCAGCGCTATAGCTGGAATAGTACTACGGTGTGTTTTCAGATGTTCAATGACAATGGCAGTGACGAACCGCCACTCAGCGACAAAATCGCTAGCTGGCAATTCGCGCCCAAAAACTACCGGAAAGCAATCCCGCAGGTGACGATGCCGCTGCATATCAACCTGTGGTTACGGCAGGGACTGGCGCCAACCGATGGTCAGGAAGTGGAAGTGATCATTAAGAACTTTAGTTTTACACCAAGCCAGAATATACCTACTGACACGGCATCATGGTGCCAGTAGGTTATCTGGTTTAAACCAGTGCTTTCAGTGCTGCGTCGTAGTCGGGTTCGTTGGTGATTTCACCCACCAGTTCGGCATGCAGCACGGTATCTGCTTCATCCAGTACCACCACGGCACGGGCAGTCAGACCGGCCAATACGCCATCGGTCACTGCCACGCCGTAATTCTGCTTGAACTCGCTGCCACGCAGAGTGGACAGTGTGACCACGTTGTCCAGACCTTCCGCGCCACAGAAACGTGCCTGCGCAAATGGCAGATCGGCGGAAATACACAATACAACGGTGTTATCCAGACCGGCGGCGACTTCATTAAAGCGGCGCACAGACGCGGCACACACAGAAGTGTCCACGCTTGGGAAAATGTTCAGCACTTTACGTTTGCCGGCGAAAGAATCCAGAGTGACATCAGCCAGTTCTTTGCTCACCAGAGAAAAAGGTTTGGCGATAGAGCCAGCTTGCGGAAAGCCGCTGGTTACAGTTACCGGATTACCGGCCAGAGTTACAGTTGCCATGTCATTGTCTCCTTGCAGACGAATTATTAGTTGTGCGCAATATAATTGCTAGCAATCAAATGTAACCGATTTAACATGTGTTTAACAAGCGTATTTGGATTGAAATGCCACACGGCGAACTGAGCGGGTAAAAAGCGGTGACAGCCACTTGTGCCTGGCTGCCACCATGGGGGTTATCAGATCAGGGCGCCGGATTACCCGCCCACACTACCATCACCTTATCTTGCTGATACTGACGGTTGAAGGCGTAATAGCCGCTGGCTGGCAGCGTGGTCTGCTGACCGTTGCCTACCGCCGGATGACGGGCGCGGAATTGGCTGAGTTTCTGCCAATGAGCGAGGAGGGCTGCCTTGTCACCTTTCAGTTCTGACCAGTTCATATCCGAGCGGGTGCCTTGGAGCGGATCTGAGCCGGTGGCGCCAAAAGGACGGCCACTTTCATCACCGTAGTAAATCTGTACGGCACCGGGCGCCAGCAGTAACAGACTGCCGGCCAGCTTCTGTCTGGCGGTGTCGTTTTTCGCATCGTCATGGAAGAACAGGCGGGTGTCATGCGACGAGAGATAACTCAGCACATTCATGTCCCGGAGCTTTGCTGCCATCTGCTGATAGGTGCTATCAATGCTGGCATAACAACCGAGCGCCTGTTTCGCCTGATCCTGAAAATCGAAGTTGATCATGCTGTCGAAACCGTGCTGGTAATAATCGCTTTTCATGACGCCATGCCCCCAGGCTTCACCGGTCATCCAGAACGGTGCGTTATCCAGCGCTTCCTGCGGATGGGCTTTTTTCCAGTCGGCCAAGGCTTCAGCAGCCTGTTTTTTCAGCTGATCCCAGGCCGGTTTTTCGACGTGTTTGGCGGTATCAACGCGGAAACCATCGATGCCATAGTCGCGTACCCACTGACTCAGCCAGTGCGTGATGTAATCGCGCGGGGTAAATCCGGCGATTTCCCGGGCGCGGGTGTCTTTTTTATGCCGGTAGAAGTTCGGTAATCCGCTGGCCTGGGTGGACTCGGTTTTGATATCCGGCAGGAAGGCGAGTGTCATGGTGATATCGTCATAGCCGGGGGCATCGTAATCACCAATGCCGCTGCGGATCCATTTTTTACCCCACCACTTTTCCCAGGCGGCACCATCACTGAAATTGACGAAATTGTTGAAGCTGTGCCAGTTTTCGCCTTTGCCGGGTTTCCAGTCGCTCCAGTTTTTCCCGAGTATTGTTTGCTGTTCCGCTTGATTCAGGTGTAAGGCGCCGAACTGGAATTCCTGCATGTCGGCCAGTGTCGCATAGCCTGCATGGTTCATGACCACATCAAACAGGATACGGATACCGCGCTTGTGCGCTTCGCTGACCAGTGTTTTGAGATCTTGCTCGGTGCCCATGTTGGCGTCGAGTCTGGTCCAGTCAGCTGCATAGTAACCGTGATAGGCATAATGCGGGAAATCACCGGCAGTGCCACCGCCAATCCAGCCGTGGATCTGCTCCAGCGGGGAGCTGATCCAGAGCGCATTGACGCCGAGCTGTTGCAGATAATCCAGTTTGCCGGTGAGTCCGGCCAGATCGCCGCCGTGGAAGGTGGCAATTTCCTGCTGGCCGTCCTTTTGCCGGCCATAGCTGTGATCATTGGCCGGATTGCCATTGGCGAAGCGGTCGGTCAGCACAAAATAGACGGTAGCATTGTGCCAGCTGAAAGGGGCTTTGGCGGTGGTCGCTACCGATTCCAGTAACAGCAATCCACCACTTTCTTTAGTGGGTTGCAGCGTCACTTTGCCCTGTTGGACGACAGCCGTCTGGCCGCTGTAATAATCCCGGAGGGTTTCACCATCCTGGAATGTTTTACTGACATCAATACTCAGCGGCTTGCCATCCGAGCTCGGGCAGGTCTGCGTCAGGGTTGTCGGGTTACTGACAACCGAGGCTTTGACGCTGAGCATGACCGTCGGCGTACCGCTGCGGGTATCGATTTTTATCTGATAGTCGCCGTCGCGGTATAAACGCCAATCGGTGGCAGGTTGTGCGCCACAGGGTTGCAGCGATAGCATCTGGTTCAGTTTCGGAGCGGTGGTGGGTTGCCAGCACTGATTGTCCGTTTCAAAACGCAGCGGATAAGCCCCTTTTTTCAGTGTCGCGACGCTGGTGAAGATCCCGGCTGGATTTTCTGTAAAGGCCGGGACGCCGGCGAGCTGCCACTGCGCCGATGCGGCAGGCGGTAACAGTAAGAACAACGGCAAGGCGAGACGTTTCATGTTCCATCCTTGAATAATAAGCAGATTGGGTGTCGTACTAGTCTGCCTCTGATGGCGAATTCAGCCTCATCCTTATGATTTCGGCGCAGGGGAGGAGTTACAGGGAGGAGAAAAGAACAATGTTGAGCTGGATCGTGTTCTGGCATTCAGCCTGGCCCATAAGTTTGAACCACTTCACAAAGCTGACATTCCCTTGTCTATTTCCATACAAAAAGTCCGAGTTTGTATCGATCGTTTCTGCGACACAAATCACGATTTTAAAGATAATCCTTTATTTTCAATATCTTGCGATATTTATCCGGATTGGTACGTACCGTGCACATAGTAATACGTCAACGTCATTCAGAGGAGAAACGACATGGCCTTACGTCAATGTGCAATCTACGGTAAAGGTGGTATCGGTAAATCTACCACTACTCAAAACCTGGTATCTGCCTTAGCAGAAATGGGCAAAAAAGTGATGATCATCGGTTGTGACCCGAAAGCGGATTCTACCCGTTTGATCCTGCACGCAAAAGCGCAGAACACCATCATGGAAATGGCGGCGGAAGTAGGCTCAGTCGAAGATTTGGAACTGGAAGATGTACTGCAGATCGGTTACGGCGGAGTGCGTTGTGCTGAGTCTGGTGGTCCAGAGCCAGGAGTAGGCTGTGCTGGTCGTGGTGTTATTACTGCTATCAACTTCCTGGAAGAAGAAGGCGCGTACGAAGAAGATCTGGACTTCGTATTCTACGACGTACTGGGTGACGTAGTTTGCGGTGGTTTCGCTATGCCAATCCGCGAAAACAAAGCGCAGGAAATCTACATCGTTTGCTCCGGTGAAATGATGGCAATGTACGCGGCGAACAACATCTCCAAAGGGATCGTGAAATACGCGAAATCCGGTTCTGTACGTCTGGGTGGTCTGATCTGTAACTCCCGTAAAACTGACCGTGAAGATGAACTGATCATCGCCCTGGCAGAAAAACTGGGTACCCAGATGATTCACTTCGTACCACGCGACAACATCGTTCAACGCGCTGAAATCCGTCGTATGACCGTTATTGAATACGATCCGAAATGCCAACAGGCTGATGAATACCGCGCGCTGGCTCGTAAAGTAGTTGATAACAAACTGCTGGTGGTACCGACTCCGGTCACCATGGATGAGCTGGAAGCACTGCTGATGGAATTCGGCATCATGGACGTTGAAGACGAGTCCATCATCGGTAAGACCGCTGCAGAAGAAGCAGCCACCGTTTAAGTCTTACCCGGCGGCTGGCAGGGATGCTGCCAGCCCGGATTGTCCGCCCATTCAAGGAATTACTGCTATGACTAACAGAACTCGCGAAGAGAATCTGGCGTTAATTCAGGAAGTGCTCGAAGCCTATCCGGAAAAAGCGCGTAAGGATCGTAAAAAACATCTGACTGTTAACGACCCGTCGCTGGAAAAAGCCAGCAAATGTATTACTTCTAACCGTAAGTCTCTGCCGGGCGTTATGACCATCCGTGGTTGTGCTTACGCCGGTTCCAAAGGGGTAGTGTTCGGCCCAATCAAAGACATGATCCATCTGTCGCATGGTCCTGTCGGTTGTGGTCAGTACTCTCGTGCTGGTCGTCGTAACTACTACACTGGTCTGACTGGTGTAAACAGCTTCGGCACCATGAACTTCACCTCTGACTTCCAGGAAAAAGACATCGTATTCGGTGGCGATAAAAAGCTGGCGAAAATTCTCGAAGAAATGGAAACGCTGTTCCCGCTGTCTAAAGGCATCACCGTACAGTCAGAATGTCCGGTTGGTCTGATCGGTGACGATATCGAATCCGTGGCCAAACAGGCGAAAGCGAAAACCGGTAAAACCGTCGTGCCTGTACGCTGTGAAGGTTTCCGCGGTGTGTCTCAGTCTCTTGGTCACCATATTGCGAACGACGTAGTTCGTGACTGGATCCTGGGTAACCGTGATGAAACCGAATTCGAAGGTACACCTTACGACGTCGCGATCATCGGTGACTATAACATCGGTGGTGACGCCTGGTCTTCCCGTATTCTGCTGGAAGAGATCGGTCTGCGCGTAGTAGCTCAGTGGTCTGGTGACGGTACCCTGGCGGAAATGGAAAACACACCGAAGGTAAAACTGAACCTGGTGCACTGCTACCGTTCCATGAACTACATCTCGCGTCATATGGAAGAGAAGTACGACATCCCGTGGATGGAATACAACTTCTTCGGCCCGACCAAAATTGCCGAATCACTGCGTAAAATAGCGGCCCAGTTTGACGAAACCATCCAGAAAAAAGCGGAAGAAGTGATCGCCAAATACGAAGCGCAGACTGCAGCTGTTATCGCGAAATACAAACCGCGTCTGGAAGGCAAGAAAGTCATGCTGTACGTCGGTGGTCTGCGTCCACGTCACGTGATTGGTGCTTATGAAGATCTGGGTATGGAAATTGTTGGTGCCGGTTATGAATTCGCGCACAACGATGACTACGACCGTACGCTGAAAGAGCTGCCGGAAGCCACGCTGCTGTTCGACGACGTGACTGGTTATGAATTCGAAGAATTCGTGAAGGCGGTGAAACCTGACCTGATCGGTTCCGGTATCAAAGAAAAATTCATTTTCCAGAAAATGGGTATCCCGTTCCGTCAGATGCACTCCTGGGATTATTCAGGCCCTTACCACGGTTATGACGGTTTCGCGATCTTCGCCCGTGACATGGATATGACACTGAACAACCCGTGCTGGTCAAAACAGACTGCGCCATGGAAGAAAAGCGCGTAATGGCCCCGGTAGTTGATTCCATTACCCCGTTAGTTCACAGATGAGTGGCGCGGGAAGGAGAATGTTATGAGTCAGAATGTAGAGAACATCAAATCCTGTTATCCGCTGTTCGAACAGGACGAATATCAAAACCTGTTTGCAGGTAAACGTGCCAACTTCGAAGAAGCGCACGATGCGGAAAAAGTACGTGAAGTGTTCGAGTGGACCACCACCGAAGAATACAAAGATCTGAACTTCAAACGTGAAGCGCTGACCATTGATCCGGCGAAAGCCTGTCAGCCACTGGGTGCGGTGCTGTGCTCCCTGGGTTTTGAGAAAACCCTGCCGTATGTGCATGGTTCACAGGGTTGTGTGGCTTACTTCCGTACTTACTTCAACCGTCATTTCCGTGAGCCTGTGGCTTGTGTGTCTGACTCCATGACCGAAGATGCAGCCGTATTCGGCGGTCACGCCAACATGAACGATGGTCTGCAGAACGCGCTGGCGCTCTACAAACCGGAAATGATTGCGGTATCGACCACCTGTATGGCGGAAGTTATCGGTGACGACCTGCAGGCATTCACCAACAACGCGAAAAAAGACGGCTTTATTCCGCAAGATTTCCCGGTGCCGTATGCCCATACTCCGAGTTTCGTCGGTAGCCACATCACCGGTTGGGACAACATGTTCGAAGGCTTTGCCAATACCTTCACTGCCGGCGGCGACTACACCGTAGGCAGCAACGGCAAACTGAACATCGTGACCGGTTTTGAAACCTACCTGGGTAACTACCGCGTGATCAAGCGCATGCTGACCGAAATGGGTGTGCCATTCTCCATGCTGTCTGATCCGTCAGAAGTGCTGGACACTCCATCGGATGGTCAGTACCGCATGTATGCCGGTGGTACCACTCAGGCCGAAATGAAAGATGCGCCAAACGCCATTGATACGCTGATGCTGCAACCATGGCACCTGGTGAAAACCAAGAAAGTGGTGAAAGAATCCTGGGGCCAGCCTGGCACCGAGCTGAACATCCCGATGGGTCTGGAATGGACGGACGACTTCCTGATGAAAGTCTCGGCACTGACTGGCAAAGCGATCCCGGCGTCACTGGAGCTGGAACGCGGTCGTCTGGTCGACATGATCACCGACTCTCACACCTGGCTGCACGGCAAGAAATTCGGTGTCTACGGTGACCCTGATTTCGTCGAAGGTCTGGTTAAATTCCTGCTCGAACTGGGCTGTGAACCAACCGTGATCCTATGCAACAACGGCAGCAAAAAATGGAAAAAAGCCATTGAGAAAATGCTGGCGGATTCACCTTACGGCCAGGGCAGCGAAGTCTATGTCGGTAACGATCTGTGGCACTTCCGTTCACTGATGTTCACCAACAAACCGGACTTCATGATTGGTAACTCCTACGGCAAGTTCATTCAGCGCGACACCCTGGCGAAGGGCAAAGCGTTTGAAGTCCCACTGATCCGTCTGGGCTTCCCGATTTTCGACCGTCATCACCTGCATCGCATGACCACCCTCGGTTACGAAGGCGCCATGTACATGCTGACCACACTGGTGAACGCTGTGATGGAAAAACTGGACAGCGAAACCATGGAACTGGGCAAAACAGATTACAACTTCGATCTGGTTCGTTAATCGTCGTTGTTATCGGGAGCGGGCCGGAAGCCTGCTCCACCCGAAGCCCGGAGCCGTTCTTGCAACGTTCCGGGCTTATTTATCTCAATCATATCGATCATAAGAAATTCAAGTGGTTGCAAAGGAAGGAATTGTCATATGCCTAACATCATGTTCCGTCAGCACGACGATGGTTTGTACTGCTACATCGCCAAGCGCGATCTGGAAGCAAAAGTTGCACAGCTTGAATTTGAAGCCGATGACAACTGGGGCGGCCGCGTTGAACTGGATAACGGTGAAGCCTATTTCCTGGCGCCGCAGGGAAAACCCTCACTGCCGGTCACGCTGCGTCTGAAACGCGCCGGCGAAGACGATTAATTCTGATCACAGGAGGCGGTGATGAAAGCACTGTTGGAAAGTCAGGTTTACTGGCGTCTTATCGCGTTGGCACAGGCCGTACCGGAAGTGGAGCAAGGGATCCTGTTTGACTGGATCAGCGGCGCGCTGAATGGCCCGCTGAGCACGGCGCAACTGGAAAAACTCACGGTCGAGACCCTGCAGTCTCAGGCGCCGGCCGAATTGGCCGGATTCAGCAACGCACGCTGGCAGGTACTGCTGGAATGTCTGCAGGGTGAACTGCCGGTACATCTGGATCCGAAACCAGCCGTGGCGGAAGCGGATGCCCTGCGGGTCGCGTTTTCCTCGAATGATGGTCTGCATGTGAATGGTCACTTCGGCAATTGCCATCTGTTCTTTATCTATCAGGTCACCGGCAACGGCTCACAGCTGATCGACATCCGACATTTTGTGGCGGATGAGTCGCTGGAGGATAACGAAACCCGCGCCCGCCTGCTGCACAGCTGTCATCTGCTGTTCTGTGAAGCGATTGGTGGCCCGGCGGCGGCGCGCATCATCCGTCATGGCATCCATCCGGTCAAAATCAAAAAAGACAACCGAATCAGTACCCAACTGGATGCATTGCAGGAACTGATGCAGGGGCAACTGCCGCCCTGGCTGGCGAAAGCGCTGGGACGCAAGGACGATCTGGGCAAGCGTTTTAACGACGAGTTATCCGAGCTGGAGTGATCGCTCAGGCGTCACAAACCACCGCGATATCAAAAGCTATTACCCTTGCGGATTTAACTGGGGGGTGAAATCCGCAGGGGTGATAGCGTCCTGTCGTGTTTGTTGTGAAAGCGACAATAACAAAATCATTTAAATCAATAAGTTAAACATGGACTGCTCCTTGCACCACTCAAAAATGAGAGCTCGCGCACATTTCAGGAGGGAGCGATGAAAGGCAACGAAATAGCGGCATTGATGGATGAGCCCGCCTGTGGCCATAACAGCAAAGCCAAATCCGGCTGCAGCGCGCCGAAACCGGGGGCAACCGCCGGTGGCTGTGCGTTTGATGGTGCGCAAATCACGCTGTTACCGATCGCCGATGTGGCGCATCTGGTGCATGGTCCGATTGGTTGTACCGGCAGTTCATGGGATAACCGGGGAGCCCGCAGTTCCGGTCCGGCGCTGTACCGGCTGGGGTTTACCACCGATTTAAATGAGCAGGACGTGATCATGGGGCGCGGTGAACGCCGCCTCTATCATTCGGTGAAACATATTGTCGATCGTTACCAGCCCGCGGCGGTGTTTGTCTACAACACCTGCGTGCCGGCGATGGAAGGCGACGACATTATCGCTATCTGTAAAGCCGCGGAAAGCAAAGTTGGGGTACCGGTGATCCCGGTGGACGCGGCCGGCTTTTACGGCAGCAAGAATCTGGGGAACCGCATTGCCGGTGAGGTGATGGTAGATCGGGTAGTCGGTACGGCAGAGCCCGCGCCATGGCCGGCCGACTGCGCCATTCCTGCTGAGCAGGGACACGACATTGCCCTGATTGGCGAATTCAACATTGCCGGCGAGTTCTGGAATGTCCAGCCGCTGTTCGATGAGCTGGGAGTGCGTATTCTCTGCACGCTGGCGGGGGATGCCCGCTTCCATGAAGTGCAGACTATGCACCGCGCGGAACTGAACATGCTGGTCTGTTCCCGCGCGCTGATCAACGTGGCCCGCAAACTGGAAACCAAATACGGCACGCCGTGGTTTGAAGGCAGTTTCTACGGTGTCACCGATACCTCCAAATCCCTGCTCACGGTCGCCGAGATGCTGGGCGATCCCGATCTGATCACCCGTACCCAAGCGCTGATTGCCCGCAAGGAAGCCGAAACCGAAGCACAGCTGGCACCGTTTCGCGCTCGTCTCAAAGGCAAACGGGTGCTGCTGTATACCGGGGGCGTGAAGTCCTGGTCGGTGGTCGCAGCCTTGCAAGATCTGGGCATGGAAGTGGTGGCCAGTGGCACGCGCAAATCGACCGAAGAAGACAAGGCCCGTATCCGTGAACTGATGGGGGATAACGCGCTGATGCTGGAAGACGGCAATGCCCGCAATCTGCTGGATGTGGCTTATCAATATCGGGCTGATTTGATGATCGCCGGTGGCCGCAACATGTTCACCGCTTACAAGGCACGTCTGCCTTTCCTTGATATCAATCAGGAACGTGAACATGCCTATGCCGGTTATGACGGCATGGTCGAGCTGGCACGTCAGATTTGCCGCTCGCTAGAAAGCCCTATTTGGGCGCAGGTCAAACAACGCGCGCCGTGGCAATAACGCAGGAGACCCCCCTATGGCTCAAGTTATCAAAACACATAAACCACTGGCGACCCAACCCATTAAAAGCGGACAACCGCTGGGTGCGATTCTGGCCAGTCTGGGTATTGAACGCTGCATTCCGTTGATCCACGGTGCGCAGGGTTGCAGCGCCTTCGCCAAGATTTTCTTCATTCAGCATTTCAGTGAGCCGATCCCGCTGCAATCGACGGCGATGGATCCGATCACCACGGTGATGGGATCTGACGACAACATTATTCAGGCGCTGGCGCATCTGTGCGAGAAGAGTAATCCGCGGCTGGTGGTGCTGATGAGCTCTGGTTTATCGGAAGCGCAGGGTTCCGACATGAATCGCGCGCTGAAAGAGTTCCGCAAGCAATATTCGAAATTTGAACGCAACGAGATCGTCACGGTCAATACGCCCGATTTCTATGGCTCGCTGGAAAATGGTTACAGCGCGCTGGTGGAAAGTCTGATCACGCAACTGGTACCGGAGCAGAAGCTGCGTAGCATCCGCAAGAAACGCATCAACTTATTGCTCAGCCACATGCTGACGCCGGGTGATATCGAACTGATCCGTCAGTATGTCGAGGCCTTCGGCTTACAGCCGATCCTGGTGCCGGATCTTTCCCGCTCGATGGATGGTCATCTGGTGAAGCAGGATTATCTCTCCGTCAGTCAGGGCGGGGCCGACGTCAATATGCTGCGCCAGCTGGGACAAAGTAGTCTGACACTGGTGGTGGGGCCGTCGATGCAGCGGGCCGGGCAACTGCTCAATTCTCGCAGCGGCGTGGAAAGTGTCTATTTCCCACATCTGATGACCCTGGCGGAGGTGGATCGTTTTATTCATACCCTGCAGCAGGTTTCTGACCGTCAGGTGCCGGAATGGATTGAACGCCAGCGAGGGCAGGTGACCGACACCATGATCGATACCCATACCTGGGTCAATGACACCCGGTTTGCGATCGGGGCAGAAGCCGATCTGCTGGTGGCGTGGATGGCGTTTGCCGACGCGGTAGGCATGACGCCAGTGTCGGTGGTGGCACCGGTCAATCAGCCCTGTCTGGCTGGTTTGTCCGTCGATAAGGTACTGATTGGGGATCTGGAAGATCTGCAGCAACAGGTGGAAGAAAAAGGCGGTGATCTGCTGCTGGCCAACTCGCATGGCGCCGTGATGGCCGACGAGCTGAAACTGCCGCTGATGCGTATTGGTTTCCCGATTTTCGATCGTTTTGGTGAGTTCCGTCGTGTCCGCCAGGGCTATGCCGGTATCCGCGATAATCTGTTTGAAATCGCCAACTATCAACAACAGGCCTGTCATGGTCGTCCGGTTTATCACTCACCGCTGAAACAAGCTTTTGCTCAGGATGCATTCCGTACAGAGGAGGTATTGGCATGAGTCATCTGCAAAGACATTTGCGCGTCAGTGAAGCACACGTTCCTCATCTTAAAGTCGCTTTCGCCAGTTCGGATATGAAAACGGTGAATCAGCATTTTGGTTCCTGCGAGAGTCTGCTGGTTTATGGGGTGGAACCGGATGGCTATGAATTGCTGCAGGCCGCGGAATTTCAGGTCATTGAAGGACATGTTCCGGCCAAGGTATCGACCCGGATCGAGGTGATCGATGGCTGCTTTGCCGTGTACTGCAACGCGGTCGGAGAGGCGGTCTTTCGTCAGTTAATGGCCCATGGCATTCGCGCCATCCGGGTTGAGCCCGGTATCACCATCAGCAGTCTTATCCAGGCGTTGCAGGAACAATGGCCGCAGCGGGTACCGCATAAACCGCAGAAGTCAGTTTCCGCAGACTGTCTGGCGGATGCGCTGGAAGACGCGGGCTGGGACGAGTAACTACCAATTTCAATACAAAAACCTAGCTCAGAGGAGAGGAAATATGAGTGGATTCATTACTGGTCTTACTCGTGGCGGCGCGGCATGGACACCGGAGTTTGTGACGGGGGTTGATGCCCATACCTGCATCGGCTGTGGCCGTTGCTACAAAGTCTGTTCCCGCGATGTGTTTAATCTGGTCGATCGGGCCGATGTGCTGGATGACGATCTGGATGATGAAGAAGACGATGCGATGATGGTGATGACAGTCGCCAATGCGGACGACTGTATCGGCTGCGGCGCCTGTTCCCGCGTCTGCCCGAAAAACTGTCATTCTCATGCCGCGATGTCGGCGTAATTAAAAGAGTCCTTTGCAATCTTGGGTGGCAACACCCGACTGCGTTTTCGCCCGGGGTATCCCGGGCTTTTTTATTTCAGCCACTGCACCATACCGCGACCTGCGGCAACACCACTGGCAAAACAGCCGGTCAGCAGATAACCGCCGGTCGGCGCTTCCCAGTCCAACATCTCGCCGGCGCAGAATACGCCCGGTAGAACTTTCAGCATCAGCTGTGTATTCAGCTCAGAAAAACAGACACCTCCCGCCGTACTGATGGCTTCATCCATGGGGGTGGTACGCAGCACCCGCAGCGGAAACTGTTTGATAGCCTGTGCCAGCAGACGGTCATGGGTGAAGGTTTCTTTCGACAGACACTCGCGCAGCAGTGCGGCTTTGATGCCATCAATGCCGACCTTGCTTTTCAGCTGTGTGGAGAGGGATTTTGAGCCGCGGGAACGCAGTTCCTGCTCGATGCGCTCGACGGTTTTATGCGGCAGCAGATCCAGCGTCAGCGTGCTTTCGCCATGCTGTGCCAGCTGATCGCGCAATTCGGCGGCAAACACGTAGATCAGACTGCCTTCGATGCCGCGTTCGGTGATGACAAACTCGCCCTGTCGCTCGGTCCGGTTACCGTCACGATCAGTCAGACTGGCAACCACGGTTTTCATCGGCGTCCCGGCAAAACGACTGCGAAAATCGGCCGACCAGTCACACTCAAAACCACAATTCGCCGCTTTCAGCGGGGCCACCGCAATGCCTTTTTGCTGCAGCAACGGCACCCAGGCACCATCCGAACCGAGGCGTGACCAGCTGCCGCCGCCTAAGGCCAGCAGAACGGCATCGGCCTGCACGGTGATGTCACCTTCCGGTGTGGTGAACATCAGCTGTTGCTGCTCATTCCATCCGGTCCAGCGATGACGCACATGAAATTTTACCCCGGCTTCACGCAGGCGCTGCAGCCAGGTCCGCAGCAGGGGCGCGGCGCGCATATCAGTCGGAAACACCCGGCCGGAACTGCCGACAAAGGTCTCAAATCCGAGCTCATGTGCCCATTGGCGTAATTCGCTGGCGCCGAAGGCCTGCAGCAGCGGCCGCATTTCCTGCTGACGCTGCCGGTAACGGTTCAAAAACGGCTCAAATTCTTCGGAATGGGTCAGGTTCATACCGCCTTTGCCGGCCTGCAGAAACTTGCGCCCCACCGAGGGCATGGCATCAAACAGATCAACCCGGATGTTGTGCTGACTGAGTATTTCTGCCGCGATGAGCCCTGCCGGACCACCCCCGATGATCGCGACCTGTTTTGTTGCTGCTGTTGCCACCCTGTTCTCCGTTGATCAGTCCTGCCGGACAAGAAAGCGGATTGTACCATCCAGGAGGCAATGTCGTCTGTTATGTCCGGATCAGACATCCTGTCTTAACTGCGACAAAAGCCGACAAAGCCTGCTGCGTTGTCAGACAAAACAGCTTCTTTCTCTCATCATCCATTTGAAAAATAAAGATTTTATATGTGGCACTTCACTTGCAGCTTTGTGATCACGGTCACAGGGAGAAATGCCATGATTCAAATCGAAGAGAATGCACTGACGCAGTTACAACGTCTGCAACAACAACTGGCGCAGGAATGTATCGGTTTGCGTCTGATTGCCAAAGGTGATCCCTGCTCGGGGATCAAGGTCGATATGGGCTGGACTGCCACGCAACAGCCTGACGACATCTTGTATCGTCAGAGCGGTCTGGTGTTTCTGGCGGATCGCCGTCAGTGGCCGCTATTAAAAGATTGTCAGATCTCACTGGCAGAACGTCAGGGGCAGCCCGGCTTCAACATTCAGCCGCAGCCTGCCGATTGTCACTGCAGTCACGGTAGTTGCAGTCCGGCGCAATCAACGAACTGCCCCTCAACCGCCAGTGTAAATTAAAAAATACGTGCAAAGGAGACGAGTCATGTGGAACTATTCAGAAAAGGTTAAGGATCACTTCTTTAATCCGCGCAATGCCAAAGTCATTGCCGATGCCAACGCCGTCGGTGATGTGGGCTCGATCAGCTGTGGTGACGCGTTACGTCTGATGCTGCAGGTCAACGCAGAGAGCGAAATTATCGAAGATGCCGGTTTTCAGACTTTCGGTTGTGGCAGTGCGATCGCCTCGTCTTCTGCCCTGACCGAGATGGTGATCGGTAAATCACTGGATGATGCGCTGAAGATCAGCAACCAGGACATCGCCGATTATCTGGATGGTTTGCCACCGGAAAAAATGCACTGTTCGGTGATGGGGCAGGAAGCCCTGCAAGCCGCCATTGCCAATTTCCGTGGCGAAGAATGGCATGACGATCACGAAGAAGGCGCGCTGATCTGCAAATGCTTTGCCGTGGATGAAGTCAAAATCATCAAGGCGGTCAAAGAGAACGGTCTGACCTCCATTGCCGATGTCATCAACTACACCAAAGCCGGCGGCGGCTGCGGCGCCTGCCATGAAAAAATTGAACAGGCCCTGCAGAAAGTGCTGGCCAGTCAGCCTTGTAACGAAGCGCGTATTGCCACCACCAGTCAGGAGCGCAGCAAGGTCGCGCCGCATGTCGATCTGGCGAAGAAAGATGAAAACTGGCGTACCGTCGCGGCGGTGCTGGAAGAGATGCGTCCGCGTCTGCAGGCCGATGGCGGTGACGTCACCCTGATCAGCGTCACCGAAAGCAAGGTGGAAGTGGCGCTGTCCGGCAGCTGTCTGGGCTGCATGATGACCGACATGACGATTGCCTGGATCCAGCAGACCCTGATGGAAAAAATGGGCCGTTACATGCAGGTGGTCAGTATCACTCAGGCTGAAACCGCGCTGGTATAAGGAGACGGAACATGAAAGCGATCTATCTGGATAACAACGCCACCACCCGTCTCGATCCGATGGTGCTGGAAGCGATGATGCCGTTCATGACGGAGCACTATGGCAACCCGTCCTCGATTCATGGTTTCGGCGAACCGGTGCGCAAGGGCATTGAACGCGCGCGGGAACAGGTCGCTGCCTTACTTGGCGCGGCGCACGACAGCGAAATCATTTTTACCTCCTGTGCCACCGAAGCCAACAGCACCGCGATCCTGTCAGCCGTGGAAGCACTGCCGGAGCGCAAAGAGATCATCACCTCCGTGGTGGAACATCCGGCGATTCTGGAGGTATGTGAACATCTGGAACGTCGTGGTTACACCATTCATCGTCTGCCGGTCGACGGGCAGGGACGTCTGGATTTAGACCATTACCAGTCACTGCTCAGTGACAATGTGGCGCTGGTGACGGTGATGTGGGCCAACAATGAAACCGGCACCGTTTTCCCGGTACAAACCATGGCTACCATGGCGAAAGAGAAGGGCATTCTGTTCCACACCGACGGGGTACAGGCGGTCGGCAAATTCCCGATCCATCTGGCCAGCAGCGACATCGATCTGCTGTCGTTCTCCGGCCACAAACTGCATGCCCCGAAAGGCGTGGGCGCGCTGTATGTCAAACGCGGCACCCGTTTCCGTCCGCTGCTGCGCGGTGGTCATCAGGAGCGAGGTCGTCGTGCCGGTACGGAAAATGCGGCCGGGATTGTCGGCCTCGGCATGGCGTGTGAACTGGCGGAAGTGCATATGCCGATGATGTCGCATTTGGCACAGCTGCGGGACGAGCTGCAGGCCGGATTGCTGGCAAAAGTGCCGTGCTCTATCGTCACCGGCGATGTGGACAGCCGCACGCCGAATACACTGAATATCGCTTTTGAATATATCGAAGGGGAGGCGATCCTGCTGATGCTGAACCAGCTGGGGATCGCGGCTTCCAGCGGCAGCGCCTGTACCTCCGGCTCGCTGGAGCCCTCGCATGTGATGCGGGCGATGAACATCCCGTACACCGCGGCGCATGGCAGTGTCCGCTTCTCTCTGTCGCGTTATACCCGGCAAAAAGAGATCGACTACGTGCTGGAAAAACTGCCGCCGGTGATTGAACGTCTGCGTTCGCTGTCACCCTACTGGGTACAGAACAAACCGGATCTGGAAAAAATGGGCGAATTTGCCCCGGCGTATGCCTGAGCCGTTGTTCCTTTGACTTAAAGCCTGCATATGTCTGCAGGCTTTTTTTTACGCCCGTAAACTACTGACGCAGGAACAGTTTCACCTCGCGCAGCGAATCGCCGAGCTGATACAGCGCAGAGAAATCCGAGGTGATTTTGCCAAACGCGATACCGGGCGACGCCATTTTCGGACGCGCATCCGTACTCACCGGCGTCGGACCAAAGAAGATACAAAAGCCGTTACCATCGGGCCATAAGGCCACTTCACCTTCTGCAAACCACTCGGTTTTTTTGCCATGCGCCGGGATCGGCACCGGCAGAGTACCGTAATATTCACCGCCCCATTTGCTCATCGAGATCGACAACGGCAAGGCCGACACCAGCTTCTCCGTCGAAGGATTGTCATACAGCGCAACCTCAAACTCCGCGTTTTTGATCTGAATCACCAGTCGTTGCTGTTCCATATTTCCCGCCTTTTTACCCATTTCCGTCTGCTTATCTTAAAAACAGCCGGCAGGCGTGTTATCGGCGGAATGACTAAAAATGATTGTGGGATTGTCTGAAATGACAAACTTGTCTGGCATCAAAAATGATGCGGACGCAGTAATAATTGTTAGCAGAGTGACTGATGGAATAATCCTTCTCTGAATTAAAAGGGATTGATGCTTTTATATAGATAAAAAGCCATATTAAGTAGTCAGATTGAAGGAAAATATTAAAGTGAACGATTACATATAAGGGATTAGTCCCACCAACTGCATGATCTGAGCAAAAATATGCACGATTCCTATTACCACAAACGTTTTGGCAGTGATCCGTAGCATACTGTTGCCTTGATAGGAATTACAGGCCCGCCATACCCCTACAAACGTCAGATAACGCCACCAGAGGATCACAAATCCAAATAGCACAGTTGGCCATATTTCCCCGCTCACGACAGAGTATTCATGGATGAAGACCATCGGTATGAGTAGCAAGATATTAGATAAAAAGGCATACAGCCAGAATGCCTTAGCCAGCCCGACCTGGCCGCTTGTTACACGATCGATGAAGCGGTCTTTTTTTGGTGAATCTATGCCATCAATAATGCTCATTTGGTGTAACTCCCGATCAAAACCAACTTAACTACACCAATGACCCGATTGTCCTCAGTGAATAAGATTACCGAGTAAATACTGTTAAATGGTTTTAAAAACCGGATCGGATCATCCTTGATATATTTCTTTATAGTAGCTTCATTTGATTCTGCAATATAAGCCACTATGATTTTTCCGTTCAATTGATCCATATCAAACGTGATATATCTAATTATCGTGATGCAATACTGGATGCTGTGGTGAAGAACCGAGGGATTGATATACCGAATATCCAAGTAATGTTTTTTGCGGCCAATATTCACAACCAATAAAATAGCAGACAGACTCCAACAAACAATCAATACCATCTCTGACAATGGCACCAACACGCATTCCTGACTATGTTTATTCGGTTATCAGCCTTGTTGAAGGGGTTTAGTGATGAAGAATAATCCTGTCTGCTGGTTTGAAATCTATGTTCAGGATCTTGAACGCGCCAGAACGTTTTATGAGTCTGTCTTTCAGATTCAGCTGGAAGTGTTAACGGCACCGGATTCACCGAGTGAGATGTTAAGTTTTCCGGCGGAGATGGATCGCTGGGGTGCCGGTGGTATGTTGGTAAAAATGGAAGGTGTGCCATCAGGTTGTGGCGGTACGATGGTCTATTTCAGCTGTGAGGATTGTGCCGTGGAGGAAAGCCGGGTGGCCGCACTGGGCGGGCAGATCCACCGCAATAAAATGTCGATTGGCGAGTATGGTTTTATCTCGCTAGTCGTGGATACCGAAGGCAACATGATCGGGCTTCACTCCGTGAAATGAGTCGGATGTCGTCCATGCGCATTTGACTGGCAGCGTTGACTAAAAGCCACTGTCGTTAGGTTTTAGCGGCAGTGGTTTAATTGGATGGTTCGTCTTCGTCTGTTGCCTGTTCAATAAGCTTCTGACCATGTAATGCAATGGCTTTCAGTTGCTCTGCTGTCGGGCGAAATTGAGCAATGAATTGTCGGTTCGCTTGCTGTTTTTCTAACAGATCAACCATCGCTTCGAACAAGCTGGCACTGAGCATATACCCTGCTGGTTTATTGTTTGATAAAACGGCAATGGGTTCATCAGTGAAATACTGCGCCGGATTTTTGCGCAGTTCAGTCATACTGACGGTATGTTCTGCTAAAATTCTGTGCATTTTCAGGCTCACTTTTTTATACAAAATTATACTAAGAATAGTATTCGATAAATTTGATGATTAGTCAAAAATTGAGCAATTTTGTATAAAACATTCGCCCGCGGCGTCACCTTCAAATCGGCATGGATTATTGGGTGTGCGATAGTGTTTTAAACGGGATTTATTCAAATAATTGGGTATATAGAGCATGACTGAAGCAACTATCCTGCGCTGTAAGGACTACTACGAAAACGTTTATCAAATGGAGCTGAAGCGGTTATATGAGCCGCGGTTGGCATTGGATGAATGTATTCAGCATTTTCTTGATCAACGCCCGACCAATAAGAAATTGTCGAACAGGAGCCGTGCAACAGCCTTTGTTTCATCATGTTTCTTCCGTGATATTGAAGCCGTTTTATCAGCCAAGCGAGTGTCACTTGCGCTATCGAAAGTATTGCAATATGACGATGCAATTAGTCACGAACAACTCGATTTTTTTGCTGCTAATGTTCCGGATGTACTGCGATGGGCTATTCGCTATTCCAAACTATTTACCAGAGACAGTTCCAACCTATGGCTTTATCTGAAATCCAGTCAGAAGAGTCGTGATTGGGAGAAATTCTTTTATGTCTGTAATGAGCTGGTAGCTGTTCTCAAACCATTTCAGGATATGATAGATGAGCTCGAAGCTAAATTATCTTCATTAAGTCTGATTGATTTTCTCTCATATTTGAGTGTATTGGCTTACGAATGGGTGTCGCTTGATACTAGCGAAAGTGAAAAGCTTTGGAAGATATACCACCGTATCGTCATTAATAAACTTCAGAAATGCAGCGACAAAGACTTTGCTCTCACGGAGCTGGATATCGCGAATAGTCTGAAAGAGAACCTGTCACCAATTATATTTCCATCACCAAGAATAACGAAACATTGCGCAGAGAGTTTGGATAGGTTCGCTCAGTTGATCTATGCAACGGGCGAATTACTTGATTATGAGGGCAGTATTCATTGGTTTTGTTTTGATGAGGAGTGTGATTATACCGATACACCTTTTCAGTCAGTCATATTCAATAAGTCTGAGCAGGGAAATATCGAGTGGCAAGGTACAAATAAGAAACTCGGGCTGCTATGGAATTATTGGATGAAGCGAGCTGTAGATGAGTTTATCAACCGAGGTTTATATGCTCATCAGATCGGTTTAGCGGAAAACCATGAATTAAACCAATTAGCTTTTATTAAAGCGATTCGAAGCGAACTGATGCTGAAAGAAGTATATGGTTTTTCAGATAAGCTGGAAACTGATACTGGTGTTCATATTGATGTATTCAAGTTCATGCTTTTTGCCGAAGTGAATTCAGTTTTTTTCCAGAAAGACTACATTGATGAATTCAAAAAAATCTATGAAACCAATGGCAATCTTTATCAATCATTAAGTATGCTGGCCTTTAACGGATTAGTTAATGGAATGCAGAACCGCTTTCCGATGACATGGTCAAAAATCGACGACAAAGTGAATGGGCTGGTTGGATGGTCAGTGTCTGAAGAATCCCCAAAAGGTAATAAAAACATCACTAAGGCTATCATTGATTCCTGGACGGTTGATTTGAAAGAGTTGGTGAATAGTAATTCATCATCAATTCCGCGTTTGAATGAACGGCCATATTACAAAATCGGTTCGTATCTTTTTCAGTTTCCTTGGGTTGTTGGTCTGCAGAATAATGCTACTTCAGCAGTTAATAACTTCCGGCGATTTGGTGCAAAAAGAAAAGGTTTAATGAAAGAAACAAATCGAGTTGAGTTAAATCTCGCCGAACAATTACGACTAAAGGGAATGTCTGTCACTTGTGGCTATGAGCCTAAATTTGATGGGAATGAAAACCCAGGGGAAGTAGATATTATTGCTTATGTCGATGATGTCTTGTTGTTAATAGAAGTGAAGTCTGGCTATATCCGCTCGTCTACGCAAGAAGCATGGCTGCACAAGACTAGCACCTTGAGAAAAGCGGCATGGCAACTCCAAAGAAAAGAAATTGCAGTGAAAGATGCATTACTTTCTGATGGTCAATTGAGACAGAAGCTCAATTTTGATCAGAATGTACTGCCTGCGACCTTCAAGTCGTGGATAATTGATACGTCGCTCGAATTTGATGGGCAAATAATTGATGGATATCTTGTTACCTCATTAGAAGCGGCGCTCATCGCACTACGCGATGAGGTTTCTCTTCTGCAGAATTTCGAAGAGTTAGATGAAAACAGCAAGCTATTGGAGGCAGAAACGTCTCTTTATAGTGGTGAGTTTAATATTCGCGAATTCATCAACATTATTGAATCAGGCAAAATCTGGGATGGCTTGATCTGATTTTTACTCATTAGTTTGCCATGTAATATCCTCATGGCAAATACACTAGAATAAAGCATGATTTGAATCATGCCGGATCCAGCGCTCTATCGGGTAAGCCTCTACCAAATCAAACAGTCAATAGTTACGTTAGGCAAACACGGGTGCGAGACGCTTCTGGTTTTGTGTCCTTTTTCTCGTCCATTCCCGGGAACTTCATAGGCATCCAATTATTATCATTTGATAAAAAGCGATTTTGTCGACACTTTGCTGAAACACAAGGCCTTTCCTGCTTCATTTGTCACTCTTCATTTGATTGCTTGAGCAATCTAAGTAATAGTTAGATCAAGCGGTGTATCACACCCCACAAAAAAGAATAATTTTATTTAATAAAAATATAATGTTTATCATATAGTTATATAGGTTGATTCATTGAAGTATGTTGTCCTGACATGTATTTGTCATCGGCGCATCAGGCCAAAGGAGGCTGCCTATGGATAGCGATGAACGTAAGTTATTCATCCTTGATACCAACGTGCTGCTACACGAACCTCTCTCCGTCTACTCCTTTCAGGAACACGATATTGTCATCCCGATGACAGTACTCGAAGAGCTCGACAACATTAAAGATCGTCAGAAAGATGTCAGCCGCGAAGCGCGGGTGGCGATCCGTACGCTGGAAGATCTGTTCCGCGATGCCACGCCCGAGCAGATCAGCAGCGGTATTTGTTTAAAAGAAAAAACCGGCAGTTCCGGGTGCAGCGGGCTGATTTCCATTGTCGCTGATCATCATTTACCCGGAGGGGAAGAGGTCTTCACCAACAAGGAGGCTGACAACCGCATCATCAATCTGGCGCTTTATCTGCAGAATGTTCGTAAAGATCGCCTGGTCGTGCTGGTAACCAAAGATATCAACATGCGGCTGAAGGCCAAAGGGGCCGGGCTGGCGAAGGTGGAGGATTACCGCACCGACCAGCTGATTGATGATATCCGCTTGCTGGCAAAAGGTTTTCAGAAAATAGAGGGCGCGTTCTGGGACAAGGTCGGGCAGTGCGAAACGGTGTCGCATGGCCGGGATGTGTTCCATCGTCTTGATGAAAAGGTGTTACAGGGCACCCACATCAACCAGTATCTGATTGATGAGGCGGAAACCTTTGCCGGCCGGGTGCATAAGCGGGAAGAAGGGACACTGCTGATCAAGGACATTGGCTATGAACGGCTGATGAACCGCCATGCCTGGGGCGTGCATCCGAAGAACATTTATCAGGGGATGGCGCTGGACGCCCTGCTGGATCCGACGCTGGATCTGGTGATTCTGACCGGCCCGGCCGGTTGCGGCAAGACCTTGCTGGCCATGGCGGCCGCGCTGGAACTGGTCATCGAGCGGGGAATTTACGAGCGCATCATTGTCACCCGTAATACCCCGGAAATCGCGGAAAGTATCGGCTTCCTGCCAGGTACCGAGGAAGAGAAAATGCTGCCCTGGCTGGCGGCGATCACCGATACGCTGGAAGTGCTGCACAAGCATGATGAAAGCCGGGAAAGTACGCTGCAATACATCATGGAGAAGGCCAATATCCAGTTCAAATCGGTCAACTTCATGCGTGGCCGCAGTTTCCAGAATACCCTCGTTCTGCTGGATGAATGCCAGAACCTGACCGCCTCCCAGCTGAAAACCATCATCACCCGTTGCGGGGAAGGCACCAAGATTGTCTGTTCCGGTAACCTGGCACAGATTGATTCCAACTATCTGACACCGGTCACGTCCGGTCTGACCTACATAGTGGAACGTTTCAAGGATTTTGAAGGCAGCGCCAACATCTTCTTAAATGGCGTCGTGCGTAGTCGCCTGGCTTCGTTCGCCGAAGAGAATCTGTAAACGGCGGCCTCTCAGCCCCCGGTTTTGTCCGGGGGTGTTTTTAGCCGGGTCATGACATCCCCAGATAGGCGGCAAATTCGGCTGTCGGTGGCTGCTGCAGGGCGTTCACCGGCGCCGTAAATTTCAGCTGACCATCATCAATAAAGCCGAGCCAGTCTGCCTGATCCTTCGCTTCCTGTGGCTGATGCGATACCAGCAGCACGCCAATGTGTTGTTCGGTCGCCAGTTGCCGGACTTCCTGCATCATTTCCTGACGCAGCGCCGGATCCAGCGCCGAAAAAGGTTCATCCAGCAGCAGATAGGGCTTGCGGCGCACCAGGCAACGGGCCAGGGCGACACGCTGCTGCTGCCCACCGGACAGCGAACCGGGGCGGCGCGCGAGCAGATCGGCGATCTGTAATCGTTCCGCCGCCTGCTGTAGCGTCTGCTGTTCCTGCAAGGACAGGTTCAGGTCCGGACGCAGACCGAGCGCGATATTCTGGTACACGGTCAGATGTTCAAACAGATTATTTTGCTGAAACAGCATGGTAAACGGCCGCTGTGCCGGCGGCAGGTACGCAATGTTTTGGCCATCCACGGACAGCACACCGCTGCTGATTGGCAGAAAACCGGCCAGTAACTCCAGCAGCGTCGATTTGCCGCTGCCGGAACGTCCCAGTAACAGGCCGATTTCGCCGGGTTGCAACTGCAGAGAAAACTCAAACGTGCGCCCCTGACGATGGGTCTGCAACTTTTCAACCAATAACATGCTTACTCCAGTAAAGACGGGGGTTCCCGGTGTTCATTCCGGCTGGCCAGCCACTCGGTCAGCCAGAGCAGGGTGAGACAGAGTACCAGTAACACCAGCGCGGTCGCCGAGGCCGCATCCATCTGATAATGCCCCAGTTGCTGGTACAGCAGCCAGGGCAGGGTTTGTAATTCATCATTGCCAAACATCGCGATTGCGGCCAGATCGCCCAGCGAGAAGATCATGCCCAGCGCCAGTGCACGGCCGGCCGGTCGGCAGAGCAGCGGCCACTCCAGCCAGCGCAGACGGGACAATCCCTGCAGCCCCAGACTGTCAGCCAGCCGGTCATAACGAAGCAGCAGATCCTGCATCGGCTGCTGCAGTGCGCGCAAGGTATAGGGCAGAGCCGCCAGCGCGTTCAGCAGCATGACCAGCCAGAATCCGTGCGCAAACAGGTTCATTTCTCCCTGCAGCAGAATAAACAGGCCGGTACTGAGCACCGAGGTCGGGATCAGCAGGATCAGTGAACCGGTGCCGGCAAGCAATCCGCCCAGACGCGGAGCATGGCAGCGGATGCTCAGGTGCCGGCTGCTCAGCAGCAAGCCGGTGCTCAGCAGGAGGGACAAAAGCCCTGCACTAACGGCGATCCGCAACGACTGCAGCGTGGTCTGTAGCAGCAGGGACTGTTGCCAGACCAGACTGAACAGGGCCTGCAGGCCATACCAGACAATCGCCGCCAGTGGCGGCAGAAACAGGGACAGGCCGGCGATTAAAGCGAGCAGATCGGGGAGCCAGTGACGTGGTTGATAATGCGGACAGCTTTGCCCGGTCGCGGATGCCAGTGAGGCGGCAGCCGGCTTCAGCCAGCCATAGCCGGCAACCACCAGGGCGCCCAGCAGTAATTGCCAGCAGGCGAGTTGTCCGGCCGAAGCCAGATCAAAATCAAAGCGCAGTGCCTGATAGATGGCCACTTCCAGTGTGGTGGCCTGCGGGCCGCCACCCAACGCCATCACGATGGTGAAGCTGGTAAAACAGAGCATGAAGATCAGGCTCGCCAGCCCCGGCAGCAACCGGCGCATCGCCGGCCATTCCAGTAAGCGGAAACGGTACCACTCCGGTAAACCCAGCTGGGCGGCTTGTCGCCAGTAATCGTGCGGGATCTGTTCCAGTGACTGCACCAGCCAGCGGGTGGCGAGCGGCATGTTAAAAAACACATGCGCCAGCAGAATGCCGGATAAGCCAAACAGATAATCCGGCAGAGGAAGACCGGCGGCTTGCGCGAGTGCGGTCAGCCATCCCTGCGCACCGTGTACGGCCACCAGTCCGAACAGCGCAATGATGACCGGCAGCACCTGTGACAGCCCGAACAGATGCAGCAACAGCGTTTTGCCGGGAAACTGACGATGGAACAGCGCCCGCGCCAGCGGAATGGCCAGCAACAGGCTGAGCAGGGTAGACAGAGCCGCCTGTTTGAGACTGAACCAGGCCACATGCGTCAGATAGCTGTCCTGCCAGAGCAGAATGGTCGCGGTACCGGGCTGGCTTAATAAGGCTGCCAGCGGACCAAGCGTGGCCGATAAAATCAGGGCGGCCACCAGACCGCCCGGCCACCACCAGAAACGACGTGGCATCAGCGGCTGACGGCCTGCAGCCACTCTTTCACCCAGGCTTTACGCTGAGCGGCGATCTGTTGAGGATCCGGCTGCAGCGTCTGTGCCGGGGTCTCATTCTGGTTAAACCCATCCGGCAGTTTCACGCCGGTGACCGGATACATCCAGTTGCCTTCCGGGATCTGATTCTGAAAATGCTCATGTAAGATGAACTGCATAAAGCGCTGTGCCAGCTCAGGCTGTGGCGCAGTTTTCAGTTGCGCGGCCACTTCTACCTGTCGCAGATGACCTTCACTGAACAGGGCGGCGCGGTATTGCTGTTTGTCCTCGGCCAGACGGTGATAAGCCGGTGAGGTGGTATACGACAGCACCAGATCTGCCTGTCCTTTCAGGAACATGCCATAGGCTTCGCTCCAGCCTTTGGTGACGGTGACGGTTTTCCTGGCCAGTTGTTCCCAGGCGGCCGGTGCGGTGTCGCCATATACCTGTTTCACCCACATCAGCAAGCCTTGTCCCGGCGTACTGGTCCGCGGATCTTCATAAATGATTTTCAGATCATCCCGCGCCACCAGTTCTTTCAGGCTTTGCGGCGGCTGTTTCAGTTTGCTGCTGTCGTACACAAACGCGAAATAGCCATAATCGAAAGGCAGGAACGTCTTGTCCTGCCAGCCACCCGGCAAGGTCAGCGCCTGCAGATCGGTGTTATGCGGAACAAACAGCTGGCTGTTGTGTGCATCTGCCAGCATGGTTTCGTCCATGCCCAGCGCCACGTCGGCCTTGCTGTGCGCCCCTTCCAGCTTCAGCCGGTTCAGGATGGCCACACCATCTTCCAGCGCAACCCATTTCAGGGTGCAGTTGCATTCCGCCTCAAACGCGAGCTTGATTTTGGCGCCGGGGCCCCATTCACCGGCAAACGAATCATAGGTATAAACGGTTAAGACCTGCTTCTGTTCTGCCGCCTGAGAAAATGCGGATGCGCTCAGTAACGCGGCCGCCAGAAAACATGACCAGAAAGGACGCATGCGGTACTCCATAAAATGTGGTTAAAGTTCATTATCCCGGCGGGTCGTATCCGGCAGCAGATCGTACTGATACTGCTGATTCAGGATTGCCAGCCGGCTTTTTTCCCCGGTGACACCGGGCGGGATCTCTGCCGGTCCGGCTACTTCCAGCGGCAGGAAGAGGGTGTCACCGATTTGCAGCATTTGTTCATTCCCGGTCGGAGCAGGTAACGCGACTGCCAGAAATGCATGATCCGGAACATAGACGATGGCCTGCGTCAGCTCGGGATAAAGCGCCTTCAGCAAGGCCATCATCAGCACGCTTTTGCTGTCACAATCGCCCCGGTTCTGGGTCAGTACTTGTTCCGGCATCAGAAATGCCACGCCACGCAGTCCATCGGCCGACTGCAGCGAGTCATAGGGGATGGACTGTACAAAGTTCAGCAGACCGGCCACGACCAGCGCCCGTTCATCCTGCTGGTAACGCTGTTTCAGCGTTGGCGGAGCGGAGGCAATGATGACTCGTTGCAGGGTCCGGGCGAGCTCCCGTAATCCGGTGCTGCTGTCTGCAGCAATGCGGGTGTGATCCGGGCGGATCAGATGACTGCTGTCATCGCCGTGGCGTTTGTAATAATGCTCTGCCAGCCAGGCGTTAAACAATATCTCCTGCTGCTGCGGAAGCCAGGTTTTTATCTGCTCGATTTGCCGTTCATCGAAACTCTGATAATCAACGATACCACCATCAGCGGTTCTGCGAAGATTAAAGGTAACACCGGGATACCGTTGCCGGGCGTTGCGGATTAATTGTGACAGCACAAATTCCTGCGCCCGTCCGGCATGCCATGTATTCCAGACCGGCAGTATCTGGCTGGCCGGCAACGTCAGTGTGAAGGCCTGCGTCGCCGCATCGTCGTATTGCCACACGTAATGCAACTGCCGGGTTTCACGGGAAAATGCCTGTTGCTGTGCACCGGCAGTACCGTGCAGTACTGCCAGCGTGAAACCAAGCAGCAGGCTCAGGCGAACTGCCATTGTCCGTTTTCCTGCCATAACAGTTTCTTCTCGTGGAACGGATGCAGGGTGCTGCGGTGACCGACACTGACCATGATGGTCTGCGGCAGCTCGTCGCGCAGTAAACGGTAAAGCTGGGCTTCACTCTGTTCATCCAGTGCCGACGTTGCTTCATCCAGGAACAGCACATCCGGTTTCACCAGCAGAATTCGGGCGAACGCGACGCGTTGCTGCTCACCGAGGCTTAGCATCTGTCCCCACAATTCCACATCATCCAGCCGCTGTGCCAGTTTTTCCAGACCGACCATCTGCAGCGCTTTAATCGCTTCGGCATTACTGACTTCCGGCAACGGATAGCTCAGCGCCTGACGCAGACTGCCCAGTGGCAGATACGGTTTTTGCGACAGGAACAGGGTCTGGCTGCCCGCCGGGTAAGTCACCTTGCCACTGGCAAACGGCCATAAGCCGGCCAGCGTACGCAGCAGGGTCGATTTACCGCAACCGGATGGCCCCTGGATCAGCAACGAGTCGCCCTGTTTTAATTGCCAGTTGGCGTCATTCATCAAGGCAAAGCCGTCCGGATGTTCAATGCTGACCTGCTGCAGTCGCAGGGCTTCACCGGTACGTTCCGGTTCCAGCCGTGGCAATTGCTCGGCGTGTTGCAGACCCTGTTCGAAGGTCGCAAGACGATCCACCACGGATTTCCAGCGGGCCAGATCGGTATAGCTGTCAACCAGCACCGACATCGAACCCTGAACAATGCCGAAGGCGGACAGGGTCTGCATCAGATCGCCCAGCGTGATCTGTTTGGCGAAATAGAGCGGGGCGCCCAGCACCACCGGGAAGATCACGGCGGTCTGGTTAAAACCGAGGGTAAAGAAACCCAGTATCTTCTGTCGCTTCATCAGCGCATAGAAGTTATCGACTACCTGCAGGAAGCGGCCACGCAGATAACCGCCTTCCTCCTGCGCACCCTGATACAGCGCGATGGATTCCGCGTTTTCCCGCATCCGCACCAGCGAGAAACGGAAATCTGCCTCATAGCGTTGTTGATTAAAGTTAAGCCGCACCAGTGGGCGACCAATCCAGAAGGTCAGTATCGTTCCGAAGATGGCATACGCCAATGCCGCCCAGACCATATAGCCCTGCGCCAGCTGAAAGGTGGTGTTACCGATAGTCAGCTCGGAGGGTTTGGATAGGGTCCATAACACACCGAGAAAGGTGAACAGGGTGGCGAGTTCACGCAGATAACCAATGGAAAGTGACAGCGTCGATCCGACAAACTCGTTGATGTCTTCCGCAATACGCTGATCGGGGTTATCGGTTTGCCGGTCGGTCAGTTGCAACCGGTAAAAGTTGTTATCCGCCAGCCAGTGGACGATGCGGTTCTGCGTCAGCCAGCGGCGCCAGACAATCTGCAGCATCTGGTTGAAGTAAGTCCGGTGGACACCGACCAGTACCCAGATGGCCGCCAGCCAGCAGAACGTCAGCAGCAGACTTTTGAATTCGGGGAAGTCATAACCCTGAATGGAGTTATAGAACTGGTTATGCCAGCTGTTCAGCACTTTCTGCAGATAGACTGAACCGGCCGTCAGCGCCAGCACTACAACCAGCAGCATCAGACCTTTCGTTTTTCCTTCTTTGGAAGCCCAGAATGGCTTTAGCAGCATCCAGAAGTTGCGCCACAGGTGCTTAACCGGTGGGGTTGGTGTCATGATTTCACTCCCGTTACGACATCATGTTGTGGCTCATGTTGCCAGAGTGAGCAGGGAAATCAATCAGATGTCATGGTTCCGGATGCCATGGCGATAATCCCCCGGATTTCTCCGGGGGTATTATTCAGAAACGCATGGCGGCGGTCAGGCGGAAATCACGGCCTGCTTCCGGCACACCGGCCCACATGTTGTAGCGGGCGGTGTAGCCATAGCTGGCCTGATCCAGATACTGTTTATCAAACAGGTTAATGACCGCGAATTTCAGGTCAAAATCGGTATTGGCGACAGGTGTCCAGCTGACATAGACGTCATGTACGGCATAACCCGGTTTTTCTTTTGAACCGGACGGCACTTCGGTCAGGCGTTCTGTGGCCCGGCCCGTCCAGCCGATATCCACGCGTTGTTCGGTAAAGTGATAATCGAGCCCGGTCGTCCAGGTGCGGCCGGTTGAGGTACCCAGTGACATGTTACTGTCACTCAGCGGCTCGCCATTCAGGGTCGGACGGCTTAACGTCACTCCGACCCGGCTATCCAGTTGTCCCCAGCGATAGCCGGCATCGGCCGAATAGCCCCAGACCGCAACCGTGCCTGCATTGTCACGGGTGCCGGTCGAGTTAGGAATGAAATTTTCGATCCGCTGGGTGAAGCCCTGTACCTTGGCGTGCAGATTGCCGTGTTCGTATTCCGTACCAAATTCTGTGGTATGGGCGCGTTCCGGATCAATATCGCTGTCATTGGTGGTGCGGGACATGACATAGGCTTCTTTCGTGCCAACGCCCCGCAAGGCACGGGAGTGACGGGCAAACAGATTCACCTCATCGGTGACAAACCAGGTCAGACCCACATTCGGACTGAGGCCTTCACTGCTGAAGTTCTGGCCGATGTTGTCGTTGTAGTCATAGCGATCAAAGCGGGCTCCGGCAGACAACAGCCAGTCAGGCGCAAAATGGTAATCGCTCTGCAGATAGAGCCCCAACACGGTCAGATCTTCATCGCCGGCCGTGCCGCTACCGGTCTGGTAAGCGCGGTCATGATGGTAGTCGGTACCGATGGTGATATCGGCTTTGTCCAGGTTCATGGTGTTGCGCAGATCGCTGCCCCACGTCTCGACACCGGCACCACTCTGGGAACCATCATTGGTAATGTCCAGGCTGGCATCGGTGTGATAAATCGTGGTTTTGGTATTAAACAGCGGATTACCGGACTGGTATTTATGGTTGAACGTGGTGGTCGCCCGGGCGTTTTTCTGCTCGGTTTCCGGATTCCAGTCGGAGGCGATCATGTGCGCGCGCAGGTTGCGGTTACCTTCATCCACCCGGTTTTCATGGCTCAGACTGGCGTAGTGTTTTTCATTGAGATCACCGCTCAGCTTGGTGAAAAAATCTTCCTGTTTGATGTCGGTGTTTTTGACGGTATCGCCATTGCCGTCTTTGTAACTGTCAGTATCCAACTGCGAGGCACTGACCAGAATGCCGCTCTGCTCACCGATCCGGCCGAACGCGGTGCCGGTATTTTTGAAGCCCTGGCCGTTGCTGTGATAGGTACTCTTCACCATCGCCCCGGCATTTTCATCTTTGCGGAGGAGGTCAGTCGCGTCTTTGGTTTCAAAGCTGACAGCACCAGCCAGTGCGCCCGGGCCAGCTGTTGCCGCGCCAGTGCCGGCATCCGCTTCAACGGCTTTGATGATATCGGGGTCAATTCCCACGCGGCCCTGATGGTGGAACAGATAGCCGGTCTGTTGTGCGCCATCGATAGAAATATTCATCAGGGTGTCTTCCAGACCACGGGCATACAGTTTCTGCGCCGCTGGCAGCGAGCCGCCACCGACATTAAAATCGGTCTGGTCTTTGAAGACTTCCTGCAATGAGGCCGCCTGTTTTTGTTCCAGCTGCTTGGCGGTTACCGCTTTTTCTTTATCTGCTGTGACTTCAACCTGACCCAGTTCATTTACGGTTTCTCCAGCCAGTACAGTTTGGCCAAAGAGCGCTAAAGATAATGAGGAAGCGAGGAGAGTACGGGTCAGGATCTGTTTTGATTGCTGCTGCATGATGAGTCTCTTCCGATTGAGAGTTTGTTTAGTATTGATAATTATTCTCAATAAATAATAAAGAGAATGCTTCTTCTTCTCAAGTGGGAATTGAGAAGATATGCAAGACGATGTCAGCAGGAGAATTGTTGCAGCGAAAAAAGAGAGGAAAAAAGACAGGAAAAAGAAAGAGAAAAGAAAAGGGAAGCACAATGGCTTCCCTTCAGGCATCACTAGTTATGCAATGATCAATTACAACCAGGCAGGCTGTTTTGCTTCATACGCATCAATCGCATCCGCGTGCTGCAGTGTCAGGCCGATGTTGTCCAGACCGTTCATGATGCAGTAACGACGGAAGTCATCGATTTCAAACTTGAAGCAGTAATCCGCGGCGCGTACTTCTTTCGCTTCCAGATCCACAGTAATGGTCTGGCCTTCGTTCGCTTCCACCAGCTTGAACAGCGCATCCACTTCGTCATCTTTCAGACGCACGACCAGCAGGCCGTTGTTCAGCGAGTTGCCGTAGAAAATGTCGGCAAAACTCGGTGCGATCACAGCTTTCAGGCCGTAGTCTGCCAGTGCCCACGGTGCGTGTTCACGGCTGGAGCCGTTACCGAAGTTTTCACGCGCCAGCAGGATGGAAGCACCCTTGTAGCGCGGGAAGTTCAGTACGAATTCCGGATTTGGCTGAGTGCCGGCATCATCCAGGAAACGCCAGTCGTGAAACAGATTCTGACCAAAACCCAGTTTGGAAACGCGTTGTAAAAACTGCTTCGGAATGATCTGGTCGGTGTCCACGTTGGCGCTGTCTAATGGCACGGCCAGACCAGTGTGTTGTTTAAACTCTTGCATGGCAGTGCTCCTTACAGTTCACGAACGTCAACGAAATGACCGGCAATCGCCGCAGCGGCAGCCATTGCAGGGCTGACCAGGTGGGTACGACCACCACGGCCCTGACGGCCTTCGAAGTTGCGGTTGCTGGTGGCTGCACAACGTTCGCCCGGTTCCAGACGGTCGTTGTTCATCGCCAGACACATGGAACAACCCGGCAGACGCCATTCAAAACCGGCTTCGGTCAGGATCTTGTCCAGACCTTCCGCTTCCGCCTGTGCTTTCACTTGTTGTGAACCAGGCACTACCAGCGCCTGAACACCCGGCGCTACTTTACGGCCTTTCGCTACCGCAGCCGCAGCCCGGATATCTTCGATACGGCCGTTGGTGCAAGAACCGATAAAGGCTTTATCGATCTTCACATCAGACAGTTTCTGACCAGCAGTCAGATCCATGTACTCCAGCGCTTTCTGTGCAGAACTGCGGGCAACTGGATCTGCGAAATCTTCCGGTGCCGGGATCGGAGTATTGATGCTGATCACCTGGCCCGGGTTGGTACCCCAAGTCACTTGTGGTTCGATCGCTGCGCCATCCAATACCAGTTCAGCATCGAATTGGGCACCGACGTCGGTTTTCAGGGTGGACCAGTATTCAACCGCTGCATCCCAGTCGGCGCCTTTCGGTGCAAACGGACGACCTTGCAGGTAATCGAAGGTGGTCTGATCCGGTGCGACCATACCGGCTTTGGCACCCAGTTCGATTGCCATGTTACAGACGGTCATACGTTCTTCCATGGTCAGCGCCTGAATGGCAGTACCACAGAATTCGACGACATAACCGGTGCCACCCGCAGTGCCGGTTTTACCGATGATCGCCAGTACGATATCTTTCGCGGTGACGCCCGGGCCGACTTTGCCGGTGACTTCGATTTTCATCGTTTTCGCCCGGTTCTGTTTCAGCGTCTGGGTGGCCAGCACGTGTTCCACTTCGGAAGTACCGATACCGAACGCCAGTGCGCCAAACGCGCCGTGGGTCGCGGTGTGGGAGTCACCACAAACGATGGTGGTGCCCGGCAGGGTCAGGCCGATTTCCGGACCCATCACATGCACGATACCCTGCCATTTGTGGTTCAGACCATACAACGGCACACCGAAATCTTCGGCGTTTTTCATCAGCGTCTGCATCTGCACACGCGCCATCTCGCCGGAAGCGTTGATGTCGTTGGTGGTAGTGGAGACGTTGTGATCCATGGTGGCCCAGGTTCGGTCGGTGCGACGTACCTGACGACCTTTTTCACGCAGACCATCAAAGGCCTGCGGGCTGGTCACTTCATGCACCAGGTGACGATCAATATAGATGATCGGGGTTTCGCCTGCGGCTTCATACACCACATGCGCTTCAAATACTTTCTGATACAGCGTCTTAGCCATGCTTAGATCTCCCGGATGCGTGCGGCAATCTGTGAACCCATATCGCTGGTGCTTTGCACCGGATGCTTGCCTTCGCCCTGCGCCAGATCACCGGTGAAGTAACCGTCAGCCAAAGTTTCCGCAATCGCGCGTTCAATCGCAAGGGCTGCGTTTTCTTCTTTGAAGCTATAACGCAGCATCAGGGCGGCAGACAGGATCTGTGCTACCGGGTTGGCAATGCCTTTACCGGCGATGTCCGGGGCAGAACCACCCGCTGGCTCGTACAGACCGAAACCATCAGCATTCAGGCTGGCAGAAGGCAGCATGCCCATAGAACCAGTGATCATCGCGCATTCGTCAGACAGGATGTCGCCGAACAGGTTAGAACACAGCAGGATGTCGAACTGGGATGGATCTTTCACCAGCTGCATGGTCGCGTTGTCGATATACATGTGGTTCAGTTCCACATCCGGATAATCTTTCGCGACTTCAGTCACCACCTGACGCCACAGGATGGAGCTCTGCAGGACGTTGGCTTTGTCGATAGAAGTGACTTTATGGCGACGGACGCGGGCAGATTCGAACGCGATCTTGGCGATACGCTCGATTTCGTAGCGGTGATAAACTTCGGTATCAAACGCTTTTTCCATATCGCCGGCGCCTTCACGGCCTTTTGGCTGACCGAAGTAGATACCGCCAGTCAGTTCGCGTACACAGACGATGTCAAAACCGCGATCAGAGATATCCGCACGCAGTGGTGACAACGCGTTCAGACCTTTGTGGATCTGAGCTGGGCGCAGGTTACAGAACAGTTTGAAGTGACCGCGTAATGGCAGCAGGGCACCGCGTTCCGGTTGTTCGTTAGGTGGCAGGTGTTCCCATTTCGGACCACCAACAGAACCGAACAGGACGGCATCCGCCGCTTCACAGGCTTCCAGTGTGCTTTTTGGCAGCGGGCAGCCGTGATTGTCGATAGCGATACCACCGACATCATGCTGACTGAATTTGAATTCGATGCCAAAAACGGACTGAACCTTGTCCAGAACCTTGATCGCTTCGGCCATTACTTCCGGACCGATGCCATCACCGGGCAACACCGCGATTTGGTAACTTGCCATTACAGAGTCTCCATGACTGTTTTTTGTGCGAAACGTTCTTTATGCTCTGCGACCTGCAAAGCACGATAAATATTATTGATCACATGTACTAAAGCCTGAGCAGACGATTCAACGATATCGGTGGCCAGACCCATGCCGTGGAATTTACGGCCCTTGAATTCTGCCACGATATCCACCTGACCCAGCGCATCTTTACCGATGCCTTTGCTCTTCAGATCATACTTGCTGATATTGATTTCATAGCCGGTGATACGGTTGATGCACTGATACACCGCATCCACCGGACCATTACCGGTCGCTGCTTCGGTCACTTCTTCATCACCGACCTGCATCCGCACACTGGCCGTGGCCATCACGCTGCCACCGGACTGTACGCTCAGATAGTTCAGTTTGAAGTGCTCAGGCTCTTCCTGGATCTGAGAGAAGAACAACAAGGCTTCCAAATCATAATCGAAGACCTGGCCTTTTTTATCAGCCAATTGCAGGAAGCTGGTGTAAATCTGATCCAAATCATAAGAGCCTTCCGGATAACCCAACAGAGCTAAACGGTGCTTGATGACATGACGGCCGGAACGGGATGTCAGGTTCAGCGTGTTCTGATTCAAACCTACGCTTTCCGGGGTGATAATTTCATAGGTGTTTTTCGCTTTCAGTACGCCATCCTGATGGATACCGGAACTGTGCGAGAAAGCATTGGCACCGACAATCGCCTTGTTCGGCTGCACCGGCATGTTGCACAACTGGCTGACCAGCTGGCTGGTGCGGTGAATTTCCTGATGCTTGATGTTGGTGTGCACACCAATCAAATCCTGACGGGTTTTCAGGATCATCGCGACTTCTTCCAGTGAGGTATTACCCGCACGCTCACCGATACCGTTGATGGTACATTCGATCTGACGGGCACCCATCTGTACCGCACCAATCGAGTTGGCGACCGACAAGCCTAAGTCATCATGGCAGTGTACCGAGATGATCGCTTTATCAATGTTCGGTACGCGGTTGAACAGGTTGTGAATGATGCCGCTGAATTCAGTCGGAATGGTGTAACCGACAGTATCCGGAATATTGATGGTACGGGCGCCGGCGTTGATCGCGGCTTCCACCATACGGCACAGATTGTCGATCGGGGTACGGCCCGCATCTTCACAGGAGAACTCGACGTCATCGGTGAAACGGCGCGCATATTTGACCGCGTTGACGCCCATTTCCAATACGTCTTCGAAGCTTTTCTTCAGCTTGTTTTCGACGTGAATGGTGGAGGTCGCCAGGAAGGTATGGATACGGAACTGATCCGCCACTTTCAGCGCTTCGGCAGCAGCATCAATATCTTTTTGCAGAGCGCGGGACAATGCACAGACGCGGCTGTTTTTGATCTGACGGGCAATGGTTTGTACCGATTCAAAATCGCCAGGGGAGGATACCGGAAAACCGACTTCCATCACATCGACACCCAGCCGTTCCAGTGCCAGTGCGATCTGCAATTTTTCACGTACTGTTAAGCTGGCTGGCAACGCCTGTTCGCCATCCCGCAATGTGGTATCGAATATGATGACGCGATCTGACATATCTTTATCCTCGGTAACTGGTTTCGTGCGCTGGCGGTATAAAAAAACCCGCGCTGTGTGCACGGGTTCTTATGTTCAGGCCTTAATTCCGGCTGCTACATTCCCGCGCGAAAGTCCGCGATAAGAAGAAGTAGGAGCAGAGAAATTAAGCGCATAAACGTGTCCTTTTTGAACTGTTAGATTATGTGTACGCTTTTTATTGAAACTTGTCAAACACCTCGTGCATAACTTCCTTTATTTTTGATGAAAAATAGCGCTAAAATGATGTTTATTGAAATTTAATTGCGCATTTTTGTTGATTGATCGCAACAAGTAGGATGGCGACGATGCTGCGGCTTATTGTGAAAAAGAGAAGAGTGGTGCGATGAATTGATCGCTCAGCTGAGTACTGCGTACTGCTGATTATAGTCAACAATCAGCAATAAGAGCCCGCCGCATGGCATTTCTGCATTTTGATAACCGCTTTATCCGGGAACTACCGGGTGATCCGCTGACACTGAACCAGCCACGTCAGGTGACAGCGGCGTTGTGGTCTGCGGTGACACCGGCGCCGGTTCCGCATCCGCAACTGATCGCCAGTTCAGCGGAGGTTGCTGCTTTACTGGGTATTTCATTGGACGATTTGCAGCAACCAGAGTGGGTTGCCGCATTGTCCGGTAATCGGTTGCTGACCGGAATGTCACCTTTTGCTACTTGTTACGGTGGTCATCAGTTTGGCAACTGGGCCGGGCAACTCGGTGACGGACGGGCGATCAGTCTCGGTGAGCTGATCCATAACGATCAGCGCTGGGAGCTGCAATTGAAAGGCGCGGGTGTCACCCCGTATTCGCGTCGTGGTGATGGCAAAGCGGTGCTGCGTTCGTCGATCCGCGAGTTTCTGTGCAGCGAAGCGATGTTCCATCTTGGGGTGCCGACCACGCGGGCACTGAGTCTGGTGCTGACCGGCGAGCAGATCTGGCGGGATATGTTTTATGACGGCAATCCGCAGCAGGAACTGGGCGCGATTGTTTGCCGGGTGGCCCCTTCCTTTATCCGCTTTGGCCATTTTCAGTTGCCGGCGATGCGAGGTGAGCTGGATTTACTGAACAAACTCATCGATTTCACCATTGATCGCGATTTTCCGCATCTGGCAGCCGAACCGGCGGAACAGCGCCGGGCGCTGTGGTTCAGTGAAATCTGCATAACTACGGCAAAGCTGATGGTGGAATGGACGCGGGTGGGTTTCGTGCATGGCGTGATGAATACCGACAATATGTCGGTGCTGGGCCAGACCATCGATTATGGCCCGTATGGCTGGGTAGATAATTTCGATCTGAACTGGACACCGAACACCACCGATGCCGAAGGGCTGCGTTACTGCTTTGGCCGGCAACCGGCGATTGCGCGCTGGAATCTGCAGCGGCTGGCCGAGGCGCTGGGCACTGTGATGACCGATCATGCAATTCTGGCCGAGGGTCTGGCGCAGTTTGAACAGGTGTTTACACAGGGCATGAACACGATGCTGGCGGCCAAGCTGGGCTGGCAGCAATGGCAGGAGTCGGACGTTGCGCTGACCGAACGCCTGTTTACCCTGCTGGAACAGGCCGAAGTGGATATGACTCTGTTCTTCCGTCAGCTGGCTGAGCTTGATCTCAATGCGCCGGATCCGGCGTCACTGCGCAGTTCGTTTTACCGCGACGATCTGTACCATCAGCATCAGCCCGAATTTCAGCAATGGCTGAGTGATTACGCGCAGCGGGTCTTAAGTGAAGAGCGGTTGCCGGAAGATCGCGCAGCCCGGATGAATCAGGTTAATCCCGTTTATGTGTTGCGCAACTATCTGGCGCAGCAGGTGATTGATGCGGCAGAGCAGGGCGATTATCAGCCGATCTCCGAACTGCTGGATGTGCTGCGACAACCTTATACCGAACAAGCCGGTAAAGAAGCATATGCACAGAAACGACCGGACTGGGCCCGGCACAAACCCGGCTGCTCGATGCTGTCCTGCAGTTCATAGCTCGGTCGCGGGTAATCCGGAAGGACGGATGATCAGGCTTTGGTATCCCTGCAGAATACGGAATTGGATCTGATCTGCCTGTGTCCGCCCGAGCAGAAAATCGAAACTTTGCTGCAGGTTATCGACCAGCCATGGCAATGCAGTCAGCTCGGATGTTAACGGCTGAAAGAAATTATCCCAGTGAATGGGGATCAGGAGGCGGGGTTTCAGTTTACCCACGGTTTCGGTGTAGAAGGTTTGCTGAAAAGCCGCCGGCTGTTTACCCAGTGTCGCGGTACCGAGAAATAATACGTCGGCCCGGATGTGATCCAGTGCGCCCGGGATGAAGTTGGTATCGGGTTTGATATAAATTCGGATGTGGTCGTGCCGGATCAGAAAATCATAAGAACCGCCTTCCTTGTAATCGCGGTATCTGGCGGGTTGCCGGAGAGGGCTGGTGATCGGTTCACCGAGATCATCGTTGATATACGCAAGAGACGGCGTGTGCAACGAGGGTCGAATCGAGATATCAAACCTGCCGGCCCGAATAGTTTTCTGCGTGTCGTACTCCTGCAACTGAGCTTCGGCTAAACCGCCTCCCCGGGCGATATTCAGGGTGGATGCGGAGCCATGGATCTTCGCGCCGGTACGTTTGGCAATATAGGCAACATCAAGGGCATGGTCATAATGCGAATGACTGACCAGCATAGCGTCCAGCCGGGTTATTTTTAATTTCTGCAGCATGACTTCTGCGGCTTGTTCATCGGTTGCCAGTTTGGTGAACGCCACCTGCCACAGAGGCGGGCGCGAGATAAAACCGTCCAGCATGAAGCGGGTTTCGTTATCCTCGATTAAGAGGGATGAGGCACCTAAAAAGGTGATCTTTACGTCACTGGGCTGAAGCGCGGCGGGGTCATGAAGGTAATAGTGCTGGTAGTGGCGGATATCTCCTCCCGGTTGCAGCAAGCCTCGGAGCAGCGCAATTCCTGCCAGACAAACAACGGCCATGATCATCAGAATGCGGGTTCTCCGGCGAAATGACATCTCATGCCTCCGCTTTGGCATCATCGGGAGCCGATATCCGGCTTGCACCCAGCCCCAATAGAGCAAGACCGATCATCTGAATCAGATGAAACAACCCGTTATGATCAAAGATTATCGGCCCCACCGGGAACGACAGACTGCTGCCTTGTACGCCAGCCGCCAGCAGATTAATACCAATGGCGACAGACATGATGCCAGCTGCCATCCGTTTTCGGGTCACGGCAATGACACCGTAAATCCACAAGGCGCCGAGCATCATGATCGCTTCATAAACAGTGAAGATAAGAAAGTTGCCGCCAAACCACTCGGTCAGGCCGTAAAAAACAAGGCCGGTGGCAACGCAAAACGGCAACAGGTGGCGGGCGAACCCGTCTCCTGCCCGAGCGGCAATAGCGACCGTAAAAAACAGCGCCATCATGATGCCGAGGCTCAGATACAGCGGTTTCCAGAGCAGACTTTTGGTCTCTTCAGACAAATCCAGACCATGAGCGATCGCACCCAGCAGGGATGAAAAGGCCAGTAAGGCGAAAATCCGGCGCCAGAGCCGCTGCTGCCAGTGTCGATCCGGTAACAGAAAGAAGATACCGAGACTCTCGATGGCAAGCAGGAGATCGGTGACGCTGGTGGTCAGTTCTGTGGGTGACGACACGAACATCATAATGCTACGTCTCCCCTGCGGTTATGGTTTCAGGCCAGCACAGAGCGCGGTGAATCCCTGACGATAACGTTGCACCAGGTCATGGGCTTTTCGCTGTAACGCACTCCGGTCAATAGCCAGCGCGGCAAGGATCCCTTGTGTCATCGTTTCCGGCACCACCGTCGCAGGCAGACTTGCGAGCTCCCACGTCGCAGCGAAAGCCGCCTGTTTCGTCATACCGTCTCTTTGTACAGAATGGCACAAATTCACGCGGGGCAGGGCAAAACTCATCGCGATGATCCGGCCGTGCAGGCTACTGCCGCAATAGAGCCGGCTGTCGGCGATCAGCGCGCAGATATCCCAGATATTCAGCGATTCAAACAGAATGGCTGCCGGTGCCGACATGCGGGATGCGACGCGCTGATAACAGCTCAGATCATCGTGCCAGGGAGCGGCGCCGGCGCGAAAGAACACGACAGCATAACCCGTAGCGGTAACGACGTTATCCAGTTGCGCGGCGATGGTGGAAAGCGTTTTATCATCGCCGAAATCAGCACTGAACTGCATGGCGATATAGCCTTGAGGGCAGGCGTTTTTTATCTGAAGCATGTCAGCCGATTGGGCATGGTGCCGGATTTGCGGGGCGAAGAGTTCTGCCACCATCACCGCCGGATCGGGGATGAGCCGGGCGTCGATGCCGTTAGGTTGCAACTGTGATAAGGTCTGCTGATCCCTGACACTGACGACCTCAGCCTCCTTGAGTTTGCTGATCACTTCCGCCCGGAACTCAGCTGGGTAATCACTGAAATCCACACCGCCCACGGCGGTGTAAATCATGTGGTTCATCTGTGGGAATAACGTCCGCGGCGCACAGTAGGGGGCTAATCCGGCCAGCCCCAGTTGTTCCCGGGCCCAGCCTAACCTTTCCGCCGGTTTGTTATCAAACCGGGCAATCACGGACTGCACCTGCTCCGGCGGTAACAGCATGACCGCGGCCAGCCAGGCATCGCAGGTCAGAATCTCTCCGCCCACGTGCATCAGGTTCACCGGCGATTTCTTCCATTCAGACGCTAACCGGGCAATAGCCTGAACCTGATGACCGCCATATTGGCGCAAATCAACCGCAGTCAGGCCGGCAAACAGCACAGGGGTATCCTGCAGCAAGGTTGCTGCTATATGGGGAAACAGCAGATCACCAAAGTTATGGCGATCAAAGGCACCAAACAGGATGGTGGGATACATAGGAACGGGATAGGCGCTCATGTTGTCAGTATAGACAATCCAACGTTCAGTGAGCGTTTAAGGTGTGAGACCAGAGCGCTTTCATTATGGGATAAAGGCTCTGGGTCCGGATTATTTTTTGGCCGAATCCCAAGGCGAACTTTTCTTGGCGATGAGAGTTTGTTTGCTGGCTTTGCTCGCGGCGGTTTCTGAAATTCCTGGTCGGTATTTCAGTTGAATACCTTTGAGAAAATAGCGCAGCACCTGATCTTTACATTCCCGGTAGTTTTTATGGTCAGGCTTGCGGAAGAAAGCGCTGAGTTCATGTTTACTCATACGGAAATCAGCCAATGCCATCGCTTCTAAGATATCCTCATCGCGGAAATCGAGCGCAATTTTCAGTTTTCTGAAAATCTGATTGTTATTAATTGCTGTTTTTTCTGGTTTCGGCGCTTCACCATCTTTGGCGCCGCGACGATGAATGATCAACCCATTCAGAAAACAGTTGAAGCTCATATCATCACAACGGACATATCCTGGTTCTTCTTCATGTTTCAACCAGCCTTGCACATCAGAAGCGGTCACTTCCCAGTTTGCCAGTGCAAAAATCTGAATCATTTGTGTATCGTTGAAACTGAACACGTAGCGAAGGCGACGCAGAACATCATTATTAGTCACAGTAATTTCCGGTGGGAACAAAAAGATGGGAATCAGGCCGGACAACAGATATCCGGCCTGATGAAATTATACTTTTTTCACGAATTCAGATTTCAGGCCCATGGCACCGATGCCGTCGATTTTGCAATCGATATCGTGGTCGCCATCAACCAGACGGATGTTTTTCACTTTGGTGCCGATTTTGACCACCAGTGAAGAGCCTTTCACCTTCAGGTCTTTAATCACAGTCACGGTATCACCGTCTTTCAGTTCATTACCGACGGCATCGCGAATAACTTTCACTTCTTCAGCAGTTTCTTCAGCGTGTTGCGGCCATTCGTGCGCACATTCAGGGCAAACATACATGTTGCCATCTTCGTATGTGTATTCTGAATTACATTTCGGACATTGAGGTAAACCGCTCATTTTGCACCTATTTCTGATTAACGGGGTGAAATCCCGGACGGAATAGCCACCGCCGGTCAATCTGTCTGCTTTAGATGTGCATGATATTAACATGTTTTGGCCGGCGAAAAAATAATACCCGTCTGGCATCAGCCTGACTTCGATGTTATTTGTCTGGGATGGTTACAGAGAGAAAGCACCGCAGAAACGGTGCTTTTAACGAAAAGAATTATTCTGTGCGCAACTGAACATTGAACATATCTTCATACGCGGCGGTATGTTCCGGGAAGAAGGTTTCGTATTCGATTTTAGGAATTCCCGCGACTTCAATTTCAAAACCGTCACTGTCGAAACCGCGAATAGTCACGGCCGTTCCATTGACAGCGGCCTCCTGCGGATGGAAGACACCGAGCCCCCGAATCGATTCAGCATCGAGGAATTTAAAATCGGGGTAATCGACATTGATTTGAGCCTCCGTTTCTTTGCAGTAAACAGAGAAGAAATCGTAGCCTGAATCGATATTCAGCAATTCTATTTTGCCGGCCACCATGCCAAGAGGCGGGTCAGCCTTTTCGAACCGGGTATAGCCAATGACAACATCATAGAGCTTTACTGAATATTTTTCTGACACACCAATCCCCTTCAATCCGTACCCTGTTGGGTACAGGTTACGGGATGAGGGATATTATTGGCAAATGGAACTGAATAAAATCCGATGATCTGTATCAAAGGTTTGAATAAAGGGATATCACGTTAAGGTTTTCTGCGCCGGGTGTAACGTTCATTTAAGTAGAGCGATAACAGAATTACGCTGCCACCGGTGAACAGTTTCAGCAGGTTGGTATCCCGGTTCCAGATCAGCAGATTCACCAGTAATCCGGCCGGAATCAATGCATTATTCATGATGGCTAACGCGCCTGCGTTGACCAAAGTCGCCCCCTTGTTCCACAGAAAATAGCCGAGCCCCGAAGCGCCGGCACCCAGCCAGATCAGGATAACCCATTGCATGGTTTGGGTCGGGTAATGGGCCTTGCCAAAGAACAGCCAGCTAATGATGGAAACCAGTAATGCTCCGATATGAAAACAGCCGAAAATGGCCAGATGTGGCGGCGGGGTCGTCTGCTTTGCCAGTAACTGTTTATAAGCGACCTGTCCGGTAGCAAAACAGATATTGGCACCTTGTACCACCAGGAATCCAACCAGATAGTCACTGGTGAGGTTGTCATACCGGATCAGGGCTGCACCGATAACGGAAAGCACCGCCGTCAGCAGATAATAGGGGGAAAAGCGACGGGCGAGCCAGTCGTAATACAAGGTGATATAAATCGGTGTAAAAATGGTGAAAATCAGAACTTCAGGCACGGTCAGTAACAGGAATGACTGATAGTAAAAGATATACATCACGCCCAGCTGAACCGCGCCGATCAGCATTAATTGTACTGCCAGTTTCAGATTCAGCCAGCGGCGGCGCAGAAACGGAACAAACACCAGCGTTGCCAGCAAAGTTCGGGTAAGAACGGCAAAATAGGAATCGACCTGACCTGCCAGATATTCGCCAATCAGACTGAAAGAAAATGCCCAGAGCAGCGTCACAGCCACTAAATAACCCATTGGCGAAACCTCATCACAGAGAAGGAAATGCAGTAGAAAATAAAAAAAAGCCTTACATTTAGTAAGGCTTTTATCTGTATAGCTGACGCTTATTACACAAAACAAATGGCTCTCTTTCAATAAAAAACGAAGACAGCACATCAGACCGGTAAAATATGAACCGGGGTGATTAGTAAGCTAAAAAATCCAGATGCTTTCTGACTGCCGCAGCAATAGAACCCACACTATTAATGGCTTCTGTCAGCTGTTTTTCAGTGCAACCAAAGTCTTCACACCAGTTCATGACTTCAGACTGGTTATGGATATCAATTCGTTTCACCGTGATGTTTTTAGTATCAATCATTATAGCCTCTTGATTTTATTAGTTTAATAAATAAGGGAATGTATTCATTATACGCCGATTGATATTGAATGTAACAATATATTTCACAACGAAACGTGACGAAACACGAATAGTTCGGAACGCAAAGCCGCAGAAAAGCGACCTGCCGAGGTTAGTCTGGGTCTTTATTGATCTTGCCCCATTCAATTTTTATCCATATCCATTTTCGCAGATATAAAAAAAGCCACCTGAGAATTCAGGTGGCTTTTGAGGATGATTTGGTCGGCGCGAGAGGATTTGAACCTCCGACCCCTGACACCCCATGACAGTGCGCTACCAGGCTGCGCTACGCGCCGGATATTAAACAAAATCATTGTTTAACGGTTACCAAGAGTCTATGTTCCGGTGCGAACCCTTGTCAACCGTGCGCTGTTTCCTGTGTCATCAATTGCTGAAGTTCTGCACAATTACCGGCGGTTAAATTGCAAACGCTGACCAAACTGCGCGGTCTGGATCAGACCGTTCTGGTAAGCAATCGTACCGTTCACCAGCGTGGTATGGATCCGGCTGCGGAACTGATATCCCTCGAACGGTGACCAGCCACACAGATACAGTGTGTTTTCCGGTGTCACCAGATACGGGCTGTTCAGATCCACCAGCACCAGATCGGCAAAATAGCCTTCGCGGATATAACCGCGCTCACGGATCTGATAGCGTTCAGCCACCGCGTGAGACGTGCGTTTCACTATCGTTTCCAGCGAGAAGATCCCGTTGTGATAATGCTCCAGTAATGACACTAATGCATGCTGACACAGTGGCAGACCAGACGGCGCCTTGAAATAGGTATTCTGTTTTTCCTGCCAGGTGTGTGGCGCATGGTCAGTCGCAATAATGTCAATGACACCGCTGTTGACGGCAGCCATTAACGCCTGCTGATCCGCCGCTGTCTTGATCGATGGATTACATTTGATCAGATGGCCCAGACGTTCATAGTCGGCCTGATTAAAGAACAGGTGGTGTGCGCAGACTTCAGCCGTAATGTTTTTGCTGGCGAGTTCGCTGAGATCCTTGCTGGCGGTAAACAATGCCAGCTCTTTGGCGGTAGTAATGTGCAATACATGCAGCTTGGTATTGTATTTTTTCGCCAGTTCAACGGCCATGCTGGATGAGGCATAACAGGCATCGGCGGAACGAATGTTGGCATGTTCCCATGCCGGCACATCTTCACCGTATTTCTCGCGGGCCGCATCTTCCAGTACCTTGATCATCGGCGTGTTTTCACAATGCGTTGCAATCAGCATGGGGGCTTCACGGAAAATAGCGGCGAGTGTGTCGGTATTATCGACCAGCATGTTGCCGGTAGAAGCGCCCATGAAAACCTTGATGCCGCAGGTCTGGTTAGCTTCCAGCCGTTTGATCTGTTCCAGGTTGTCGTTCGTAGCACCAAAATAGAAGCTGTGGTTGGCAATCGCGTTCTGGCTGGCCAATTCATATTTGGCTTCCAGCGCTTCTACTGTTACGGTTTGCGGCGTAGTGTTCGGCATTTCCATAAAACTGGTGGTACCACCCGCAACCGCCGCGCGTGATTCGCTGGCTAAAGTGCCTTTATGTGTCAGACCCGGCTCACGAAAATGCACCTGGTCATCAATCATGCCGGGTAATAAATGTAGTCCGGTCGCATCCAGTAACTTAGACTGACCATCATGAGGAATAGCAGCCGCAATTTTTTCGATGCGCTGCCCAACGATCAATACATCGGCCTGTTGTTGACGATCTTCATTGACCAGGGTGGCATTTTTGATTAACAGTCTTTCCATGGTAGTCACACACTTATTTGCAGGGATGTTGTAGTAATAATAAACGCAAATATGTCTGTCAGATACACGGGATTTATAGGGTTTTTCATATGATATTATTTGTTCGCGATCTCACTGTAATTGATGCCGCTTATTTATGTCCTCACCGTGGTGTGGTGGGAGAAAGCTGGCTGGTTGATGTCGAGCTCACCGGTGAACTCAATGAAATGAGTATGCTGCTCGATTTCTCCCGGGTAAAAAAACAGCTGAAAGCCATTATTGATGCTGAAGTCGATCACCGTCTGCTGGTGCCACAAAAAGCATCGGAAACCATGATTGAACCAGCAGAAGCGGGTTATCTGTTTGTCGATTTCCTTTCCGAAGAACATACCATTCATCTGCATTGCCCGGAGCAGGCGTTTGCCGTTATTCCAGCAACTGAAATCACGGCCGAAACAGTCACCGATTACCTGCTGACGCTGATCCGTGATCAGTTGCCTGGCAACATTGATGGTCTGAAAATTACGCTGCGGCATGAACATATTCCGACCCCGAGCTATCACTATACGCATGGTCTGAAAAAGCACGACGGCAATTGCCAGCGTATCGCGCATGGCCACCGTTCGATGATCGAGCTGTGGGTGGATGGTGTTCGCGATCATGCGCTGGAGCAATACTGGGCGACCCGCTGGCAGGATATCTATCTGGGCACAGAGGAAGATCTGGTCTCGGTGGCTGAACTGACACTGAGCGAAACCGGACAGGAACTGGTCAGTGACCAGCAGCATTATTGTTTCCGTTATACCTCGGCGCAGGGCGATTTCCAGCTGGCCATTCCGAAAGAAAGCTGTGAAATCATCGATACCGATACCACGGTTGAACTGCTGGCAACCTACATCGCGCATCAGCTGAAACCGCAGTTAAAGGATAAAGAGCTGAAATTGGTGGCCTATGAAGGCGTGGGTAAAGGCGCGATAGAAGTGCTTTGAGTCCGTTAAGCGATTTTCAGGCTGTACTGAACAACAGGCTGTGCCAGAATAGGCGCAGCTTTTTCTTTTTATCCCTGTCGAATTTAAGGAAGCATCATGGCCGAAGAAACCATTTTCAGTAAAATCATCCGTCAGGAAATTCCCGCAAAATTGCTGTATCAGGATGAGCTGGTCAGCGCGTTCCGCGATATTCATCCGCAAGCGCCAACACATATCCTAATCGTGCCCAACAAAGTGATCCCGACAGTGAATGATGTGACGACAGAAGATGAAGTGGCGCTGGGACGTCTGTTCACGGTAGCCCGCAAGCTGGCCACAGAAGAGGGGATCGATGAATCCGGTTATCGTCTGGTGGTGAACTGCAACCGTGATGGTGGACAGGAAGTATTCCATCTGCACATGCATCTGCTGGGCGGAAAACGTATCGGTCGTCTGGTTCAGGCGGACGCATAATGACGGCGTTAACGTTACCTCGTGTCACTCAGCGCCGCTGGTTGTTCTGGCTGGCGGCATTTACGCTGGCCGGCTGTACTACCACGCAGTATCAATCTTCCGGTTCACGCCCGTCCGGCCAGACCGTGACGACCGGTACGGCGCGACCAGCCACACAAGCCAAGCCTCGTCAGGTGGATCTGCAGCCGCTGGCGAAACGCGCGGCCGCGTCGATTGTAAAACGCAGTGCAGGGCTCGGGCTGGCAGTAAAGCCGACGTTGTATGTCGATATGCTTCGTAACGGCACCGGCAGACAGCAGGATACCGCGAAAATAACCGCTACCCTGCACAAGGAGCTGGCTCGTTCCGGTCGCTTCAAGCTGATTCCGCTGGAAAAGAATGCGGCGTATCAGCAATCACTGGACTATCAGCAGAGTGAAGGCGCCATGAATCCGTCCACGGCGGTGCAGTTAGGGCGGCAGACCGGTGCTGACCTGATTCTGTACGGGACAGTCAACCGGGTCCAAAAGAGCAATACTTATCAGCTGACGACGCATCTGATGGAACTGAAATCAGGCGAGCTGCTATTCAGTGATAAACAATCTCTGCGTAAATGATCATCTCTGCATTACCGGCACCGTATGATCAGGCCGAAGCCACGCTGTTGGTGCAAGGATTAACCAACAGCGCCTACCGTTTGCAACTTCGTGGTACACGCTATTTTTACCGGCAGGGGATCGCCCAGCCGGAAACCCTTTTCATCGATCGTCAGCAGGAACGTCAGGCGCTGCGAATAGCCGCAGACGCAGGGTTATTGCCCCGGATTCATTATCATTCCGCAGATGGCCAGCAACTGGTACTCGCATGGTGTGATGAGCCCGCCTGGAGTATGGCTGCATTTTCCTCTGATGAGGGCATTACCCGGCTGGGAGCACTGGCGGCCCGGGTTCACGCGCTTCCCGCCAGCCTAAAACAGCTAACGCTTTCCAATTATCTGCAGCGTTTTACCGCTAGTTTGCCCTCACTACCGGCAGAGTTGTTGTCCCGGATTAACCACTTACAGGCGATGTTGCAGGCGTTACCGCCGACTCGCGCAGTGTTTTGCCACAACGATATCAATCTGGCCAATATACTGGGGAAGAAACCCTGGCTGATTGACTGGGAGTATGCGGCGATGGGGGATCCGGCTTTTGAACTGGCCGGGATCTGTCGTGCCGGTCAGTTGAGTGATGAGCAGTTGTCCCGGCTGGTGACGGTCTATCAGGCAGCGGGTGGCGACTGTGATGCTGGGCGGGTAGTCAAGATGTTACCGGTTGTGGATATGATCAGTCTGCTGTGGTGTGAAAAGATGCGGTTATTACGCCCGGATGCCCGCTATGAGGTGTTATGGCAACAATTGTATGGGACCGTGCTGCAGCGTTCCGTATCGTCATATTAGAAACAAAAAACGCGCCGTGAAGGCGCGTCTGAGAACACAACAGGGAAAGAATATCAGAACATTGCCGCCATGGAATGCGGACGCTGGATATTTCTGTTGCGGCGAGCATCCGGACGATGAATATGTCTGATAATCTGTCGTTCCAGTTTTTGCTCTAATGCATTGATTGCCGCGTAAAGATCTTCGTGTTCTGCTTCGGCAAATAATTTGCCAAATGGAATCTGAATTTTTGCTTCGATAACGTAATGTTCACCTTCCTTGCCAACATATACATGTGGAGAAATCATCGGTACCTGCATGCGCTCCAACTTCTCGAATTTGGAGACCACATACTCGCGGATGGATGGGGTTACATCAATAATTTTGCTGGTAATTTCGATCAGCATAGTCGCATCCTCCTGCTTTGTTTTCTACAACCCACGATTAAAGAATACTGTTTTGATAAAGTAAATTTGCGACCAGGATCACCTTAATAAAGAATAGAAATCCTGGGATTTCTCAATGTGTGATCCTCATGCCTGGCTGACTATTATGCGAACATAATCCATATCATTGCCGGCTATGGGATTGCTGTTTTATACAACAGTTATGTGTCAGTTTTGATATCAGACCGTAAATTCACTGTCAGCTCTTTCTGGCTGTGTTTATAATTCTCAGGTGACAGCCGGAGTGGTGCTGTTGTCTTGTTAGACCCGGAATGGATTGCATTTTCATGAAAACGCGAATAGTTGTGCTGTTACTGAGTGGATTAATGGCATTCAATGCGGCGGCATCATCTCTGACTTCTCAGCGTGCCCGCTTTGTTGCGGTATCTCAGCAAGTGAAAATCGGTAATTTTAGTGAGCTGGCCTCGGCGAAAGATGAGCTGGATGATTATCCATTGGTTCCTTATCTGGATTATTACGCTCTTTCATATCAGCCGGATATTAACCGTTTTAACGACGTTAAACGGTTTGTCGCACGCTATCCGCAAAGTTATCTGGCCAGCCGGCTGACAGAGCGTTACGCCCTCCTGATGATGCAGAACAATATGTGGCGGGAGTATCTGCAATTACAACCGACCGAACCGCAATCCATGACATTACGTTGTGCCTGGCAGATGGCGCAATATCAGACCGGGAAAACAGATCAGGCAATCAGCTTTGCCCGGAAAATCTGGTTTTACGGCCATTCCCGCCCGACTACCTGCGACAGCCTGTTCTCATTATGGAAAGAAAATGGCGGCATGACGGAAGAGGACATCTGGAAACGGATGGTGCTGGCTTTCAAGGCAAACGAACCGCGCCTGATGAATCATTTGCTGCAGCAAATGAGCACGACAAACAATATTTATTATGCGAGCAAACTGATTTCTGTTTACTCACAACCCGAAAATATCGAGACCTTGCTATCTGTTTCCCATGATGCCCGCACCCGGGAAATTGCCAGTCTTGCATTACAACGCTGGGCGGATAAAAACACCGAGGCGGTTCTGTCACGTTACCTGGCATTGAAAGCCCGTTATCAGCTGAGTGAATTTGATCTGGTGGTTGTGAAAAAACAGATTGCCCGTGACATGATGCTGGAGCGGATCAAGACATCCCGTGCCTGGCTGGATAATACCTTGCTTCAGTTACGGGATAATTCTCTGTTGGAGTTACGGGTGCGTCTTGCTCTGGCTGAAATGGACTGGCGCGGTATTAAAAAGTGGATCAATCTGATGCCAAGAGCAGGTCGGGATGATATTCACTGGACTTACTGGCTGGCCCGGGCGGAACAGCAGCTAGGTAATAAAACACATGCCAGGGCCCTGTTCCAGCAGGCGAGTTATGATCGCAGCTATTATGGGTTCATGGCTGCGTTGCAGTCCGGAATGCCGCTGCGTATTACCGAGGAAGTCTTGCAGCCGGAATATAACTGGAAAAATGCGGCTCGTCAGTGGCCGGCCTTACTGCGGATTGAAGAGCTGATCGCGCTGAGTGAAACCAGTATGGCTCGCAGTGAGTGGCTATTCCTGTTGGATCAGTCTAACTATGACAGCAAGTTACAGCTGGGTCTGGTTGCTCAGCAACGTGGGTGGGCTCATTTAGGAATCCAGGCCAGTATCCGGGCAAAAGCCAAAGATGCGCTGGCGCTGCGGTTCCCGACCCCGAAAAAAGCGGTATTCAGTCGTTATGCCAAAGAGCGCAATATGGATGTCAGTCTGTTGTATGCACTGGCTCGCCAGGAAAGCGCCATGTATGAACAGGCTCAGTCATCTGTCGGCGCTTCCGGCCTGATGCAACTGATGCCGGCGACAGCAGCAGAAACGGCACAGAAATTAGGTGAAACACCGCCATCACCGCTGGCATTGACGAATGCTGACACCAACGTCCGTCTGGGCAGCGCCTATATCAAGCGATTGCTGGAGCAATATGACGGTAACCGGGTACTGGCTACAGCCGCTTACAATGCCGGGCCTGGCAGGGTACGCAAATGGCGCAGAGAAAGCAGTGGTCAGCCGGTTGATCTCTGGGTTGAAAATATTCCGTATAAAGAGACCCGGAATTATGTACAGAATGTTCTGGTGTTTAATGCTATCTATCAGGATCGTCTGAACCGGCCGGTTCGTTTCCTGACAGACAGTGAACGCCGTTTACGTTATTAACCATCCGGAGCCGGCATGCCGACAAACGAGATATCGATTATTGGCCTCGGCTGGCTGGGATGGCCTCTGGCAAAACAGCTGGTAGCGGAGGGATATCAGGTTACCGGCACGGTCACGACGACAGCAAAACAGCAACAGCTCACGGTCGAAGAGCCGGCGGTGAAGGTTCTGTGCTGGCAGGCAGAAGAGCAACTACCGTCCTCGTTGTGTGCGCCGGTTATGATCATCACCATTCCACCGGGCAAACTCAGTAATTACTGCGCCGCATTACAGACGCTGATTTCTCAGGCCCGGCAAGGTGGTGTCAGCCATCTGATTTATATCAGCTCGACCTCTGTCTATGGTGGAACGGGGCGTTGTGATGAGTCATCACCATTGATGCCGGAAACAGCACAGGCTGCAACACTGATACAGGTTGAGCAATTGGTGCAGGACGCGGGTTTTCCCCGCTGGCATATTTTGCGTCCTTCCGGATTATTTGGTCCGGGCCGGTATCCCGGTCGTTTTCTTAGCGGTAAAACACTGGATAGTGGTGGCCGGATGGTCAATCTGGTGCATCAATGCGATGTGATTGGCGCCATCATGACATTACTGACGTATCCCCGCAGTGACATCTTTAATCTGGCTGCACCTGATCATCCTGCCCGTGCGGTGTTTTACTCCCAGGCCTGTCAGTTAGCCGGGTTACCTTTACCACGGTTCAGTAACATGAACGATGATGGCAAGCTGATTGATGCCAGCAAAATTGAGTCAGTACCGGGTTATCAATATCAGGTTCGTGATCTTCTGCAGTGGTTGCAACAAACAACAACAGGTGAATGATGAGATTCCTTACTTTTTTTGGCGTCATTACTGCTGTGTTCTTAAGCGGATGTCTGGAGATCCCGCCGCAGGAAACCCTGTCTACCAATGAAGGAACCCGGCTGGTGGATCATTGTCCCGAGATCGTGCCTGCGATCCGGCAGCAGGGCGGGGATTTAAAATCAACCTTCCGCATTACCACATGGAACATGAATAAATTCCGGCGTGCCGGCTGGCAGCTGGAGCTGAATGGCTGGGCACAACGCAGTGATTTGTTGCTGCTTCAGGAAGCAATGGAGCGGCCTGCGCTGAGTCAGTTGCTGCAACAAGCACATTTTAACTGGCTGCAGTTACAGGCGTTCCGGCTGGAAGGCGAGGCGACCGGGGTGATGAATGCCGCACCGGCAGCGGCCTTATATAATTGCTCATTGCGGGAGCCTGAACCCGTCAGCCGGCTTCCGAAATCCACGTTGCTGACGCTCTATCCACTGGATGGCAGCAGTTATCCCTTGCTGGTGGTTAATGTCCACGGCGTTAATTTCGAACTGGGTGTGGCGGCTTATCGTCGTCAGATGACGCGTTTATTCCACCTGGCAAAACGTTATCCGGGACCCGCTGTTCTGGCGGGGGATTTTGCGGCCTGGGGCAATAAGCGGAGTCATTATTTGTCAACGCTGGCACAACAAAGTGGTTTTGATGAAGTGATCCCTGCGCCTGATGTTCGGCTGAAGGTACTTTCCGAGCCGGTAGATCATATTTTTTACCGCCAACTGAAGCTACAACGGGCCGAGAGTAAGAGCACTCATACCTCTGACCATAATCCGCTGTGGGCTGAGTTTTCCGTTTTGAAAACAGCGGTAAAGTAACCTTTACCTGAAATCCATGTGTTTTGAATGGTTAAAAAATAACCATCGTCAAAGTGTGTGACACGGGCTATAATCCGCCGCCATTTTTATCAGTGATGTAGAAAGACCATGATCCAACCAGAAACCTTACTGTTTGATTATCCGAAATATTGGGCTGAATGTTTTGGGCCAGCGCCTTTTCTGCCCATGTCCCGCGACGAGATGGATCAATTAGGCTGGGATAGCTGTGACATCATCATCATCTGTGGTGATGCGTATGTGGATCATCCGAGTTTTGGCATGGCGATTGTCGGTCGTTTTCTGGAAGCGCAGGGCTTCCGGGTAGGGCTGATTTGCCAGCCTGACTGGAACAGCAAAACGGATTTCATGAAGCTGGGTAAACCGAATCTGTTTTTCGGTGTCAGCGCCGGCAACATGGATTCGATGATCAACCGCTACACCGCTGATAAAAAATTACGTCACGACGATGCGTATACGCCGAACAATGAAGGTGGCAAACGCCCTGATCGTGCCACGCTGGTGTATTCGCAGCGCTGTAAAGAAGCCTATAAAGATGTACCGGTGGTGCTGGGTGGCATTGAAGCCTCACTGCGCCGTATCGGTCACTACGATTACTGGTCGGAAACCATTCGCCGCTCGGTGCTGGTCGATGCCAAAGCCGATATTCTGGTATTCGGCAATGGCGAACGTCCGCTGACTGAAATCGCCCATCGCTTTGCCCGTGGTGAAACCATTGCAGATATGCAGGATATCCGCGGCACCGCCGTGATGCGCAAAGGCCCTATTCCGGGCTGGAAAGGGGTCGATTCATCCCGTCTGGATCAGATTGGTCATATTGATCCGATCCCGAATCCGTATATGGAAGGTGCGCCATGCGCGACAGACACCCCTGCCGAGCCTGAAAAGCCAAAAGCGGTAGTTGTGCAGCCAGCGAAACCAAAACCATGGGAAAAGACCTATGTGCTGTTGCCGTCCTATGAAAAGGTAAAAGCCGATCGTGTGCTGTATGCACATACTTCCCGTATCCTGCACCATGAAACCAATCCGGGCTGTGCCCGTGCGTTGCTGCAACAGCATGGTGACAAGACGGTATGGGTGAATCCGCCTGCGCTGCCGCTGAGTACCGAAGAGATGGACTGGGTGTTTGCGCTGCCGTTCCAGCGTGTGCCGCATCCGGCGTATAAAGGCGCGAAGATCCCGGCGTATGACATGATCAAGACGTCAGTCAACATCATGCGCGGTTGTTTTGGCGGCTGTTCATTCTGTTCCATTACCGAACATGAAGGACGTCAGATCCAGAGCCGTTCGCACGAATCAATCCTGACCGAGATTGAAGAGATCCGCGATAAGGTACCGGGCTTTACCGGTGTAATTTCCGATCTGGGCGGGCCGACCGCCAATATGTACAAGTTGCGCTGCAAGAGTCCGCGGGCCGAAGAGACCTGCCGGCGTGCCTCCTGTGTGTTCCCGAGTATCTGTCCGCACATGGACACCGACCACACACCAACCATTGAGCTGTACCGCAAAGCCCGTGATCTGAAAGGCATCAAGAAAATCCTGATCGCGTCAGGCGTACGTTACGATTTGGCCGTGCAGGATCCGCGCTATGTCAAAGAACTGGTGAAATACCATGTCGGTGGCTATCTGAAGATCGCGCCGGAGCATACCGAAGAAGGCCCGTTATCGAAGATGATGAAGCCGGGCATGAGCAGCTATTACAAATTCAAGGAACTGTTCGACAAGTATTCGAAAGAAGCCGGTAAAGAGCAATTCCTGATCCCGTATTTTATCTCCGCCCATCCGGGCACAACGGATGAGGACATGGTGAATCTGGCGTTATGGCTGAAACAAAATGGCTTCCGTCTGGATCAGGTGCAGAACTTCTATCCGTCACCGCTGGCCAATGCCACCACCATGTATTACACCGAACTCGATCCGCTGCATAAGGTGGATTACAAGTCGGAGAAGATGTTTGTGGCGAAAGGTGAAATTCGCCGCCGCTTCCATAAAGCCGTGCTGCGCTATCACGACCCGGCGAACTGGCCGAAACTGCGTGAAGAGTTTCTGGCGCGGGGCTGGGGACATCTGATTGGTAAAGGTCCGGGCTGCCTGATTCCGGAAGAGAGCAAAACGCCGAGCCGTCAGCGCCGGCTGGATGCATTGCAGAAAACGGGTCAAATCGCGTTAACCCGCCATCTGCCGATGGAGCAGCAGAAACGCACCTCTGCGGAAGGTGGCAAAGCCAAACCGGCAGGTCATGCGCGTCCCGGCTCGAATAAAAAACCGGTACTGGCCAAACCCAATGCAGCCAAACCTGCACGGGGTAAGCCGGCAGTAAACAGTAAGCCTGCCGCGAATAAACGTCCGCAAGGTAGCGGAGCACGAACTCGCTAAGTGGCGGGAGGGCAGAGGCCATATTTTGCAAGCAATGCCTCTGCCTCTCTGTTAAAATGCGCGGCAGTTTAGTGGATACAGGGAGTTCATGTGGTCTGGATTGATTATGCAATCATGGCGGTGATTGGTCTGTCATCCCTGATCAGTCTGATCCGTGGTTTCGTTAAAGAAGCCCTTTCTCTGGTAACCTGGTTTGCCGCATTCTTTATCGCCAGTCGTTTTTTTGGTGATCTGGCCGTATTCTTCACTTCCGTTTCCGATAGCATGGTTCGTAATGGCATGGCGATAGCCGTGTTGTTTGTCGCAACGCTGGTTGTGGGTGCCATTGTTAACTATGTCGTCAGTGTATTGGTAAACAAAACCGGTTTATCCGGAACCGATCGGGTTTTAGGTGTCTGTTTCGGTGCAATTCGTGGCGTATTGATTGTAAGTGCGTTGCTGTTTTTTATGGATACTTTCACCAGTGCACACGATGCAGTCTGGTGGAAACAATCCATACTTATTCCAGAATTTGGTGTGGTGGTGAACTGGTTTTTTGAGTTCATGAAACACTCATCAAGTTTTATTAAGTGATTATTGGCATTTCGAGGAAGAAAAAGAGATGTGTGGTATTGTCGGCATTGTTGGCACCAGTCCTGTCAACCAGGCCTTATATGATTCACTGACGGTGTTACAACACCGCGGGCAGGACGCCGCAGGGATCGTGACTATCAGTGATAACACGTTCAAGCAGCGTAAAGCCAATGGTCTGGTCAAAGATGTGTTCGAAACGCGTCATATGCAGCGTCTGAAAGGCAATATCGGTATCGGCCATGTGCGTTATCCGACAGCCGGTAGTTCCAGCGCCGCAGAAGCACAGCCGTTTTATGTTAACTCGCCATTTGGTATCGCTCTGGCACACAATGGTAATCTGACCAATGCCAAGGAACTGCGCGAGCTGCAAACCCAACAGACCCGCCGTCACATCAATACTACTTCTGACTCCGAAGTGTTGCTGAATACCTTCGCGTATGAGCTGGATAAAACCGAAGGCACTGAACTTTCTGCAGACGAGATTTTTGCGGCAGTCAGCCGTGTTCATGCTCAGATCCGTGGTGCTTATGCCGTGGTTGCCGTGATCATCGGCCATGGTTTGCTGGCATTCCGCGATCCGAATGGTATTCGTCCGCTGGTGTTAGGTCGTCGCAAATCCGAAGAAGTTGCCGGTCGCTATGAATATATGGTGGCTTCTGAAAGTGTTGCGCTGGATGTACAGGGCTTTGAGGTGATGCGTGATGTGGCACCGGGTGAAGCGGTCTATATCTCTGCTGCTGGTGAACTGTTTACTCAGCAATGCGCGCATGCCAATCATTGTCCATGCATCTTCGAATATGTTTATTTTGCCCGTCCGGATTCATTCATTGATAAAGTTTCGGTGTATGCAGCCCGGGTGCATATGGGTGAGAAACTGGGCAAGAAAATTGCCCGCGAGTGGAAAGATCTGGATATCGATGTAGTGATTCCGATCCCGGAAACATCCTGTGACATCGCACTGGAAATTGCCCAGGTTCTGAACAAGCCTTATCGTCAGGGTTTTGTGAAAAACCGTTATATCGGTCGTACCTTCATTATGCCTGGCCAGACGCAGCGTAAAAAATCAGTACGCAACAAACTGAATGCGATTTCTTCCGAGTTCAAAGGCAAACGCGTGCTGCTGGTGGATGACTCCATCGTGCGTGGTACGACCTCAGCGCAAATCGTCGATATGGCGCGTGAAGCCGGAGCCGCGAAAGTTTACTTTGCCTCCGCTGCACCGGAAATCCGTTATCCGAACGTCTATGGTATCGACATGCCGGTAGCCAGCGAGCTGATTGCTTACGGGCGCGAAGTGGATGAGATTTGTCAGCTGATCCGTGCTGATGGTTTGATTTATCAGGATCTGCCTGATCTGGAAGCCGCCGTGCGCGAATGCAATCCGGAGATCAAGCAGTTTGAAACCTCGGTATTCAACGGTAAATACATCACCGGTGATATCAATGAAAGTTATCTGGCCTATCTGAATAGCCTGCGTAACGATGATGCGAAAGCGGATCGTGAGTGGAGCGAATCCACGGCAGATTTAGAGCTGTATAACGGCGAAAATTAATCTTGCATCAGAGCCCCTTGTTGGGGCTCTGTTGTTTCAGCAGCACTCTATCTCGACCACATCCAGCAATGCCAGCGCTTCATTGTCTTCATACAGCTCGAATAATTCCCTGATTTGATTAAGATTACTGTGGATAAGGAACAGATCATCCGGTTTCGGACCACTACCGCCTGCTGCCTTTTGTTTGAAATATTCCCAGAATTTGTTGGTTTTCTGCGGGTCATCGATATGGCTGCGGATGTAAGACATCAGGATGCGGGCATTACCATCACAGTCGATACCATCAAATGTGATATAGCGATCGGTTGTGGAAATAGGGGGATTGTTCTTTTTCTGTTTACAGCTGCAGGGCATAGGGACATTCCTCTGATAAAGGGAAAAGGAATTGCCAGCCGGGCCTTGAGCATTGTCGCATCACAGTAAAAATGCAGCAAAAACGACAAGACAAATATAACAAACAGACGCTGGCACATGATTACGCCTCATTCCTGCGTAAACTGTGCCATGACATGGTTTCCATTAATGATGGGTTATCAGCCCAGTGTCGCATCCAGCAGCATCATCACAATGAAACCGGCGATCAGAGAAAATGTGGCCAGGTGTTCATAACCGCGTCGGTGTGTTTCCGGAATAATCTCATGGCTGATCACAAACAGCATGGCGCCTGCCGCCAGCCCCAGCATACAAGGCAGCATGGCAACTGAAACGATCCCTAATGATGCACCAATGAATCCGCCAATCGGTTCAACCAGACCGGTCAGGGCAGCAATCAGAAACGCCAGTTTGCGGCTGTAATTGATAGCGAGCAAGGAAGCTGCTACGGCGAGTCCTTCGGGCAGGTTCTGCAATCCGATACCGGTTGCCAGCGTGATCGCATTGGATGAATCGCTGCCGGCAAAAGCGACGCCTACCGCCATACCTTCCGGAAAATTGTGCAGCGTGATCGCCATGATAAACAGCCAGATCTTGCGTATTTTGGTGTTCATCTGATTATCGTTGCCGATAATGAAATGCTCATGCGGCAAATGCTGGTGCAGGTACCAGAGTCCGACCGCTCCCAGCAAAATTCCGCTACTGACCAGGAGCACCGCGGGGAATTTGAGGCCGACCAATGCTTCAGCGTGTTCCAGTGCCGGTAATAACAGCGAGAAGAAGGTCGCTGCCAGCATAATGCCGGCAGCGACGCTCAATAAGGCATCTTCCAGTCTGGCGGAAAGATTGCGGAAAACAAATACACCACCGGCGCCGGCTGCAGTGCCGAGCCCGCCGGCGATAAAACTGGCCAGCAATCCGGCCCAGATAGCTTGATTCATAAACGCTCCTGTTTGAATCTGTTTATTCAGGCCGGGTCAACTTTACCTGCGATTACTCCAGCAGGCTGCGTAACATCCATGCGGTTTTTTCATGTAACTGGATACGCTGAGTCAGCAGATCTGCCGTGGCTTCATCACTGGCTTTTTCTACAACCGGGAACAGGGAACGTGCGGTACGTACGACGGCTTCCTGACCTGCAACCAGGTTTTTAATCATCTCTTCCGCTTTCGGTACATTGGTGTCCTCCGGGATCACCGTCAGTTTGGCAAATTCCTGGTAGGTACCCGGTGCATAGACACCCAGCGCCCGGATTCGTTCAGCAATCAGATCCACCGCCAGAGCCAGTTCGTTGTACTGGGTTTCAAACATCAGGTGCAATGTGTTGAACATCGGACCTGTCACGTTCCAGTGATAGTAATGGGTTTTCAGATATAAGGTGTAACTGTCAGCCAGAAAACGGGAAAGGTCCGCTGCGATTTCAAGACGATCTTTTTCAGTAATACCGATATCAATGGGTTGATGTGACATGGTGTGCTCCTTAGTTGCCTTTGATTTTCCGAAACATTTGTGGGGTATTTCCCGCGCATGTATAAATATTAGGCGCAAAGCTGTGGCATATCCAATTGAAAAAACAGAATGTTTTAATCGGAATAACCTATCAATCAACAGGTGAATAATGGCAATCAACCGGAATGTATCGGGGTGATTGCCAGAATCGGCAGAGATTAAAGTTCGGAATGCTTATCTTTACTGTCAGATTCATAAGGAAACTTAAGATGGCCATAACGGATCACCAGTACGGTGACCGCCAGCAGGAACGCACTGGCAGAGACGCCGACGAGTTGCCAGGCATCCATCGATTTCATATCCAGAATCAGATAACGGGCCAGTGCCACAATGGCGATATAGAGTGGGATGCGGATCGGCATTTTTCCCGACTGCAGATACATGGAGACCATCGCCAGTACCTCCAGATAGATAAACATCAGTAGTAAATCAGCCAGCGCGACTTTTTGCAGGCTGATCATGGACAGGACCTCTGTACCGATCGCAAAAATACTGGCAATCGCGATGATCACCAGACCGATATCCTGCATCCATTCCAGCGCAGTTCTGATGAGGTTGTTAATTGGTCGCATATGATGTTCCGGTTCTTGTCTGTGCACTGAATCACAATATAAGCATAATAATCCTATATTGTTAATATGTTGTAACAAAAGAGATGGAAAAAACGGATTTGCAGCAATTTCATGGTAGCAAATGGAATAGTTTGTTATGTTACAAGTAACATTTTGATTCCGGATTAAAAGAGAAAATGAGCAGCAAGCCTCGTCGTCCAACCCTGCAGGATGTCGCCGATCGTGTCGGTATCACCAAAATGACGGTAAGCCGTTATTTAAAAGATCCGTCGCTGGTATCTGCTTTGGTTCAGGAAAAAATAGCAGTCGCGCTGGATGAGCTGGGGTATATCCCAAATCGGGCTCCTGATTTGCTGTCGAATGCCAAAAGCAAGGCGATAGGGGTGTTACTGCCATCGCTGACCAACCAGGTATTCGCTGAAGTGATCAGGGGGGTGGAGTCGATAACTGAAGCAGCCGGATATCAGACGATGCTGGCGCACTATGGCTATAGTTCCGAGGTTGAACAGGAGCGTATTGCCTCATTGCTGTCATATCATGTTGATGGCCTGATCCTCTCTGAAAGTTATCATACCGAGCGGACGCTGCGCATGATCCATACCGCCGGTATTCCGGTGGTGGAAATCATGGACTCCTGTTCTCCGGTGATTGAACAGGCAGTGGGTTTTGATAATGCGGCAGCCTGTTATGCCATGACAGAGCTGATGCTGCAAAAAGGGTATCGACGCATTGTCTATTTTGGTGCCCGGATGGACGTACGTACCAAACTGAAAATGGAAGGTTATGCCGCCGCCATGCAGGCACACGGACTGGAACCGGTCAGTATGGCGACCGATGCTGCTTCATCATTTTCGCTAGGGGCTAAATTGTTGCTGGAGGCTCGGGCTCGCTACCCCGATATGGATGGCATCATCTGTACCAACGATGACCTAGCCGTTGGCGCCATTTTCGAGTGTCAGCGTCAGGGCATTGCCATTCCGGAGGAAATAGGTATTGCGGGCTTCCACGGTCATGACATCGGACAGGCCATGGTGCCGAAACTGGCGAGTGTGATCACGCCGCGTGAAGCGATCGGCCGGATCGCGGCTGAGCAGTTATTAGCCCGGATTAATGGTGCTGAATTAACAGACCCGATCATTGATTTAGGTTTTGATCTGTCGGCAGGGCAGAGTATCTGATTCCTTAGCGGGCATGAACTGATAATAAAACGCAGACTCGCTGTTAATCCATCCATGGACGCTCGAGCGGCGGCATCCTTGCCGCCGACGGTCTGCTTATTTATTACCAGTCCTTGCCTGGTAACCTATTTTTTTAAACTATCAATCAGCGCGACTGCTTCGGCGGACAGCTTGGTAATTTCATCCCATGCGCCAGCTTTGACTTTGTCAGCCGGGATCATCCACGAACCACCTACCGTCGCGACACATTTCAGTGCCAGATAGGCTGCAACGTTTTTCGGACTGACACCACCAGTCGGACAGAATTTGATCTGCGGCAACGGAGCGGAAATTGCAGCCAACGCAGGGGCGCCGCCGTTTGCTTCTGCCGGGAAGAATTTCAGATGAGTGTAACCCAGGTCCAGTGCGGTCATGATTTCTGATGGCGTGCTCACGCCTGGGATCAATGGCACGGCATTCGCGGCGGCGTGAGCCAGCAGTTTGTCGGTAAAGCCCGGAGAGATGATGAATTGTGCGCCTGCAGCAACCGCCTGATCATATTGTTCCGGATTCAGCACGGTGCCGGCACCGACCAGCGCATCCGGCATCGCGTCACGAATGGCGCGAATCGCATCCAGTGCGGCAGGGGTACGTAGCGTGATTTCAAACACGGTAATACCGCCAGCCGCCAGTGCTTTTGCCATCGGCACGGCGTCTTCCACTTTATCGATCACCATCACAGGTACTACCGGTGAGGTTGCAAAAACAGTCGCAGGAGACAAAGTCCAGTTCATGTTGTAATCCTTATCAATCGTTATCAGAGAATAAAATAGAAGCACCTTGTTCTGCGCTGGTGACGATATGGCGGAAAGCGCCAAACAGTTCTCGTCCCAGACCAAAATGCTGTGATTTCAGATCGCTTTGTGCCAGAGGACGCTGCCGGATATCGTCCAGTACATGCAGGGTACCGCTGGTTGCATCCAGACGGATGCGATCACCGGTTTGCAGTTGTGCGAGTGGACCACCTTTTGCCGCTTCCGGCGTCACGTGAATGGCGGCAGGAATTTTGCCGGAAGCCCCCGACAAACGGCCATCGGTAACCAGTGCCACTTTGTGACCGGCTTTCTGCAAGTTGCCCAGTATTGGCATCAGTTTGTGCAGTTCCGGCATCCCGTTGGCGGCCGGACCGTTGAAACGAACCACGATGATGGCGTCCCGGTTCAGCTCACCAGCTTTGTAGGCTTTTTCCACATCATGCTGGGAATCAAAGATGACAGCCTCTGCCTCGATATAGTGGTGCTCTTTGGCAACCGCGCTGACCTTGATAACACAGCGCCCCAGATTACCGGACAGTACTTTCAGACCACCGGTGGCGCTGAATACCTGTTCGTCATCCGATAACACAGCTGGATCCTGACTCTGGGTGACAGGTGTCCAGCACAGCTTGCTGTTATCCATCGACGGATGCTGCAGGTAATCCTGCATATTGCCGGTCAGTGGGGTGGCATCCATATGCAGCATGCCACGACTGGCCAGACCACGCAGCAGCAGCGGTACGCCACCTGCCTGATGGAAGGCATTAATATCGGCCGGACCGTTCGGATACACTTTGGCCAACAGAGGAACCACATCAGACAGATCGCGGAAGTCGTCCCAGGTCAGGATGATACCGGCTGCCCGGGCAACCGCCACCATATGCATGGTATGGTTGGTACTACCACCGGATGCCAGCAGAGCAACCAGACCGTTCACCAGCGATTTTTCATCAACCAGCTGATACAGCGGACGGTAGTTGGTAGAGCCGGAGACCAGGGTTGGCATCAGTGCCGCCACTTCATCGGTCAGTGCATGACGCAGTTCTGAATCAGGCGGTATAAATGCTGATCCCGGCAGCATCAGCCCCATGGCTTCAAACACTAGCTGGTTGGTGTTGGCCGTACCGTAGAAAGTACAGGTTCCCGGACTGTGATAGGCCTGGTTCTCCATCTCCTGCAATGCGGTTTTGTCGAGTTCGCCGGCGGCATATTTCTGACGGATACGGACTTTTTCATCGTTACTGATGCCGGTGCTCATCGGACCAGCGGGTACGAACGCCGCCGGCAGATGACCGAAAGAAAGTGCGCCAATCAGCTGACCCGGTGCGATTTTGTCGCAGATCCCCAGCAACAGGGTGGCATCAAACGCATTGTGGCTCAGTGATACGGCAGTGGCCTGGGCAATCACATCACGGGAAAACAGCGACAGATCCATGCCTGCCTGACCCTGTGTGACACCATCACACATGGCTGGAACACCACCGGCAACTTGAGCACTATGACCTTCTGCCGCCAGCACGGCTTTGATTTGATCAGGATATTGCTGATAAGGCTGATGGGCACTCAGCATATCGTTGTAAGCAGTAACGATAGCGACGTTGACGCGGGTCATGTCCATCAGGGTGTTTTTCTGGGAATGCGGGCAAGCGGCCAGCACATGTGCCAGGTTGCCGCAAGCCAGCGTGCCGCGAGGGCGTCCGGCTGCCGCCTGTGCCTGCATCCGTGCGACATAATCCGTACGCAGTGCGGCACTGCGTTCACGAATACGGTCAGTTACCTGTTGAATCACTGAGTGCATGTTGTTTCCCCCTGTAATGCGGCTACACATCGGTTGACCACCGTATTTAAATCACCGTCAATACTGACGTGTAAAACATCCGGTTCTTCTTCTCCCGGTACTTCCAGGGCTTCGAACTGGCTTTTCAGTAAACCGGTCGGCATGAAATGACCTGCCCGGGCTTTCATGCGGGCTTCGATTAATTCATAGCTGCCATGCAGATAAATAAAGCGCATGGTCGGATTCCCTTCCCGCAGACGATCCCGGTAACGGCGTTTCAGCGCAGAACAGACAATGATGCCGGTTTCGTTTTTGTGGCACAGGCTATAAGCCGCATCACTAAGGCGTTCCAGCCATGGCGCCCGGTCATCATCATTCAGTGGTGAGCCGCTAGCCATTTTCTGTATGTTGGCCCGGGGATGCAGATCGTCACCATCAATAAACTTCGCGTTTAAAGCTCTACTCAGTGCGGCACCTACAGAAGATTTACCGCAACCAGATACTCCCATCAGGATAATGCTATGTCCTGTCATAATTTGACCTCAGTCTCAAATTTGATAATTGCCGGTGGATGATGGTTGTACCTTAGCATGTTACCGGTATCATGTTACCGGTAACAAGGATATTTGTGAAGCGCGCCACAAATTCAATCTGAACCATCACCAATAAGAGAGACAACTATGTTTGCAACCACCGTCATTATGCCAATATCGCCGCCGCCATGCATTCTGAGCTCATTTTCAGTGTGTGTATTCAGCGCGTTTACAGGAGTTCAATCATGCCGTTAATTATTGTTGCTATCGGGGTGGCGCTGCTGCTTCTGCTGATGTTGCGTTTTAAAGTAAATGGTTTTCTGTCACTGATTCTGGTGGCATTAGCTGTCGGACTGATGGAAGGGATGCCGATTGCCAAAGTCATGGCATCCGTGAAGGCCGGGGTGGGTGGTACGTTAGGCAGTCTGGCACTGGTACTGGCGTTTGGCGCCATGCTGGGCAAACTGATGGCTGATTGTGGCGGTGCACAGCGTATCGCGACCACACTGATTGCCTGGTTTGGTGTGAAACGAATCCAGTGGGCCGTCGTGCTGACCGGTTTCGTGGTGGGCTTTGCGCTGTTCTATGAAGTGGGTTTCGTACTGATGATCCCGCTGGTATTTACCATTGCGGCATCAGCCCGTATTCCTCTGCTGTATATCGGTGTTCCGATGGCGGCTGCACTGTCGGTAACGCACGGCTTCCTGCCGCCGCATCCGGGCCCGACTGCTATCGCTGGCGTTTATGGTGCGGACATGGGTAAAACCCTGCTCTACGGTATCATCCTGGCGATTCCGACCGTGATCATCTCTGGTCCGCTGTTTGCGATGATGCTGAAGAAAATCGATAAACCAATTCCTGCCGGTTTATACAACCCGAAAGTGTTTACTGAAGAAGAAATGCCGGGCTTTGGTGTGAGTGTGTTGACTGCGCTGGTACCGGTTATTCTGATGGCTATTCAGGCTATCGCTAAAATGACACTGCCTGCCGATTCGGTAATTCTGGACTACACAGGCTTCTTCGGTGATCCGGTCATTGCGACCATGTTGTCCGTATTAATCGCTATCTTCACCTTTGGTCTGAACTGCGGTAAAGACATGAAAGAGGTGATGGGCACTATTGCAGAGTCGATCAGTGCGATTGCCATGATCATTCTGGTTATTGGGGGTGGTGGTGCTTTCAAACAGGTACTGGTTGATAGTGGCGTCGATAAATATATTGCAGGCATGATGAACGGTAGTGGTATTTCGCCGCTGGTACTGGCATGGGGTGTCGCTTCTGCACTGCGTCTGGCACTGGGTTCAGCCACCGTTGCAGCCATGACTACCGCCGGTATTGTTGCGCCAATCATTGCAACGACCGGTGTCAGCCCTGAACTGATGGTGATTGCTACCGGCGCCGGCAGCGTGATCTTCTCTCACGTGAACGACCCGGGCTTCTGGATTTTCAAAGAGTATTTCAACCTTTCTATTCCAGAAACATTCAAATCCTGGTCAGTTCTGGAAACGCTGATCGCGATTTGCGGACTGGTTGGTACGCTGATCCTCAGCAGCATGATCTGATTTACTGCATAATTTGGAGCATCCGGCAGCGGATGCTCCTTCTCCTGCTTGACCGAACCCGCTTCTATCAATACGCTAGTGCCGTCTGGTTAACCTATGAGGCCCTGTATGGACGATAGCAGTCGTCACCGTGACTACTATTCAGCTAGTTTCTGTTTTTCCTGTTTTTTCTCATCCTTTTCAGATGGTTCAGCCGTCTGGTCTGAATTGTTATCCGATCACCATCATTTCCCTGTAAAACGGAGTGTTTACTCTGTTTCGCCGGAGGTGAGACATGTTTGAGTGGATGATTGATCCCACGGCATGGCTGGGTTTATTAACGCTGGTCGTACTGGAGATTGTTCTCGGTATCGACAACCTGCTTTTTATCGCCATTCTGGCGGAAAAACTGCCGCCGGAACAACGTGATCGCGCCCGTTATTACGGTCTGGCGCTGGCGCTGCTGATGCGTTTTGGCCTGCTGGCCAGTCTGTCGCATCTGGTTACCTTCACCCAGCCACTGTTCACAATCTGGTCATTGCCCCTGTCAGGACGGGATCTGATCCTGCTGCTGGGCGGATTCTTTCTGTTATTCAAGGCGACCCGGGAGTTACATGGCCGGATAGAAGGCGTCTTGCACAGTGATGAACAGAAGAAAGTCTATCTGGGTTTCTGGGTCGTGGTGGCACAGATTGTCGTGCTGGATGCTGTATTCTCTCTGGATGCGGTGATCACGGCGGTTGGTATGTCCGATCATCTGGCGATCATGATGATTGCGGTGACTATCGCTATCGTCATCATGATGTGGGCGAGCAAACCGCTGACATTGTTCATTAACCGTCATCCGACGCTGGTGATCCTCTGCCTGGGTTTCCTGCTGATGATTGGTTTCAGTCTGATGGCGGATGGCCTGGGATTCCATGTGCCGAAAGGTTATCTCTATGCCGCGATCGGTTTCTCTATCCTGATCGAGTTTTTTAACCAGCTGGCCCGCGCCAATCAGGAAAAACTGTTTAAAGGCAAGCTCCGCCGCCGTGAACGTACCGCGGAGATGGTGATGAGTCTGCTGGGTGTCAAACCCGAAACTCAACCTCATCATGAAGAGACATCCCGTCTTTCCGAACCGCGCGAAGAGATCTTCAGTGAGGAAGAAAAAGACATGGTGTCGCGGGTATTGCAACTTTCATCGTTGCCGATCCGGGCGGTGATGACCGTGCGCCGTGATATTGAAATGCTGGATCTGACCGCGCCGCAACAGGACATTTTGCAACTGCTCGCGCAAACGCCGCATTCGCGGCTGGTCGTGACCCGTGACAATAACCGGGATGCGCCACTGGGAATTATCCGCAAGCGTGATGTCCTGGCGCAATTGCTGGAGGATAAGAGTTTACGGATCGATTCACTGATCCAGCCTGCCTTGTGTTTACCGGAAACCATCTCGGTGCTGAATGCACTGGAACAATTCCGTCGGGCGAAAAACTATCTGGCTTTTGTGGTGGACGAATTCGGCAACTTTGAAGGTCTGGTTTCTATCCGCGATATCATGGAAGAAATTGCCGGTAAACTACCGGAGACCGGTGAGGAAGAGTCGGAACTTGTTATGCTGGCACCAGGCAGTTTCCGCGTCAGCGGCGATATGCTGCTGAGTGATTTGCAGCGGGAACTGGGTTTCCCGGCTGCTTCTACGGAACATTATCATACGTTGGCGGGGTGGTTGCTGGAGTGGTTGCAACGGCTACCTACCATGGATGAAGTGATCGATTATGAAGGCTGGCAGATTACAGTGACCGAAATCCGGGCTCACCGTATCGAGTCGGTCTGGCTGACCCGTCAGCAAACAGAATAATAATCCCCGGGTGAAATGATGATGACGCAATTGATGCAACGCTGGCAGCAAGTCAGCCAATATCTGACCGACTGGCGTGATGCGCTGCTGGCGGTTGAAACCACGCTGCAGCAAAAAGACAAAAGTTATAACTGGCAGGCCTGGCTATTGCCAACGCTGCTGGGGTTGTTATTTGCGCTGCAGAATCCGCTGCTGTATGGCATGGCGCCAGCCTATGATGCCTCGCTGTTTGCCACCATGGGCAAGATGTGGGCAGATGGCCTGGTACTCTACCGCGACATGATCGACATTAAAGGCCCGGTGATTTTTCTGCTGGATGCGGTCGGGTATGCCGTGGGTGGTTTTCAGGGGATCTGGCTGCTGGAAACCGTGCTGCTGATCTGGGGGCTGAATGCGTTATATCGCACGCTGGCACTGTGGGGCATCGCGCCGCTGAGTCGGCTGGCCGGTATGCTGGCGTGGATGTTCCTGTACGCGTACCGCTACTACTACGGCAACATGACAGAAGATTACACGTTCTGTCTGGGTCTGATTGCACAGTATTACTTTGTCCGCATGTTGCTGGCTGAACGTTTCCGCTGGCAGGATGCGCTGATTCCGGCGGTGACATTCGGGTTGATTGCCATGCTGCGCATGAACAATGCCGCGATGTGGTGCGGGTATTATCTGGCGATCTTTGTCTACTGGATCTGGCAGCGTCGCTGGCAGGATGCCATCCGCTTAACCATCAGCGGTGTCGTGGGCTTATTGATCACTGCATTACCATTGCTGGCTTATTTTGTCTGGCATGGGGTGCTGGGTGATTTCTGGTTCTATTCATTCGGTATCTTCTTCGGTAGCAGCTACGGCAGCGGCCATTCACTGATGGTGGGTTTCCTCGGCCTGGCCAGAACCGGTCTGCTGTTACTGTTGCCGGTATTGGTTGCGGTGGTCTGGCAGCAGAAACACTTGCCTGATACGGATAATCGTCGTCCCTGGGGTGTATTACTGGCAACGCAATTAACCGGTATCGCGATGGGGATTGTGGCCAACTCTGTGTCCGGTCATACCTATGAGCATTATGAAATTCTGTTCTTTACGTCTGCGATTCTGATATTGCCTGTTGTAATTCAGGTGGCGCGCAGTGGCGGTTTGTCAGGTCAGATCGGTTGCCGCCATCTGCAACTGGCGGGTATTGCCACGCTATTGCTGTTGCTGGGTTATTTACTGGCGCAGCATATCATCTTCACCTGGTCGCGTTTTGAATCACCGATTCCGAAACTGACGCATGAGTTACTGGTCAGTCTGGTCGCCGGCGTCATCTTTACCGTAGCTCTGGCGGGTGTCTGGCTGGTTACCCGCAGCCGCCAGCTTTATCTGCCAGCGATGCTGTTGCTGGTGGTGTTATCGGTTCTCATGACGTTGTTACCCGTTACCCGAGGGCTGACCAAAGGGCGTCCGTTTGATGAGGTATCGGGACAGATGGTGGAATATATCAAGGCAAACACCGGGTATGATGATCTGATCTGGGTGGATGGGGTGATTCCGCAATATTACGTCTGGACGGAACGTCGTCCGGCATCGTCCTATCTGTTTTTCGATAATGTTACGCCACCGTATGATGTGCGAACCCGTATGGTGGATGATCTGAAGCGGAACAAACCAAAATTCATCATTGTGAAATTGACGCGGATGGAGAAGGTGATGAGCGGCAAGGATCGCGATAGTACGCCGTCATTTATTGCCTATTACAACTATATCCAGGAAGCATATCAGCCGGTTTCTGCCGAGTTACCTCGCTTATACCAGCTGAAGTAAACGTTTTGCGCAGGAATGAAAACGGCCCGTTAAGGGCCGTTCGATTATCCGGAGATCAGAAAAGCATTAAGGCTGTAAAACACCGAAGTTATCCATGGAAAACTTCACGCGTTCCGCTACAGTCATTTTCTTGATATCGCTCTCTGACATCTTTTCAATTTTACGCAGACGGGGCAGCAGACCCGCGCCGTTAGCGATCTGAATGGAAAGACCCGGGCGGGCATTCAGTTCCAGCAACAGTGGACCCCGTTTTTTATCCAGTACGATATCAGTACCGATATAGCCCAGACCGGACATCTCGTAACAAGCAGCGGAGAGGTTCAGCAGTTTTTCCCAGTGCGGAACCTGCAGTTCATACAGATCGCGACCGGTATCCGGATGATAACGCATCGGACTGTTGTACTGTACCGCACGGAGCGCTTTGCCCGTACGCAGGCAGATGCCGACACCGACCGCCCCCTGGTGCAGGTTCGCTTTACCGTCGGAGGATGCAGTAGACAGACGCATCATGGCCATGACCGGAAAGCCTTTGAAGATGATCACGCGGGTATCCGGAACGCCTTCATAGGAGTAACCGTCAAACACGTCATCAAACTGGATCAGATCTTCCACCAGCACGAAGTCGGGTTTACCGCCCAGCGAGAATAGCCCGGCCAGAATGTTGGTGATATGACGTTCCAGATCGGTTGCAGTACATCCGCTACCGTTGGGTTTGTAATACAGACCATCTTCATGACGCATGATGACCAGGATCCCTTTACCACCGGAACCACGTGCCGGTTTGATACAGAATCCCGGCCAATCCTTAACCATCTCGGTAATCTTGGTCACTTCATGCTGATGTTGTATGGTGCCGATCAGTTTCGGCACCGTCACACCGGCATCAACCGCAATACGCTTGGTTTTCAGCTTGTTATCTACTAACGGATATAGCGAGCGCGGATTATAGCGCCCGATATAACTGACGTTTCGCTGATTCATGCCCATGATGCCGAGCTGAGCCAGCTTAAAGGGTGAGGTGTACTTCTCTAAAAGCCACATGGCATTACTTCTTATGCAGTTCGTCAGCTAACGGTTTGAACCGTTTCAGCTCAGACAGACGATAGCCGGTGTAGTTACCCATCACCAGTACGGTTGCCATAATGATCAGCTGCAACCCGAGGAAATTAAAGGTCAGATGCTGAACCATACCGCTGCTCATCGCCAGATAAGCGATTACGGCTACCAGTAATGAACCACCACCTTGCTTGAAGACTTCTTTCGGACCTTCTTCTTCCCACAGAATCGACATACGTTCGATGGTCCAGGAGAGGATGATCATCGGGAAGAAGGTGATTCTCATACCCTGGGTGATACCCAGTTTATAGGTCAGCACGGACAGGCCGCCGATGATACAGATAACGGTAATGATGATGGCCGATATACGGGCGACCAGCAGCAGATTCAGCTTGGAAAGCCAGGATCGGATCACCAGGCCCACACCAACGATACTGAGGAAACCGACCAGACCGGTGAACAACTGCGTTTGCAGGAAGGCCACCGCGATCAGTACCGGCATGAACGTACCCGAGGTTTTCAGACCACAGATAACCCGCAGGAACACAACAACCATCACGCCAATCGGGATCAGCAGGATGCCTTTGAACAGCGACTGTTCTTCTACCGGCAGCATATCTACCGAGAAGTTAAGCATATCTGTATGCTCAAATTTGGCCTGCAGCGCTTTGTTTACAGGGACCAGTTTTTTGATAACAGAGAAGGTTACCTGAGAGTTGCTGGCACCAGCCACATCCAGCAGCGGCGTGGTGTTGTATTCCCACAGCAGCAGATTTTCCGGACGACCCTGCACACCGGTATTCGGATCGAACAGGTCATATTTGTCGCCGTTAAATACCTGAACATAGTCCACCAGACGCTGGCGACGACGACCGTCTTCCAGATTCAGGGCGCGAACCACTCGGGCCGGAATATCCGCCTGATTCAGAATTTCCACCAGCAGATAAGCCGGTTTTTTATATTTGGCCAGCAGAGCCGCATTTTGTTCCTGATTCTTGAATTCTTTAAGAATTTCACGAGTCAGGGTAAACGCATCGGCTGAGCGGGTTTTAGCCGCTGCCAGGATCTGATTGATTGCGGAAGCAATCGGCTCTTTTTCCAGCGATTTATCAATAGTCGGTACTGTGACCGGCAACGCCTTGGCATAAGGGTCGCTCAGCATGTCGGTACGATAGTAAAGCTCCTGATGACCAGTCGCATTACTGATCGACCATTCGGCACGGGTTATGCCATCTTTGGTCACGAAAGACAGGCCATATCCCGGGCTGGCGGCATTTTCGTCGACATGTGTGAAGCCTTCCTGGGTATCAGGCAATGCCAGTGAGGCCATAACCGGACCGCCATTAGCATCAAATTCGACTTTTGCTTCGGCAGACCAGACATTGCGGTATTCACCCGGCCACAAAGGCACATCAAAGGCGACATGGCGGTACACGACCAGTGCGATACCCAGTATATAGAGCAGCGCGACGACGATATAAAACGGACGGCGAGAGACCATGATAGATACTACTTATCCTTGTTATTATCTGAAGTGGCTCCGGCAGCAGAGTCGGTTTTGACTGGCTCTACATCAGCCGGAGTTGCTGTTTTTACTTCTTTTTTAACGGGTTTTTCAATATCTGCAGTCGGCTGAACAGCCGGTTTGGTTTCATCTTTGACTGGAAACTTTTTAACCACGATAAGCTTGTCACCTTCTCTTACCGTTTCAGTTCCGTTCTGCTCAGCGGACGATTTGGCTGTTTTGCCGTTTCTGCTTGTTTTTGGCTGTTCGGAAGACTGAACCGCGCCTTCTACCTGTGGTTTGCCTTGTACGTTTTCACGGGCAACATCCACTACAGCAACATCCTTGATGAATTCACGGCCCATCAGAACCGGGAAGTCCATATTGGAACGGTCGGTCAGGCTGAAGTCTGCTTTTTCTGTGACGGAGCCAATGCGGATGGTCATGCGTACAATCGGACGATCTTCCAGACCATTCGCCTGACGAATACGGATATATTTAACGAAGGGAGCTTCAACAGTAACGACTTTACCGCCATCAACCGGCATATTGAATTTCACCCAGCGGCGTCCTTCACGTTCAAAGACGGTAACATCCTGAGCGCTGATGGAAGAAGTGGTTGCGCCTGTATCCACGCGGCTCATGAAGTTTCCATTGGCTTCTTCAACATAAATCCATTCGGTTTCACCCAGGATCATTTTGCCGTCAGGTGTGGTTTTTCCCGGCTCGGCCGGAACACAGACACCCGAGGTATCTTTTTTCGATGATTTTTTGAAAACCGGAGGTTTGGACTGTTGTTCGGCCTTAGGTAACTGTCTGGCAAGCTGTTGCTGCAGTGTTTTCAGCTCATTCAGTTGCTTGGCGCTATGTCCCTGCTGATCAAGCAGAATACTCAGGCGGGTATTAAGTAAAGCGTTAGTTTCGGCCTGTTGCTTTAACAATTGTTGCACGGCAGCGTCACAACTGTTGCTGGCAGACTCGTCAGCTAACACGTATCCAGAAAACAGACTCATAGAGAGCAGAGCTAAACCCGGTAATGCTTTTGTAATCATGGTAGCGGTTCAATCAGGTTAACAAAAAATTGTTGTAAGTTTATATCAGATAACGATCAGGGGACTAGTCTTCTGAGCCTCTGGTCGCAACAAAAACGGCGCGTTTCGGTGCCGGATAGCCTTCAATGGTACGGGTGGGATCATCCGGCATCAGGTATTGCGCAAGAGAATCATTTCGCATCCATTCGGTTTTACGCTGTTCGTCGGTGGTCGTGATGGCTTCATCCACCATACGTACATCCTGAAAACCACACTTTTTCAGCCACTTTATCATGGCGGCCGGCGAGGGCAGGAACCAGACGTTGTTCATTTGTGCGTAACGATCGTCCGGTACCAGCACGGTATTTTCGTCACCATCCACAATCAGGGTTTCCAGTACCAGCTCGCCGCCATCGCGCAGCTGATCTTTTAACTGATAGAGATGATCGATCGGAGAACGGCGGTGATAAAGCACCCCCATGGAAAATACGGTATCAAACGCGCGCAGTGGTGGCAGTTCCTGAATGCCCAGTGGTAAAAAATGCACCTGCGGATCGTTGCCGCCCAGCTGTTTCACCGCGGTGAACTGACAAAGAAACAGTGCAGAGGGATCAATGCCAACCGCCAGCTCGGCGCCTTCGCCACGCATGCGCCACAGGTGATAGCCGCTGCCACAGCCGACATCCAGCACATAGCGGTTTTTCAGCGGGCTGATATGTGGCAGCACGCGATCCCATTTCCAGTCGGAGCGCCATTCGGTATCAATATGAATCCCGAATAGATCGAACGGACCTTTGCGCCATGGGTGGAAACTCTGCAGCAGGTTTTCCAGTTTTTTGGTGTGGCCGTCACTGATTTCACCAGGCAGGCCAATCTCGACGCGATCATGCAGATTCACGTTCTGGCTGTGATAGCTTTCCAGCTTTTTCAGCACACGTTGCCATTTCGGCAGATTGCCGTGGCGTTCGCTGTTTTCCCAGGCATTCAGTTGTGCCGGCAGGGTATGCAACCAGTGGCTTAAGCGGCTTTTGGCAATCACCTGATAAAAGGAGGCAAAATCGATCATGCGGTTGCTCCTTGATCTTTGATGGCGACAATGGAGCCGAAATTGAAACACTGGAACCAGAGATCAATGTGTTCAAAGCCGGCCTGCTGTAAACGTTGTTTATGCAGTTCAACGCTGTCGGCACGCAGTACGTTTTCCAGCATGGTGCGTTTCTGGCTGATCTCCAGTTCGCTGTAACCGTTGGCACGTTTGAAGTCGAGGTGCAGTTCCACCAGTAGGTCGCTGACTTCGGTATCGTCAAAGCGGAACTTTTCACTCAGGATCAGAATGCCGCCCGGGCGCAAACCGGCATAGATGCGTTGCAGCAATGCCAGTCGGTCTGCCGGTTCAATAAACTGCAGGGTGAAGTTCAGTACAACGACAGAGGCATTCTCAATCGTGACGTTCTGGATGTCATCCTGCCGGATTTCTACCGGAACATTGCTCTTGTACGCAGCCAGATGCTGACGGCAACGCTCGACCATCGGCGCTGAATTGTCGATGCCGATAATCCGGCAATCGTGATACGCCACATTGCGCCGCATCATCTGGGTGGCGGCACCGAGCGAACAGCCCAGGTCATACAGATTCGAGCCTGGTTGGGCGAAGCGGGCGGTCATCATGCCGATGGCAGAGAGAATATTGGAATAACCCGGTACAGAGCGCTGGATCATATCCGGGAACACTTCGACGACTTTTTCGTCAAAGCAGAAATCGCCCAGCTGATCGATCGGGGCGGCGAACAATTGATCTTTCATCGTGGAAAAAACCGGAGCAAAACAGTATGCGGAAATTGTTGCGCATGTTAGCAGATATCGCGCCGGAAGGTCAGTGTTATCCCATGACGTTATCTGTGGTTATCGTTAAGATAGATTATTGCGTCTTTAAAGACAGGGTGACGTGTGGAACATAATAAAACTCATTTCGACATCGTTGTGGTTGGTGGTGGCATGGTCGGCGCTGCCGCAGCCTGTTTGCTGGCACAGCAAGGCTGGCAGATTGCCGTGGTCGAGCAGGCAGAACCTGAACGCTATGCCCCGGCGCAGGCGATGGATTTGCGGGTATCGGCGATCAGTCCGGCATCCGTCCGTTTATTACAGCAAGCCGGTGTCTGGGATGCGATCAGGATGATGCGAGTCCGGGCCTATAATGAGCTGGCCACCTGGGAGGTCCCCGGGCTGGAAACCCATTTCCGGGCAGAAGAGGCGGGGGTTCCCGAATTAGGGTTTATTGTGGAGAACCGGCTGATTCAGCTGGCGTTATGGCAGAAATTGCAGTCGTTACCGAATGTGCAGCTGTTCTGTCCGGTACAGGTGACAGCCTTGTCGCAGGATGAGACGGCGGTCAGTCTGACGCTGAATGATGATCAGGTCGTCAAGGCATCCTGGTTACTGGCTGCTGATGGCGCAAATTCCAAAATCAGATCCTTCGCCAAAATCGGGATCAACCGCTGGGACTACCGGCAGGATTGCCTGCTGATTAACGTCGATCTGGAAGAGGACGCACCGGCAATCACCTGGCAGCAGTTTTATCCGGACGGCCCGCGAGCCTTTCTGCCGTTAGCCGGGAAAAAAGGATCGCTGGTCTGGTATGACAAACCGGCCCGTATCGCCCGGTTAGCGGCGATGCCGCCGGCGCTGCTGGATAAGGAAGTCAAACGTCATTTCCCGGAACAGTTACCGGCCTGCACGGTGACGCACAGCGGCAGTTTCCCGTTAACCCGGCGCCATGCGCAGCATTATTATCAGGGAAAGGTGATTTTGCTGGGGGATGCGGCGCATACCATTCATCCGCTGGCCGGACAAGGTGTCAATCTGGGCTTTAAGGATGTCGCCTGTCTGGTCAATTTGTGGCAAACCGCGCAGCAAAAACAGCAGTCATTCAGTGTTGAACATCTGAAACAGTATGAGCGTGAGCGCTTATGTGACAACACCCTGATGCAGTCAGCGATGGATCTGTTTTATGCCGGCTTCAGTCTGCAGCATGCGCCAGTGAAAATATTGCGGAATCTGGCGCTGCTGGCAGCAGAAAATGCCGGCTGGCTGAAACAGAAAGCCTTGCGTTACGCACTAGGCCTTTAAACCTGCCGCAATTTGCTGTTCCACATCCAGAAACACCTGCAGACTGCGTGACTGGTGTTTCTGTTTGTGCCGAATCAGGTAAAGCGGGCGCATCATGCGTTCCATATTTTCAAGCTGGAGCAGGGCGACCCGTCCGCTTTCCAGTTGTTCCTCAATCACGACTTTCGACAAGCAACTGACCGTCTGACTGTGGCTTACCGCATGTTTGATGGCTTCTGAATTGCCCAGCTCCATCACCAGATTCAGATGATGCAGACGGGGCAGCAGCAGTTGTTCCACGACTTCCCGGGTGCCGGAGCCCGCTTCACGCAGGATCCACTGGCATTCTGCCAGCTGTTCAGCGGTGACGGTTTTACCAGCCAGCGGATGTGAAGCCGCACAGAACAGCAGCATTTCATCCTGCCGCCACAACTGACTTTCCAGTTCCATACGATGACATGGTCCTTCGATAAAACCGATATCCACGTCAAAATTGGCGACGGCCTCGGCGATGTCGGCACTGTTAGCAACCCGTAATTCCAGCTGGATGCCGGGGAATTGTTCGCGATAACGGGCGATCACTGCCGGCAGCAGATAATTACCGATGGTGGTACTGGCACCGATACGCAGCATACTGCGGCCACTGGAAAACAGGTTTTCCAGCTCCTGAGCCTGCTCCAGCAAGGCCTGCGCACGGGGAAAGAGCAGGCGGGCGTTTTCATTGACGATCAGACGTTTCCCGGCCCGTTCAAACAACTGTACCCCGAGCTGATTCTCCAGATCGGCCAGCGCACTGCTGACCGCAGATTGTGACAAAGCCAGTTTTTCTGCGCCGCGGGTTGTTGATTGCGTGTCGATAACGGCCAGAAAGACCTCGAGTTGCCGTAAGGTAATATTCATACTGTTATCATTTTTTTAAATTGATTGTATAAATATAATCAATTTAATTAATAAAAGCATCCTCTCTGTGACCGATGAAAAACGGGTAAAGGAAAACAGATAAGTTATATCTGCAACAATTGACGCCGGCTGCCAAGCATTCCATTATCGGTGGTGTCAGGGTAATTCGCCTTCCAATTAAGGAGAGACAATGAAACTGTATTACGCTCCCGGCGCCTGCTCTCAGGCTTCCCATATGGCATTACGTGAAGCGGGTCTGGATTTTCAGTTAGAGAAAGTGGATTTACGCAAGAAGATCACTGCTTCCGGTGACGATTACCGCAAGATCAATCCGTTAGGTTATGTTCCTGCACTGGAGCTGGATGATGGGGTCGTGATCACGGAAGGGCCGGCGATCATGCAGTTTATTGCGGATCATGCACCTGCGGCCGGTTTGCTGCCGACGGAAGGTACGGCGCGTTACCGGGCGATTAGCTGGCTGAATTTTATTGCTACCGAATTGCACAAAACCTGTTCACCGTTGTTTTCACCAACGCTCACTGAAGAGCAGCGAGCCCCCGTTATTGAACGTCTTGCGGTTCGCCTAGACAGATTAGAGCTGCTTTTCAAAACCAACAGTTATCTGCTTGGCGCTCAGTTCAGTGTGGCGGATCTTTATCTGTTTGTGATCACCGGCTGGTTTGGCCATATGAATATACCACTCAAAAAATGGCCGCATATCGAACGTTTCCGCGAGGTCGTGGCTGCTCGTCCGGCGGTGCAGGCTGCATTGGAAGCAGAAGGTTTTCTCTGATTTTTCCCTGTCGATGTTGCCCGCGGAGGAATTTTGCTTTCGCGGGATTCATGCCCTCTTTCTTCTTTCACTTTTCATTCCGCTAATGGCTTTGGCACAATGCCGCTATTCAGTGTAACGGAGAACCAATTTGTTCCAACTGCCTATCCATGAGCTGTTACCACAGATAGCGCAGGCCTGTCAGACGTCAAATCAGCTGATTCTGCAGGCCTCTCCGGGCGCCGGTAAATCGACAGTCGTCCCCCTCTTTTTACTGCAGCAACTGACCGGTTCCGGCCGGATCATCATGCTGGAACCCCGCCGTCTGGCTGCCCGCAATATTGCGCTCTATCTGGCGCAGCAATTGAATGAGCCGGTCGGTCAGCAGGTGGGATACCGTGTCCGGGGGGAACAGAAGAGCAGCAAGGCTACCCGGCTGGAAATTGTCACCGAAGGCATTCTGACCCGGATGCTACAGCAGGATCCGGAACTGGCCGGCGTGGATCTGCTGATCTTCGACGAGTTTCATGAGCGCAGCCTGCAGGCGGATACGGCACTGGCATTTGCGCTGGAAAGTCAGGCCGCGTTGCGTCCGGATCTGAAGATTATGGTGATGTCGGCAACGTTAGAAGGCTTGCCGTTACAACAGTTGTTGCCGGATGCCGAACTGCTGACTTGTTCCGGTCGTTCTTATCCCATCAGCTATCAATATCGTCCGGTGAACCGTCAGCAACTGCTGGTACCACAGTGGGGTTCTGTGGTGCTGGATGCGGTACAGAATGAAACGGGCAGTCTGCTGGTCTTCCTGCCCGGCGCCGGTGAAATAGACCGTCTGGCCGAATGGCTGCAATCACGTATTTCTACGGACATTGCCGTCCTGCCGCTGCATGGCCGCTTGCCGTTTGCCGAGCAGCAACGGGCCATTCTGCCGTGCGCGGAAGGCAAGCGTAAGGTGGTGCTGACCACGAATGTTGCGGAAACCTCGCTCACCATTGAAGGCATTCAGGTGGTAATTGATTCCGGTCTGGAGCGTCGCAGCAGTTTTGATCTGAAAAGCGGCGTGACCCGGCTGGAGACACGACAGATCGCCAAGGCCTCAGCGACACAGCGCGCCGGCCGTGCCGGACGACTGGGGCCGGGCGTGTGCTACCGGTTGTGGAGTGAAGAGCAGCAGGAGCGGCTGGAAGAACAGGCATCGCCGGAGATTCTGCGCAGCGATCTGGCATCGCTGTTACTGGAATCTGCGCTCTGGGGCAGTACGCCGGAGGAGTTGCCTTTTCTGAATCAGCCACCGGCGCCGGCACTGGCGGCTGGACGTCAGTTGCTACGCTGGCTAGAGGTGTTCGATGAGCAAAACCGGTTAACAGCTAAAGGGCGTCAGCTGGCGTTGCTACCCTGCGAGCCAAGGCTGGGTCATCTGTTGTCAGAAGCGAAAGAACTGGAGCTGCAGGGGTACACCGGCATGCTCGCCGCCGCTTGTTATCTGCTTGCGCTGCAGGAAGAGCGGGTTCTGGGCAACGATCCGCTATCGGTTCAGTTACAGCGTTACGGTCAGGGCCTGCATGCTGCGGCCCGGCGCTGGTGGCAGCGGATGGAGGGTGAAGGTGCTGTTCCATCCTGTCCGCCGGTTCAGATCGATTTGTTGGCAGCTGTCGCCTGGCCGGATCGTATCGCCAGAAAAAGCGGGGAACTGCGTTATCAGCTGGCGAACGGACAGCGGGCGGATCTGGTACCCGATCATCCCTGCCAGGGAAAAGAATGGCTGGTGGCGGTAGCGCTGCAGCAGACGGAATCCGGGTTGCGGATTTTCACGGCCGAGTCTCTGGATATCGAGGCCTTGAAGCAAGCGAAACCACAGCTGTTCCGGGAGGAAATCTTTCTGGGCTGGGACAATAAAGAAGAACGGGTGCGGGCAGAAAAACAGCAGTGTCTGGGCGCCATCGTGTTAAAACGTCAGCCGTTAACCGATCTGAGCGCAGAACAGAAAGCCCGGTGTTTGCTGGAGGGAATACGGCTGCACGGGTTGTCCTGTCTGCAGTGGAATGCAGACAGTGAGCAGTGGCTGCAACGCTGGCGCTGTGCTGCCGAATGGTTACCTGAACTGGCGTTACCCGCAGCGGACGATGCCACCTTGCTGGCAACACTGGAACAATGGTTATTACCACATCTGGATGGATTCTCACGGCTGGATGAGTTAAAACGCCTGCCGTTGCTGACGATTTTACGTAACAGTCTGACCTGGTCTCAGCAGCAAAAACTGGATGAGCTGCTGCCGGTATATTTTACGGCGCCAACAGGAAGCCGGATCGTATTGCGCTATGAAGCCGGACGTTCTCCGGTGCTGGCGGTGCGCATCCAGGAGATGTTCGGTCAACGGGAAACGCCGACGGTCGCTAATGGTAAGGTGGCTGTGCAGATTGAGCTGCTGTCACCCGCGAAACGACCATTACAGATCACGCAGGATCTGGTAGCTTTCTGGCAAGGCGCTTATAACGAAGTTAAAAAAGAGGGTAAGGGACGTTATCCAAAGCATTACTGGCCTGATGATCCACTGCAGGCTATGCCGACAAAAACGGTTAAACGACTAATGTAACAGGAATACTTTTCACGTGGCTAAGAAACCGAAAAAGAAAACCGTGCCGGTTTATCCTTTCTGGCACTGGCGTCGCTGGATTGGTCTGGCGATAAAACTGGGATTGGTCGGGGTGGCGTTCATGGTGCTGTTTGGCATCTATCTCGACAGTCTGATTCACAGTAAGTTTGATAGTGAGCAGAAATGGAAACTTCCCGCTGTTGTTTACAGCCGGCCGCTGGAGCTGTTCCCGGGGCAACGTTTGTCATTACAGCAGATGTTGCATGAACTGAAACTGCTCAATTACCGGCAAAGCGCAGATCCGAAAGGGCCGGGGCAGTATGCGGTTAACGGACAACGGATGATCGTCATTCGCCGTTCCTTTGATTTTGCGGACGGTATGGAGAAATCCCGGCCTTTATTGCTGACTTTTAACGGACAACGCCTGCTCAATATCAAGAATGCCGATAACCAGCGCGAGCTTGGCTATGTCCGCATGGACCCGGTATTGCTGGATCGTCTCAGTAATGAGGAAATTGAAGATCGCATCCTGTTGCGGATCAATCAGGTACCACAATCTTTCGCCAACATGTTGCTGCTGGTGGAAGATCGTGATTTTTATACCCATGGCGGGGTATCGGTACTTTCTATCGGCCGGGCATTTCTGGCCAACCTGCGGGCCGGACACACCGTGCAGGGGGGCAGCACCCTCACGCAGCAGCTGGCGAAAAACTACTTCCTGACCCGGGAACGCAGTGTCTGGCGTAAAGTGCAGGAAGCTTACATGGCGGTGATCATTGATTACCGCTATGAGAAGAATCAGATCCTTGAAACCTATATGAACGAGATTTATCTCGGTCAGAATTTCGCGCAGGGTGTATACGGGTTTGGTCTGGCCTCTTACTTCTATTTCGGTATGCCGCTCAATGAGCTGGAGCCGGATCAGATGGCCTTGCTGGTCACCATGGTACGCGGACCATCTTATTACGATCCATGGCGTTATCCGGAACGGGCACAGCAACGCCGGGATATGATCCTGCGTCTGATGCTGGAAAATAATCAGCTGACACCGGAACAATTCCAGACCTATGCCGCGCGTCCGTTAGGCCTGATTGAACGCGGGCAGATGACCTATGGCCGCACCCCTGCGTTTATGAACTTGTTGCGGCGTGAACTGCGTCAGCGCTTTGGTACAGGCTTCCTGGATCAATCCGGTCTGAAGATCTTTACCAGTCTGGATCCGGTAGCACAGCAAGCTGCGGAAGAGTCTGTTTCTTCTCAGCTGGACAGCATTGAAAAACGTCTGAACCGCAAAGCCTTGCAGGGCGCCATGGTCGTTACCAACCGTCATTCCGGCGAGGTTTCTGCGCTGGTGGGCGGACGGGATACCGGTTATGCCGGTTTAAACCGTGCGCTGGATGCCCGTCGTCCGATCGGTTCGCAGGTTAAGCCGGCGGTGTATATGACGGCACTGGATCAGGGCTATCAGCTGGCGACCCCGCTGAAAGATGAACCACTGCAGTTACGCAATCAGGGCGGGAAAACCTGGGCGCCTCAGAACTACGATAAAACCTATCGTGGAACGGTGCCTTTATATGCCGCCATGGCGAACTCGCTGAACGTGCCGACAGTCCGGCTGGGAATGGCGGTGGGAGTTCCTGCCGTTGCCGAAACACTGAAGCGGATGGGGGTAACACAGGATATTCCGCTGTTCCCGTCACTTTTCCTGGGTATCCTGGAATTGTCACCTTTCGAGGTTAACCAGGCATTTCTGACTCTGGCGACTGAAGGGTTGTATCAACCGCTGACCGCAATCCGGACCATTCAGGACAGCAGTGACAAGGTGATCTATCAACGGGCAGAAAAAGCGGAACGCCGGTTAGACAGTCAGTCCGCTTATTTGACGCTGTTTGCGATGACTAAAGTCGCCAGTTCCGGTACGGCCCGCAGCCTGGCAGCGAGATTCCCGAATGCGGTACTGGCTGGTAAGACTGGCACGACGGATAACCTGCGTGATGCCTGGTTTACCGGTTTGGATAACGATGAGGTGATCACCGTCTGGGTTGGCCGTGATGATAACAAGCCTGCCGGCCTGACCGGTTCCAATGGCGCGTTGCCGTTATTCAGTGATTATATGGCCCGCCGGGGCGTGAACTCGCTGAAATTACCGGTTCCGCAGGGGATTGCGATGGTGAATTTCAATCTGAGTGGCAAACCGGTCGCCAGCGGCTGTGGTGGCGCGCTGATGTTGCCCGCCCGCAGCGATAAGCTGCCGCCGGCCGAAAGCTGCAGCAGTACCCCGGTAGACTGGATTAAAAATATGTTTTCCGGTGGTGAATAATGGCATCAGGCTCCGGTCACCAACTCAACGCTGACACGCCGTAAATCCATCCATGGAGGCTTGGGCGCCGCATCCCTGCGGCGCACTGTCGACTTATGAGTTGGTGGCCGGAGCCTCTCAGCCGAGTGGCAATAATCTACGCCAGCATATCCTTCCGTACTTTATCCGCCATTTCCTGTCCCTGCAGTGCAGCAACTATCGCCAAGGCAAAATCGATACTGGTCGCCGGACCCTGACTGGTGATCAGTTTATTCGGTTTATCGACAACCACCCGTTCCTGACTGACCTGACCGGCCGGTAACTGTTCCTGGGTGCCTGGATAACCGGTTACTTTGGCATCACCAATCAGATTGTGATGAGCCAGCACAAATGCTGGTGTCGCACAGATCGCCGCGCGCCAGAGATCTTTGGCCTGCTGTTTTTTCAGCAGCTCAATCACCAGTGGGTTATCCCGCAGATATTCCGCACCTGGCAGGCCGCCCGGCATCACGATGGCATCAAAGGTTTCATGCGCCACTTCTTCCAGCAGATGATCCGCTACCAGATGCACGCCGCGGGAGGCGACAACCTCACGCTGTTTGTTCGGATTGATCGAGGCGACGGTGACTTTGACATTGCCGCGGACTAACGTGTCGATGCTGGCTACCGTTTCAATTTCTTCACAACCCGGAGCGATAATAACTAGTGCTCTTTTACTCATTGTATTCATCCTCATTCATTAGTGCATGTTGATTCTAACGCTTTGACCTTCAGATATAACTGACGATGTTTTGGTAGATCAATGCCTTGTTTTTCAGCCTGTTGCAACAGATAGCCGGTGATATAATCGATTTCGGTTTTCCGGTGATAAGCAATATCCTGATGCATGGATGAGAAGTTCCGGGCGGTTCTTTCGGCAACCTGAAGAACCTGTCTGCACCATGTCTCCGGGGTTTCCCTGAATCCCTGTTTGACCAGAAGCGGATGCAATTCCTGACAGAGCGCCGCCACCTCTTCCGTACGATCCAGCAATGCGCCATTGGGTTGATTCCAGACAGCGGTCAGCGGATTAATAACGGCGTTAATCACCAGCTTGCGCCACTGGCGTTCACCGATATGCTCACTCCATGCCGTATGTCCCAGCGCGTCAGCCAGATAGGGAACCAGTTCACGGCACTGTTCTCCGGATGAGTTCAGTGCTCCTAGCCAGGTTTCCCCGAAACCGGTATGACGGATATGTTTGCTGTCTGTTTTCAGTGCACCGCAACTAGTAACGCCCGCCAGTAACGGATTATGCGGAAAATGACGAAGTAACCATTCTGCGGTTCCCATGCCATTGTGTAACAAGATAATCGGACTGGTTTCGGGAAGGCGTCCCACCAGTGGTTTCAGTGCCGGGATCACTTGCCAGACTTTGGTGGTGACCAGCAAATTGCCGATTGCGGAAAGATCCCGATAGCCAATGCATGGCAATTCACACATACAGACGGAACCGTCTAGTAACTCCAGCAGCATGGGATGTAATTGCTGGTGGGGCGTCTGCGCATGCCGGGTATCCAGCAGATTTACGCTCTGGCCGATACGCAGTAACTGCGTGGCAAACAATGAGCCGATAGCACCGGCCCCCAGGATTGTCCATTGCATAAACAGGTTGGTTCTCTCTCGTGTTTAAGAATAATTGTAAGATGCAAAATCAGTTCTGACAGCTTTAACAGGGGATAACCTTCTTTCAGTCCCGGATTTCTGCTAAATTTGACAACAACTTGTAATAAGGAGAATTCTCTATGCCGTCTTTTGACATTGTATCTGAAGTCGCGATGAACGAAGTTCAGAACGCGGTAGAAAATGCCAACCGCGAGTTACAAACCCGTTTTGATTTTCGTGGCGTTGATGCCTCCTTTGAACTGAACAAAGAAGAGATCAAAATGGCTGCGGATGCAGATTTCCAGCTGAAACAGATGATTGATATCCTGCGTGAGAAGGTTCTGAAGCGTAATCTTGATACTTCCTGCCTGGAGTTTGGTGATGTTGAACATTCCGGTCGTCGTTATTTTCAGGTTGTGAAACTGAAGCAGGGGATTGCAACGGATGTGGCTAAAAAGCTGGTTAAACTGATCAAAGATTCCAAAATCAAAGTTCAGGCTGCTATTCAGGGTGATGAAGTGCGTGTGACCGGCAAGAAACGTGATGATCTGCAGGAAGCCATGGCGTTAGTTCGTGGTGCTGATCTGGGACAGCCGTTTCAGTTCACCAATTTCCGTGACTAATCAGGTCTCTGACCGCATCTGACAGCCTCCTGAGTGCCAACGCCTCAGGAGGCTTTATTTTTCTCGGGAAATGTCATGCCTCAACTGCATTGGTATCAACAATTGTTTACCCGGCGTATGCTGATTTGTGTGTTCACGGGTTTCAGTTCCGGTTTGCCGTTATATCTGCTGCTGAACCTGGTGCCGGCCTGGCTGAAGACAGAGCAGATTGATCTGAAAGCTATCGGGTTATTGTCACTGGTTCAGTTTCCTTATACCTGGAAATTTATCTGGTCCCCCTTCATCGACCGTTTTCCTATTCTGGGGCTGGGTCGTCGTCGCGGCTGGATGCTGGCCTCACAGCTGGCGCTGATTCTGGCGATTGCGGCCATGGGATTCCTGTCGCCACAAACCTCTTTGTGGAGCATCGCCTATCTGGCATTTGGCGTCGCATTTTTCAGTGCGAGTCAGGATATCGTGCTGGATGCCTATCGCCGCGAGATCCTGAACGATCAGGAACTGGGGCTGGGTAATTCGGTGCATGTGAATGCCTACCGTATCGCAGGACTGATTCCTGGCTCGTTATCGCTCATTCTGGCCGATCATCTGCCATGGCACTGGGTATTTCCGATCACGGCGTTATTTATGCTGCCGGGACTGATGCTGACCCTGGTCTGCAAGGAGCCGCCGGCTGCCCGGGCACCAAGGACATTACGTGAAGCGGTGATTGAACCCTTTCATGAATTTATGCAGCGGCAGGGTGTGCAGAATGCGTTACTGATTCTGGCATTTATCTTCCTGTATAAGCTGGGGGACAGCATGGCAACCTCGCTAGCCACACCGTTTTATCAGGATATCGGCTTCAGTAAAACCGAGATTGGCCTGATTGCCAAGCACGCTGGTTTATGGCCCAGTGTGATTGGCGGCATGCTGGGCGGGATCTGGATGCTGCGTCTGGGGATCAATCGTGCACTATGGGTGTTTGGGGTCGTACAGTTACTGGCGATTTTCGGTTTCTGGTTCCTGGCCGGCATAGGCCATGACCGCATGGTGCTGGCAGGTGTAATTGGTTTCGAAGCCTTTGGTGTCGGGGTCGGTACCGCCGCATTTACCGCATTTATTGCAAGAACGACAGATCCGCGCTATACGGCAACTCAGTTCGCCTTGTTTACCAGTCTGGCCGCCGTGCCCCGCACGTTTTTCAATGCCAGTACCGGCTGGCTGGTGGAGTTGCTGGGTTGGCAGAACTTCTTTTTGCTCTGTGCCTTGCTGGCTGTGCCGGGAATGATGCTGCTTTTTAAAGTGGCGCCATGGCAGGCAGAAAAATATCAGTAATAAAAAACGGTCGGGGCAACCCGACCGTTTTAAATAATGCAAAAACAAACTGCGGTTAATCCAGACGTGTCACTTTGGAGATCACGATAGGATTATTTGGCACATCGCTGGCACGTAGCTTGGGATCAACGCTGGTCGGCTCATCGGCTATTTTTTCCAGCACTTCCATTCCCGATACCACGGTACCAAACACGGTATATCCTGGCTGAACAGTCGCATCCAGTGACGTATTGTCATTCAGATTGAAGTAGAACTGACGGGTCGCGCTGTTCGGATCACTCATGCGTGCCATGGCCAGTGTACCCCGGCGGTTAGAAAGACCATTGGCCGACTCGTTTTCTACCGGAGAGTGCGTTGGCAAAGAGGTGAAGTCCGAATTATAGCCGCCGCCCTGGGCCACAAAGCCCGGGATCACACGGTGAAATACGGAATTGTTGTAACTGCCGTCATCGACATAACTGAGAAAGTTGGCCACGGTTTTAGGCGCTTTCTCTGTTTCGAGTTCCACGACAATCTTGCCGAGATTGGTTTGCATTTCTACACGCGGACCGCTTGCCCAGACTAAACCAGGCAGTAACGCAGCCAGCAGTACCAGTTTACGACATTTCATTAAAATTGCCCTTTGATTGCACCACGGATCTGATTATCAGCCAGTGCCTGCGCCATGATTTCAGACAACTGTTCATTCAGCAGAACTTCGAGATCATGAATATCTGGACGGGTGACACTGTCTTTCGAGGAAACACGGTTATATTCCTTATTCAGGATATTACCGTTGTTCGTTATGGTCAGCTTGATACGGCTTTTCGCGCTGGAGTTAAACATGACGCCCGGCTTGGTCAGGGTAGCCTGTAACTCTTCAACGACAACATTGATAGAGATGTTGGATTGATTACCACGGGCCAGACCTTGTTGCAGGAAACCATCCTGCAGACGTTCAGCCAGCAGAATATGAGGGGCGACCTGGTTCGGAATCAGTGTCACCGGGCTGTCAGGTAACGCAATTTTGATGATCTGACTACCGGCGCGTTCATCCTGACCATCAATCGAAACATCAACACCAGGCTGATAGAAACCATCCAGCTGATCATCTACAACAGGATTCAGATTGGCTTTTTGTGGCCAGGTAGCGGCACAGCCGACAAATAGCAGGGCACTGAGGAGTAGCATTAACTTTTTCATGGAAGCTCCTATCGGTTTATGGTGCGTAAAATAACAAATTTACTGTTGCTGGCAATACATTCCGCGCCGCCGAACAAACGTTTTAATTTGATGTGATAATTTAAATGCCGGTTACCCACTACCCAGAGTTCGCCCCCCCGTTTCAGGCATCGTTTGGCATCTTTAAACATCTGCCAGGCGATTTCATCGGTAATGGCTTGTAACTGATGAAAGGGAGGGTTGCACAGGATGACATCGACACTGTTGCTGTCGATACCGGTCAGGGCGTGCCCGGTCCGGAAATGACAGCGGGCCAGATCCTGCGGGCGATTATTTTCCACATTGAGTCTGCTGGAGGCGATTGCCATAAAGGACTCATCCAGAAACAATAACTCAGCATCCGGATTATATTCCAGTGCCATCAATCCGAGGACGCCATTGCCACAGCCCAGATCGACCATCAGTCCGCATTTTTGCCGGGGTAAATGCTGCAGCATGAAACGGGCGCCGATGTCGAGCGAAGCGCGGGAAAATACATTGGCATGGTTGGCGATCTGATAGTCGCTGTTTTCCAGTTGCCAGACATTCGGATAAGGATTGGTGACGGCGGGTTTATCTTCCAGCTGTGAATAAATCAGCCGGGCTTTTTTCCATGCCAGCGAGGTCGTGGTTTTCCCGATGATCTGTTCAAACAGATTTAAGGTCGAGGTATGAATTTCCTTGGCTTTACCGGCCGCGATAAGACGGGTTTGCGGGGTCATGACATCCCGCAGGCGCAATAACTGATCTTCCAGCATGGCCAGCGTTTTCGGTACTTTAAGAATAACCAGCGCCGGTACGGCAGGTAACGGTGCCAATACATCCTGCAGATGCAGGTGCTGCTCATTCAGCTCGTTCGATTGCCAGTTACGACGCGTCGCTTCCTGACTTAAAAAAGAATCACTGACGACGACGGGCTGATAATCGGCCAATCCGCAGGCCAGCGCGCCAAAACTGTCATTCAGGATCAGAATCGGGCCCTGGGCCGCGAAGGTTTGCAGCTGTTCCGCGGTGAGTTCCCGTAACAGATATTCATCAGCAGCGTCCCAGGCCTGCAGGTTGGGATCGGTGGTCGAAGGATAACGGTGCAGCGTTAAACTGCGGGTTTCCAGAGTCAACAGGGTCATGTTGCATCCATCTCATAAAATTGGCGCTATTCTACCTGTCATAGCGCCTGAGACCAATCGACCCGCCGGAAATAACGATTGTTATCTGTTGTCAGTCCGGAGAATAATGCGCACTCAATGGTGAGATTCAATATATTCCCGGACAGCAAGGCCGGAACCGCCAACCGCGCGTATCGCTGCGGCGAGCTCCCGGTCGTTGCACCCCAGCTCTTTACACCAGTGACGGTAATCGCTCTTGTTGTGCGTATCGATGGTTTTATTGTCCAGTGGATGACCTGATTTTGCTTTCTTGCTTGCCATGATGTGCTCCTTTGGATGTAAAACAGGGAATAACATCTCACCGCTGTTTTTTTCCGGCAATGTGTGATTTTTTACATCATGTAAGGATGCACATATTTCCTGATTAACCCTGCAGGCTATCGGGTTGTATGTAGCCGCTTAACCGCTATGCTGTCGAGCTCTGTTATCCAAGAAGGAAATGGGAAAATGTCGATGCAGCAATTTATTGAGCAAACCCTGCAACAAGGGCTGGCTCCAGACTGGTTGTCCGTCACCAACGAAAGCTATTTACACCGTTCCAGTGGTCCGGATGCAGAAAGCCATTTCAAAGTGGTGGTGGTAAGTAGCATGTTTGAAGGTGAACGTCTGGTGGCCCGTCATCGCCGGGTGAATACCTTGTTGGCGCAGGCTTTGCAGAATGGTGTCCATGCGCTGGCGTTGCACACGTATACGCCCGCCGAATGGCAGGCGCGTGGCGAGCAGTTACCTGACTCGACCAAGTGCGCGGGGCATTAACTTTAACTGACGACAGGAGAGGTCGTATGTCGTGGAATAGATTCGGAATTGTTGTGTTGGTTTTGGCGGTTTTGTCGGGTTGTGATCAACCGGCGGCAGAGCGTCCGATGCTGGAAATCCATGGCCGGACCATGGGAACGTTTTACGGGGTCAAGGTGGTCGGTGATTTTCCCGGCGGTCAGCAGGCATTGCAGTCACAGGTTGATGCGTTGCTTAAACACTACAATGATGAAATTTCCACTTACGATCCGAATTCTGCCTTATCGAAATTTAATCAGTTGCAATCGGTACAGCCCTTCCCGGTATCGCAGGATATGGCCGATCTGATCATCAGCGCTCTGCGGGTAGGACAACGTACCCAAGGTGTACTGGATGTGACCGTGGGTCCGCTGGTGAATTTGTGGGGATTCGGCCCGGATAAGCGTCCGGTAAAAACACCAACCGATGAACAAATCGCCGCAGCCCGTGCCCGGGTAGGCATTGATCGGCTGCATGTGGAGGTCAGCGCGGATCACGCCACGTTACGTAAAGATGTTCCGTCCCTGTATGTTGATCTGTCGACGATCGGGGAAGGGTTTGGTGCGGATAAAGTGGCCGAATTTCTTGAGGCCAGAGGCGTACACCATTATCTGGTCGAGATCGCCGGCGCTTCCCGCAGCCGGGGTGTGAATGCCAAAGGGGAACCCTGGAAACTGGCGATCCAGAAACCCACCGATGAGCTTGAGGATATTCAGGCCATTATTATTCCGGACGGAAGAGCAGTCAGTACATCAGGCAGTTACCGGAATTACTATGAGCTGGATGGCAAACGTTATTCCCATATTATCGATCCGGCGAGCGGTAAGCCAATCACGCACAAGCTGGTATCGGTTACGGTGATCACGCCGACCGCGATGGAAGCGGACGGACTGGATACGGCATTAATGGTGATGGGCCCGGGAAAAGCCATGGCGTTTGCCAAACAGCAGAATCTGGCCGTCTATCTGGTGAGTAAAACAGCGCAGGGCTTTAAAGCGGAATATTCGCCGGCTTTTGCGCCTTATCTGGTCAAAGCCGGTTCCTGATTTTTATCCGCCTTGTGGCGGTGTTCATAAATTTATTGTCTGGCCGACAAAAATTGCTGTGGTCAGACATTGATCTCCTTAGGATGGTTGCCCTGGTATTTTATGTTATGGGTAACCATCATGATTTCTCGTGTAGATGCAACGCCAAACGGATTTCAACTGTCTGAATTTATTCAGGGATACTGGCGACTGGCCGAATGGAAGATGTCGCCGGCGCAACGTCTGGATTTTCTGAAACAACATCTCGAACTGGGTATTACCTCGGTTGACCATGCCGACATTTACGGTAATTACAGTTGTGAACAGCTGTTTGGTGAAGTACTGGCGCTGGAACCGGCACTACGTCAGCAGATGGAAATCGTCACCAAATGCGATATCAAACTGCTGTCGGACAAATATCCGCAACGTACCGTCAAACATTACGATACCTCTGAGGCCCACATCGTGGCATCGGTCGAGAATTCGTTAAAAAACCTGGGTACCGATTATCTGGATCTGCTGCTGATCCACCGTCCGGATCCATTAATGAATGCCGATGAAGTGGCAGACGCGTTTGCGCAGCTGAAGAAGAGCGGCAAGGTTCGTCACTTCGGTGTGTCCAATTTCACGCCTTATCAGTTTGATCTGCTGCAGTCCCGTCTGGATTTTTCACTGGTGACCAATCAGGTGGAAGTAAGCCCGGTGAATATGTTTGCCCTGCATGATGGCACGCTGGACCAGATGCAGATGAAGCGGATTCGTCCGATGATCTGGTCTGCGCTCGGTGGCGGCAAAATATTCACTGCGGAAACGGAACAGGCACAACGTTTACGTACCGTGCTGAGTAATATTAGTGAAGAGCTGGGCGGTGCCGGTCTGGATCAGGTGATTTATGCCTGGCTGTTAAAACTGCCTTGTCAGCCATTGCCGATTATCGGTTCCGGTAATATTGAACGGGTTCGCTCTGCGGTTGCCGCGAAGGAATTGAGCCTGACCCGCGAACACTGGTTCCAGATCTGGCAGGCATCCAAAGGTCACGAGGTCGCCTGATATTCCGGCTTGCAGGAAATGGACTGACGGGATAAACTTAAAAATACTGTGTATTTGTACAGTATTTTTATGAGAAAAATTATCCACGTCGACATGGACTGCTTTTTTGCGGCAGTGGAGATGCGCGACAATCCGGCGCTGGTCTCGCTGCCGCTTGCTATTGGTAGCCCGGCAGAACGTCGGGGCGTGATAGCGACCTGTAATTATGTTGCCCGCCGTTACGGGGTGCGTTCTGCCATGGCGACGGCGCAGGCTTTCCGACTGTGTCCGCGTCTGGTTTTATTGCCCGGCAGGATGGCGCTTTACCGGGATATCTCCCGTCAGGTCATGCAGATCTTTTCCCGTTATAGCCAGATCATCGAACCGGTTTCGATTGATGAGGCCTATCTGGATGTGTCCGATACCACCTTATTTCAGGGCAGTGCTACCCGGATTGCAGAAGCGATCCGGACTGATATCCGTCAGGAATTGCAACTGACGGCCTCGGCCGGTGTTGCTCCGAATAAATTTCTCGCCAAGATCGCGTCGGAACAGAATAAGCCGGATGGTTTGTTTGTCCTGTCACCGGCGGATGTGCCGCCGTTTGTCCGGCAACTGGCATTATCAAAAATACCCGGTATCGGTGGTAAAACGGCCGAGCGACTGGCGCAGCTGGGGCTGCATACCTGCGCCGATGTGCAGCAATTCCCGCGCCGGCAGTTATTGTATCTGCTGGGTAAAACCGGACTGATGTTACTGGAACGGGCGTATGGCATAGATGAGCGGCCGTTACAGACTTCTCGTGAGCGAAAATCGGTGGGTGTCGAAACCACGCTTCCAATTGACATTGTGCAGGAAGAACAGGGGCATGCGATGTTGCCGGAACTGCTGGCGGAGCTGTCAAAACGGCTGCAACGAAGGGAGTGGCAGGGCCAGATTGCCCGGCAGGGAGTGAAAATCAAATTCTCTGATTTTCATCAGACAACCGTCGAACGTTCAGTCAATCGTTTCTCGCCCCAGTTATATGATGAACTGCTGCATGAGGCGTGGTTACGGGGTGGCGGTAAGCCGGTACGACTGGTGGGGATCAGTATCGGTTTGCCGGAAGCTGCAAATACATTGCAGCTTCCGCTGGATTTACAGTAAAGAGAATTGGCTTTACACCGCTGCTCAGGACTGTTTTTCCGGAATGGCTGCCAGCATGGCAACCAGCAACTGCCAGAAACGCGCTACGGCGGGAATATGAACCCGTTCATCCGGTGAATGCGCACCCTGAATGGTTGGTCCGAAAGAAACCATATCCCAGTGCGGATATTGTGCTTTGAATAAGCCGCACTCCAGACCGGCATGGATCACCATCAGTTTCGGCAATTCACCAAACAACTCTTCATGTTTCTGACGTAACAACGCCAGTGCAGGCGATGTTGGGTCCGGTGCCCAGCCAGGATAAGCCCCGTCGAACAGACACTCGGCACCGGCCAGTGCGCAGAGAGAGTCTGTCATCTGTTGCACGTAATGACGGCCTTCGTCATTCAGCGAGCGGATCAGACACTGAATATAAACACCTTCCTCCGTCGTCTGGATCACACCGAGGTTGGTTGACGTTTCCACGACGCCTTCGATGGCATGGCTCATGCGGATGACACCGTTCGGGCAGGCCACCAGCATCTGTAGCAGACGTTGCTGGTCTGGCTGGCTTAAACATTCCCTGGCTGATTCCGTCGGCAGAGCCACGATCTGCAGGTTACTGTCGACCTCCTTCAGTTCCGCCTGTAAGACGGCGGTTCGTTCTGTGATCAGTCGTAAAACTGTCTCAGCACGTTCAGGCTCAACCAGAATTAGTGCTTCGGCTTCCCGCGGGATGGCGTTACGTAAAGTGCCACCGGCAATACTGGCCAGACGGATTTTTTCCAGCTGCAGATCCAGTAACAGACGGCTCAGCAGCTTATTGGCGTTGCCACGATCCTGATGAATATTGACCCCGGAATGACCGCCACGCAGCCCTTTCACCTGCAGACGGAAGGCCTGCAGATTGGCCGGTGTTGCTTCTCGCTGAAAGTGGAAACGGATATTGGCATCAACCCCGCCGGCACAACCCATATAGGCTTCGGCATCCTGTTCGGAGTCGGTATTCAGCAGAATATCGCCTTCCAGCCAGCCGGCCTGCAGACCGAAAGCGCCGCCCATGCCGGCCTCTTCATCCACGGTCAGCAGCACTTCCAGCGGGCCGTGCTGTACGCTGCTATCAGCCAGCGCCGCCAGACAGGCCGCTGCACCAATACCATTGTCGGCACCTAATGTAGTGCCGCGGGCGCGAACCCATTCACCGTCGATATAAGCCTGAATAGGATCGCGGGTAAAATCATGCGGGGTATCGGCATTCGCCTGTGGCACCATATCGATATGCGCCTGCAGGATCACGCCCTTACGGTTTTCAAAACCCGGCGTGGCCGGTTTTTTCAGGATTAGATTGCCCGCCGGATCGACCTTGACACTGATACCCTGTGTCCGGGCCCAGTCCTGAATCCACTGGCTTAATGCGGCCTCATGCTTCGACGGGCGGGGGATCTGACAAAATTTATCGAAAAAGAACCAAAGATGGGACGGGGTGAGTTGCTGTAATTCACTCATGAAGCATTTCTCCTGCAGAGCAAAAAATGTGCGGCAAACGGTAGCTGCGCAGATTTAATTCGGTAGTAAAAATCAGGCGGAACGACGGAACAGCAGCAGTCCGAACAACAGGATCAGCCCGGTGATCAATGCGCTGGCACTGAACAGATACATCACCTCATAGGCATGCTGCATGGGATCCTGCGCTTTGGGCAGCAGGTGGATGACTCCGCGGTTAATCAGCTGATTGACCGCCAGTGCGGCGAATGACCAGCCGGCAATCCAGATGATTTTCTGTTTTTGCGAACGGTGTGGCTGGTTATACATCAGTCCAACCCAGAAGCAGAACCAGACAGTAATAAAAATATACGAAAGCAGCACCATGGAAAGCGCCTTTGTTTTTTGTACAGAAAACGGATGCTGATGATGCCATGAAAGTGAAGATGACAGAAGTCGTCCTCGCGATCCAAAGAGAAACGTGCTGCGTATAAATGCGGGTATCGACTGATATCGTGCCGCAATCACCTCAGTCATTATATTGTCATCTTTGGCGGGCAGTCTGAAGCAGAAAAGCAGTTTGTCATTGCCCGACAGGACAGGTTGGGTGTATAACCTGACCTCCTGTAACATTCAGTGTCGTTACGGAGCCTTCATGTCTGCATTATTAGGGCGCTTTTATCTGGCGCACATCAACGATACGCACTCTCACTTTGATGAAACTGCACTGCCGCTACGTCTGGCATTACCGGATGGTCACAGCGATATCCGTCTGCATTGCGGTGGTTTTCCGCGTCTGGCTGGTTTTATCAAACAGGCTCGCCAGCGGGCCATCACGGAACAAATGCCATTTCTGTTACTGGATGCCGGTGACAGCTTTCAGGGCACACTCTACTTTTCCTGCTTCAAAGGGCAGGCCAATGCGGCCTTGCTGAATCAGCTGGGCGTGGACGCCATGGTAGTCGGTAACCATGAACTGGATACCGGAAATACACCGCTGGCGAATTTTCTGCGTCAGATCCGTTTTCCACTGCTGGCCGCCAACTGGGATCTGGCCGGGGAAGCGGAAGATAAGCCGACCCGCATGCAGAATCATCCGCGGATGGTGAGCTGGCAGAATCCGGCGCATCCCAAACCCTATATTGTGAAATGGATGAATGATGTTCCGGTAGCCGTCTTTGGTCTGGTACTGGACAACATGCCGGATATTGCTGCACCGGACGGCGATTCCACTTTCCTGCCAGTCGTTGAGACGGCCAGAAAGGTCATTGCCGAGATCCATGCTGCCGGTATCGAACACATCATTCTGCTCAGTCATCTCGGTTATCCGCGGGATTGTCAGCTGGCACAGGAAGTGGAGGGGATTTCGCTGATTGTCGGCGGACACACGCATACCCTGCAGGGCGATTTCAGTGCGGTGGGGCTGGCTGATGACCATCCCTATGGTGAACGTTTCAATCAGACGCTGGTGCTACAGGCTGGCTATAATTCGCTGATGGTGGGACTGGCCCATATTGCCCTGCTGACCGGCGGCAGAATGCGGATTGAGGAAGGCGGAAATGTGCTGTTAACCAGTGAGGATGCCAATCTGCAGTCACAACATGGTGATCCCTTGTTCCCGTTGCAACAGCGTCATATTCGCCGTTTCCTGCGCCAGTTGCCGAATGTCATGCTGGTGCGGCCTGATGCCGCGATGGAGCGTCTCATTGCCCGACATTACCGTTCCCGGTTAAGCCGTTACACCAGTGATCAGGTAGTCTCATTGCCCCGCGGTTTACGGCATGTGCGTATTCCTGATGAACGGGGCGGCAGTCAGGTTGCGCCACTGGTGGCGGAAGCCATGCTGTTTCAGGCCAGGGAAATGGGAATCAATGCCGAAGTCGCTATTTTCAATGCCGGTGGCGCGCGTATTTCTTTGCCTCCCGGACCAGTCAGTGCGGCCGAACTGGCCGGACGTCTGCTTCCCTTTGCCAGTACCGTCAGTCATTTCGAGGTGCGGGGTGGTCAGTTACGACAAGCGCTGGAAGGCGCTATCGTTAATGCACTGGAGCTGGGTGGCAGCGGAAGTTTTCCTTATCCGGCCGATCTGCGCTACAGCTATCATGCCCGGGCTCCCCGGGGACAACGGGTAGAACATTTACATGTCAGAGATCGGCTGGGCCGCTGGCAATTGCTGGATGAGCGGCGTGATTATCGTCTGATCACCACCAGTTATACCGCGATGGGCAAAGAGGGCTATCATGCCTTGCTGGAACAGCGTTCTGAACCGGAGTTGCTGGGGCTGATTATTTCCGACGTATTCATTAACTATGCCCGGACCCGCGGGATACTGATACCACCGGCAGAATCGTTGTATCAGCTCAATCTTGAGAGGCTGGTCAGTTAACGTTCGCTCTGGTAAGCTAACAAGTTAACCGTTTTTACATCCCCAATAGGTTAGTTTATGAGCAAAAAGTTTTATGTTTCGTGGGAAAATCTGCATCGTGAAGCACGTCGTTTGTCCCGTCGTCAGCTTCCGGCAAGCCAATGGAAAGGCATTTTAGCGGTTAGTCGCGGCGGTCTGGTACCTGCTGCAATCATGGCGCGTGAACTGGGTATCCGTTTTGTCGATACCATCTGCATTTCCAGCTACGAGCATGATAATCAGGGTGATCTGAACGTGCTGAAACGCATTGACGGGGATGGTGAAGGCTTCCTGATCGTGGACGACCTGGTTGACAGCGGTAACACGGCGCGCCTGTTGCGTGAAATGTACCCGAAAGCAAGACTGGTCACTGTATTTGCCAAGCCGAAAGGCGAGCATCTGGTCGATGATTTCGAAGTGGCTATACCTCAGGATACCTGGATCGAACAGCCGTGGGATATGGTGCATTGCTTTGTACCACCAATCTGTGAAGAAAATCAGTAAAAAAAGTGAGGCTTCCGATGGAAGCCTTTCTTTTTTCCGCAGCAAGGTGCATAAATACCAAAAAACGCATGCGGAGTGGATATGTCTGCACCATCCGAAAAAAATTTAAGTGAAACGTTATTCAATAAAGTTCAGTCACATAAAATCCGTGAGACATCAACTATTTCCAATTCAGGTGAACCGTATCAGTGCGAACCGCAGGAACAGCACCTGATTGATGGTTTATGTACGCCGTCATGGTTTCGTATCCTGCGCCGGGCGTTCTGGATCTGGCAGGGGGCTGAACCGATCGAAGTGGAAGAAATTCTGGCGCGCATTGCCACCAGCGATGGCGAACGAACCAATCCGCGGCAACTGGATACCGTGCAGGGCTTTGTGCCCGGTAACTGGTGCTATGAATGGAGCCAGCTAGCCGGAGAACACAGTCGTAAAGCGAAAGACGCGGAAGAGGCAGGTCAGCAACGTACGGCCCGCAAAGAATATTTTCTTGCAGCCCGTTATTATCTGATTGCCAGCTATCCGTTCCTGAAAGGGGATGAACTGGCTGAGCAGGCGATGGTGCAGGCCAATATCGCTTACCGCGATGGTGGCCGCTTTTTGCCGGTGCCGCTGAAAGAGCTGAAAGTGCCGTTCCGTGGCAAGGAAATCAAAGGCTATCTGCATTTGCCGCATGATGATCACCCGGTCCCGCTAGTGATGGTTACGGGAGCTATCGACAGCTCGCAGCTCGATTTTATCCGGTTATATGAAAAGGTACTGGCGCCGCTGGGCATTGGCATGCTGTCACTGGATCTGCCGGGTTGTGGCTATTCCAGTCACTGGCCGCTGGTGCAGGATTCCAGCCGTCTGCATCAGGCCGTGCTGCAATATCTGAAAGATGTGCCGTGGGTGGATGATCAGCGCATCGGTATGGTGGGTTTCCGTCTTGGCGGCAACGTGGCTGTGCGGCTTTCCTATCTGGAGCAACTGCGCCTGAAAGCCGTGGTATGTGTTGGACCGGGGATGCACAACTATTTTACTGATCCGACGCAGTTTGCCTTGTCGCCACCGATGATGCGCGCCAGCCTGGCCAATCGTCTGAATATGGATGCTGCCGACTGGGATGGCTTACAAAAAAGCTGTCAGGTGTTTTCACTTAAACGGCAGGGGCTGGCCGGTGTGACCAAAACCCGTGTACCAATTCTCAGTATCGGTCATCGCCGGGACTTTATTTGTCCGGAATCGGATATCCGTATGCTGGCTTCCTCCAGTCTGAACGGGAAAGCGGTAGTGCTGGATAAAGAACCGGTCAAAGAACAGATGAACCGCATGTTAAGCGAGATTGGCGAGTGGTTGCGTTTGCATTTTAATCTCTGATTGACCGAATGCATAAAATTGCTGCGAAATTCCGTTGCAGGGGGCGGTGAGCCTCGGTATAAAGAAGCCCTTCATGGAGGGTTATCGCAGCAATGAAAAGCAAAACCATCGTCGTCAAGCTGGGCACCAGCATTCTTACCGGCGGCACACGTAAACTGGATCAGGCCCATATGGTGGAACTGGTTCGTCAGTGTGCTGCTCTGCATCGTCATGGGCATCAGGTCGTGGTTGTGACCTCTGGCGCAATCGCCGCAGGTCGCGAGAAGTTGGGTTACCCCGATCTTCCCCCCACGATGCCCAACAAACAGATGCTGGCGGCGGTGGGACAATGTCACCTGATGCAGGTCTGGCAGAATCTGTTCAGCATTTACGGGCTGCAGATTGGTCAGTTATTGCTGACCCGTGCCGATCTGGAAGATCGGGAACGTTATCTGAATGCGCGCGATACCCTGCAGACCTTGCTGCATAACCGCATTATTCCTGTCATTAACGAAAATGACGCAGTCGCGATTGCCGAAATCAAGGTCGGTGATAACGACAACCTGTCTGCGCGGGCCGCGATTCTGGCGGATGCGGATTTGCTGATCCTGCTGACCGATCAGAAAGGTCTGTTTACAGCAGATCCGCGTACTAATCCGGATGCGACCCTGATTGAGGAAGTCACGGAAATTACCGATCAGTTGCGTAGCCTGGCTGGGGACAGCGTCAGTGGTCTGGGTACCGGTGGTATGTCCACCAAATTGCAGGCGGCGGATATCGCTTGTCGTGCTGGTATCGAAGTAGTGATCGCCAGTGGTAAAACCCCGGAAGTGGTGGGTCGTCTGGCGAATAATGAAAAAGTGGGTACCCGTTTTAAAGCGCAGGCAAACCCGCTGGAAGGCCGTAAGAGCTGGATCCTGGCTGGTCCGCAATCGCACGGTGAAATTCACGTGGATGCCGGTGCCGTCAGAGCTGTGCATGACAAAGGCTCCAGCCTGTTACCAAAAGGTATCATTCAGGTTGTGGGCGAATTTGGCCGCGGCGAAGCGGTGCGCATTGTGACACCTGATGGCAAAGAAGTGGCGCGTGGTATTACCCGTTACACTGCGGATGAATTAGAACGGATCCGCGGGCATCATTCTGATGAAATCGAAGCCTGTTTAGGTTATGGCTATGGTCCGGTGGCAATCCATCGTGATGACATGGTATTGCTGTAAGGGAGAATGAGCATGAGTTTATTAGCAATGGGCAAGGCTGCCCGTGAAGCGTCTTTTGAACTGGCTGTTGCAGCTACAGCACGCAAAAATCAGGCGTTGCTGGCGATGGCCGATGAGCTGGAAGCCCAGCAGGACGTGATCCTGGCTGCGAATGCCAAAGATATCGAAGCAGGCCGAGCTTCCGGTTTAACCGATGCGATGCTGGATCGTCTGCTGCTGAATGAGTCCCGTCTGGCGGGTATTGTCGCGGACGTGCGCAAGGTCGTGACGCTGGATGATCCGGTCGGTTCCGAAATTGACAGTCGTGTACTGGACAATGGCATGCGTCTGTCCCGTCGCCGGGTGCCGATTGGCGTGATTGGTGTCATCTATGAAGCGCGTCCGAACGTGACCATCGACATTGCGGCGCTGTGTCTGAAAACCGGCAATGCCAGCATTCTGCGCGGTGGCCGTGAAACCTTCAATTCCAACATGGCTCTGGTGAAGGTCATTCAGGCTGCATTGGCGAAGAGTGGCTTGCCTGCTGCTTCAGTGCAATATATTGAAAGTCCGGATCGTGCGCTGGTCAGTGAACTGCTGACCATGGATCAGTATGTCGACATGATCATTCCTCGCGGTGGTGCGAATCTGCATCGCCTGTGCAAGGATCAGAGCACCATTCCGGTGATCATCGGTGGTTTTGGTGTCAGCCATCTGTATGTGGATGAAAGTGCCGATCTGGTACGCGCTATCGACGTGATTGATAACGCCAAAGTACAGCGCCCGTCCGCGTGTAATGCCCTGGATACCCTGCTGCTGAATGAAAAAATCGCAGTACAGATCGTCCCTGCGCTGGCCGCCCGCATGAATCAGCAGAAGGTGACGCTGGTGGCAGAGCCTCAGGCCTATGCGTTGCTGAAAGCGGCGGGTGCGGAGCTGTTACGTGAAGCCGATACAGAAGATTTTGATACCGAATGGCTGAGCCTGACGCTGGGGGTAAAAGTGATCCCGGATGTCAAAGCGGCCATTGCGCATCTGCAGGAACACAATGCCTGTCATTCTGATGCCATTCTGACCAATGATCTGAAGAATGCGGAGTACTTCATCAATGCGGCGGGTTCAGCGGCCGTGTATGTGAATGCCTCAACCCGTTTCACTGATGGCGGACAGTTTGGTCTGGGCGCAGAAGTGGCGGTTTCTACGCAGAAACTGCACGCCCGTGGCCCGATGGGCTTAACCGAACTGACCAGTTACAAGTGGATTGGTCAGGCGGATTATCTGAGCCGCAGCTGATTTACTGCCGCAATCTGAAAAAGCCACACCAGTACTCGTGTGGCTTTTTTTATTTTTATTCCTCGGGTTATCGGAGTTTTAGTGAATTGATCCTGCTTGCAGCGCGATCTTCCGACGATAAACAAGGTATAATGCAGCATTGCCACATTTTCGTTTTAATCTGCGGTTTGCGCCGCAGCCCAATTTGAACAGGTAGATAGTCGTTATGATGAAGCACAGAATTGATGTGATGATCCCGGAAGATGAATTACAGGCCAAAGTGGCTGAACTGGGACGTCAAATCACCGAGCATTATCAGGGAACCTCTGAACTGGTGTTGATCGGGTTATTGCGTGGTTCCTGCTTGTTCCTGGCTGATTTGAGTCGGCACATCGATTTGCCGGTCAGCCTTGATTTCATGACCGCTTCTAGCTATGGCAACAGCACCACTTCTTCCCGCGAAGTGCGGGTACTGAAAGATCTGGATGATGAAATCAAAGGCAAAGATGTGCTGATCGTGGAAGACATCATCGACAGCGGTTTTACCTTAAGCAAAATCCGCGACATCATCAGTCTGCGTGAGCCGAAATCACTGGCTATCTGTACGCTGCTGAACAAACCGGCCCGCCGCGAAGTACAGGTTCCGGTAGAATGGACCGGGTTTACTATTCCGGATGAATTTGTGGTGGGTTATGGTATCGATTACGCGCAGTTATACCGTAATCTGCGTTTTATCGGCAAAGTGATCCCGCTGGAATAAACATCGCTGTTGAGCAATAAAGCCACCTTCAGGTGGCTTTATTATTTGGGTAAGGATTCTGTTGTTATCTGTTTGCTGAGACGGCGTGATTCCGGATGCCGCCAGCGGATACGGGCCGGGATAGTCTGCATGGTGGGTGGCAGAACCGCCTTGTCTTCCATCAGGGCCATCAGCATGGTAAAGGCGTTGAAGGCGAGGGCAGTATAATCCTGGGCAATGCTGTCGATACGCAGCGGCATAAAATCCAGCAGCTCATGATCATCAAAACTGGCCAGATGTAATCCCTGCTGCATTTCCGGATTCTGGTTCAGGTACTGCAATACCCCTTCCAGCAGAGAAAATGACGCAGTGAATAATGCTTTGGGAGGGCGTCCCAGTTCATTACAGACCTCTTCCATCATGTCATAACCGGAATAGGAGAAGAAATTCCGCTGACGGATCCACTCCGGGCGTAATGACACACCGGCTTGCTGCAATCCCTGTTTGTAACCGGCCAGACGCTGCTTGCTCGGCGTCAGCGTCGGTTCCCCGCCGAAATAATAGATTTCATCCGGATGCTGTGTCGCCAATACCTGGATCAGATGGGTCGTGCTGTTTTCCGCATCGGTCATGATCAGGGGGAGGCTGGAGTCGCCAATCTGGCGACCGAGCTGCACGACAGGAACATAGCTGTGAATTTTACTGTAGGCTTCATCGCTGCTATTGCTGGAGATGACAATCAGACCATCCACCTGACGTTGCAGCAGATTGTTCACGACGAGTTTTTCCTGCTCCGGATCTTCATCCGAACAGGCAATAATGATCTGAATGCCGGCATTGCGAAACAACGATTCCAGCTCGCGGGCCAGACTGGCATTCGTAAACTGGGTCAGAAAAGGAATAACCAGTCCGATGGTATGACTGCGCGAGGAACGCAAGGCGCGGGCATGGAAGCTGGGCTGGTAACGGTGTTCTTCAGCAATAGAAAGAATGCGCTGCTGCGTTTCTTCCGACACCCGGTATTCATCGCCTTTGCCATTCAAAACCAAGCTGGCAGTCGCCTTGGAGACGCCCGCCAGTTCTGCGATGTTACTGATAGTTATACGGTTTGGTTGTTTCACATTCGATCCGGTCACAGGAGGCTTCTTCATTCTATCACGCATGCTGACAACAACCAGTGATGAATTGAAACCGTTCCCGCTCCCTGGAAGTGCAATGTCTGTTTTTCCGGATCCGGAAAATAACGGGCGGTCATACAGGCTTCGCCATCGTTAATAAACAACTCCAGCGACGAACTGTCCAGCAACAGCTGCAGTGATCTTAAGGAGCCGAACCAGTAACGGGATTCCTGTTCCCCTGTACGCCAGTTACGGCGGGTCAGAATCAGGCATTCGCCATCCCAGTCGAGGGTCGCTTCATCCCGCAGTGATAACGAGAATGTTCCGCTGACATCGATTAAGAGCTCGGCGCTGACAGCGGCGAGTTCTGGCGCCTGTTCCGCAGAACCTTGCCAGTCTGTTCCGGTGCCCTGACGTAATTGCTGCAGTTCTTTAACCGGTTGCTGACAGAGTATGCCATCGCGCAGCGACAGTTCCCGCGGGCAGGTCATGCTGTTAACCCAGCCGTATTTGATTGTCGGCTGTACCAGCTCGTTATCATCCGGTAAGCCCAGCCAGCCAAACATCAGGCGACGGCCGTCAGCAGTCTCTGTGGTTTGTGGCGCGTAAAACTCGAATCCCAGGTCCAGCTCGCGGAATTCGCCGTGCGGAAACTCTGCCTGCCGATAATCCAGCTTGCCGGTGAAATAACCACACTGATACAGATTCAGATAGCGGTATTGTTCAACCGCCAGTCCCTGCGGACAACAGATCAGCACATCCTGACCATCCAGCGGGAACAGATCCGGACACTCCCACATATAACCGAACTCTTTCAGGCCATTGAGATGTGCGCCGGCGATCTCCCCGAGGAGCTGCCACTCGGTCAGATCGGCTGAGCGGTAGAACAGGACCTTACCAGTGAGCTCCGCTGATTGGGCAGCTAACACCATGTACCAGTGTCCGTCATGTTGCCAGACTTTCGGATCACGCACATGGCCGGTATAGCCTTCCGGCAGCGGAATGACTGGGCCCAGCTTGCGGTAAGTCCCGTCCGGCAGCTCTTCGGCCAGGCACTGATAAGCGGTGCGCGAACCATCGGCGTATTTGACGTTGCCGGTATAAATCAGCGTAATTTTACCGTCGTGCTGAACGGCAGAGCCGGAATAACAACCGTTGATCTCGTACTCTTCTGTCGGCAACAGTGCTACCGGCTCATGTTGCCAGTGGACGAGATCCGCAGAACTCCAGTGTCCCCACCATTTTGCGCCGTGGCGGCAGGCAAGGGGATTCCATTGATAGAACAGGTGGTAACGGCCATTTGCCTGAATAAATCCGTTGGGATCATTCAATAAACCAACCGGTGGTGCCAGATGCCAGTGCAGACGATGCGGGTCACTGGCAGCAACGGGTTGCCCGGTCATTAACGACCGGGCCAGTTGTTTCAGCAAGGAAACTTCAGACATTATTCAGCGTCCGTGTTGTAACGCAGTACGGTCGCGATAGTGAAGGCAGCACCGAAAGCGATTGCCAGGCCGATGATGTAGGTCAGCACCGAGCTGGATTGCACAATCGCGATACCCGGGATACCGGTCAGGCCGACCGCAGTCATACCGACTTTGCTGGCAACAACCCAGGCGCCACCCAGAGCACCACCTGCCAGTGCGGCCAAGAATGGTTTCACGAAGCGCAGGTTGATACCGAAGATAGCGGCTTCAGTAATACCCAGCAGACAAGACAGTGCCGATGGAATCGCGATGGATTTCACGCGAACATCGTTGGTCTTGAAGTAAACCGCCAGACATGCGCCACCCTGAGCAACGTTAGCCATAGCCCAGATAGGCAGCAGGAAGTTAACGCCCACACTCTTGTCAGCCAGCAGACCCAGTTCAATCGCATGGAAGCTGTGATGAATACCGGTGATAACAATCGCCGAGTAGGTACCACCGAACAGCAGACCTGCTAACCAGCCAGCATGTTCATACAGAGTAGTCAGAACGAAGGTGATACCTTCACCCAGACCGCGACCCGCAGGGCCGATGAACAGCAGAGATACAAAACCGGTGATGATCACGGTCAGGAACGGTGTCAGAATGATGTCCAGTGCATCCGGAATCACCCGGCGCAGTTGCTTCTCCAGATGGCTCATGAACCAGACAGCAATCAATACCGGGAAGACAGTACCCTGATAACCGATCATCGCCACGTCCATACCCATAAAGTCCATGGTTTTAAAACCACTACCAACAGTCCAGGCATTAGTCAGTGCCGGATGGGTCAGAATGCCCCCCAGTGTTGCCCCCAGATAAGGGTTACCACCGAATTCCCGCGCAGCGGTAAAGCCGATCAAGATAGGCAGAATGATAAATGCCGCCGAGCTGAACATATCCAGCATGATGAAAATGGCGCTGTCAGGGTTGGCCCAGCCGTAAGTACGCACCAGACCCAGCGTTCCCATCAGCAAACCCGATGCGACGATAGCCGGAATGATAGGCACAAAGATGTTGGACAGTGTACGGGCTGCACGCTGCACAATGTTCAGTTTCTGTGTTGCCAGTTTTTTGACATCACCCTCACTTGCCTGGCTGATACCGGCGACCTGAATAAAAGCAGCGTAAACCTTGTTGACGATGCCGGTACCAAAAATGATCTGGATCTGGCCGGCATTGCTGAAGCAGCCTTTTACCCCTTCGACCTGTTCAACCGCACTTTTATTAATTTTTGAATCATCCTGCAAAACCAGGCGCAAGCGGGTTGCGCAGTGGGCTGCACTGACGATATTCTCTTTGCCACCCAGCAATGGGATCAGCTCATTTGCTACAGAAGTTACATTCATGATTTTCCTCTTTAATGGATGTAACCGGTTAAATGTCATAACGGGGGCTCAATCCGTTACGACACTAACCGATGCTGTTTTACAACAGCGGCTTCGGGGTGATATCGTGCGACCTGGTCTGTTTTGCTGTAGGGGTGAAACCAGGCCAGGACGCACACTCTCTCTTCTCAGAAATTACTAAAACTTGTCTGTTACTGCTGCAGCCATGCCGCAACCTTTTCTTTTGTAAAACCGAAGACATAAATTAACCAAACGGGTTTGTGGTATCACCTGAAATTCAGACCCGGTTTGTCATGTTAATTCCTCATTTATTGCATGAGTTTAATTTTACTAAAACGGTTTAGCTAAACAACTAAACTCGCTAAACCGTTTTAGCAATTGCGATCAACCTAACAAATTTTGACCAGTAAAGTTCCTTTTGCATCCATCTTTGTTATTAGCTGTATTGATCCTGATCAGGTTATAATCAACATGTCTGCCTTGTGCATTACTTTTTTCTAATATGAAGAATACCGACAATATGCTTGCTCTTGATATTCAACAGTTACGTAAAACTTATCAGGGTGGGGTCGAAGCCCTGAAGGGAATTGATCTGGCCGTAGAGGAAGGCGATTTTTATGCGCTGCTCGGCCCGAATGGCGCAGGAAAATCCACCACCATTGGTATTATCAGTTCCCTGGTTAATAAGACCTCCGGATCGGTCAAAGTATTCGGCTATGATATTGATACCCATCTGGAGCATGCTAAATCGCAAATCGGTTTAGTCCCGCAAGAGTTCAATTTCAGCCAGTTCGAAAAAGTGGAACAGATCGTGGTTCAGCAGGCCGGGTTCTACGGCGTACCACGTAAAATTGCCGAGGAACGGGCAGAAAAATATCTGACGGAACTGGATTTGTGGGAGAAACGGGACAAACAGGCCCGCACACTTTCCGGTGGGATGAAGCGTCGCCTGATGATTGCCCGGGCATTGATGCATCAGCCAAGACTGCTGATCCTGGATGAACCAACCGCCGGTGTGGATATCGAAATCCGCCGGTCGATGTGGTCCTTTCTGAAAAACCTGAATGCAGAAGGTGTGACTATCATTCTGACCACGCATTATCTGGAAGAAGCTGAAATGCTTTGCCGCAATATCGGTATCATCGACAAAGGCCGTATTGTGGAAAATACCAGCATGCGTAACTTGCTGAGTAAACTGCAGGTTGAAACCTTCCTGTTCGATCTGGATTGTTCCGCGGCCAATGTTCACTTGACCGGCTTTAAGTTTCATCCGGTCGGCGAGCAGTCTCTGGAAGTCGAAATTCAGAAAAGTGATGGTCTGAACGGGGTTTTTGAACAGCTGAATCAGCAACGGGTCAAAGTGCTGAGTATGCGTAACAAAGCCAACCGTTTGGAAGAGTTGTTTGTTTCATTAGTAGAAAAAGGACGTCAGGCATGAATAGCGCCGTTTACTGGATCGCGTTCCAGAGCTTGGTTCGTAAAGAGATCAATCGTTTTACCCGGATCTGGGTACAGACATTAGTGCCACCGGCGATCACCATGACGCTCTATTTCGTCATTTTCGGTAATCTGATCGGCAGCCGGATTGGTGATATGCATGGGGTGAGCTACATGCAGTTCATCGTACCGGGCCTTATCATGATGGCGGTGATCACGAACTCGTATTCCAATGTCTCATCGTCATTTTACAGTGCCAAGTTCCAGCGCAATATCGAAGAGCTGCTGGTGGCACCGGTGCCAAACTATCTGATCATCTGGGGCTTTGTCGCGGGTGGTGTGGCGCGGGGGCTGTGTGTCGGTGCGATTGTAACCGCAGTGTCACTGTTTTTTGTGCCATTACAAGTACACGATCCTTTGGCGGTCTTTTTTATGCTGGTGCTGACGGCTACCTTGTTTTCACTGGGCGGTCTGCTGAACGCCATCTTTGCCAAAAGCTTTGATGATATCAGTATCATTCCGACGTTTGTATTAACGCCGCTGACTTATCTCGGTGGTGTGTTTTACTCGATCGAATTATTGCCGCCGTTCTGGCAGGCAGCGTCACATGTCAACCCGATCATATATATGATCAACGGATTCCGTTACGGATTCATCGGTATTTCTGATGTACCAATGTGGATGTCTTATCTGGTGGTATCGCTGTTCATTCTGGCGTTGTATGCCACATGCTGGCAGTTAGTGAAGAAGGGAACCGGGTTACGTCATTAAGATTGATCTGAAACCGGAACCAACAAAAAAGCCTCCGAATGGAGGCTTTTTTACTCTGCAAAGTCTGAATCAATGTTCAAACATGGCAGAGATAGATTCTTCATTGCTGATACGGCGGATAGCTTCTGCCAGCATTGGAGCCAGAGTCAGTTGCTTCACTTTACCGATTGCTTTGATTTCATCGCTCAGCGGAATTGAGTCAGTGATGATCACTTCGTCAATTTTGGATTCAGCGATGTTTTTCGCAGCCAGACCAGAGAATACCGGGTGAGTAGCGTAAGCGAATACGCGTTTCGCACCACGATCTTTCAGTGCTTCAGCCGCTTTACACAGCGTACCACCGGTGTCGATCATGTCATCAACGATGATGCAGTCACGGTTTGCCACGTCACCGATCAGGTGCATAACCTGAGAAACGTTAGCGCGCGGACGGCGTTTGTCGATGATGGCGATATCGGTATCATCCAGCAGTTTAGCGATAGCGCGGGCACGGACCACACCACCGATATCCGGAGAAACGACAACAGGATCTTCCAGATTACGGGCTTTCATGTCTTCCAGCAGAACCGGGCTGCCGAATACGTTATCAACCGGTACATCGAAGAAACCCTGGATCTGCTCAGCATGCAGATCAACAGTCAGAACGCGGTCAACACCCACGCTGGACAGGAAATCAGCCACTACTTTAGCGGTGATAGGTACACGTGAAGAACGTACACGACGATCCTGACGGGCATAACCAAAGTATGGGATTACTGCAGTAATACGACCTGCGGATGCACGACGCATCGCATCAACCATTACAATCAGTTCCATCAGATTGTCATTGGTCGGTGCACAGGTGGATTGAATGATGAATACATCACCACCACGTACATTTTCGTTGATTTGTACGCTGATTTCTCCATCACTGAAGCGGCCTACAGAGGCACTTCCTAATTTAGTGAAGAGACGGTCGGCAATCTTTTGCGCTAGTTCCGGTGTGGCGTTACCGGCAAACAGCTTCATGTCAGGCACGGGATTAAACCTCTGGGTTTGTCCAGTTGGGGGTGAAGGTCAGCAGGAAATGTTGACTGCTTAGTCATTTCTAGCATAAACCTGTTGCAAAGTGACATAAAGGGGTGATACGTTTTCCCCTCTGGCTACAAAACCTTGTAACCATGTCGGCATTCTCGCCAAGACTTCACGAGCCTCATGTTCGTGTTCAAATTCTGCAAAAACACAAGCACCAGTGCCGGTCATTCTTGACGGCGCGTATTCTATCAACCAGCGTAATGCCTTTTCAACCTCGGGGTAATTCTTTTTCACCAGTGGTTCACAGTCATTATGCCAATTTCCCTGTGCTAACTCGTTCCAGCTTTGCTTGGGCGTGTCCCGTTTGAGATCCTGATGACGGAATATTTCGGCGGTAGAAACATGGCATTCTGGCACCAGTACCAGATACCATTTCTGAGGCGCTTCAACAGGTTGTAAGCGTTCACCGACGCCTTCGGCAAAGGCGGCATGGCCACGTACAAAAACGGGAACATCAGCCCCCAGCTGACGCCCAAGCTCGGCCAGCTCATCAACAGAAAGATTTATTTTCCAGAGATGATTCAGCGCAACCAGCGTAGTTGCCGCATCAGATGACCCCCCCCCGATGCCACCACCCATCGGCAGACGTTTATCCAGTTCAATCGTGACACCCAGCGGCTGGGATGAATGTTGTTTCAACAGCATCGCGGCGCGATAGATCAGATTCTGTTCCAACGGGACATCTGCCAGGTCTGGGCGAATATCGATCTGATTGCTGTTGTTGATGTGAAAACGCAGCCAGTCACAATGATCGAGGAAGATAAATAAGGTTTGCAGTTCATGATAGCCGTCGTCGCGACGGCCATTGATATGCAAAAACAGATTCAGTTTGGCGGGAGCCGGCCAGTTTATGCTTTCAGGTGTAGACATTATTTCGTGAGTTCCCACTCATTGATGACCAGACGTAATTCGGTTTGCTGGCCTTTGAATGTGATGTTCTCCGGCAGCATCCAGCCATCAACCTGCTGATAGGTCTGATACTGCATCTGCCAGGTTGCGGTTTTGATCCGGGTGACCTGGCCAGTCGGATTGATTTCATAGTCCGTATCGCCAGGTAATCCTTTGATCCAGATAGGTAATTTATATACCGGCATCTGCCAGCCTGTCAGACGGTATACCAGGTATTCGGCATCCGTTCCGCGGTATTCCTGACCTTTATCATTGATAATCAGTATCTGATCACCCGTCTTGTGCATTTCCATGACCCGGGTGCCAATCAGGCTGGTCAGGTTCAGATGATAGTCATCGCCATCCTGTTGCCAGCGGATACGTACTGAACCCTTCTTCTCCGGGGTGATAATGGCGAGTTTGCCGGATATGGTCCAGTGCGTGACAGATGTCAGTCTTTCTTGCTGCTGACGCCAATTCGTATTATCCGGCTGCTGCATACGGGAGCTGCAGGCGGTAAGTATCAGCAGGCAAAAAACCATTGCCAGGTGGTGTAATTGTTTCACGAAGCCTCCTTTGACGGTGCGACAGTATATACCCTTCATACTTGAAGTTGCAGCGTCGTTGACAACGTTCACTCACCCCAATCACATAGCATATCTATGCTCATGGGGATTCGCTCATTTGTCGCCTTGCTGCAACACTAATTACTTTGGGTATGGGCGCAGGCGCTTTGCTTTCAAAGATCTCCGCTTTTTCGTAGAATGAGCATCTTAAATTTGCTGACGAGTCCACAGCCTGATGCATCATCTGTTTGTGCTGGGGGTAAACCATAAGACGGCGTCATTGTCATTGCGGGAACGGGTAGCCTTCGGGCCGGAACGTATCGACGATGCACTGGCGGCGTTAACATCGGTTCCCGGCGTCAAGGAAGGGGTGATTCTTTCCACCTGTAACCGCACTGAACTTTACTGCGCCGTTGATAGTGGCGCGAGTGAAGAGGTGGCGCTATGGCTATCGCGCTTCCAGCATCTGACCGAGGATGAATTGCAACCGGCCCTTTATCAACTGCAGGATGGGGAAGCGGTTCGTCATCTGATGCGGGTTGCCGCCGGTCTGGATTCACTGGTACTGGGTGAGCCGCAGATCCTGGGGCAAGTCAAACAGGCGTTGGACACGGCCAGTAAGCAGGGCTCGGTAAAGGGATTGCTGAATCGTCTGTTCCAGCGAACGTTCAGTGTGGCCAAGCGGGTTCGGACCGAGACGGAAATCGGTGCTTACGGGGTTTCGGTTGCCTATGTGGCCGTGACACTGGCCCGGCAGATTTTCGGCGATCTCTCACAGGTCAACGTGCTGCTGATCGGCGCCGGTGAAACTATTGAACTGGTCGGCCAGCATTTGCATGGTCAGTCGGTAGCACAAATGACTGTGGCCAATCGTACTCTGCTCCGGGCGCAGGCGATCGCCGGTGCCTGGCAGGCGGATGTGATCACGTTAAATGAAATTCCGCAGGTATTACCGGATGTTGATCTGGTGATCAGCTCCACCGCCAGTCCGCTGCCGATCCTGGGTAAAGGCATGGTCGAGCGGGCACTGAAACAGCGTCGCAATAAACCGATGCTGCTGATCGATATCGCGGTTCCGCGCGATATTGAGGAAGAAGTCGGGGAGCTGTCCGACGCATATCTCTATACGGTAGATGATCTGCAAACGATCGTGGCAGAAAACCAGCGCCACCGTGAACAGGCCGCCCGGCAGGCCGAGCAGATCGTGCAGGATGAGCGGGAACAGTTCATGAACTGGTTCCGCAGTTTGTCGTCACAAACGCAGGTGCGTGTTTATCGTCAGCAGGCGGATCTCATTCGCCAGGAACAGCTGGCTCTGGCATTACGCAAAATTGAACAGGGTGAAGATGCTGCTACGGTGCTGACCGAACTCAGTGAACGACTGACCAATAAACTGATCCATGCACCGACCGAAGCGCTGCGTCAGGCGGGCGAAACAGACGATAAAACATCGCTGCTATTACTGAGTCAGGCATTACGTCTTGACGAAAAGAATTAAATATCAGGCGTATCGCACTGATTAGAAAACAAATATAAACAGGAATGCTATGAAAGAAACAGTGATCAGAAAGCTGGAAGGACTGATGGAGCGCTATGAGGAAGTTCAGGCGTTACTGGGTGAGCCGGATGTCGTCACCGATCAGGACAGATTCCGCAGTCTGACCAAAGAGTATGCTCAGCTGGGTGAGGTCGTTGCCGGTTTCCGCCGTTATCAGCAGGCAGAAGCGGACCTGCAGGCGATTGAAGAGATGCTGGCCGGTGACGATGCTGAAATGAAAGCCATGGCACAGGAAGAACTGGCGGATGCAAAGCAGCTGATTGAACAGGTCGAAGCTGAACTGCAGGTATTGTTGCTGCCGAAAGATCCGAAAGATGACAGCAACTGCTTCCTGGAAATCCGTGCCGGCGCCGGTGGTGATGAAGCGGCGATTTTTGCCGGGGATCTGTTCCGGATGTATTCCAAATATTCCGAACGTCGCGGCTGGCGCATGGAAATCATGAGCACCAGTGATGGTGAACATGGCGGCTACAAAGAAATTATCGTGCGCATGGAAGGTGACAGTGTGTACGGTGTGATGAAATTTGAATCTGGTGGTCATCGCGTACAGCGTGTTCCGGAAACCGAATCACAGGGCCGTGTCCATACCTCCGCCTGTACCGTGATGGTATTGCCGGAGATCCCGGAAAAAGAGATCCCGGAAATCAACCCGGCTGATCTGCGTATCGACACCTTCCGTGCTTCCGGTGCCGGTGGTCAGCACATCAATAAAACCGATTCCGCGATCCGTATTACCCACATTCCGACCGGTACAGTGGTCGAATGTCAGGACGAACGTTCGCAGCATAAAAACCGTGCCCGGGCGATGTCGGTGCTGGCCGCGCGTCTGGCGCAGCAGGAAGAAGACAAACGTCGTGCAGAGGCCGATTCCACCCGTCGCAGTATTCTGAGTACCGGTGATCGTTCAGATCGTATCCGCACGTATAACTATCCGCAGGGGCGTGTCAGTGATCACCGTATCAACCTGACGCTATATCGCTTGTCAGAAGTGATGGAAGGCGATCTGGACAGCCTGCTGAAACCGCTGCTGCAGGAATACCAGGCTGATCAGCTGGCCGCCTTGTCAGACAGTAATTAACAGAGAGCCACTAATGCAAATTGCTTCGCTGCGCCAGCAGCTGATTCAGCGTTTTAGCGAAAGTGACAGTGCTGCACTGGATGCGGACTGTTTGTTATGCGCGGTATTGAGTTGCACCCGCACCTATCTGCGTACCTGGCCGGAGCAGGAACTGACGCCGGAACAGGTTGAGCAGGTTGAGCAACTGGCGGTACGCCGCGAACAGGGTGAACCGGTGGCGTATATTCTCGGCGTCCGCGAGTTCTGGTCGTTGCCACTGCAGGTCTCTCCGGTCACACTGATCCCTCGTCCTGATACGGAAGCGCTGGTGGAATGGTCACTGGCGCTGTTATCTGACAAAGGGCAGGGGCAAAAAGCGCTGGATCTGGGAACCGGCACCGGTGCCATCGCACTGGCATTAAAATCGGAAATGCCGGCTTTGAGTATGTGGGCGCTGGAGCGAGAGCCGGCTGCGCTGGATCTGGCCCGTCGTAATGCCGCGCGTCTGGGTTTTTCTGTCAATTTTCTGGCGAGCAACTGGTTTTCTGCATTGAATGAACGTGGTTTCCAGCTGATCGTATCGAATCCTCCTTATATTGATGCGACGGATCCGCATTTGTCTCAGGGTGATGTGCGTTTTGAACCGCATACCGCCCTGGTGGCCGATGACGACGGACTGGCTGATATCCGGCAAATCATTGAACAGGCGCCAACGTATCTTGTTCCCGGCGGCTGGTTGCTGCTGGAACATGGCTGGCAGCAGGCTGAAGCGGTGCGGGATCTGTTGGTGGCGCGCGGTTTTCATGCTGTGACAACAAAGCAGGATTTAGGTGGTCAGGATCGTGTTTCCGGTGGTCAGTGGCCCGGTGATGTTGCAGGATAGTATGTAAATGAACATGACGCACGATACTGATTTTGAAGGACTGGATATCGCCATGCTGGCGCTGATGGTCTCGGAAGATGTGCAGGATCGACCTGTTCTGATGGATGGTTTGCAACTGTTGCGGGATTTGCGCCTTGAGCTGCGTTCTCATATTACGGCGAGTGATGACAGCGGCCGTCGGGAGCAGTTGTTACATGCGTTTTATCATGAACTGAAATTTTCCGGGGATTGGCAGCACTACTATGCTCCGGAGAATTGCCTGCTGGAGCAGGTACTGACGCAGCGCTCCGGTCTGCCGATCACACTGGGTATCGTGTTAATGCATCTGGCGCATTCTGTTGAGCTGCCGGTTCGGGGCGTCTGTTTCCCGGGTCATTTCCTGTTGTTGTTTCCGGAAAGCAAACCGGTATTTATTGACCCGTTTACCGGTGAAGGGTGGGATCACGCCCGGTTGTCTCTGATGCTGCGGGCGAATCTCGGCGATTTAACACGGATGGACAGTAAATACATCAAAGAGGCTGATCAGCGTCAGATCCTGTCACGCCTGTTAAGCGTCACGAAAGGTTGTATGTTACAAAGTGGTTGTTTACCGGAAGCGTTACGGGCCAGCGAAGTGTTACTGGTGATGAATCCGGATGATCCGTATGAAGTCCGTGATCGTGGGCTGGTGTATGAGCAGTTGGAATGCCCGCAGCTTGCCGCTCCCGATTATTCCTATTTTATTGAACAATGCCCGCAAGATCCGGTCGCTGCTGTGCTGAAAGCCCAGCTGGCCATGCTGGATCATGAAGCAATAATTTTGCACTGATGGAGTGATGAATGAAACAGAAAGTCGTTCAGTTTAACGGAATCAATGTTGCCAACGATCAGCCATTTGTGCTGTTTGGTGGTATGAATGTACTGGAATCACGTGATCTGGCGATGTCGATCTGTGAAACCTATGTCACCGTAACTGAAAAGCTGGGTATTCCGCTGGTATTCAAAGCCAGTTGGGATAAAGCCAACCGTTCTTCTGTTCACTCTTACCGTGGTCCGGGCATGGAAGAAGGTCTGCGTATTTTTGAAGAGTTGAAAAAGACCTTCGGTGTCAGTCTGATTACTGACGTACATGAAACATGGCAAGCCAAACCGATTGGCGAAGTCGTGGATGTATTGCAATTACCGGCATTCCTGGCGCGTCAGACTGATCTGGTGGAAGCGCTGGCGAAAACCGGCAACGTGATCAACGTGAAAAAACCACAATTCCTGAGTCCGGGGCAGGTAAAAAACATTGTCGAGAAATTCGCGGAATGTGGCAACGAACGCATTATTCTGTGCGAACGCGGCGTGAATTTTGGTTACGACAATCTGGTTGTGGATATGCTGGGCTTCGGTGTCATGAAAAATGCCAGCCAGGGCGCGCCGGTAATTTTCGATGTCACCCATTCGCTGCAGTGCCGTGATCCGCTGGGTGCCGCATCCGGTGGCCGTCGTGAACAGGTGACTGAACTGGCGCGTGCCGGTATGGCAGTCGGTCTGGCTGGTTTGTTCATCGAGTCGCATCCGGATCCGGAACATGCGCGTTGCGACGGTCCGAGTGCATTACCGCTGGATAAACTTGAGCCATTCCTGCGCCAGATGAAAGCGATCGACGATCTGGTGAAAAGCTTCGAATCGCTGGATACCAAATAATTCAGACGCTCAGCAAAAAGCCCCTGACGGGGCTTTTTTCGTCTTATCTGATACTATGCGAATATTCAGCTCTTGCCTGAGATAGATCAATCATGAGCCATCATGATTTAGACCAAAAAGTATTCTCCATTCTAGATCAATTAATACATCCCGGACCGTTGCTGGTGGGATTCAGCGGTGGTCTGGACTCCCGTGTGTTGCTTGAACTCTTGGCCCGCTATATCCGTTGGCGGGATGGTTTTTCCCTGCAGGCAGTGCATGTTCATCATGGCTTAAATCCCCGGGCAGACCAATGGCTGACACATTGTGCTCAGGTGTGTGACAGCCTGGCGGTCCCATTTATGGCTGAACGCGTCGAGATTGAAAAAAAGCCCCGCCAAAGTCTGGAAGATCTGGCTCGCCAGGCCCGCTATGATGTTTTCCGGCGAGCGCTGCCGAAAGATGGCATTCTGCTGACCGCCCATCACCAGGATGATCAGCTGGAAACGTTGCTGCTGGCGCTGAAGCGCGGTTCAGGCCCCCGCGGATTGTCTGCCATGCCGGAAAAAATCACCTTTTCTGCCGGACATTTGATGCGACCTTTGCTTTCCTTCAACCGGCAGCAATTGTCGGATTGGGCCATCAGCCAGCAGTTAAGCTGGATTGAGGATGACAGCAATCAGGATGAACGTTTTGACCGTAACTTTCTGCGCCAGAAGGTGATCCCGTTATTGCGGCAACGCTGGCCTGAAATTACCGCCACCGCCAGTCGCACCGCAGGCTTATGTGCAGAACAGGAAACCTTGTTGGATGAAATCGCGCAGCAGGATCTGATGGCAAGCCGGCATCCGGATGGAAGTTTACGGATCAACCTGCTGGAAGGATTATCATCGCCCCGGCGTCATCAGCTGTTACGCTTCTGGTTACGGCAGCAGACCGGAACTGTGCCGTCTCAGATTCAACTGCAAAAAATATGGCCGGAAGTCGCCTTGGCCAGAGAGGATGCGGCACCGGAACTGGTCTGGCAGAAAGGCATTGTCCGGCGATATCAACACCGGTTGTATCAGGTGAATACTGCGATCCGCCAATCTCAGATAACACCATCGGTATATCCACTATTGCTTGATACCCCACTGGTTTTACCTGATGGGATCCTGACCCTGCGTTCTGATCACTCTGCTGGCGCACAGTTGCGGATGCCGGCAGAAGGGGAGCAGATTTCAGTGGCGTTTAATCTGCCGGGTTCTTTGAAGGCACATCCTGCCGGACGACAGCATTCGCGGGAATTAAAGAAACTCTGGCAGGAATATGGTGTCGCTCCCTGGCTACGCAGTACAGTACCGGTGATTTGTTATCAGGATAAGGTTGCCGCAGCAGTTGGCGTGTTTATTTGTCAGGAATATTGTTGTCCGGAAGACAGGAGTGGTCTCCGGATTGATTGGCAGCCAAATAGCTGACATAAAAAAACCGGCCTGAGAGGCCGGTTTGTCAGAGCGATGATTATTTGCTCAGTTGTGCTTTGATTTTCGCAATGATCTCATCAATAGCAACTTCAGTTTTATCACCACTGCGACGGTATTTGTATTCCACCACACCGTTATCAATGCTACGGTCGCCAATCACGATAGAGTGAGGAATACCAATCAGTTCCATATCGGCAAACATCACGCCCGGACGCTCTTTGCGATCATCCAGCAGAACTTCAACACCGGCAGCCTGCAGTTCGTTGTAGAAACGTTCAGCCAGTTCCTGTACACGTTCTGATTTATGCATGTTCATCGGAATGATCACAACCTGGAATGGTGCAATAGCGTCTGTCCAGATGATACCGCGATCATCAAAGTTCTGTTCAATCGCAGCAGCGACCACACGAGTTACACCGATACCGTAGCAACCCATTTCCATGATGGTGGCCTTGCCGGCTTCATTCAGTACAGTCGCGTTCATCGCTTCGGAGTATTTGGTTCCGAGCTGGAAGATATGACCTACTTCGATACCACGTTTCAGCAGCAGTGTACCTTTACCACATGGGCTTGGATCGCCTTCCACTACGTTACGGATATCTGCCACTTCATAGTTCTGAATGTCACGATCCCAGTTCATACCGGTCATGTGGAAGTCATTTTCGTTGGCACCGCAGACAAAGTCGGCCAGGTGAGCGGCACTACGATCAACGATGACGCGACATTGCAGATTTTGTGGACCAATAGAACCAGCATCACAACCGGCAACGGCACGGATCTCTTCATCACTTGCAAACGTCAGTGGTGCAGCAACACCGGCAATTTTCTCTGCCTTGATTTCGTTCAGCTCATGATCGCCACGCAATACCAGTGCGATGACGCCCGCGTTACCTTGTTCATCTTCTTCACCCTTGACCAGCAGAGTCTTAATTGTCTGCTGTTCAGCCACTTTCAGATAAGCAGATACTTCAGCGATAGTATGTGCATTAGGTGTGGCGATTTTGGTTGCTGCTTCGGCAGGAGCCGGACGTTCACCAGCCGGTGCCAGCGCTTCTGCCATTTCAACGTTAGCGGCGTAGTCAGACTCGGTAGAGAAGGCAATCAGATCTTCACCGCTGTTAGCCAGTACGTGGAATTCATGAGAACCAGTACCACCGATAGAGCCGGTGTCGGCCAGTACAGGACGGAAATCCAGCCCCATACGGGAGAAAATATTGCAGTAGGCCTGATGCATTTTGCCGTAGGTTTCTACCAGGCTTTCTTTGTTCATATGGAAAGAGTATGCATCTTTCATGGTGAACTCACGACCACGCATAACACCGAAACGCGGACGGACTTCGTCACGGAATTTGGTCTGGATCTGATACAGATTCAGTGGCAGTTGCTTGTAACTGTTTACTTCATAGCGAACCAGCGCGGTGACGACTTCCTCGTGAGTTGGGCCTAACACGAATGGACGGTTGTGACGGTCGGTCAGACGGCACAGCTCCGGACCATATTGTTCCCAGCGACCTGATTCCTGCCACAGCTCTGCAGGTTGCACGACAGGCATGGAAACCTCGATGGCACCTGCCTTATTCATTTCTTCACGGACGATGGCTTCAACTTTGTGCAATACACGCAAACCGGTCGGCAACCAGGTATACAGACCTGAGGCCAGTTTGCGGATCATCCCGGCACGCAGCATAAGCTGATGGCTGATCACTTCTGCATCATTCGGTGTTTCTTTAAGCGTGGAAAGCAGATATTGGCTGGTACGCATGCTGAATCCTTCGTTTATTAAGCATTAGGCCGGCATCATTGCCGGTTATGTTCTGAATTTAGGGCAAAATTTTAACAGGCCGGAAGATTACCCCCCAAGGAAAAATTAACAAAGCAGAGAAAAGCGCCGTCAGAAGCCGGAAAAGTGACTTTTTATGATATGCTGACAGTAATGACAGAAGGGGAGTTGTTATTCCATGCGCTATCAGGTCGATACCCACACTCATACTCTGGCCAGCACTCACGCCTACAGCACCATTCACGATTATATTGCCGAAGCCAAGCGCAAAGGCATTGTCCTGTTTGCCACCACCGATCATGGTCCTGATATGGCCGATGCACCGCATGCCTGGCATTTCATCAATTCACGGGTGATTCCTCGTATGGTTGATGGCGTCGGTATCCTGCGTGGTATCGAAGCCAACATCAAAGATGAATTCGGTGAAATCGATTGTAACGATCGTATGCTGAATGAGCTGGATATCATTCTGGCCGGCTTTCATGAACAGGTTTTTGCTCCCAAAGATCGGGATACCAACACCCGGGCCATGATCAATGCAATGAAGAAAGGCCTGGTGCATGTGATCACACATCCGGGAAATCCGAAATTCCCGATTGATATCCATGCGGTAGCTGAAGCCGCAGCAAAATATAATGTCGCACTGGAAATTAATAATTCTTCTTTCCTGCATTCACGGGTAGGCAGCGATGTGAACTGTACCGCGATTGCCAAAGCAGTCCGCGATGCGGGCGGCTGGGTGAGTCTGGGCTCTGATTCGCATATTGCATTCAGCCTGGGTGATCTGGAGATGAGTCAGGCTATTCTGGATGACGTCGATTTTCCTGCGGACAGGGTACTGAACCGTAGCCCTCGCGTATTGCTGGATTTTCTGGAGTCCCGGGGCATGCCTCATATTCCGGAGTTTGCCGGGTTATAGCGGATAAAAATGGAGCCATGATGGCTCCATTTCTGTTATTTAGTCTGTTGCTGGATATCTTCAGCTTGTTTATCTGCGGCCTGCTGTAATGTCTGCTCAACCCTCTTTGCATCATCCAGCGGCTTCAGCTGATCTTTCAGGATTGTCTCCTGCGTACTTGGTTTTTCTGCGGGTGGCGGTTCATGCCCGGCATCACAGCCAGAGGATAAAAACAGCAACACTGACAGCACAAAGCTGAGATACCATGTTGCATGCATCATGTTTTCATTTCCTTATTCAATATCAGTTATTGCACAGATGATGGCGATCCCATTCTCTACCCGCCAGTTAACATTAAATGACAGCAGGCGAACACCGTATATTTTATGATCATCATCCTGTTTGCGGTAGGCTGGACGGGGATCCTGCGCAATCACCTGCTGTAAAAAATCACGGAACCCCGGATGGACAATGGCGATCTGCTGGCAACGCAGCTCCATTTCAGCAGTAAAAGTGACCGGCATGGTTACTGGCGCTTCAGGCGCAAAACCTCCACGGGCATGCGGTACACTGTCGACGAAAGGCACGTACGGTTTTATGTCAACAACCGGTGTGCCGTTGACCAGATCGACGCCGCCCAGCTCCAGCCATACCCGGTTTCCCTGATGATGGATTCCTTTCAGTTCCACCACCGATAAGCCTACCGGATTGGGACGAAAAGGACTGCGTGATGCAAAGACCCCAACCCGCTGGTTGCCACCTAATCGTGGAGGTCGCACTGTCGGATGCCATTCATCAGTTCCATTCTGATGAAACAGGAACATCACCCACAAATGACTGAACTCCTCCAATCCACGTACGCAGTGTGGATCGTTATACGGTGGTAACAACTCCAGCTGTGCATTAATTGCAGTCACCAGTCCCGGCTGTCGCGGTACAGCAAATTTTTCCTGATAGGGTGAATGGATCACACCGATCGGTGACAATGTGACAGATGGAATTTCCACGGTATCCGGCATAATTTATTCGCTGTCTTTCACTTTATAGGCCTGACCATAACAAACAAGGCTGGCGATGCATTCGGCGGATGGGGGAACAGGCACGCATTTGCTGAACACAACGGCATTACCGCCCATATCTGCCGCCTTGCGACGAGCATCAGTTTGCGCGGCAGTAATATTCGGGACAGGTTGTGTGTCATCGCTCTGACAAGATTCACCCTCTACGGTACCGACAGGTGTACCATCAGCATCCAGAACCTGGCTTTTGTCCATGACGGTTACTGAACTTGGTTTGAAGTATTCGGTGAAGTTTTCTTTATCGAGATTGGTATTTACCTGAAACATGCTACATCCATTCAGCATAGTCAGTATCAGGGCAGCAAACGGCAGCGTTTTCATCAAGTCAGCCTCTTATTTTAAGAAGAAACAGCATTATAGAGAGGCTGACCGTGAGATTCGATAATTATCCGTTATTAATCATCAGACTGTTATTCATCCTGCAGATGGGAAAATAAACTCTGATAATAAACGTCGTTTTGTAACAATTCGCGATGAGTACCTGAGACCCGGAACTGTCCGTTTTCCAGTAAAGCGATCCGATCCATACTGGATAATCCGCTCAAACGGTGAGTGATCATCAAAACCGACTTGTCCTGACTGTGCGCCAGAATCAATTGCATGATCCTTTGCTCTGTAGCCGGATCTAATCCTTCCGTCACCTCATCCAGCAATAATAAGGGAGCATTGTGCAGCAGGGCCCTGGCCAGTGACAGACGTCGTTGTTCGCCGCCGGATAATGCCCGGCCACCATCTCCAAGCCATAGCTGTAAGCTTTCCTTGAGATTGCTACCTGCCAATAAATGGCCCAGTTCGACTTTAGATAAGACAGTCTGCAACTCATCGTCCGTCGCAGATGGTTTGGCCAGTCGAAGATTGTCTGCCAGCGTGGCACTGAAAATATGGACTCGCTGACTCACTACCGACATGGATGCTCTCAGTGCGGCTTCACTGAAATCCGCAAGCGGATATGTATCCAGACTGATCTCCCCTTGTGCCGTACACCATTCACGGGTGAGTAAATTCAGAAACGTGGATTTACCACAGCCCGTCGGGCCAAGAATCGCTATCTTTTCCCCTGCCCGAAGTTGCAGAGACAAATTATCAAGAACTGGGACCGATTGGTTTGGATATGTGAATGTCAGATTCCGGATATCAAGTTGCCCTTTACTGGCCGGCAGATCGTGTTTGCCAAACAGGGTGGCAGGGGATGCATCCATAATCTGATTCAGACGCCTGGCAGCTGTAAGCGTGGAGGATAAATATTGAAATGCTCCCGCTAACGGTTGTAATGCTTCGAAAGAGGCTAAAGCAAAAAATACCATTAATGCAGTCAGGGGATCTGGTTTGCTCTGAGTACCAACACCTGATGCGGCAAGCCATAACATACCGCAAACTAATAAGCTGAGCAGAAGGAGCATCAATGCACTGGCGAACCCGTTAATGGTAGTCATGCGACGTTGCGCCTTAAACAAATTTTCCTCTTCCCGTTCAATAAATTGCCGGTAACGTTCTTCTGCCGAAAACAGCAGCAAATCGGCCTGACTCCCCAGATAAGTGGTGCAAGCCTCTCGCAGATGGCTTTGACTTATAATAAGAGCCTGTCCGGGATGTTTCCCCAATCGGTAAAATAGAAATGGTACTGTCACTGCAAGCAGTAACAATGTTCCGCCCAGTAACATTGCCAACTGCACATCAAAGAGTAATGTCACACAAAATAAACTAGCAATAATCAAAATCGCGGCCAGCACCGGTGTTATCAGACGTAAATAAAGATTATCCAGCGCATCAATATCGGCCACCATCCGATTCAGCAATTCACCTTGTCGCCATGCATGTAGCTGGTGCAGTGAAAGAGGAGCAATTTTCTTCCAGAACTGGATCCGCAATGAAGTCAGTACCCGGAACGTGGCATCATGGCTAATAACCCGATCACCCCAGCGACTGGCTGTCCGGATAATCGAAAAGAAACGGACAGCACCTGCTGGTGTCATATAGTTGAAATTGTCTCTGGCAAGAGCACTGAGGCCGGCGACGGCACTGGCCGCTAAAAACCAGCCAGACAATGATAACAAGCCAAGACCGGCCAGCAATGTACACAGTGTTAACAGCAAACCCAGTGATAACATGCCTGAATGTTGCCGGAATAATTTCAGATAAGGGCGCAACTCACGCATATTCATTCTCCGTGACTTCAGAAACAGTCATATCTGGCCGCGCCAGTAATGCCCGGAAAGTCTCATTAGTGCTATGCAGTTCGGTATAGCTACCCTCAGCAATCAGCTGACCGTGTTGTAACAAAAGAATATGGTCTGCTTGCTGCAACTGATTGACGCGATGGGTCACCAGTAATGTGGTCCGTGAACGCCATAATGGTGTTAAGGTCTGCAGAATTTTTTCTTCATTAATGCGATCCAGGCTGGCAGTAGGTTCATCCAGTAAAAGCAGATGACAGGGTTTCAGCAGGGTTCTTGCGAGTGCCAGGCGTTGGGCCTGGCCGACCGACAGACCAGCACTTTGTTCAGAAATAGTGTAATCCCAGCCTTTTTCCTGAATGATGTCTGAGGCCCCGGCTTGTTCTATAGCGCTAACCAGTAACTCTTCACTGGCATCATGGTTACCCAATAATAAATTAGTCCGCAAGCTGCCTGGCAACAGGCGCGGGTTTTGAGCTAACCAGCCAACATATTGCCGGTAATTGTTCAAATCCAGGGATGATAACTCATGTCCATTAATTTTCAGGCTGCCGGAATAAGGAGAAAAACCAAGCAGTACATTAATCAGTGAGCTTTTCCCTGAACCGGTCTTACCGACAATCGCAACAAATTGCTTAGATTTAATAGCAAAGGAGAGGGGACCAACCAATACGTTCCCATCATGTGCAAGTACACAACAATTATCGGCTTCAATAGTAATATCTGTCGGAGTAGCCAAAAGTTGTGTGCCGCTGCTAACTGTTATCACCTTAGTATCCAGAAATACCTGTAATGAATCAGCTGCGCCAATGGCCTGTGCTTTGGCGTGATAATGAGCGCCCAACTCCCGGAGCGGCAAATAAAAGTCAGGCGCTAACAGCAGAACAAACAGACCGCTGAACAGCGTTAACTGTCCGTAATCACCAAAGTTAAGGTGATCCAGATAGGAAAAACCGAAATAGACAGCAACCAGCGCTATAGATACCGAAGCGAAAAACTCCAGAACTGCCGAACTCAGAAATGCCATACGCAGCACTTCCATAGTCCGGCTGCGAAAATCCTCTGATGCCTGGACTATTTTTTCGCCCTCAGCTTCTGTCCGGTAAAACAGACGCAGAGTTATCAACCCCTGTAACCGATCCAGAAAATGCGCTGACAAACGTGACAACGCCTGAAAGTTACGCCGGTTAGCATCGGCAGCACCCATACCGGTCAGAATCATAAATGCAGGAATTAATGGCGCTGTTACTAGTAAAATCAGGCCACAAGCCCAGTTGACCGGAAAAACGAACAAAAGAATAAGAAATGGCTGAATGCCGGATAACATCGATTGAGGCAGAAAACGTGCGTAAAAATCATGCAGGTGCTCAATTTGTTCGATTAATAAACTGCTCCAGCTCCCGATGGTTTTTTGCTGAATATAAAGTGGTCCCCGCGCTTGGAGTTGTTTCATTACTTGTTGTCGGAAGTGCATACGGATTTTGGTTGCGCCGATAAAAGCAAACTGCTCCTTGGCCCAATTCAATAGTGCTCTTAATAAAGCAACGAAGATTAATCCGGCAAAATGCCAGACATAAATATCCCGGGCGTCTTGAGCAATAATGAGCCCGTGCAATATTGTGGCGAGCAGCCAAGCCTGAGCGATCAACAGTAAAGTTGATAAAGCTCCCGCTACAACACATAACGAAGACCATGGTTTGGCAAGAGAACGATGCTGACGCAACCACTTAGTCAGTATCTGTTGACGACTTTTGTCCATAATGAATAAACATATAAATTGAATGCAGCAAGCCTACTGATACGCTCTGGCAATAGCAATGGCTTAATTGTGGAGCGAAAAACAGCCGATAAATGCCATTTTGCTCGCTAATTAACCGAACGATCGCGGAAGCAACAAAAACAGCAAAAAAGCACTTGCCTAAAAAACTTTGCTCCCTATAATGCGCCCTCACTGACACGGCAGACGCCGCAACGAACTGAGGAATCAGCCAGTTACGTCAGTAAAGATTCAG